>Ga0055584_100000323_pt1 | contig 44745 bp, 33 predicted proteins | sample OSDHelmetaG_FD_58716 | JGI IMG/M metagenome (GOLD analysis project Ga0055584, IMG submission 58716) | Pelagic marine sediment microbial communities from the LTER site Helgoland, North Sea, for post-phytoplankton bloom and carbon turnover... | ecosystem: Environmental > Aquatic > Marine >...
TGAAGATAGCTGCCTTTTGCTGGCCGGATAGATTGCGCAGTTCATTTTTTGCTTTTGCCATTATGAATCCAGACTACATCAACTTTCTTGGTACATCCATGTGCGGATGATAGATAGGGCTTCTTCTGGGTGTTTCTCGACAATTTCACCAACCTTCTTGACAGAAGACGCCTTGACCCGACCTTCAACACGGTCAATATCGATCAATTCTTCATATTGATCATCCATTCCCGGTGCTTCACTAGGTGCAGGAGCACCGGCCCCTGGCGCTGTAAGGGCAGCCGCGGCAGCCGCAGAAGTCTGATCCGCGAGCATTTTGCCTTCCGCCATGGCTGCTGGCAGGGCTTCGAAGGCTCTGGAGACAAGAGGACGAACCACCAGTAGAATGACCAGAATGGCGACAATGCTTAAGACGAGGATTTCAGCCATTCTGAGCAAGTCGTTCTTGTTGAGACCAAAGAACAATTTCAGTTCTTCTTCTTCTTCCAAGCCAAGATCAACAAATTGCATGTTAATAACATCAACGGAATCGCCGCGATCTGCGTTGAAGCCTATGGCACTTCTGACAAGGGTTGCCATGAGTTCCATTTCAGCTTCGTTGCGAGGCTGATAGCTTTTATCGCCGCTTTCGTTCTCTGGGTATGTCCCATCCACAAGAACGGCGACCGACAGGCGGGTCAAAACCCCAGCTTCACGGATGTGATTGATGATTTTCTTGGAATTTGAGTAGTTGACGGTTTCCTCAGTACGGCTCTCGCTTGAGTTAAGGCTTGCCCCGGACGTGGTTGAATTTAAATTGGCATCCGGTAAGTTGGTGGCAACGCTAACCGGTGAGGCGGCGTCGTTTTCCTGATTGTTGTTGGATTGTTCAACAGATTGGGTTGACGCGACGACCTGACCTTCAGGATCGAAAAGTTCTTCATTGGTAACAATGCGGTCAAAGTCCATATCCGCGGTAACTTCGGCTCGTACTTTGCCGTATCCGACAATGTTTTGAATTAACTGTTCGATGGTTCCGTTGAGCCGGACCTCAAGTTTACGCTTGCGTTCGCTGGCTTTGGCGGCGACCGCGCCGGGGTCGCTTTGGTCTTCAAACCCACGTGCTAACAAGGAACCTTTGTTGTCGATAATAGAAATTCTGTTGGGGTTCAACCCCGGTACGGCGGCGGCCACCAGATATTGAACAGCAGATACCTGTTCCGGGCCAAGTCGACCGGCCCCGGACATTTTCAGCATGATCGTTGCACTTGGTTGCTGGGACTGTCGCGAGAACAACTGGCGTTTGGGCAGCACTAAATGAACACGAGCTGAATTGACGCTGGCTATAGACTTGATGGTTCTGGAAAGCTCACCTTCTAAAGCGCGCAGTAAATTGACGTTTTGAATGAAATTGGTGGTGCCAAGAGAACTGGCGTTATCAAAAATCTCGTAACCGACAATATTTCCACCGCCTATGCCTTTGCCAGCTAGGGATAACCTAAGAGAGCCAACCAAATCGCTTGGGGCAAAAATTTGATTACCATTGCGGATTTCAAAGGGGGTGTTGGTCTGGCTCAGTTGAGCCGTGATCCGGCTGGCATCATCTGGCTGCAAACCGCCATAGAGAAGTTCCATCTGTGGCGCGGTTAGACGGGTCGTGATGAAAATGAAAAAGCCAATAAGACCAACAGCAACGCCGCCCATGACGGTCAGTCGAAGTGGCCCTAAATTACGGAGTGCCTGTGCGAGTGTGTCCACGTTTCTTCCCTTGTCCCAAACCTTAGGTGCCGCCAATTGCCTAGATTGGCGACTAGATGTCTTTATCTTTGTCTAAGCTAAGGAGGGTATCGTGAATAACTGGTTAACAACCCGGCAAAAATTGCCTAGGGGGTCAATCCTTGTTGCCAGTCGCGCGCAAGCCATTAAGACCATGCTCGTCAAGCATTCGTTGCCAGGACAGGAATTCATCAATGGAAAGGTTATAACGCTGTAAGGCGTCTTCAAGAGATATCAGGCCGCCGCGAACCCCGGCGACGACTTTGGCTTTGCGCCGAATGACCCAACGTTTGGTATTACTTGCCGGTAAGTCATGTACGGACATGGGCACCCCTAAAGGATCAATAACCCGGGGTGAAAATGGCGGGTCTTTACGTTGTGTTCTTTCAGGAAACGCCATGTGTTTAAGGATTCCGCTTAATGATTGTGTAATATTTTGTTTGTCTGGAAAGATTAATAGAGGCACGTTAAAAATTGCCTAAGAGTTAGAGTTAACAGACTCTAAAAATGGCTTTTATGGACAGGAGACGGGCTTGGGTCGAGAATCAATAGACAATAAAAACAAGTGTCTTTCGCTCGCCCATGATCATCGTCGCGCCGGACGCCTGAAAGAGGCTTTGGGGCTGTATCGGCAAATTCTTGATGCTGAGCCTGAAGATATTGATGCCTTAATGAATTTGTCGGCAATGTCTCTTGAGCTGGGGCAAGCTGAGGGTGCTGCTTCGATGATCTTGCGCGCCCTTGCTAGCGAGCCCGAAAATGTACAATGCCGGGATGTTTTGGAGCAGGTGCTAGCGGGGCTAAAGGAATCAGGCCCCCAGGCACAGGTGTTGTCTGAGTATTCGCAAATCCTCAAGGAGAACGAGCTTTGGGATAAAGCCCTGGCCCGGCATCGTCAGGCGCTTTTACTAAACCCTAAATTGGCTTACACGGATAATTTTGAGTCAATATCACTACTCGCCCAGGGCAACCTTGAACAAGGTTGGATGGCCTATGAATGGCGCAACACGGTTGGCAGTCTGGGGCCGTTTACGGACAAGGTATGGAATGGCGAAGATCTGAGTGGGAAAACCGTCCTTGTTTGGGGCGAGCAGGGGGTTGGCGATCAAATCATGTTCTCAACTTGCCTTCCTGATATCATTGAACAGGCGGCGCACGTCATTATTGGTATAGACGAGCGGCTTGTCCTTTTATTTGAACGGTCATTTCCCGATATTTCTGTTCATGGGGTGGCGCGTTACACTGCTGATGGCGAAACCCGCGTTCAGGGCTTTGAATGGTTGGAACAATTCCCACCCATAGACTTTTTCGTGCTGCAAGGCTCCTTGCCTCGTTTTTACAGGCCGAACCTTGAAAGCTTCCCTTTAGAATCAAACAGGCTGCTTGCAAATCCTGAACGCTTGAAATATTGGGATCGGAAACTTGCGGAACTGGGCCCCGGAAAAAAGATCGGAATTTCCTGGCGCTCCTTGTTAGTGAGTGAGGAAGGTTTCAGCCATTACCCGGCCCTGGATCTCTGGCAGCCCTTGTTTGATATCAAGGGGGTGCAATTTATAAATATGCAGGCCGAGGTCACGTCTGAAGAAAAGCAAATGTTGAAAGAACGCTTTGGGGTGGATCTGACGATCTTCCCTGAGATTGACCTGATTGAGCATATAGATGACACGGCGGCACTTTGCACCTCACTGGACAGCGTTGTGACAACACTGGTGTCGCTTCAATGGCTGGCTGCGGCAATGGGAACGCCTGTCTGGTCCATTGCCAGGGGAGAGCGTGAAAAGCAATGGGGTTTGTTAGGCCAGGAACGCTATCCCTGGTTTCCTGAATTGAATATTTGCCTTGAGGCAGAGGATGATCATCTGGTGCAGGGTTTTCGTCATGTTGCAAAAGAGATTTCCGGGTGAGCTTGTCTTTGTAAACTTGCCCGGGCCCTGAAATGGGTGTCCCGGCAACGATTTGGGTCGTTGCCGGGACTGGGTTTGGGACGTGGGCTTGTGGTAGAAAGATGTAACGTCAGTTTGGGACTAACGTTTCACCCTCATCAGCTCTTCCAACATTTGGTCGGCTGTGCTGATGATCTTCGCGGACGCAGAGTAGGCTCTCTGCACCACGATCATGTCGGTGAATTCCTCACCGATATCGACTGTCGAGGCTTCAAGTGTGCCCTGGACAGTTTGTCCTGCTGGTCCGTTATCTGCGACACGCAAGGTGTAGTCGCCGGACTGTTCCGTTGCGTTCCAGGTGTTACCTGTTCTGCTTTCAAGGCCATTGACGTTAACGAAGGTGGCCATGGGAAGTTTGTAAATTGGTCGCGTTTCACCGTTATCAAACAGTGCCGTCACCAGGCCATCGGACGACACCGTGACCCCGGCAAAGGTACCAAAACGAGAACCGTTCTGGTTGATAAACACCGGGGTGAAGCTGGCACCAAACTGGGTCATGCCGTTGGCTTCCGTCAGGGTGCCGAAGTCCAGTGTGATTTGGCTGGCATTAGATGAGTCATCATCCATGTTGGCCGCGCCGTTGGCGAAGTTTCTAATGTCCAGTTCTGCAATGTTAAAGGCGTTTGGAAGGCCATCACTGGAGAACGAAATTGCCGGTTCGGTCCCCACCGTAATGACCCCGGTTGCCGTGTAGATACTGGAAGAAACCGTGGATGATCCATCGGGTTCGGTCGGCGCTGATGTTAGGCCAGTGGTGACGACCGTGAAGTCGTTACCATTGGACAGTGAGGTCAAGACCAGGGTGTCGTTGTTGGGGTTGTCCGATGCCCTGACGCTGACAGTGGTGCCGCTGAAGTCCGGGTCATTTGCTTCAATGGCAGCTTCCAGATCGGCGAGAACCCGGTCCAGGGGACCATCGCGATAGATTACTGTGTCCGCACCGGTGGTGTCTTCTGCTTCGCCGGTGGTGAAGGTATATGTAATGGAGTTGATGATCACGGTGTCGGCAGTTGTGGGAACCGCTGTAAACTTGATCTGGGTTTCATCCGTATACAGTGTATCGCGTTTGCTGACTGTAAATGAGGTGGTCTGTGTTGTTACCTCCGCACCGGTAGAATCTTTCAGTCCGGTTGGGTCAATGACGATTGAGTTAAGGCCATCATCTTCGAACAATACGGTTGTCGAGCTACCTGCGCTGGCGGCGATGCGGTTGTTGGTGGTATCGAAGTTGGGGTCGCTGGCGCGAACCGCTGTCAACAAGGCGGCCACATCACCAGCCAGTGTGGACGATGATGAAATATCGACTGCAAATGTGTTATCCGTACCCGTACCTGCCGTATTGACCGCAACGGCGGTATTGCCGCCATTGCCATCAGTAGTCCAGTTCGCTGCGACTCCGATGGAGAATCCAGTTGAGCCGGGGGTCTTGGCTGTAACGGTAACGACACCGCCGGTGGCTGCTGCACTTACCAGGGCGCCAGATGTTGCATTGGCGTTAATTGCCGCGGCCAGGCCAGCCGCAGCAGTAGCTGCGGTTCCGACTGTATCCGTGTAGGTAACGGCTGCACCTGCGATGGTCATTCCGACCACGTCATTGGCCTGAATGGTGCCGGCCAGCGTAATGGCCAGGGTTTCTGCAGTGGCACTTGTTACCGATGCATTACTGTCGAAGACATAGGTCTTGGTGGCACCGGTACCTTGTTTGATGGTCATGGAAGCGCCGTCAGCCGGTCGTCTGGCCGCGCCGGTTGAATCCGTCTTGTTGAATTCAAGCTGTCCGATACTTCTGTAGACTTTCGGATTGGTCGTGGAGTCTTCAAGGGTTATATGGGTTGTGCCCTGGGGTGGCTCGATAGTCATCTTCCATTCGTTTTCTGCCGGGGCGCGTTCGTAAATAACACTCATGGTGTTGGCATTACCCAGGCTGTCGAAGAACTGAACATCGGTTTTATGTGTCGTGCCAGCCGTATCGTTGGATGGCAAGTTGGCACCGATACCGATGGTTGAGGTGGAGGACGCCGTACCACCGACCCTGTTAAGGTTTACCGTGGACAGGTAATCTGTGGAAACGATGTTTTGGTTGGCGATTGTTAAAGCAGTATTGGCTGGCTTGACGACACCTGAAGCCGTTGTTGGCCAGCCTTGAAGGTAAAAGCCCGATGTATTACGCAGGAAGCCATCGTTATCCATAAAGAAGGAACCAGAACGGGTATAAAGGAACTGATCATCCACCGTCGGCTCGGATGCCTCATTGACGACAAAGAAGCCCTGGCCTGAAATGGCCAGATCGGTTTGCGAGGTCGAGGCCTGCAAAAGGCCCTGAACACCCGTGTCCTGACGCGGTTTCGATTGAACACCACCAGCCGAATAGAATGTGGAACTGGTCTGTTTGGTGACCAGTGACGCAAAGTTGACGGTGGTTTGCTTGTAGCCGACCGTCGATACGTTGGTAATGTTATCGGAAATAGCACCCATGGCGCTGGACTGGGCCGTTAGCCCAGATACACCCGAAGATAAAGCACCGAATAAGCTCATTTTTCTTCTCCTTCAATGTACCGCCGCGATGGCGGTTGCGTCTTAATGTTCATTTCTCCGCGAAATCATTTCCGCGGTGTTGTTATTTGTCGCAGCCCTACTCAGCTTGCGTTTCTGTCACGGTTTCCTTGACCGAAAGAACTGTGTCCAGGCCGGTAATTACGTCGTTCATGAATAGCGAGACCACACCGTCACTTGCGCCTGCGCCGGTAACACGACCGAAGACGCTCTGGGTGACATTCATCAGGTTTCCTTCGTGGTCCAAGGCCGAAACAACGGCTGCGTAAGATCCGTCGGGCAGTTGGGTTCCTTGCTGATTTTTACCGTCCCAGGCAAAAGATTGTTTGCCAGTTTCCAACACTGCATCGCTGCTCCATACCGTCAGGCCATTTGAGTTGATGATGTTGATGGTCGCAGAAGTCGGTGTGCTTTCGAATTCGTAGCTGAATTCGGCCGCACCATTTTCCAGATAGAATGATGTCCCGGAAGCTTCGACGGTGGTGCCGATAAAGTCGGTCATACTTGCCACCTGTTCGGTTTGCTGAACGTTCAGCATTTTTTCCAGATTGGCATTCTGATAAATTTGTTGCTCAACGCTGGCGAACTGCACCAGTTGTGAGGTGAACTCGTTGGCATCCATAGGGTCCAGAGGGTCCTGATTTTTCAACTGGGTGACCAGGAGGTTCAGGAACCTGTTAAGTTCCTCATCAAGTTTGGCCGCAGCAATGCCCGACTTTGTTGTCGGGTCTATGCCAGAGGCGGCTGATGTGGCGGATGCAAACATGTTTCGTTACTCCCTTAAGCCCGCACGTCGACGCGGGTGTCGGTGATAATGTTTCTCTCAATGCCAGCCAGTTCTTCTTCCAGGGTCAGTTCATCGCCAGCGCTTTCATTTTCGCCACTGCCGCCTGATCCTGCCATTTCCTGGCCATCACCTTGTTCACGTAAGTTGAAGCTGAGACTGCCATCGTCAGCTTGTAATCCAGCCTGCTGAAGGGCTTGCTGCAAATCCTTGGAGTCCTTTTGCAGTAGATCCAGTGTTTGTTTGTTATCCGCCGTGACAACCGCAGTAACGCGACCGTCTTGGCCGACTTCCATCTGGACATCGACACGGCCCAAATCAGCCGGTTTCAGTTGGATGGAAATTTTATCGTTGCCAGCGCTCAATGCTTTGCTGATTTGAACGGAAACCTGTTCCGCAACCGCATGATTGGCCGTTGTGAAGCGGGCCGAATTGGCTGCCTGGGCGGAGGTATTCTGTTGGGCTTGCTGGCTGGCACTTACGCTGTTGGGAGCGGCTGCAACAGGGGTTTCACCGTTACTGGCAAGGGTTCCCTGGGTGCCGCCCGTGTGTAAATTAATCTGGGCTGCGCCTTTTGCATCAACAGATGCCGTACTGGCTGATTGCGTTTGAGTGCCAGCGGCTTGTTGAGCTGCCTGTTGTACTTGTCCGGCTGCCCCGGCGGCTTGTCCAGCAACCTGTTGGGCTTGACCAGCGGTATTGGCGTTACCCGCGCCTTGCCCTTGTTGAGAGCGTAGAGACTCCTTCCCAGAGTCTGCGGCGAGTGCAGCATTTGAGGCCAAATTAGCAGTCGGCTTTGACACCAGCGTTGATTTTTCATCAGTGACTGTGACGGCAACATCAATCTTTTTGCCAGCCCCGACCATTTTTGAAAGATGGGCGGCCTGCTCGTTGGCTTTGCTGGCATCTTTTGCCTGTGCTTCTGCAGCGGCCTGCGTTTCGGCACCGTTAGCGTTTTGAGCCTGAGTCTGTCCTTGAGTATTTGCCAGATTATGGGTCTGTGTTTGTGCCTGCGTGTTCTGAGTATTGGCGTTAGATTGACCAGTGTTGGCCGTATTGTTATCGGCTTGCTTGGAGACATTGGCGGTGGCCACATTCAAGCCTTCAGCCGCATTCTTTTTGCCCATGTTGTTCCCGGTATTAGTTTGTGCCTGTTCGGCGGCTTGTCCAGGCAGGGCGGATTCCTGTGCGCCCGTAAGCAAGCTGTTCAGCATTTCTTTGGCGGTGGTGGCAGTGGTTTTGTCACCACTTTTTTCGGTGGTGTTGGCGCCGTCGGTTTCGTTTGCTTCCTCACCCTTTGCGGTGTTCTGCTCACCATCATCGCTATTTGAGGCTTCTACCGTGCCATCGTCATCGCTTTCCTGTGTGGAAGCTTCGTTGCCGTCATCAGAACGCTCTTCTCGCTGGCTATTCTCGCCGTGATTTTCGCTATGATCCGTATCAGCGTACTTATCATTGGAAGCTTCTGGTGTGTCCGGTTTGTGATCTTGTGTACGTTCACGACCGTAATCATCAGAATGGTCGGAATTATCAGAAACATCCCGTTCAGGGCCACGATCAGAATGGTCATCGGAATCAGCACGGCTTTCTGTATTGTCATTTCTGCTGTCGTCTCTGTCGTAAGAATTGTCATCTGCAGCCGGGGCATTGTCCGTGCGCTCACTGACGCCCGTAATGCCGGCGCGGTCGGAAAGGACATTGAGGCCACTTTCCAAACGACTACCGCTCTTGCGAATAATTTCTGCAAAATCAATTCCCGATCCGCTGCCCTGTGTCGTTGCTTTCGCTGACGGCAAGGCGCTGTCCGTAATGAGAGTTGATTTAGCTGTATTTATATCCGTAGCCATTGTTCTTCCTTAAAAATAGGGGCCAATGATGTTGTTCGCCCCTTATCTAGCAAATGGCGGGCCAACTTTTTTATTCGGATAAATAATTGAATTATAAGGGTTATTTATAGGATTAGCGGATAGAAGTTGGAAACAGGCCTGCCGCCCGGCAAATTTTTCATAGTGAAAAAGGGAATTTTGTGCCGTTAGCGGCGTGTTTGTGCGGGGGCAGGGCTAAAACGCCAAGATTATCTGTGAAGAGAGTAGCTTTACCTTGCGAAACTGGGCAGGGCAGGTGCCTGCGTTGCGGGTTTCGCATCAGGGCGAGTATTCGGGCGATTTAAGCCACCGGAAATGCTTTTGTTTATTTCGATAAGCGGTGTCAGGTTGTTGGGGTCAGGATTGCTAAGGGCGGTTACGGTGTGCTTGTCGATAAACAGGCTAAGGTTTAACAGGCTTTCGCGCAGTGACGCTGTCCCACTGGTTGGATTGTCTGCGATATTGCTTTGAATAAGGGTCCATAGTTTCTGGTTGAACTTCAGGGCTTCGGCGTAATTTTCGTAGCCCTCTTTTCCAAGAGCAAAGTTATCCCTGGCACTGGTCAGCTGGTGAGTCGTGCGCGCCATGGCCAGGCGCTCAAGTTCTTTCGGCTGGATGGCCGTTGACTGGGCGCTCTCATAAGCTTTTAAAGCCTGTTTGTACATAGCCTGCCCTAATGATCTAGCGTAACTGTAGTAGTGTGGTCAGCACTGTACCTTCTCTGAAAAACAGTCCGACGCCAGTGACCGATAAATCATGACGGGTTTGCAATGCCAGTAAATTTGCGGACTCTTCATCGAGATCAGTACCGACTAGTCTGTCTACGCCTTCCCCAAGTAGATCAACCAGTCCATCGACAAAACTAAGACGGGAGGCAATGATGCTATCGTCAGTGCTTATGGCTGATCTTGTGGTGTTGACAGTCGTCAAAGCGGCGTCAATTTCTGCAATGGTTATGTCGATACCCGTGTCAGTGGCGAAGCTGCCCAAGGCATCGACGGCGGTCAGGCTCAGGGCGCTTGATGTGCTCGCGACACCAGAAACAGTTAAGTCATTTCCCCCAGATTCATTTAAAGCAACAACCAGGTCATCTGGTGAAGATTTAAGAAGATTGGTACCGAGAAAACCTGACTCCCCCACCAAGCTCGTAATATTAGCACGGATCAAATCAAATTGGGTTTCAGCGGAACTGCGCGTCGTATTGGTGGCGACGGTGCCATTTGAAGATGAGGCCAAGCCAAGATCAGTGGCAAGATTATTGGTTGTATCGTTAATATTAATGTCATTTCCATCGGCGGCCGTAATAACAATGGCATTGCCATCAGAAACGCTCGCCGAAAGTCCGCTTATGGCTTCTATTTGCGCGACGATGGAGGTAAAGGTCGATCCGGCTGTGTTGGTGATGACAGTGCTTGTGCCATCGTGAGTGATCGTGAAGGAGTCGTCATCAACGGCACCGGCAATGGTATCGGTGACATCGGCTAAGGCCGTCGTGACCACGTCACCGGTAGACGTTGTGGATACGGCACCGGAAACCGCGCTACCTTTGGCTGCTGTTACCAGGGATTTTGCCGTATTGAGCAGGCTGGTGATTTCATCCAGGTTGGCAACCGTGCCACCTGTAACAACGGCTGCATCTGTTAATCTTTCTTTTGTTTTCAATAGATTAACTGTACGGGTAGACAGGTCCTGGGCATCAAAAAACGCCGAAACCCCATCAAACGGGCTGGCAACGCGCAAACCCGTGGTGATGCGCTTTGACGAGGCGTCAATAAGCGCTTTTGCCTGGTTTAGCGCGAGCAGGGTCGTTCGGGTCTGTGCGGTAATGGGGATATCGACCATTACTTATGTCTCCACACGAAAAAACCACACCATGGAAGATTCCATAGACGTGTCGATATTCCCCGCTATTAGGCTGAAATATTGCTTTTGTTTGGAATTCTGCAAACAAAGCAATTAATTTCCATCGTCATTTTAACGAGGAAGGCATCCAGTTTTTCCTAGGAAATACCTGAATCCATACACAACTATAGCAAATTTTAACAATTTTGGGAATAGGTTAAGTTCAGCAGGGTTTTGCCCTGGAAAAGGGCCCTGTTCTGACGGCCACCAGAAAATTTTTAACTCTGATTAGCCTTGAAGAACATACTCTGAAGTGTGGAGCGGGCCACTGCCATCTCGCTCTGCATCAATGGCCGCAATCATAAATCTCTCCAGTTCCCGAACCGTTTCCATATTCTCGAAAAACCGGCCCGCACGTTCTTTGATCAAGGTGGACATTTCTGCGTGGAAGTCCTTGTCCATGGCGAGCCTGTTGGCAAGGGTGACGTACTCATCAGCACTGCTGGCAACAAGTTCGTCTATGCCCATGGTCTTAAAGAAGGAATAGGTCACCCGGTCACGAAGAAATATATCTGGCCAGGTGACGATGGGTACGCCTATGGCCAGGGTCTCTGCCGTGGAATTGCCCCCGCTGAAACAGATAGGGTCAAGCACGACATGGGACATTCTGATGACCCGAAGAAAGTCGTCCTTCGTCATGCGAGGAAGGAAGGTGACACGATCAACAGCCCCCGGGAAAGTCTTTCTGAATCTTTCAATCAGCAGCTTTTCCTTACTTTTATAGCGCCCTGAAATGAGCAAAAGCTGAGCGAGTGGATCATTTTCAAGTATTTTACCAAGGATGGCATCGAACTTCGGATGGAACTTGAATAGGGTCTGCGGACACAAATAAATATGGGCATCATCAGGCAAGCCGTGGGCTGCTGGAGATGTTTCGCCTTCAGGAATATCCGGCCGGTAATAAAAGGTTGGCGGATTGCCAAGCAGGGCCAGGGTCTCACTGTAATGATCAGCACTTTGATCGGTTTCAAGATACTGAGAGGAAATAAAATAATCAATGTTGGGAATGCCCGTTGAAACCGGGTGCCCCCAACTGGTGACCTGGACCGGAGCAAGGCGGGAAAATGCCAAAAAGTAAGTAAAGATGTCCATGCCAATATCAGGGTAAAACAGTAAATCCAGGGCTTCACCCCCGACGGCGTGTCGGGCATTTTCCAGATTTTGGGGAACATAGACGACCTTGTCCGCAAGGTTCTCAATGGCATTAGCCATAGGGTCTGATTTTTTTGATGTTCGGAAAAGGATTACGTCAAAACGATCACGATCAAGGTGTTCAATAAAGCCCCTATACAGTTTGCCAATGGTGTGGTCGTAAAAATGGTAAGACAAGAAGCCGATCCGGTACTTTGTCTTTGCCTCTCGCGAGCATTGATCGACATTCGCGGGCGTCGATGACAATGACGGGCATTTTTCCAGATACGTGTGGGCCAGTTTTTTAACAATCTCAACGTCATTTTCATTGTGATAGGCCAGATAGAAACCAGTCACGCCGGCTTCCTTGATTGGGTCACTTAATGTGCCTTCACTGTTTTGAATGGATTCCAGTTGTTCAAGCATGCTGGTTCGGTAGTGGCTAATTTCTTCGAGGGAAGCAGGGATGATTGGCAGCACAAGGGCTTTATTTATTTTAAGCCCTATGTGATCCGGTTGCACGGCAATAGCCTGATCATAGGTCTTGATGGCATCGTTGGCGTGCCCGGCGTCTTTTTGCATACTGGCCAATTTTGCCAGGGCGTCCACATATCCAGGCTTGATGGCAAGGGCGCGTCTAAAGCACGGCTCCGCTTCCTCGATACGTTCGAGATAATGCAGGGCAATTCCCAAATTGTTATGGACTTCTGCATTGTTAGGGGTGTGGCTCAGAGCCTTGCGGTAGTTGTCCTCTGCCTCCTTGTAGCGACCATTAACCATAAGCAAATTTCCCAGGTTGTTCAGGGCATCCACATTGTCAGGTGCCATCTCAAGAACACGGCGAAAGCAAATCTCAGGTTCTTCGTCTTCTCCCCTTTTTGCCAGGGCACAGCCGAGGTTGTTCAAGGCTTCCGGAAAGTTAGGGGCCAGGGCCAGGGCTTGGCGATAAGTCTCAATGGCCTCACCACCGCGCATTAACTTGTCCAGGGTTAGGCCCAGATTGTTGTAGGCAACGGCAAAGGTTGGCTTCAGCTTGATTGATTTTCGGAAGCTTTTCTCAGAATCATCCAGTTTACCAATATCGCGCTCAGCGCACCCAAGATTGTTGAGGATTTCTGGATTGGCAGGGTTGCCCTTCGTCGCTGTTTCTATCAACTTGAGGGCGGATTGTGTCTCACCCGTGTGTAGGTGAATGACCCCAAGCAGGTGGTTGGCAAAAACATTTTTTGGATCAAGAAGCAGAACTTTGCCGTACAGAGATGCGGCTTCGGGCAGTTGCCCCCTGTTTTGATGCCCGATCGCTTGCTCCAGCATGGAAATCAGCTTATTGGACATCTGCGGTGGTGAGGTCGTGCCTCTATTCTTCTTGGTTTTAACCTTGGAGCGCCGTTTTTTGCGATTCATGCAGGACCCTTTCGATTCTCGCCCAAGATTATACTCACAAGCCTTGTTGGCGTCATATAGGGATAAATGAGGTTTTAAATCTAAGGGGTGGTGTTAAGACAACGTCAATCAGTATCAAGGTATCCTGGCTTGTTTCGATTTATATAATGAAGATGTGACAATCGACCTTGGGCGGGCGTGTGATGACTTTGGATATGGAAAAATTATACGCGGACAATGCGATCTATCGCTCTTTGCTCGATAGTAAGTTGGTATCGCCTGAAGATATTGAGGTAATCCATCATCGTACCCGGGATATGGAAATCCCGGTTCTTCGAGACAGGAAAACCCGGGTTATCTTTCTTAAAGAAATTCCGGAACAGCGATTTTATTCGGAAAGTAGTGATGGTGGCGATCTTGATGGCGATGAGCATTTGTCCCACACCATTGATAATGGGGTCGTGCGCTCAAAGAAGCTTGAGGACGAGGATCGACGCCTTGAGGCCTTTCGCCCCATTTTAGAAGGAAAATCCATTTGTGATTTTGGTACCGGGCATGGGTTATTTCTTGATCAGTGCATTGGCGTCGCCTCGAAAATCAGTGGCGTTGAATTGCGCCAGGAATGCATCAAGGACATCCATCACCGTCTAGGAGACAAGGTTGAGATCAAGTCGTCATTTGCTGACTTTTCTGAAAGCTTTGATGTGGTCACCATGTTCCATGTTCTCGAGCATCTGGATGATCAGCTAGGGCATCTTGAAAATGCCCATAAGAGTCTTAAAAGTGGTGGCGAGCTTATTATTGAAGTCCCCCATGCGCAGGATTTCCTGTTCGAAAAGATGGAGTTGGAGGCCTTTTCTGATTTTGGTTTCTGGAGTGAGCACTTGATCCTCCATACCCGCGAAACGACCTATCACTATTTACAAGCCGCCGGTTTTGTCGATATTGACATCGTGCCGTTCCAGCGTTTTGGCTTTGCCAATCATTTACATTGGCTACGCCATGGAAAGCCCGGCGGGCATGACATCTATAAGGAAATTCCAACCGAAGAATTTGATCAGTCCTACCGGGAATTTTTGTGTCAGCGAAACTGGTCAGATACCCTGATCGCTACCGCGCGGCGTTCATAACTTCAAGGGCCTGACACACATCTTCGATAACGCTGCGCCAATCGCCAATCGTGTCTTGGCGGAATAATCGCATGGACGGGTACCAGGGACTGGTGTTTCCTTCAAGCATCCAGCGCCAATCGGGCATATACGGAAGCAGCGTCCAGACGGATCGTCCCAGGGCACCAGCCAGATGGGCCGGGGATGAATCGATAGAAATAATTACATCAAGGTTCATCATCGCCGCGGCGGTTTCAGAAAAGCTGGTTAGTTCAGGGGCAAGGTCGTCGATCCGGGGCCCCAGCGCCGCCATGGCTTCACCGTCACGCCCCACTTGCAGGCTAAACACTTTGACGCCGTCCACTTGAAGAAGTGGGGCGAGTAGGGCGGGATCAATTGATCGGTTTTTATCATTTTTGTGTTTCGGGTCCCCGGCCCAAACCAGGCCAATCCGTAAACCGTCGGCTTGCCCCAGTCGCTCACGCCATTTTTGTTCAATATCCTCAGGTACGCTCAGATAGCTGTCGGGAGCAGGGATAGATTGCAGCGTCGTTCCAAGCAGCATTGGCAGGTCAAGCATGGGGACGTGGAAATCGAAGTGACCCGGCACCTGACCTGCGTCAATAAAGTGATGGTCTAACATGGATTTTGACGAAAGTTCGTACAGAGGGGCCGGTGTTTCGCAAATTAACCTCCCGCCTTTTTTTTCAATCAAGGGCAGGTATCTCAGGAACTGAATAAAATCACCAAGCCCCTGTTCCGGGTAGATATAAAGTGTTTTATCCTTGAAATCGGAACCATCCCAAAAAGGCGTATCATACTTTCGAATGGCCTTTTTAAGGACACCGAATTTCCATCGGTAGGCGTAATTCCGCCAGCCATTTTCAAGGTCACCCTTAAGCAATTGTGCGAGACCCAGATTGTGATGTGCTTCCGGGTAATCGGGTGACATTTCCAAAGCCTTGGTGAAGCAGGCCATGGCTCCATGGAGATCACCTTGTTCCTTGAAGATTACCCCCATATTGCAGTGTGCTTCGGCGAAACCGGGATCAATGTTAATCGCCCTTTGATAGCTGGCCATGGCATCTTGCGGGCGCCCCAGGTCTTTCAGCACATTGCCCAAATTAGCGTGTGCCTGAACATTATCAGGCGCGATCTCCAGTAGTTTGTTCAGGATCGCCAGGGCGTCTTCCGGGCGTTCTAACTCAAGCAGAACATTGCCCATGTTGTTCAGGGCTTCCGGGTAGAGAGGCTTGTTGGCCAGCGCTTTTTGATAACATCCCAGGGCCTGATCAAAATCGCCTTCGTCCTTAAAATTTTTGCCGAGGCTGAAATAGGCTTCTGCATAATTGGGGTTTAGGTTCAGTGCTTTGAGGAAACAGGCGATGGCCTCGTCCTTTTGTCCCATCCCCATGAGCGCATTACCAAGGTTGAGGCTTGCTTGCGCATAGTCGGGATTAATGGTTAGGGCCCTGCGGTAGCTTGCCAGAGCCTCATCCATACGCGAAAGTTCAGCCAGGGCGTTGCCAAGATTGTTATGGGCTTCAAAGTAGTCCGGATTGATAGATATGGCCTTTTCGTAGCAGGCCAGCGCTTCCTTAGTTCGTCCCAGGGTCACCAACACATTGCCAAGGTTGTTATGGCCTTGAAAAAAGTCAGGCTTGATATCAAGAGCGGTAGTGTAACAGCTTAGCGCTTCTTCTGGCTGGCCTTGTGCGCTTAAGGCGGCGGCCAGATTATTGTAGGCGTTGATGTAATCCGGCTTGATCGTAATCGCCTGGCGGTAAGCAGCCAGACCTTCACCCGTCCGGCCCATTTCAAGTAGTGCTGTGGCCAGATTGTTGAAGGCTTCCGCATAATCGGGCTTATGGATTGTCGCTTTCGTGATGATGTCAACGGCGGCTTCAAAATTACCTACTTGAAGGGCAATGGTTCCCAGTTGATTTAGGGCGACGGGATGATCCGGGTTTATGTCCAGTATTTGGCGGTAAAGGCTTTCCGCTTGCTCCAAGCGGCCAGCCACATGATGGCCAATGGCCTCATCAAGTTGTTGTTGAGCGTCGGGAACCATTCGCACCTCAGTCAAGATCAAATGAAAAATAATAGATTTTCATGTATGGGGGAAGTGCGCTTGCTTGATATTTAGTTATATCTGGCGGAATCCTCTGAATCCAACCTGGCGGTCCTTATACAAATTGTTGACCTGCTCGAGCGCTTGCTTTTTGGCCATATCATAATAATTGGTCAGCAAGGCGGTGTTTGCTTCGGTTAAGGATTCATAAAATTCATCATCGGTCATTTCAGTGAAATTGGCCGCAAGCAAGTCTGAATTGACGTGCTTGTTCTCATAAAAATCAGCGACATCCTTGATCAGGCCCTTTTCAATGGCATCGTAGTAAAGCGGCGAACCAGGATAGGGTGTGACCGGACGAATGGTGCGCATTTGTGCGAAATCATCATATTTCAGAAGAAAATCAACAGCCTCTTTCAAGGTCCGTTTGCTGTCTCCAATATTGCCGAACATCATGTTAAGGCCCGGGCTGATTCCGGCTTCCAGGGTCATCTCGATTCCCTTGATAATCATATCTGTGCGCAGGCCCTTCTTCATATTTTTCAGAACCTGATCATCCATGGCTTCAATGCCGTAGTTGATGAAGACACAGCCGGAGTCTTTCATCATTTTAATCAATTCTGGAGAGCAGTAATTCAGTCGCCCGTTGCAGTTCCATTTTACGGGTAGGTTGCGCTTTTTGAACTCACGACAGACTTTTTCTGTATGGGATACGGAAGACATCAATAAATCATCCTGGAAGGAAACATAGGTGATGCCAAATTCCTTATGCAGGTACTCAACCTCGTCCAGTAGGTTGATCGGATCGCGGGAGCGGTACCCGGTATCCATGCGATAGCAGAAAGTACATTTGAAGGTGCAGCCTCTTGCGGACATCATGGGGATGCCAAAATCCGTCGATTCCATGCGGGGCTCTCGCTCTAGCCTGTAATATTCCATGGGGAATTTTTTGTAGGCAGGCCACGGGATCGAGTCCAGGTCCTCTATCAAGGGGCGGCGCGGATTAATGGTTATTTTTGATCCTTCCCTGAAGGCAATGCCGGAGACGTCGACAAGTGGTGTTTTGTCTTCCAGGGCTTTCATCAGGACGACGGCTGTTTCCTCACCTTCACCCATGACGACGACATCTGCGCCGGTTTTTTCAATAAAAAACTCTGGTTCCGGCGTCGGTCCATAACCCCCAATGATATAAGTGGGACGATTTTTTGACTCGTTAATGGCGGCTGAAATTTTCAACAGTTTTTGATACTGGTAATAGCCTGCAATGACACTGACACAGACCACATCAAAATCATTATCGTTCAGGAATTGGGTCAGGTGGGCATCAGGGTAATGATGAACGTCCTGGCTGTAGACCTCAACATCATGGCCGCTTTCTTCCAATACGGAGGCAATATAGCCAAGCCCCATGGGGAACAAATGGGTGAAGGAATCGTTGTCATAAACAACTAAGAGCACACGCATGACTGAATCTCCGAAACATCACTAATCTGCTGTCCATAAGAATCAGGCAGAAAATGGTTGGAATTGAGCGGAAGCACGAAAAGGACTTTGCTCGCAGCACCAAGGGCTGAAACATTGTTCCGATCTATACAGGTAGAGGTGTTCTTCATGTTCTTGACATTCATCATTCTGATGCAGTCCGCAGGTTCATTTCTTGAAGCCGAGTAAAGTTACCATATCACAAAAAAAATTAAAATCACAATATAGATTAGAATAATTTTAATATGGGGACGATTTCGTAATTTACCCTACGGTAATGAATCTTTGTCATAAAGAGCCGAACACAGATGCTGAATTATTGACTAAAGGGAGCCGTCCTAGGGATGGTTAAAGAAAAAATGAGTAACGAATCCGGGCTTTCTTCCGATCAGGGAAACCTGTTGGCCATGCTTCACCAGGCGGGCCAATTTCAGTCTACAGGACAATTTGAAGAAGCCGAAGTGGCTTATCGTCAGGTATTGGCCGTTGACCCGGAAAATAAGTTCGCCTTGCAGTTGCTCGGGGGAATGTCCTTGCAACTGGGAAAATATGAGCAAGCGTGCGAGCTGATCGGCAAGACCTTGATAGCAGATCCTGACAATGCTGAACTGAATAATAATCTTGGTAACGCTCTCGTTAAATTAGGCCGCTTGGATGAGGCACTCAAACATTTAAACAAGGCTTTGTCCGTGGCGCCCGAATACGCCCAAGCGCACAATAACCTGGCTGCGGCATTGCGAGAACTTGGCAGGCTAGACGAAGCCCTGGCACATCATATCCAGGCCCTGGAGGGACAGCCCGAAAACCCGCGTATGCGCAACAATTACGCCAACACATTAAAAAGACTGGATCGCACGGACGAGGCCTTGGAGCAGTATTCAATGGCTGTGGAGCAGGCTCCCGATTATGTGGATTCTTACTATAATTTGGGCGTTCTCCAGGAAGCCCTCAATCAGATGGAGAAAGCCCAAGAGAGTTATAGCATGGCCTTGGAAAAATTCCCGGACCATCCCCAAAGCAATTTCAATTTAGGTAACATACTGCGTGATATGGGGCAGAGCGATGCAGCTATCGAGCATTTTGAAAAAGCGATCGCGGTAAAGCCCGACTATGCTGAAGCCCATAGCAACCTGGGGCTGGTTTTAAGGCTGGAAGGTAAAAGAGAAGCCGCCGAGGAACATTGGAAACAGGCCGTGGAAATAATGCCCGATCTGGCGGATGCTCAGGTCAATTTGGGTTTGGTAAGTTTCGAGAAGGGGAATCTTGCCGATGGTTGGGCACGCTATGAATGGCGCGACAAGGCCGATAGTTACAATTCTACCCGACGTAAATTCCCACAGCCACAGTGGGATGGCTCCGCCTTAAAGGACAAAGAAATTATCCTTTGGGGGGAACAGGGGCTGGGCGATGAAATACTTTATGCCAGCATGATCCAGGATGTTTTAAAGCAGGGCGGCAAAGTCACCATTGAATGCACCCTGCGCCTGGTTAATTTGTTTACACGGTCTTTTCCAGGGGTCCAGGTCCACGCCGCCCCATACGGGCCGGCAGAATCTGGCCAGCGTCATTTTGATTACCAATGCTCGTTCCCCAGCCTGGGGCAGCATGTGCGCAAGAGTCATGAGGATTTTCCAGGAATTGATGACGACCATGTCTACCTCAAGGCTGATCCTGAAAAAATGGCGTTTTGGCAAAAGCGACTGGCAGAACTAAGTGATAAACCAAAAATAGGATTGAACTGGAATAGTATGGCGGTCAGGGATGGCTTTGAGCATTTTTATGCGTCGATTCAGGATATGAAACCTCTACTCACATTACCGGGAGTTGATTTCATTAATTTGGTTCCAGCCGATGTAAAGGATGACATTGGTGACTCCATGCAAAAATTTGGGGTTCCCATTCATACGTGGGACGACCTGGATTTAAAGGATGATGTGGACGGTGTTGCCGCGTTAATGGGCAGCCTTGATTTGGTCGTCACGTGCCTGTCAGCAGTTTCGGAACTGGCGGGTGCTATGGGACTGCGAACACTGGGGTTCATTGGTGAGAAGTCCAATACTATCATGTTGGGAACGGATGATGTCGTCTGGTTCCCCAACACCCATTACACTGCCAAAGAGCTAGATGAGTCCTGGCAAAAAGTCTTCGAGGACATTGGCCCCAAGGTTAAAGAAATAGTTGATCTGGATGAATAGGCAGCCTGGACTGGCGGGTTTTCCTGCGGCCCTAGAGCCATTCCTCAAGCCTGCTTAAAGCAAGCCAGAAGCCGCTGCCCATGTCTTTATGACCTTGCCATATTTCAGGGATGAAGCTGGCTTCGGGGGAGTGCTGATCGAGCCACTGGGCAAGTTCTGACCAATCAATGTCACCATCAGCGATTTGCAGACCTTCGTCGTCCACGCCGGCGGCATCGGCCAAATGAAGATGGGCGGAGAAGGGGGCAACTGCTTTTATAAAACTTGCAAAGGAGCGTTGGAAATGAGTGCAGGCAAGTTTTGAATGGGAAACATCCAGGCAAACCCGATAGCCATTTTCTGTGCAGAATTTGACGATCTCATCTGCATCAACAAATAAATTATGATGTCGCTGGCCGCCAAACAGCCAGGGAAAAGGCGGCATGGTCTGGGGGATAATTTCAACACCCTCTGCATCTACTTTCGACAGGTTTTCGGCCAGCCTTGAATACATTTTTGTGCGGGTGTCCTCATCAACAAAACCGGTTTCGGTGAAGCCGCCAACATTGGCGATAATCAGGGGTCGCTTGGCATTGGGGAAGAACGGTTTCATGCTACGGGTAACGTCAACGACCTGCTGCATTTCCTTGACCCCGCGCTGGGCCACGTCTTTATCTTCAGCGGCTAAGTTAAGAAGATAACTTCCGGAAAAGATTTCCGGGGCATGAACGATGAGTTGATGATCAAGCGGTGCGGTGAAGTGATCGGCAGGGTTTTCTTCCAGGTCACGAAAACTAAAATGGAATTCCAGTAACTGGGCCGGGACCATTTCTGCCATTGCAACAAAATCATGATAACGCACCGGCACCCCCCAAGCACGCTTGAAGGAAAAGGCCCTTGGTTCCTCGCGTTTGTTCTGAAGGTCGCTGGCAAAAAAGAAATCACCTTTGGTCATGTCGCGTTGCGCGACCCGGCCTATCAGATCGTCCATCCTGTCAGGTTGTAGTCCCTGCCCGGGGCTTTTGATTTCCACCATGTCCTGGGTAATCAGGGTTCCGCCAGTGATATCACGGGTTGCTGTCAGGCTTTTTGCAAGATTTTCACGGTTGATCATTTCACCTTGGGTTAACTGGCGTTCCATGGCGCGGCCCATGGATGTTTCGACATCTCTGATGGAGCTGACCATCTCCTTGAATTCCCCGGGTAGCAGGCTGACTTTGTGGTCATTGCCTTCCAGGGATCTGTCCAGGGTGAAATGCTTTTCAATAACCCTTGCGCCACGGGCAATAGCGGCCAAAACCACGGCATATCCCCGTTCGTGACCGGAATAGCCAACTTCGCATTTGCCGATATTTTTCAGCCGATCCATATAAAGTAAATTAATACTGGAAAAAGGGGCAGGGTAGGTGGAATTGCAATGCAGCAGGATGAAGGTTCCGCCGACCTGTCGTAAGGCGTCAACGGCGGCGATGATTTCTGATTCCTTCGACATGCCGGTCGATAAAATGACCGGCTTTGAGGTGCTCGCAGCAGCCTTTAAAAGCTGGTGGTTGGTTAAATCAGCAGAGGCAATTTTGTAACCTTCTACGCCATATTTTTCCAATCGCTCCAAGCTGGCCATATCCCAGGGCGTGCAAAGGGGCATGATCCCGATGGATTTGGCATAGTCAAAGACGTCAAACATGTCATCATTGCCAAGCTGGAAGCGTGCCAATGTGTCGAGAACATATTGCGAGCCAAGGTCTTCGCGAATGTCATCGGACTGACCTGTGTTTCGATACAGCGACGCCATGTCCCGCATCTGAAATTTAACGCAATTGGCGCCACTGTGTTTTGCTTCATAGACCAGACGCTTGGCCATTCTGACATCGCCATTATGGTTGTTGCCAATTTCAGCAATGATAAATGACGGGAAGCTTTCCCCAACCTCGAACTCACCAATGCTCAGTTGTGAGCGCTGGGCAAACGCAATAGCCGTGATGTGGTTGTTATTATCAACGATGGGCAGCCAGCGAATTTCATCATTGAACATTCCGGCAATGGTCGCCGGGTCGTTTTTCAAGGACGTAACAAACGGCTGTTTCTTGGAAATAGTGTGAACGGGAATGCTTAAATCCAGGTCATCCACAGAGGCGATCCAGCGACGGAAATCACCGTCGGTCAAGACGCCTTCAACGGCACCTTCTTCTGTTACCGTGACAACAAAACCATTTTGGTTTTTGCTTATTTTATCCAGCGCAGCATGGATCGATTCGTCTGCGAGGATTAAATATTCCCGGATATTGCGTTGGATGATCATTGTTTATTCTTCAGTATTTGTTCAGTAATTTGCTTGAAGCTCTGTAGACGCTTACCAGTTAAAGGTTGCCATTGTCGAGACTCCTTAAGCTGGGTACAGTCAGGCGCGATTAAATCCACAGGGCTAAATTGTTATGAAGATCATCGCACTTATCAACGCACGTTCAACGTCCAGTCGTTTGCCGGAAAAATGTTTTGCGCAAATCACAGATGATTTACAAACTTATCAAATCATTATTCACCGGGCCAAACTGGCGGGGCTTCCGGTTGTCTTTGGGACCAGCGATGATGCCAGTGACGACACACTTGCACGCTTGGCCGCGGCGGAAGGTGTTGATGTCTTTCGTGGGGCGCGCATGAATAAGATAAAGCGCTGGCACGATTGCCTGGTGGCATATGATGCGGATGCAATTGTCTGTATTGATGGCGATGATCTGGCCGTGGATTTTGATATTGCCCGGCGCGTTGCCAATATTATGAGAAAAGGTCAGGCAGACGTCTATGAGGCGCCTGAGGATATTATTTGTGGTTTGCTCACCTATGCTTTCACCCGCACAGCGGTTGAGAAAATGTTCGCCCTGGTGAGGGATCCTGAGGCTGATACAGATGTGGTGTCGCGCTATATTGAAGCCGCGAATCTGACCTGTGCTGACATGCCTTTAAACGCCGATGAGCGAGGGCTTGATGTGCGCCTGACCCTGGATTATCCGGAAGACGCAGATTTTTTTCGCAAGGTGTATGAGGTCATGCCTGTTGATGCCAGTGGCTCGGCCATCGCGGCTAAGGCCCTCGAGCTGGACTTGACGAAAATTAACTGGCATCGCCAGGCGGACTTTGCCCAGAACCAACAAAACTTTAATGAACAGGTAAAGATATGAGCAAGAGCTGGCGTTTCGAGGGTAACGAGCTGAAGTATATTCAGGAAATTCTGGATAACGGCTTCCGCGCGGGTGCCGATGGTGCCATGACCGAACGGGTAGAAGCTCTGTTCGCCGAAAAATTTAACCTGCCTTTTGCTATTGCCTTTAACTCAGGCACCAGCACCCTGCATGCGGCGCTGGCTGCCTTCGAGGTTGGCCCCGGTGATGAAGTCATCATCCCAAACCTGTCACCGATCATGTGTGGGATCGCGCCTGTGTTTTGTGGTGCGACCCCGGTCTATGCGGATGTTGGCTGGGATGACTTTTTGATGGACCCGGATGATGTTCGCGCCAAAATAACCGAAGATACCAAGGCCATCATGCCCGTGCACTTGTACGGTCAGGTCTGTGACATGGACGCAATCATGGCCCTGGCCGAAGAATTCGACCTTAGGGTTTTGGAGGACTGCGCCCAGTGTTATCTGGGAGTGGATGCCAAAGGACGGGTCGCGGGCACTATTGGTGATGCCGGGTCGTGGTCTTACGAGGCTTCCAAGCATTTGGTTGCAGGTGAGGGCGGTATGATTGCCTGTCAGGACGAGGCTCTGGCTGAAAGTATTCGTAAATTTGGCGGCATTGGCTTTGCGAATCTTACGGCGAAATCCGGCAAGGTCAGAATAGATCGCGATAAATTTCAAAACCCCGACTGGCAACGCCATGACAGGGTTGGTTTCAATTATCGTATGTCAGAGCTGACTGGTGCGGTCGCCCTGGCCCAAACCGAACGCATCCGTGAACTGGTCGACCTTCGAATAGAAGCTGGCAATGGCTATCGTGACCTGCTGGTTGATTCTGAATTATTAAAATCTCAGCATCTTCCGTCCGGTGCGGTGAATAGCTGCTTTACCTTTGCGGCGCGCTTCGATGGCCTTGATCAAGGCATTGCATGGGATGAATTCCGCCTGGCTTTCATCGCTAATGGCGGCGACGGCATATATGCGGCGTGGCAACTTATTGGTGACGAGCCGGCACTTGCTGATGATGATATTGGTTGGGGCGAAACCCCTGTCGCGGGGAAATTGCAACGGCGCATCATGCAGTTTACATCCAATCAACGAGGTGCGGCAGAGCGCGACGTGCAATACGAGGCATTGCAAAAAACCTTGAGGCAATTCGGGGACAATATTTAAGTGTTTGAAACACTGTTTGAAACAAGGGTTTAGACACCCCATTTGCCAACAAGGCCTTTTTGTGTGATATAATGACTTTCGTTAGCGCACCGGAGAAGCCGGTGCTTTTATAGGAAACCTGCTTCGGAGAAACTGATGTACGGTATCGAATTTTTTATGAATGGGATGGAGCTCAAGGAGCGCATCCTTGCCGGTGAGACCGGCCCCCAGGACGCAGAGCAGATCATTGATGATCTTGAAGGCCTGCGTGATAAAAAGCCTCATGTCTTTAATATAGAGACGACAAATTACTGCAACATGAGTTGCGTGATGTGTCCGCGCACGACCTTGATGACCCGCAAGAACGAATGGATCGATGATGAGGTGTTTGAAAAAGTCCTTGATCAAGTGCGCCCCTATACGGATCAGGAGCTGAAAGTTTTCTGGGATTTCATTGAAGAACGCTACGGCGTCACCAAGGACACTCAAACGGAAAACGGGTTCTATTTTCATATTGTTGCACGCCATGTGACGTTGCATGGCTACGGCGAGCCGTTATTGGATAAATATATCCTCGATCGGGTGCGGGCCTGTGCGAAACGTCGTATCCCGACATATTTCTCCTGTGTGCCGGCTAATATCAATCTTGAGCGTATTGAACAGCTGATGGAGCTTGGTCTGGGTGTATTGAAGTTCTCAGTTGATGCCCTGGATGATGAAGGTCAGAAGAAAATCCGCGGTAGACGCAATGATTTCACCCAATCTTTCGAAAATATTCAAAAAGTCATCGATTTGAAGCATGAGAAGGGTTTTGAGACAAAAATAGTCGTCACCATGATTGCCATGGGGGCCTCAAACGATGATCTGGAGACTCAACGCAGCTTTATGGCTCTTTTTGACCCGCTGGATGTCTTTAATTACGTCAAAAGCCAGGATAATCGCTGGTATTATGAAGATGATGAGGAAATTGAGAATAAATCCCATTATGTCAGCGCCTATTGTGAATACCCATGGACGTCCTTGACTGTCATGGCCAATGGTGAGGTTGTCCCTTGCACCCAGGATTTCGACACGGAAATGAGCTTTGGCAATGTCCGGGATCATACCCTTGAGGAAATTTGGAATTCAGACGCCTACAATGAATTTCGTCGTTGGCATGTGACGGGAGACTTCCCCAAGGGCAACAAATGTAATGAACGATGTGATTTGCCAAAAGTTTACCATCGATTACAAAAAAAGAGTGCGAAAGTTGCATAATGCATTTAGAATCAATGGCTTAACCAGCCAGCCAGCCGCTGTGTTTTTGTTGTAAATAAGGGTTTGACACGGGGCGAATCAACGAATATAGTCAAAAATACGAATTCAGGGCGTGGTGTCTTGTTTTCCAGCGGGGAAGTATCCCCGTCACAAGGCAGAATGGCCTTGGTTTTATCCTAGAATAGGAGCCATAACATGGCAAACGATGTAAACCTTAGTGCAAGTATCCGCACAAACCTTCTCTCTCTCCAAAGAACCAATGCTCTGTTCGAGCGTACTTCTGAACGTCTGTCCACTGGCCTGAAAGTTAACAGTGCTCTTGATGGTGCAAGCTCGTTCTTCAGTGCTCGTAGCTTGAACAACCGCGCTGGTGACCTTACCGCCCTTAAAGACGGTATGGGCCAGGCTATTCAGACACTTAAAGCTGCTGATAAAGGTATTGAATCTCTGACGGACCTGGTTTCCCAGGCCAAAACCATTGCTGAGCAAGCAAAAGAAGCTTCTGCCCAGATATCTAAAATTCAGAGTAGTGCTGCTGCATCTACAACGAACGTTGCAACAACCCTGCTGTCTGCAGCTTTCACCGCAGTTTCAACAACCAACACCTTGATCATTGCTGTCAATGGTGGCCAAACGGTTACTGTTGCTTTTACGGCTACTGATACGATCCAATCTACTTTGGATAGCATCACAGCCGTTGATAGTAACGTCACAGCGACCTACAATACATCTACGGACAAAATCGAAATTGCTGCTACTGCCGGTCTTGAAATTACGGTTTCCGGTAGTAACCCTGCAAACTTTGGTATTGCTGCTGGGACGACAGTGTTTGGTTCAACCGGTTCCGGTTCTGATATTACTGATCTGGAAGCTGACTTTGAAAAAGTCTTGGCTGAAATGAACAAGTTGTATCAGGATGCTGGTTATAAAGGTATTAACCTTCTTAACGGTAATGACCTGACAGTAACCACCAACGAAAACTCAACAACGCTATCAATTACATCTTCCACGTTGAATGTGACCGGCCTTGGCTTTACCGCTGCGACCGCGACATGGACAACATCGGCGGCTATTGATACGTCGATCAGTGAAGCTGCAACCGCACTTTCCACCTTGCGTACGGCGGCTTCCGGGTTCAGTACTGACCTTGGTCTCCTGCAAACTCGTGAAGGATTTACCCAAGACCTTATCTCCACCCTCGAAGCGGGTGCTGGTCTTCTGGTGAATGCAAACCTCGAAGAAGAATCGGCCAACTTGCTGGCCTTGCAGACCAGACAGGCTCTGGGTACTTCTTCTCTGTCCTTTGCCAACCAGTCGCAACAGAGTGTGTTGCAATTGTTCAGGTAGAATCAGAAAGCCTACAATTAGGAAACGGGTGGGATTTAATCCCACCCGTTTTTTTTTGATTAACCAGTTATCAAGCAACTATGTTTATTAAGAAGGGGAAGAGGTAAAAAATGCCATTACGTTTAAAGCTAAAACCCCAGGAAAAAGTTGTTATCGGTAATACAGTTATCGAAAACGGCCCCAAAAGTGCGACCTTTTTAATTCACAGCAAAACAACAATTTTGCGTGAAAAGGATATTATGCTCGAGGAGGAGGCTAATACGCCGGCAAAGCGTATTTATTACGTCTCATTGCTCATGTACCTGGCGGGAAGCATCGAAGAAAGTAAGATTCATCACCCGGCATTTATGGAATTGACGGGTCAATTTCAAGAAGCCTGCCCGACCCCAAGGGCTATCGAACTTATCAGTGACATTGGCACCAAAATTCTTGATGATGATTTCTACGGTGCTTTGAAAAGTGCCCGAAGCTTGATAACCTACGAAGAAGAAGTTCATTCAGAAGCCATGCAAGGGTAGTTTTATGACAGGTTCAGGATATGGTGCATACGAGAACCATATAAAAACGACGGAAAGTCCCCATGAAACCGATGCTGCGGTTCTTGAACATGCTGCACAGGTATTATTAGCTGCTAAAGAGACTGATGATGATGAGGATTTTTACCTGGCGCTTAATTATAACCAGCGCATCTGGACCGTTATTCAGACCTTTGCCGTCGAAGAGAACCCTCTTCCTGATCAAATTAAAGCAAATCTTATCAGTTTGAGCGTGTTTGTCGATAAACAGACCTATAAGGCATTGGCTGAAAGTGATCCTTCAAAACTTGATGTTCTGATCAATATTAATCGGCAGATCGCGGCAGGATTTCGCTCAATTCCCCCGTCTGAAGAACCTGTTGTCGACTCTATTGAAGAATCTACTTGAGTTTTTCCCTAAGAGAAAATGTGCTTACTTTACTGTAAATTTCCCCGCACTTTTCCAAGCCTGATCATGTGCAATGGATTAAATCCCAATGAATGAGTCAGATAATGTTGAGCCTCCAGAGGGTAACGCTCGCCCTTCCATTAATGAATTAATTCAAGGCGCTGCCGACGTTCACAAGCAAGGTGACTTTAAAACGGCAGAAGGCCTTTACCGGAAAATTCTAGAATTAGATCCTAAAAATGCCGATGTCCTGCACTTGTTAGGCTTTCTTGCCCACCAGGTTGGTTTCAGTGACGAAGGGTTGCAACTCATAAAAGAAGCAATTTCCTATGCCCCTGACGTGGCCCTGTACCATTCTAACTTGGCCAAGGTTTGCCTAGCTATCAGCGATAAGGAGCAGGCTGAACAGGCCTATCGTCGCTATCTGGAACTTGAGAGCGGTAATCTGGACATTATGAATGACCTTGGAAACCTCCTACGGGAAAAGGAGAAGGGGCCCTCGACCAAGTCTTTGCTCGAGGCAATTAAATTACTTGGCGAGGCTGTGCGACGTAATCCCGAAAATCCTCAGTATCAGGTAAATTATGGCAATGCCTTACGCGATAACATGCAATATGACGACGCAACTGATTGCTATGAAAAAGCATTAGAAATAGATACCAACTTTATTGGCGCCTTAACCAATCTTGGCATTGTTTGCTATGCAGCCAAGAAATACGATGACGCGACTGATTATTTCAAAAAAGCTTTGAAACTTGATCCCCATTATTCCCCAGCCCTAAACAACTATGCCCAACTTTTGGTTACAGAACACCAATTGGATAAGGGGATCGAGTATTTCAAAAAGGCAACTGGGCAGGACCCTGAAAACCCGTTAATATTTTACAATATGGGTATGGCATTGTTGCGCCGCAGGCGCGATGAAGAAGCGTTGGAAATGCTCCAAAAATCCATGGAGCTGGACCCAAACCAACCCAAAGTTTACACGTCATTTGCCACCCTTCTCAGGACTATGGATAACCTTGAAGGTGCCGAGGAATTTACCCGGAGTGCCCTGACAGAGTTTCCAAATGATCCGTATTTGATGACCGAACTTGCGGTCAATATGCAATACCAGTACGAATTTGACGAGTGTGAGGAATTGGCCCGAAGGGTTCTTGCCGATGCCCCGAATTTCGGGCCTGCCCTGATCTGTCTGGCTGTTGTTCTTGTTCAGACCGGTGAGCAAGATGAAATACTTGAAATCTATAAGAAGGCGTTTGAATTGTTGCCCAATGAACCGGCGGTTCCCTTCAACTATGCCCTGACCATGTTTTGCTTTGGCCATCTGGAAGAGGCTTGGAAGCATTATCGATCACGTTGGGATAACAGTGGTTTTACATCTCCGGTGCGCGAATTTCCTCAAGACCTATATGATGGCTCCTCCCTTGAAGGTAAAAGTATTCTTATTTACGGTGAGCAGGGTTTGGGTGATGAAATTCGCCACGCCAATCTAATCCCCGATATGATGGATAAGGGCGCAGACGTTTCCATTGAGTGCGCCCCCCGCCTTGTTGATTTATTTAAGCGTTCTTTCCAAGGAGCCAAGGTTCATCCTTATCCCTATCTGGAAGCTGAAACCGGTGATGTGGACTATGACTTCCAGTCTCCCATTCTGGACCTTGGTGAATTTCTCAGGCCAACAATGGAGTCTTTCCCAAGTGATCCAAATCATAGTTATTTAATACCGGATCCTGATCGGGTTGCCTTCTGGAAAGAACGGATGGACGCCCTGGGTCCCCGGCCAAAGGTCGGCATGATTTGGCGGAGCGCGCAGGCGACGGGCGGCCGCAACCTTTGGGGGTCGACGGTTGAGGAATTAGCGCCAATTTTTTCCATTGAAGGCGTAGATTTTGTCAATCTGATGTACACGGAATGTAGTGAGGATCGGGCCAAAATTCAGGAACTTTACGGAGTCAATCTTCATACTTGGGACGATATTGATTTGAAGGATGACCAGGATGACCTTTCAGCCTTGATGTCTAATCTGGATTTGGTGATCTCTAATCCCTCAGCTGTCTCTTATTTGGCCAGTGCTTTGGGTATCCCGGCCTTCACTTACATGACGGTGATGGTTCAATTCGATTTGTTAGGTAATCCGGACGCCCCGGGATGGGCCCCATCCATGCGGTATTTTCGCAAGAAAATACATGAAAAGTGGGATGATACTTTCAACACAATTGCCCATGAGACGAGGGCGCTTTTAGGGCTTTAGGCGGCTTTGATCGCCTGAGCGACTTTCCACCTGAAGTCATTTTCAGGCGGAGCCCAGTCCGTAGCTTTTCCAGTTGTTTTGTCATAGATTTCTGGAATCTGGCGCTTGGCGCTAACGTAGTCTGCAAAGGTGCGATGCAGTTCAATGATCCTTTCGGGTGAAATCATTGGGTTATGAATTGTTGAATGATCACGGAAAGATATTTCTGTTGCCATGCCTTTGAAGCCAGGGTCATTGCGTAATTCAATAAATCCTAACTGCGCCGCCACGGTGTGAATGCCAGTCCCTATGTATGGGGCAACGATAGAGACATCGTAACTGTCAGGATTAATATTGCGGATCAATTTGACTGTATCAAAGATGTCCTCTTCGGACTCACCGGGATAACCCATCATAACGTTTGCTGTGCTGCGAATTCCCACGTCACGTAAATTGGAAAAGCTGGTCGCTAAACGTTCATTATCAACATTTCGTTTCAGAATGTGGCGACGAAACCATTCTCCACCAGCCTCAACACCTAAGCCGACACCATCGCAACCGGACTTTTTTAACATTTGGGCGGCTTCACGGGTGATGAATTCAGGCGAGGTGGCAATCCAAAAAGGTAAATTTATTTCATCAAGCCATATCTTGGAAAACAGCTCTCCCCATTCTTGCGCCACTTTTCCGGGCATCAACAGAAAATTGTCATCGCAGAACACGACTCGTTCGAGATTCATCGTTTCAACGTGATGCTTAATTTCACGAATGGCGACGGCAGGATGTTTGCGCCTAAAAAATTTTCCAGCCGATCGCAAACTCTTTTGTATTGTATGGTTTACACAATATGTGCACAAAAAAGGACAGCCACGAGACATTTCGAAATATCCTGTCCAATAGAGCTTCCCATCATAAGGTTTGTGAAAATGTCGCCGGTCCCAGATATCTATATTCTGGATAGGTAGATTATCCATTTCGATAAAAGGCCTGATTGGATTATTCAGGACTTTACCATCTTTTTTGTACCAGAGATTAGCGACTTCATATGGGGCTTCCCCATTTTCCAAGTGTTCACATATTTCGACGGCCGCCTCTTCGCCCTCACCTTGGATGAGGTAATCAATATAAGGATTTTCAATCATGACAGCAGGGGCGGCGGAAGGGGTCGGGCCCCCAACCATGACCGGTAGATCCGGATTATAATTTTTGGCTATTTCAAGAAAATGATGGGCGTAAGGATAATTATCTTCGACGATGCTGGCTATTAGCATGTCGGGCGAAAACGTATTCAGTTTTTCAACAAAGCTGGCATCAATCTGCGCCTGGCTCATTCCCTCGTACATGTGACCAAGTGGTACGGGGATGACTATTCCAGCTTCTTCTCGCAAATCATTATCGTGATTACTGGCTTCAAGAAACGTCGTATCGAATAATTCAAGATCATGCCCGAATTCAGTCAAGACCGTCATAATGATGGCCAATCCAGTGGGAATTCTTCCGTATCCACCCGTATTTGCATATAGCGCTAGAATTTTCATTTAACGACCAAATATCTAGAAGCGTTCATTTAATTATTGTCCCACATCAAACGGCCACCACGGGCAGAAACCTATTGATAATAGAAGCGCCCTGACGTTTTGGAAATAGCACCAGTACGGACACCAATTGTCCAACAATGCTCTATTTCCTGGCGACGCTCCACCTAATTATTAGATATGATCATTGCCCAAGAGACTTTCAAGAACACGATATGATCATTGTCAATTTCTAGATAGTTATGATGTGGAATTTGGGGGAGGGGAGGCCGAGTCCGACCGTTTACTTCACAGATTCTTTTAGTGTGAAGCTACTTTCAATCCCTTTACCCACATGATTCAGACATTCACGTTCACCAAGTTCCCCGCTGTAGGGCTTGGTTGAGCATTGTCCTTCTCAGGTGTGGCGTCGGGGGATTGTTTGGACGGCTCATCTGCTTTGCTTACCTTGTTCGGTTCTTCATCCCGAACAGGCTTTGCCAGGACTTCTTTTTGCTCCTGGTTTTTAGCAATAGCATTACGGACCAACATCGCTGTGATGCTAGTCGTACCGCCTGCCTTTGTGTCCTTGACGTCCATCATTCTGATGCACCATCTGTTTCTATTCTAGAAAAAAGTAATTCTTACTACAACTCGATGCCAAATATAACACAACCGTTTGAAAAAAACATCCTTTTTTTTCAATTAACGCAAATTATTTATTTCCCTTTAATTTCAAGGGATTCTGAGGTGTTTTTGGCCATAATACGTTGTTTTCATGAAAAAGAATTTCATATAATTTTCGTGATTTTGCCATTTTTGGGCGTTTTTTTACGCGAGTCTGCCCGATCTGATGGCCGAGACGAGGATAAATGGTTATTTCTGAATATGCCCCAATAGAAACAATAAGTTAGCTTATTGTTTGCCGAAAATCACTTATGTGAGGAATTGGGAAAGGCTGAGTTGGCGAACCCGGGCCATGGCCTGGTATGACGCTTCCAGCGCAGTTTGCTCATCTACCAGCCTTGTATAGATTTCCAGGGGGTCTACGGTTTCAATGTCGGAAATCCTGTTATCGAAGAAATTGATCAACGACAGATTTGTCGTTTTTGTCTGGTCGATAAGGACCCGGTCATAGCCAATATCCTGGCTTACCTGTTCAATACTGCTGGTTAGTTCCGTACCAAACGGCGGTGTGCCACCCGGGTTACGATCCAGGGCACTATCAATCAGATAAAGAGAATCACTCACCCGTGATTGATTTTGATCCAGGCCACCTCCGGTTTTGAAGGCACCTTGGGCAATATGGAATAAGGCACGAATAGCTTTTTCGAAGGCCGGATCGACGCCCGTCAGATCAACTTCAAAGGATCGGGTCTTGTTGACGTTGTGAGTCTGGGATATTTCGTCCCCGCTGAAATACGAGATATCGCTGATCAGGGTAAGGCCGGCATCATTGTTATCGGTCGCTGCAATTGTTTCTGTTGCCGCCACGGTGATGACGCCAGCGGAATTTGAAGCAATGGTGTATGTGCCATCATTTGTCGCCGTATTGGCGCCGGAAATGGTAATTGAGGCACCGACGGCCAGATTAGCAAAAGCATTGGCATTGGCAGTCGTTATCACGGTTGTTGCCTTATTATCTGCATTTGCCGACAGGTTCGGTGTTGCTGTTGTGCCGGTCGCTGTGCCCGTACCTGCTGTGGTGGCAGAGGAGACATGTGAAAACGCAGTGCCAGCCGTATCGGCGGTCAGGGTGATGACACCACCCCCACCCCCGCTGGCGGCTGCGGTAACAATTGCCGCACTTGGGGCATCGGCATTGATCGCCGCGGCTACCTTGGTGGTAATGTTGTTAAAGGCGGCTGCCGAGTTACCTGCCACGGCACCACCAGTGCCATCACCGTTCAAGGTTAAATCGTTGGCGACTACTGGATAAACAACCGCACCAAGTCCGTTCACATTAACAGAGACTGAATCACCTATGGCGAAAGTATTGGCCAGGGTGACGTTATCGATCTGGGCTGTCGCGGTGAAATTTGTTGATGATGATGATGATGTAAAGGCTGTACCGGCAACATCCGATGTTAATGTAATCTCACCTGCGCCGCCTGCGGCTGCAGTAATAAAGGTACTGATTGTTGCATCCGCGTTGATAGCGGCGAAAAGATTATCGCGGATTGCATCCATATTTGCCTCGGCACCGGTCGCCGTATAGGACACGGTGGTTCCGTTGACGGTGACACTGTATATGTCGTTGGCTTCAACGGACCCGGAAAGAGTAATCGTATTAACCTGGGTCGCAAGGTTCGCCGTGGTGATCGTGCCGCCAGCACCGGCGAGGAAAGAAAGATCAGTGAATCCTGCCCCGGTTGGGTTCGTCGGGTTCCCTGTGGCGGCGGTCATCTTATGGTGAATATGATTATCCCGGTAGGTGGGGTAAATAATATTGGCCCCATCGTACTTGGTCTGCAGGGCGCTTAAGGTGGTTAAGCCGAGATCAACTGGCTGGGTCGTCACTCGTCCACCACTAAACAAAAATTCACCGTTCACATCTGTATTCAGATAGGACTCGATTGATTGAAGGCCGGTAAAGGCAGCATTTTGAACGTCTCTGACATCCAGAACATCTGTTTTACTGGTCGCTTGAAATGAAATGAGATCCCGACGAAAACTGTTCAGGGTATCATCTATGCCAGTCAACACGGTGCTGGTGACATTAAGACGCATGTCCATCAGGGCATTTGTCTTGTTGTAGTTGTCCAGTAATTCCCGGGTATTCTCGACATTTATCAGACGTTCGCTGTTTTTTGCGATACCAGTATAGATGGTTGAGTTCTGCTCGGTTGCCAACTGCACCTGCTTCTCTTGCAAGCGCACTTGCCCTTGTTGCATAAATTTTATGAGCTGGTTATTTGCTGATAGTGTGGATATACGCGTCATGGCTCAGTTCCTATCGAATAACTCTGTCAAGGGCATCAAACATATTTTGAATCACCGAAATGATCCTTGCTGCGGCTGAATAGGCTTGCTCGAAAAGGATCAGATTTGACATTTCTTCATCCAGGTTTACTCCCCTTACGGAGTCTGACTTCAATTGCAAGCTGTCTCGCAATGTCTCCTGGAAGCTTGCATCGGCCTGGTTGTCAGAGGCTAAACTGGAATTTGTTGCAATAATTGCTGCGGCATAATTCTCGAAAGATGTATTCAGGGCTGCTAGCCCGCCTGACGTGTCGAATTGATTGTTGGTCTTGAAAAGATTAGCCAGTTCAGTGGCTGTTGTGTCATCACCAACACTAAGCAAGTATTCGCCGGATACCCCGCGGTTGGCATCCCATTGAACCGCAGCCGTTGAAACCTTTGAGGGTGTAGAAGCAATGTCACTGCGAACAATCATTGTCCCCGAGATACGAACATCTGCCAGGTGCATACCAATGCTGGTAAGTATGGTGTTCGTATTGGCCTGGGTGACTGTCATGTTTGCCCCGGAATCGTGAGATATTCTTAAGCGTTGTCCCGAACCATCTGGAATCACCGTTGCCGTTGCACCGGTTGCCGCCGTATTTATTTTTGTGGCGATTTCCGTTAGACTATCACCGGCTGCAATGGTAACCACGGACCCCATCAGGCCCGTGGAATCGCGAATGCTCAGGGTTGCTGCTGTCGCCGAGAATGTAGAGGCGATAACGTTACTTTCGTAAACATTTTCAGCCAGGTTATCGACGAAGAAATCATTCAATCCGAGAAAGTTGGCAAACCCGGACACGGTTTCATCGACAACCCCGTCATTATTTGCGTCAAAGGCAATTTCCGCATCACCAATGCTACTGCCATTGGCTGTTGCTGTCTGGTCCCGGAAAGCCAAATTCAGGCTTGTTGAATTAAGGCTGATTTCCACTTTTCCCGTTGCGGCTGAAACTGTTGCCGTTGCCGCGCCATTTAACCTTAGCCAGCCCTGAACGTGGGCGGCAATTTCATTGATTGTCCAATTCCCGCGGCTTGCCTTGGCATCATCATCAGTACCGGCTCCGCCATAATCCACCTGCATGATGGTATTCAGGGTCGTTGTCGCAGACTGATCACCGGCGTTGTCAAACAGGGTTATATTGACATCATCGACGCTTCCCGTCGGGTCCAGTTGTATATTCTGGGTTGACGGAGATATGAAAGCGCGGGTGCCAGACATGGATTGGGATCCGGGGAAGGCTGTACCTCTATTGTGTATCTGGTTAAAGCCGTCGCGTATCTCTGCTGCCATTTCATCAAGCTGACTATGCAGGTTGGGTAAAATGGTGTCACGAAGATCAATCAGGCCCTTGACCACGCCACCAGTAACATCATTGGTAATATCGTTACCGGCAATAGCCGTGCCGACATAAAGCCCGTTGATATCGCCTTCTGCATGGGTTGTCGTTGGCGTTACGGAACTTGCAGCGTTATGGGTCAGGGTTGCAGGAACGTTATCAACCAGGGTTCGACCGGCTGATGTAAAGACGACAATGTCGCCATCAGAGCGGTAGAAATAAGAAATATCAATTAACTGCGCCAGTTGGTCGACGGAGGCGTCGCGCAGATCCCGCAAGTCAGTGACGTCATTACCGGACGAAGAAAAACGGACAATCTTGTCATTAAAGTCGCCAATTTCGGTTGCAAGGGCTGTTATCTGCGTCGCGGCATCGCCAATTCCCTGGTCTGCCAGTAAGCGCAGTTCCTGAATTGCAGAAGACATATCCTGTAATTTTTGAACGACGTCTTCTGCCCGACGAATGGTTTCGGCCTGATCAAGGGATTTGTCAGGGGAAAGGGCCATTGTTTCCAGGGCCTGGGTGAATTGTCCGATGATGTGACTGATCGATACGTCATCTCCCGGTGCGCCAAACATTTCCTGCATGCGCTCATAAAACGGGGTTTGTGCAGAAAATTTTTCGAATGTACCGATTTCACTGCGCAGGTTTTTTAAAAGGCCTTCATCAATAATTCGCCGAACTTCGGCAAGTTCAACGCCGGAACCGGTCCCGGAGACGACCCGGGATTCCATTCTGATATCCTTGCGCGAATACCCTTCGGTATTAACGTTGGCGATATTGTTGGCAACTGCATTCAGGGCCTGCTGATTACTCAGTAGGCCACTTTGTGCGGTTCTCAGTGCGCCTGTGATAGTTCCGCCAGTCATTTTATTTCTCTCCCATATCTTCTACAGGGACCGATCAAGCGAAAGCGCCAGATTACGCGGAGCCGAATGAACGTCGTTTTTATCTGCCGTACCCTTGGCAGAATAAATTCCAGGACCAGGTTGTTGGGTTTTGACGGCCGCAGCGACCATTTCGACAACACGCCGGTTAGCTTCGATCGTAATCTTCAGCAAGTGGGCGTTTTCCTGGATCATTTCATTTACGGTTTTACCCAACTCGCGCAGCTTTTCGCGTAGTTCCGGGGCAACCTCGGCGAGGGCGGAAGGGTTGTCCGCCATGCCCTTGATGCGGGTTTCATAGATGCGGCTCAGATTGCTCTTTTCATCGAGATACCGGGTTGCTTCATTTGCATCCTTGTCATTCAGCGCCTTGTTTTCCTTTTTCAAAAGGCTGGCCAGGCGCTCAGTGATTTCAATTAAGTCGTTTATTCTACCTGTTGCGTCCATAACTACTTGACCTCCTGAAGTTTGAGCATTTCACGAAATACACTATCGGCAAGACCAATGCCGCCCTTTTGGGCGATGGCTTTGCCGTATTCATCTACTTGTAGCGAGCGCCACATATCTTCACCGGTGCCGCCACCAAAAGGTTTTTCAGCCCCTAAATTTGCGAACATTGGCTGCAGCATTTGGCTAAGGAAAGAAGCCTCGAATTCCTGTGCGGTTTTACGAATTTCATCAATATTGCCGCCAGCAACGGGTTTGCTTGTCGGCCTAGCGGACATCATTGCCGCTTCAGCAGATAGGGCGTTTGAAGCTGCCAGAGAGATGTTCATTACATTACCTCGATTGACGCTTGCATGGCACCGGAAGCCTTGACGGCCTGCAGGATGGTGATCATGTCGCGCGGGCCAATACCCAGAGCGTTCAATCCGTTGACCATCTCTTGTAGGCTGATCCCTTCGTTGACAACAGTCAATCGATTGTCGCCACCTTGATCAACGCCGACGTCCGTGCGTTCAGTCGTTGTCGTCGTGCCGACTTCAGCAAATGGGCCGGGCTGTGAGACCTGCTGGGCCTCGCTAATTCTAATGGTCAGGTTGCCTTGAGCAATAGCGACGGTGCTGATGCGGACATTTTCACCCATGACGATGATGCCCGATTGCTCGTCAATAATAACTCGGGCCAACTGGTCCGGATCAATGCGTAATTGTTCAATATCGGTCAACAGGTTGACCACATTACCTTGGTAATCCCGGGGCACCCGGATCTGGACAGTGGTGGTGTCTGTGGCGGCCGCTGCCGAGGTTCCAAGAAAGGCGTTAACCGCTTGAGCAATGCGCCGGGCGGTTGTGAAATCCGGGTTGCGCAGTGTCATTTTGACATTTTTCAGATTTGCCAGCTCAAACTTGACTTCGCGCTCCACAATGCCACCGTTGGCGATACGGGCACTGGTCGGAACCCCTTTGGTAATTGTTTCTGCGTTGCCTGAAGCCGCGAAACCACCAACGGCTAGTTGGCCCTGTGCGACGGCATAGACTTCACCGTCGGCACCAAGAACGGGCGTCACAAGAAGGGTGCCGCCTAGCAGACTGGAAGAATCCCCAAGAGAGCTGACGGTGACGTCAATGCGAGAGCCTTTGCGTGAGAAAGGAGGCAGTTTGGCGGTTACCATAACCGCGGCCACGTTGTTGGAATCCAGACCGGCATCTGTTGGCTTGACACCAAGACGGTTTAGCATTGCTTTCAGGCTCTGCTTTGTAAAATGGCCGTTTGCCAGTGAATCACCGGTGCCGTTCAAGCCGACAACAAGGCCGTATCCGACCAGCATATTGTCGCGAACGCCTTCAAATTCCGTAATATCCTTGATACGCGATGCGGACTGGGCAGCGGTCGCGCCAATGGTGATGGCGAGCAGACCAGCCGAAAGGGTGAGCAAAAGCCGCTTCATGGGACGAAGCAGGTCGATTAGCGCAAACATACCAACCGAAGTGGAAACCCTGTTCATTGTGCTTGTTTCAGCGATCATTTTTCTTTCCGTATCAATCTGTTAAGACCTGATTGCGTGTTTTCTTCGAGCTTCTTGTAAATAGTTAATGCGAATTCCGTGCCAAATATTAAAATCATCTAGTGTGTTGTTTTTAAATAATATTTATTCTGATTCCTGGGCCTTGCGGGTAAAGAATGCCTCTATGTAGTGTTTATGTTGGAAGAAAATGCCGGGTCAGGCTAGGGCTCCTTATCGTTTGAGGTCCCTTGCGGTGGCGACCATTTCATCAACTGTTTTGAAGACGGTTGATGATGAGTTGTAGGCGGTTTGGGTCATCATCATGCGGGTGAATTCACCGGCCATATCGACGTTCGACAGTTCATGTGTGCTGGGCAAGAACGATGCATATCCGGTCTTGTCCACATCAACGACACGGGCTGCGCCCGAGGTTTCGGTTTCTCGATAAACGTTACCATTATATTCCTGCAGGGCATTGGCATTGGCGAATTGGGCCAGGGGAATTTTATAAACGGCGCGAAATGATGAATCATCGAAGGTGGCAATAACGTGACCACTGGCGTCGAATTTGATGGATTGCGAGGCGGAGGCGGCATAGCCATTTTTGCTATAACTGTAGGCCTGAAAGTTGCCACTAAACTGTGCAAACTTGCTGATATCCAGGTCCACCGTAGCCGTCCCTGCGCTTGCAGACCCGCTCGGCGGGAAGGTTAGTGCCAGATTGAATAACTTGGTGGTTGGTGTCACCAGTTGGCCATTGGCATCAAAGGTCATGGTGCCAACGGAAGTTGTCGTTAATTCCGTACCCGACACACTGGCCGTTGTGTTGACTCTCGTTGCGCTGTCATCAGTGTTCGCCGTGACGTTCGGTGTTGGGGTCGTAACGCCCAGCAAACCGGCGGTCGATGTTACTGACGATGCCTGGGTGAAGGCGGTGCCTGTTCCGACGGCCGTCATTGTGATGATGCCCGTGCCACCGCCAGATGCGGCAGCTGTGACAACAGCGGCAGTTGGAGCATCACCAACAATGGCGGCTGTTATCTTATTGGTGATGTTGTTATAGGCTGTTGCGGAATTACCCGCTACAGGGCCACCGCCACCTGCGCCGTCCAGGGTCAGATCATTGGCGACCACTGTATAGAGGACAGGGCCAATGGCGTTAACATCCACTGAAACCTGATCACCAATAGCGTAGGTGCCGGTTAGGGTAACATTGTCAATTTGCGCGACAGCTGTCCGGTTTGTCGTTGACGAGGTGGCGCTAAAGCTTGTTCCTGCCGTATCGGCGGTCAGGGTAAGGGCATCCGTTCCGCTGGCTGCAGCCGTGACGTTAGTGCTGCTGGATAAATTAATGCTGGCAACCAGGGCATCGCGAATGGTGGTAAGGGTATCACCTGCAACCACAGTTTGGCTGAAGGTCGTATTATCAACGACGACACTGTAGATATCCCCGGCTTCTATGGTTCCGGCCAGGGTAACTGTATCGACTTGCGCCACAGGCGTCTTGCCGACAGTGGTCTCAAGTGTCCAGGTGTTGGTTGCCGTTTTTGCAAAGTCCAGCCTGACCGAGCGGGCAACACCGTTGGAGTCGAATATTTCGATGTTGTAGTACTGCATGTCATTGGCGACTGCAGCCTGTGCTGTTGTGCCTAATACCTGATTATCATTTGTTCCGGCGGCAACGTTTGTTGTTGCCGCGGTTACTGTCAGGGTCGTGCCTTGAGTTGCGCCGGTAATAAGAATTTTTCCATCCGTCGGGCTGGCGGTAGCTGCTGCATTGGCGCTGATGGCCGTGCTCCCATTAACCGCCGCAATCAGGCCGGTGCGGATGTCATTTAAAGTGGTGTCTGTTGCGGCCACTGTGTAGGTCACGGTTGTGCCTTCAACGGTCACGCTGAATGTGTCACCGGTCTCTACAGTGCCGGACAAAGTAAGTTCTGTGACTTGCGGCAATCCGGGATTGTCGCCTGAGGGCAGATTCAGTTCAAGGGCAGCATTTGTTGTTGTCTGGCCAACTAAAGCAAAGGCATAGGGGTCTATTCGCAGAGAAGATAAAGTTGTGTTGGAGAACAGTCCGGTTGTTGGATCGGCAGTCCAGCCTTGGAGAAAATACCCGTTTTTATCGACGAGGTAACCATCCTTGGTGGTCAGGGTGGTGCCGCCGATGCCGGGGACGCTGATGTCGTTAAGGGTGCCCATCTCAAATGAGCCATCGCGCCCATAGTACGCCTGTCCTGTACCGTTCACGTCAGCATTCAAAATAAAGAAACCCTGACCGTTAATGGCTAAATCCAGATCCCGGTCACTGCCAACCATATTGCCCAGTTGGGTAATTTGCATCAGATCCTTCGGGGTGACACCGCCAAGGTCAGACTGTTTGTCCAAAGTCCGGCTGAGAACAGTTGAAAAGTTGGTGTCTGTCCGCTTGAAACCACCTGTTGTTACATTGGCAATATTATTGCCGATATTGGCCAAGGCATGGCTTTGCGCCATCATTCCAAGGGTCGGTACCGAAAAGGCTGAATAAATAGTCATTTCTCGTGTCTCCAGGGTCTTGAGCCGTCGCCATAACTCCGTGGCGCGCGGAATATTCCACTGGTTTATAAGCAAGATAGATGCCAATATGATACTTGTCATAGGGCATTGATTTATAAAGAGTTTTTATTTTCGGAAACATTGTGGTGGTTGTTTTTTGCCGCTTTGACATGGATAGAGCAGATATTGCCGGGTTATTGCTTGCATCTTTAGGGGGATGGGGATTGCCCCAGGCATTGACAAGGCATACTCTTAATGAATTGTTTAGGGCCGTTGGCGCATGATTAAACGTTCCGGCCCTTGGACTGATATCTATTTGCGGGTTTCTATTAAAGTGAGCACATTCGAAGAATGAAGGTATCGAAGGTAAAATCTGGCAAGTCGGCGTCCTCTGTTTCACGTAAAAAGGTGGAAACGGGTCATGGTGGCGAATTTGCCGAACACCTGAAGGGTGCTGTTGCCAGTTCAGGCACCTCTGCGTCAACGGAAGCGGGCAGTGTTAATTCTGTCGATGCCATTCTTGCGGTTCAGGAAACTGACGATCCGACCCAGCAACGCGGCAAGCGCTTAGGCGTTCAGTATGGTGGTGATTTACTGGATCATCTGGAAGAACTTCGTCGTGACTTGCTTCTGGGCGCAATCGATAAAGACAAGTTGAGCTCTATCGCACAGAAAATGCGGGCCCATCGTCGTCAGTCTGACGATGCCAAGCTGAACGAAATTATTGATGAAATAGAACTTCGGGCGGAAGTTGAAATCGCCAAATTGACCCGCTGATCCTGACGTTTTTGCCTTTAACGTGTGTCCGTCAGAAAATCCTTTAAGAAACCTTATTCATAACAATTAAAATGCCCCCTTGCGGCAAAGCGCTGTCGCCACTATATTCCGCGCCAAATTCGATCTGAAGATAACTGCGCTCGTGAATCACAATGGGGATATCGATGAACGTAACTCTGGCTCCCGATTATCAGCCTTCCAAAAAGGAAGACTTTATGAACCCGGTCATGACGGAATACTTTCGTCAGAAGCTTTTGGCTTGGCGCAGTGAACTGCTGACAGAGTCAAATGAGACACTGCAGCACTTGCAAGAAGGTGGCATTCAGGAGCCTGATATTTCAGACCGTGCGTCGATTGAAGCAGACCGCTCCCTGGAGCTTCGCACCCGTGACCGTGCCCGCAAGCTAATCTCTAAAATTGATGAAGCCCTGGAACGAATTACCAATGGTGAATTTGGATATTGTGAAGAAACCAGCGAGCCAATCAGTTTATCGCGCCTTGAGGCACGTCCCATTGCGACCTTGAGCATTGAAGCGCAAGAGCGTCACGAACGTATGGAAAAGACCCATCGTGATGGCTAATCACTAACTACAGTGAGACGACAAAAAAGGCCGGCGTCAAACGCCGGCCTTAAGTTTGTCCAGATTACAAGAACCTAGAACGGGAAGACGATATCCCAGATTTGAGTTCCCCAACGGGGTCTCTGGAGTTCGCTCAGTGTGCCGCGTCCACCGTAGGCGACACGCATTTCGGCAATGGATGTGTGGGCGATGGTGTTGTCTGATTCAATATCACCGGGCCTGACGACACCGCTGACCATCAACTCACGAATTTCCTTGTTTACCAACATTTCCTGGCGACCCATGATCACCAGATTACCATTGGGCAGTATCTGGGTGACGACGGCGGCCATGGATAGGGCCAGTGTTTCTTCGCGGGTGATATTACCGACGCCTGACGTATCATGAGCATTGCCAAAACTCATGACCGTGCCAGGAGCTATGGCTTGGGGTAAAACTTTTGCAAATTCTGCTTCCAGCCCCAAAAGGTTTGTGACATCAGTGTCTTCAGTGTCAGCGCGGGCCCGGGTTGTTGTGTTGTCCAGGGTTGCGCTGTCCGTGAAGTTCATGGAGACCGTTAAAATGTCGCCAATTTCTTTCGCCCGGTGATCCTTGAAGAAGGCACGTGCGCCTGCCCGCCATAATGAATTGGGGTTCTCTTCGGCAATTTCCGGGGTTGGCATGGGCATGCTGACCGGGCGGTATTCCGGTGTTGCCGTTGGGTTGGTGATCTTGGTCAATTGCGGACCATTCCCCACCTGTGACAAACGGCCCATGGTGTCGGTGCATGCGACCAGGCTACTTGTAAGTGCCAGTGCTGCGGCCAGTTTGACGGCTTTGTTCGGGGTTAGTTTTTTCATTAGCTTTCTCCTAGTTCATAGCCATGTGACTGGCCGGAGTAATAGAGGCGATACCCGAGCCGGAAACGACTGCCTGAACCACCTTGTTGCTTTGGGTGTTGGTGATGCGAATAACATCGCCATCTGCTCCTGGGTCAATAGCCCGACCTTGTGACGTAAGGACCATCAACGGGGTTTTTAAGATCATCGTTACCAGTGATCCTTTTTCCACTAAAACGGGACGTTGTACATCAGAACTGCGGATCAGGGCACCTGCTCGAAGGCCTCTTTTTGGCGTTCTTCCAATAAGGTCATCCACATGCAGAATGATGTCGTTTTGCACCCTGTCAGCAGGAGACTTGGTCCATACGATGTCCTCGGCTCTGATTAGTTCATTTTTCAGCATTCTTCGACTAAGAACCGGTAAATTAAGCATCTTTTGCATGCGTCCGGTAACCCGGATGGCTTTGGAACCTGGTGTTGAAACATAAGCGGAAAAGCGGTGGGTGCGTGGATCGTAGCTGGCATTTTCGACTTCGATGATAGCCTCTGAACTTGACGCGACGTGCAGTCGAAGAGAACGATTGCTCAATTCCAGTGTCATTTCCCGATCGGCGCCCCTGCTAACCAAGGCGGCAAGAATGTGATCTTCTATTTCATCACGTTCGATGGTCACTGTTTCACGTTTTACCTGAACATGTTGTTTCATGCTTAGGGGCCGCCATTTAAGGTCATAGGCATTGGCGACTCGGTAAAGCCAATTGGCATCAAATAATCCTCGCTTTCCCGGTTCCGGGGCGTAGGCGACGGCAATAGCCGCTTTATCTCCTGTGCCTTCGAAAAGATCACCCAGAAGAATGAGGTTGTCATTGACCATGACGTTTTGTCGTAAGACCACATGCTCAAGCATTGTCTCTGGTTGTGCCATGGCTCTATCGCCGCTTGCCGCAAGAATGGTTTTTTCGCCGCCCATGGCAGGAAAGGCGAAAACCAGTGCCAGCAAGAGTCCAAGTATCAAGCCTTGAAGGGAAGGCGGGGCATGGTGTTGTGGTTTCTTCATTATCCTACTCCTCACCTCATGTTGGCGACGGTGCCCATCATTTCGTCGGAAGTCTGGATGACTTTCGAGTTCATTTCATAA
>Ga0055584_100000325_pt1 | contig 44563 bp, 33 predicted proteins | sample OSDHelmetaG_FD_58716 | JGI IMG/M metagenome (GOLD analysis project Ga0055584, IMG submission 58716) | Pelagic marine sediment microbial communities from the LTER site Helgoland, North Sea, for post-phytoplankton bloom and carbon turnover... | ecosystem: Environmental > Aquatic > Marine >...
ACAGTTCCCCACCGGGATTCTCCCCCGAAAAATCATTGGCGAAAAGCGGCTTCGGAACAGTCTTCTTGGCCGCTCGTGCATCACGATCCAGATGGGCCTGAACCCAACGAGCCAAGGTGGAACTGCCCTTTCCGTATCCGCCCGGGAGTGGCCGGTAATCCCGCGACTGAATTCGCGGTTGCGGCCCCCAGTGCGCCGGGAAAGGCTTGGGCGAATTCACTGGTGGAGTCCGCTTGTCACGATCAAGTTTGCGCTGAATCCAATTGGCCAAGGTTGAACTGCCGTGGCCATACCCACCCGGGAGCGGGATATAATCCTGGGTCTGAATCTGCGGGGGCGAGCCCCAATGACGAGGGTACGGCTTCTGCGCGGCCGAGGCGCTGAACGCAATCGTAAGCAAGAGGCAGAGCAAATGTTTCATCGTTGATGGGTTGGACGGGAAATGGGGGTCAATTGTTCCGCAGAGAATCAATGATTTTTCCCCGCAGCGCCCAAAGTGAAGCAAGCCAGGTGAAGACAATCCCACTGAGCAATACGCAACCCAGCGTGAGGATCAGCTTGTCGTAGGGCAGATCGCTGGCGGGCGCTTGCAGCGCGGGGATAACTGCGACCACGGCGGCACCAATGCCGCTGAGCAGACCGAGCAGGAGCAAGGCAATGTGTTCGGTGACGACCATCTTCTTGAGAGAATCGGATTTGAATCCGAGCGCCAGCATCACCGCGAGTTCGCCGCGCCGTTCCAGCACATTGCGGAGGACGACCACACCCAAACCCGCGCTGCCGAGAAGCAGACCCAGTCCGCCCAAGATTTGGAACGTACCCAGGTACGTGTTCTGCACAGCATTCAATTGCGCCAGTCGCTTCGTGGTACGCGTGAGCTCCAGACCATTGTCTCTGAGTCCCTTCGTCAGAATTTCCGAAATCTGCTCAGCCTTCTCCGTCGGGCCATCGATCAGGAAGGACTGGTAACCACTGGCCGAAGGGAAGCGCTGCGCAAAGACGTCTTCATCGATCAACAGGCTGCCTTGAAGAACGGAATTGGCGAGGCCACCGACAAGTCGAAAACGGATGGGGCGACCGCGTTCGTCGGGATCAGGATATTCGAGCACCTTGCCGACACCCGTTCCGAGCGCCCACATGAGCGAGGCGTTGTCACCGATGGCCGGGATCGTCCCATCCTCGGTCGGCGTGCGTAGCAACTGCCATGGATCAGTGCCATCAAGATCCTTGGCGACGCTGGCGAATTTGAAGGCCTTGCGGGAAGACATGGCGTCCGGATTCACGCCGAGAATGCGGGGGCGTTGCGCGCGGTTGAGATTCAGACAACTGGCGTCGTCACCGGCCCGCAGGCGCATCTGGACAAACGAGACATCCGTGAGGTCTTCCGCATCGAGCCCCACGGCATCAAGACCCATCTCAGCGTTCAGATCAGGTCGGATGGCAACACTGGCGTCGCCCAGAAACAGGAATCCGCCGGTGCCGGAATCACGTTCGGTCGCGTTAAGGTTTTCATCGAGACGGAACGCGCCGATTGAAAGAACGAGGAAACATCCGCAAGCCAACATGATGGCGGTGGCCATGCTCCGTTTGCGACGGCGGGTGATGTTGCGGACGCCCAGGGTGGTCAAGGTCGGAGCGTTCGTGGTTCCGGCCCTTTCCAAACGTGAGAGGAAGACCCCGGTAAAACAAAGTGCCGCGATCAACAACAGCGCGCCGGCACCGAAGAATGCGCCCGGTGCCGCAGCCGCATCTGCTTTGAAGGCCCAGCCCGTCAACGCAAGTGCGGACCCCAGCGAGACAATGCCAATCCACAGGTTGCGCGCCGTGCCGACCTTCGGCCGGTCGCCCACGCCGATGGATGAGTCGTTTCCGGCCAAGAGTTCACGAGCCGGTTGATGCGCATGTTTGCGCAAGGCGAGCCAGAGACTGAAGCCCGCAACGAACACGGCACCGACGAAACCGCCCACCAACGCGATTGGTCCTGCGTGATACGCAAGTTCGCTCGTACCGACCGCCTTGCGCCAGATGGTGGACAGGGCGTGCAACATCGCCTGCGCATAGTAAATGCCTCCGGCCAAACCGATCAGGCTGCCGATCACGGCCAGCCCCACTCCTTCACCGAGCAACAGTCCCCTCACTTGCTTGGGTTTGAGCCCGATGGCCAGCAAGGTGCCGATTTCCGTCGCGCGTTGTTCAACGCTGAATTGAAACAGCATGGACACCAGGATCAGCGCCGCGGTGATCAGGAAGAAGCTGAAGCCGATGAACAGTCCGCCGAAATCCTGACCGCTTGAACTGGCGATGAGCGCCTGCTGACGAATCGGTTGGAAGACATAGCCCAGCAGGGCCGGATCGATCTGGCTCAACAACTTCTGTTCGACACTCTCCGCGGTGAGTGGCTTCCGCTCCGGCATCACCGTGGCGGCCGCGTTTTCGATGAGCGAATTGCCGCCACCGCGCGGAATACGGATCGCGGTGAAATCACCAAAACGGTTGGTCCACATCTGCTGCCCGGCATTCAAAGTGACATAGGCCTTGGGCGTCCCCTTGTAACGCTCCCAATAGTCCTGGTCGTTCCGCGACAGCTTGTCGTTGTCGATATCGAAGCCGGTGTCCCAATCGCGGCACGACTCAGCGTCCGTCATGCCGGGAAAGTCCGGCATCAGTTCCTTGTCGTGGTAGAGATCCTTGATCTGGATCATCTTACGGACAGTGAACTCCCGGCTGTGTTCTTCCAGGTTCCGGCCATGCCCGACCACGTTGTAGCTGAGTTTGACCCGGGCACCCGGATTGCCGTTGATCTCGGACCCCAACCATTTGGTCACGATGATTTCGTCGTCGCGCATGTCTGCCGGAACAAACGGTGGACCTGCCGCGGTGACCATCGAATAGACCGCGCTGGATTCACCAACGGACAGCGAGTTCACGAAATAGGTCTGGATGAGGGCGGAATTCGTGAAGACGTTGGTGACCGCTGCGACTATCGGCGGATCGAGAAAGATTCTGGGCGAACGGATTTCAATGGTGTCGCGACTGGGAAGTCCGGCCTCGTTCTCAAGTTCCTTCACCTGCACGTCAATGTCCGTGAGTCGCCAGTTGTCCTTCACCGCGTTCGTCGAGATCGTTCCGGCGGCCAGGAGCAGATTGGCACGTTTCTCCGCATTGACGCGCTCCTGCATGCGCGCGAGCGGGATGAAGGCGTTGTAGGGCGGAATCTGGTTGGCCTGCAGACTGAAGCGGCCGAGCTGTTGCCTGCCGATGATCTCCACCACTTCGAATCGCATCCCGGTCGAGTCATCATCCTGCGGTGCCATCGGCGCGTCACGGGACAGGGAAGAAATCTTGGGCACCCTTACCACGACCGAATCGCCCACTTTTGCCCCCAGCCGTTCGGCCAGGGTTTCATTCAGAATGAGTTGATCCTCCTCCAGCTGCGTGTGTTCCGGAGATTCGTCGGCGAGTGTCCAAAAGCGTTCATCCACGCCCACCACCTGCACGCGATCCGCCCGGATCTCACTGTCGCTGTTGATCGCGATCCCCGGCAACAGCAGGACGGGAACTGCGGTCAACGTTTCCGAATTCATATCCGTCGCCAACTGTTCACGAAACAAACGGTCATTGGTCACCAACGCATGATCGATCTTGCCCAAGCGGGCCAATGCCATGTCCCGCAACGAGCCACGGACCGAATCCCCGACGATAAGTGCCCCGATCAGCACCGCCGCCCCCACTGCCGCTCCCAGAATCACACCCAAGTGTGATTTGGCATGAAAGGTCAGGCTGCGGAATACCAGCGTGCGCAGATTCATTTCCGCTCCTCCAACTTGCCGTCGCGCAGTTCCAATACACGACCCATCTGTTGCGCGAGTTCCGATGAATGAGTGACGACGACCAGGGTGACCATCTCCTCTGCGTTGAGCTCCAACAACAGCTTCGAGAGATTCTCCGCAGAGCCCCGATCCAGAGCTCCGGTTGGTTCATCCGCCAGCAACAGCCGTGGTTGATTGATAAGCGCCCGGACCACGGCGACGCGTTGGCGTTCGCCCCCGGACAATTGGCCCGGGCGATGATTCAACCGGTCGACCAGTCCCACCCGATCGAGCAGTTTGCGCGCGCGCGCCTTGTCATCCGCGTTGGCATTTCCGCGGGCCACGGTGGGCACCAGAACATTCTCCAGCACGGTGCATTGTGGCAAAAGGTGATGGGACTGAAAGATGAAGCCGATCTTGCGGTTGCGGATTTCGGCGAGTTGCAACTCGTCGAGCTTGCCGAGATTTTCGCCCTCCAGCACGAGTGAACCCGTGCTCGGCGTGTCCAATGCCCCGATCAGATTCAACAAAGTGCTCTTGCCGGAGCCGGACGGCCCGACGATGGCCACGGATTCACCGGACTCGATCGACACGTTCACCCCACGCAGCACCGACAACCGACCACCCTCATCAGTCGCCTGAAAATCCTTCTCAACGTTCTGCAACTCCAGCAGTGATGACTCGCTCATGGCTTGGAATGTATGGGCTATTCGACAAATGAAAACGCGAATTGTTTGAGATCAACTTACCGGGAGCGAAATCGCCTGCCGAACGCGGTCACCAAGGGTGCCATCTTCGGAGTGGTTCTCCCGCTTGCGGATTCAGATACCAGCACTCATCCCGCCGGGATGAAGCTCATTTCAATTCGCGCACATAAATATTGGCCAATGTAAACGAGTCCTTGCCGCCAACCAGTTCGATGGCGCTCTTCATTGGGATGCCCTCGGGCAGCTCGGTCACGAAGGTGCGATGTCCGTTCACATGAACCGTGATCATGCGATCGCGCATCCAGATCTTGAAACGGTGATAGCCTCGATTGACCTTCTTGAGAGCCTCATCGGGCGTGGCATTGCCGGGCGCGAGCATGGAAAACGGAACGGTCATGTTGCGAAACTTAATGCCGCCTTGAATCGGTTTCTTGGCCCCGGGCGCACAGTCGACAATGAGTTCGAAATTTGAAAACTCCTCCTCGGTTTTCAGAGTCTGGTTGTGGGCACCCCCCTTGTAGGAAAGTTGCCAGTCCTTCTCCTTCCAACGATCACCGCCCCCCGTCCAGCCTCGCAGGTCTGTGCCCGTGTAGAGAGTGCGATGACCCTCATATTCCGGAGCGGTGTCGTTGAACCCGGCGCCGGTGGACGGGAGTTCCTTGATTCGGAGGTTGCGGAAATCCGCCGGGGATCCTTCAGACTCCAGCGCGATGTAGCCTTTGCGCCAGGTGCAGTTTTCGCCGCCGGAAACCTTGTGGCCGTTCACCCAGAGCCAAAGCGTGCCGTCGTTGCACTCGATGCGGTAGTGATTCCACTCCGGTGAACCTTTGCCGTGGCGCTCCGAAGGAAAACTTCGGCTGCCGTGGCTGGGCGGAAACGGATCCATCTTCGAACCATGGATCGGGAACACGTCACCATGCGTCGTGTAGGACTTGTTCAGGCTGGCGCGGATGTAGCCGTGATCGAGCACCTGCACCTCCACCGCGCGCAAAAAGGGAACGCCTTGCGCACCGATCGGACCCGCCCACGCAAACACCCCCGCGTTGCCACCGGGCTTCAGATGCCGCCATTCCAATTCGAGGACGAAATTCTCGTACATGCGCGTCGTCCGCAGTTCCCCGGTCGGCTTGCCCGTGCAGTGAATCATGCCTTTCTTCACCGACCACGTCTGCGGGGCACAGTTGACGTTGATCCAACCGTCCAGATTCTTACCGTTGAATAGCGGGACAAATCCCTTTTGGGCGGAGACATGCGGAACCGTGATGAGGAGAAGCGAAAGCGCGGCAATCAGAGTTTTCATGGTTTGGAGATCGGCCCCGAAAATCAGCGCATCGACGGGACTTGGCAAGTTCAAGTCTGGGCCTTGGTCGCACAAATCGAATTCCGTGATCCTGAACAATCAACCGCCAGCCGGCGATCGGTAGGGCTGCGCGACTCCAATCGCAACCTCTATGCTCAAGGTTGAACTACCTGCGGAATTCTCACGCGCTCAAACGCATCGAAGCCGCCGCTGGGTTGGGCCACAACTCGTCCGGTGCCGTCAGCCATTCCGTAGACCTTGGTCCAGGTGCCATCCTCGGATTGCAGTGCGGTTCGCTCGCGGAGAATGATCGTAGATTCATCCGGCATCTGCCGCAATTGGTCCCGGGTTCCACGATAGAGCAATTCAAGGCGTTCCGCCTGTTGCAGCGCCTTGGCCAGACGATCCTCGGGAATTTTCAGAAACGGCGTGGCGTCGGCAAGCCGCTCTGGGTAGCGTCCGCCGTTCTTGTCGGCAAAAAATCTTAGCGCCAGCCCCCAATCCCGAGCTGCTCCGGTGCGATCGGACGTGCCAAGACCGTATCGTTGATCCATCCACGGAATCGCCTCCTGCTTTGGTTTCCCTCTTTCAGCGGAACGAGTCTTGCGCTGCGATTCGATCAACTGGTTGCGCTGGTCGGCCAATTGCCGGTTTTCATCCTGCAACTGTTTGGCAACGGTGGCAGACGATCGCAGTCGCGCCAGTTCCCGTTTGCCGGCCGTCAGATTGTCTGTCGCAGTTGCGAGGCGATTGCTCAAAGCGACATTGGCCTCGGCAAGCGTCTCGAGCTGCCCGGTTTTCTTTTTCAGTGCTGCCACCTCCTGCTGCAGATTGTTCGAGTGCCGCAACTGGACCAAGGCGACCACTACAACCAACAACAACAACAGGTTCTTCGCTTTGTTCATAATCTCAATTTGAGGGAGTTTTCCCGGGATAAAAGCGTCCGAATGAGCTCCGGATTTAATTCAAAACCTCCGTTGACTCGCCCTTCGCCTTCGCTAGACTGCGCGCTCTTTTGCTATGGCGAAACTGACAGTCAACGATATTGAGGTGGACGGCAAACGCGTTTTCATGCGCGTGGACTACAATGTGCCGATGGAGGAGCAGGACGGAAAGATGGTCATCAATGATGACACGCGCATCCGCGCCACGCTGCCAACCTTGGATTTATTGGTGAAAAAGGGTGCAAAAATCATCCTCACCGCCCATCTCGGTCGGCCGAAGGGTGAACGGGTTCCCTCCATGTCCCTGCGTCCAGTTGCCGAGAAACTCGCTGATCTCATCTGCCGCCCGGTCGCTTTCGTCGACGACTGCATCGGTGACAAGGTCGAAAACACTGTCGGCCAGATGCAGCCGGGTGACATCGTGCTGCTCGAGAATGTCCGTTATTATGCGGAAGAAGAGAAGAATGACGCCGCATTCGCCGAGAAATTGGCCAAGGTTGCTGACGTATATATAAATGATGCTTTCGGAGCCGCGCACCGCGCCCACGCCTCCACAGCAGGTGTCGCCAGTATCGTCAATTCCCGTGGTGGCCAAAGCGCTGCCGGGCTGTTGATGGAACGCGAATTGGTTTTCTTGGGTGATGAGCTGGAAGAGCCGGCCCGCCCTTTCGTCGTGATTCTTGGCGGTGCCAAAGTGTCCGACAAGATCAAGGTCATCGATCGTCTACTGGAAAAGGCGGACACGATCCTGATCGGCGGTGCCATGGCCTACACGTTCAAACTCGCTCTCGGTCAAACCGTGGGCACCTCGTTGGTGGAACGTGACAAGGTAGATATGGCCCAAGCCGCGCTCGACAAGGCGAAGGCGAAGGATGTGCAATTCCTCCTTCCCACCGACAATACCGTAACCGAATCCGCGAAAGTGGACGGCAAGTGGACCTTCAAGAATGAGCACAACAATCCGGACGTAAACATCCCGGACGGCGTCGAAGGCGTGGATATTGGCCCAGAAACCGCCAAAACCTATTCTCACGCTATTGCGGGCGCCGGCACGATCCTTTGGAATGGCCCGATGGGCATCTTTGAAGATCCTCGATTTGCGGCCGGCACCCTCGCGGTGGCCAAGGCCGTGGCCGAGGTGACAAAGGAGAACAATGCCAAGAGCATCATCGGTGGTGGCGACAGTGTGAAAGCCATCAACAAGGCCGGTCTCGGCGACCAGGTCACCTTCATGAGCACCGGTGGCGGTGCGAGTCTGGAATTCTTGGAAGGCAAGGAACTGCCCGGAGTTGCCGCTTTGAGCGACAAATAGGGGCAGAATATCCCCAGATAAATACCTAAAACCGAGACTGGACGTGGTGAACCATTTGTAGTTCACTGCGCAGCTCGTTTGCGAAAAAGCATGGAAAAAGAACGAAAACTGATCATTGCCGGCAACTGGAAGATGAACAAGACGGTTGCCGAAGCCTTGGACCTTGTGAAAGGTCTGAAGCTCGAACTGTCCAACGTCAAGGACATCGACGTCATCGTGTGCCCCGCTTTCACGGCATTGAGCGAAGTCTCCAAGGTGGTCATCGATACCGATCTTCGCCTCGGTGCACAGAACATGAGCGAGCAAGGCGGCGGTGCTTACACCGGCGAAATCTCCGCGCTCATGCTCAAGGAATTTCTCGTTCGCTATGTGATCCTCGGCCATTCCGAGCGTCGCCAATATCAGAACGAATCAGACGCCCTGATCAACACCAAGGCCAAGGCCGCCCTCGCTGCGAGCCTGCGCCCCATCGTTTGTGTCGGTGAAACGCTCGAGCAGCGCGAAGCCGGTGAAATGGAGAATGTGATCACCACGCAAGTGAAGGGCTGCCTCGCCGGTTTGGACTCCGATCAGATGGAAGACATCATCCTCGCCTACGAGCCTGTCTGGGCCATCGGCACCGGCAAGACGGCCTCGTCCGATCAGGCGCAGGAAGTTCATGCCTTGATCCGGAAGACCTTGGTCGAACTGTTCGACGAAGCGACCGCAAAACGCGTTCGTATTCAATATGGCGGCAGCGTGAAGCCGGCCAATGCCCGTGAATTGATGAGCCAACCTGACGTCGACGGTGCGTTGGTTGGTGGAGCCGCTCTTGAGGTTCGCAGTTTCTCCGATATCGTGAAGAACTGCCTTGATTGATACACCGTAACGGAAGAAATCGAAGATGAGTTATTTAATCGGACTGTTGACTTTTATCCTGTTCCTGGACTGCCTGCTGCTGATCCTGGTGATCCTCGTGCAGCTGCCCAAGAAGGAAGCGGGCATGGGGCAAGCCTTCGGTGGCGGTGCCACTGATGCCTTGTTCGGTGCCGGCGCCGGCAATGCGCTGACCAAGATCACCAAGTGGGGTGCGATCACCTTTCTGGGTCTCTCCCTGTTGCTCTCCGTCCTGAACTCCTCGCAGACCAACAAGAAGAGTGGTGTCCGTGAAGGCCTGAAGGCCGATTCCGGCACTCCTGTTCCTGCCGCCGCTGTGGCACCGGCGATTTCGAATGTCACGGACAGCGTTGAGCCAACCATCACCAACGTGGTTGATCTCTTTGGAGCACAGGCCGCCACCGGCACGAACGCGACCAACGCCGCGTTCACCAATGCCGTGGAAACGATCACACAGGTGACCAATGCGGTCGCGACCAACAAGGCCGCCGCCGGCAATCTCCTTCAATCTCTCACCGATGCTGCCAAGAAAACGGCCAACACCGTTTCCAACACGGCCGTGAAAGCGGTAGAGGACGTCAAAAAGGAAATTCCAAAGGCTCCCGAGAAGAAGTAATTTCCGCGTCATGCCAACGACGCAACCAAAGACCCGCTGTGAATGCACGCGGGTCTTTTTGCGTACGCGGAGAGAGAAATCCAAAGCTTGGAATCTCCGCCCGCTAGTCACAGCTTTGTGTCTTCTCGGCGCCATCACGGCCTGCCGCCCCCCTGTTCCGCCGGCCGACCTGCGCATCATCAACGGCTCCGAACCCGAATCCCTGGATCCGGCGCTGATTACCAGCCTGGCCGATTCCCGAATCGTTCGCAGTCTCTTTGAAGGCCTGACCCGACTGAACGGCGAAACCGCCCGCCCCGAACCTGCCATCGCGGAAAGCTGGGAGATTTCGGATGACGGCACGATCTACAATTTTCATCTGCGCCGAGATGCCAAATGGTCCGACGGCAAACCGATCACCTCCGCGGATGTGGTGTACTCATGGCGACGCGTGCTCGATCCGCTGACCGCCGCCGACTACGCCGGACAGCTCTATTTCGTAAAGAATGCGGAAGCGTTCAATACCGGCAAATTCGACGAAGAGCTGGGCCGTAAAGTGACCGCCAAAGACGTGGCGGTCTGGGCTGTTGACGAACATACCGTGCAGGTCCAATTGGTCGGACCGACAGCCTTCTTCCTGGACCTCTGCGCCTTTCCCACCTTGGCCATCGTGCCGCGGCACTGGATCGAAGAACATGGCGACCACTGGATCGTGGAACCGGGCCTGCCCGTCAACGGCACCTACCAACTGGAGTTCTGGCGCCTCAACGACCGCGTGCGCGTTCGGGCCAATCCGCATCACTGGGCCGCTCACGAGGTGCAGAGCAAGGTCATCGATTTCATTCCCATGAATTCTCCGGCAACCGCGTTGAACCTGTTTGAATCCGGCGAAGCCGACATCATCTGGGACAAGAGCCTGATTCCGTCCTCGCTGATGGATGTGCTGCGCCAGCGACCCGACTGCCACACCTTCGGCTACCTCGGATCCTACTTCTTCCGCTTCAACGTCACGCGCAAACCCTTTGATGACATTCGTGTGCGGCGCGCCCTGGCCCTGGCCATCGACAAGCAACGGATCGTCGAAAACATCACCAAGGCCGGAGAACAGGCAGCCTATCATTTCGTACCGCCCGGCACCGCGAACTACGAGTCTCCGACCGGTCCGAATCACGACCCGGACAAGGCCCGTCAGTTGTTGGCCGATGCCGGATTTCCCGGCGGCAAAGACTTTCCGCTGTTCACGTATCTGATGAACAATTCGCCCATCGACGCCCAGATCTCCGTCGAACTGCAGGCCATGTGGGAAAAGGAACTCGGCATCAAGATGGAGATCCGGCAGATGGAGTGGAAGGTCTACCTCAGCGAACAGAACAAGTTGAACTTTGATCTCAGCCGCAGCAGCTGGATTGGGGATTACAACGACGCGAACACCTTCCTCGACATGTTCATGAGCAACAACGGCAACAACCGCACCGGTTGGAAGAGCGAGGAATACGATCAGCTGATTCGTGATGCCAACCAGCAGACGGATCTCGAAAAGCGCAAGCAGATGCTCCGCCAAGCGGAAACAACGATCATCAATGAAGAACTGATCATCGTGCCGATCTATTTCTATGCGGGCGTGAATTTCTTTGATCCGAAGAAAATCAGTGGAATCTATTTCAACCTCCTGGATGAACATCCGGTGCATCTGATCGCGAAGAAGAAATGATGATGGGAGCACGTCAAAAATGTCGCCCCGTTGGGGCTCTGAAGTGGGCTCGCGAGTACGGTCTCCCCACCGAGTTTATTGACCGCTCTCGCTATCATTGTGCATCTTCTATATTTCGATCCCTTCCGTCCTTAGCGAGAGCGATCGTAACCTGCGGTGGGGCGAGAGTCCCCGCGAGCCCACTTCAGGGCCCTGAAAGGGCGACCCACCACAACTGATGTATTTCGTCCGCCGCGCGCTTTTCCTGATCCCGCTCCTGCTGATTATCAGCATGATCGCGTTCGGCCTGATGCGCCTCGCCCCTGGCGGCCCTTTCGACAAGGAACGCGCGCCCGCCTCCCCGGAGATCGAACGCAACCTCAAGGCCAAGTATCACCTGGACAAACCCATCCACCAACAATACCTGATCTGGCTCAGCGGCGTTGTCCGCGGTGACTTCGGTCCTTCACTTCAATATCGCAGTCACTCCGTCACGGACATTATCGCCGAAGGCCTGCCGGTCACCCTGATGCTGGGCACTCTCTCCTTTGCCTTCGCCATCGGCTTCGGCATTCCGGCCGGATTTTTGACCGCAGTGAAGAAGGGCCAATGGCAGGACTATGTCGGCAGCACAGTATCCATTCTCGCGATCTGCATTCCGGCCTTGGTCATCGGCCCCATCCTCGTGATGGTGTTCGCCGTGCATTGGAACGTTCTGCCGGTGGCCCTCGCCCGCAGCCCGCTGCACTTCATTCTGCCGACCATCACCTTGGGACTCTACTTCGCCGGCCGGGTCGCCCGCCTGATGCGCGAAGGCATGTTGGGAACCCTTGATGCGGAATTCATCACCGCGGCCCGAGCCAAGGGTGTCAGCGAATCCACCATCCTGACCAAACACGCGTTCCGCATTGGGGTGCTGCCGGTGATTTCCTATTCCGGCCCGCTCTTCGCTGATCTGATGATCGGCTCGTTCGTGGTCGAAAGCCTCTTCCGCATCCCCGGCATCGGTGTATTTCTTGTGAGCAGTTCACTGAACCGCGACTACACCATGCTGGTCAGTCTCGTGTTGCTCTACGCCGTCGTCCTGCTGATCGCCAACGTATTGGTGGATCTCGCCTACAGCGTCCTCGATCCCCGCGTCCGTTTCGAATGAACAGCTCCGCCGAACATCTGAGTCCGAACCAACGAGCCTGGCGACGTTTCCGTCGCAACAAGCTCGCAGTGCTCGGCCTGATCCTGGTGTCTGCCGTGGTGCTAAGCGTCTTCTCGTGGCCGTATGTCAGCCAACCTGAGGTTATAGAAAAACTACCTGCTGCTTTGTCCGGATGGATTCATCACCCGGACGCGCATGCCGAAACGCAATTCGACAAACCGGGTGCCACCAACCTGTTGGGCACAGACGTGCACGGACGCGACCTCCTGAGCCGCATTCTTGCCGGCACCCGGATTTCCCTGATCGTCGGAGCCATCGGCGCTCTGGTCAGTCTGGTGATCGGCGTGGGCTGGGGAGCGATTGCCGGCTATGTCGGCGGTCGCACGGACGGCCTGATGATGCGCGCCGTGGACATCCTCTATTCACTCCCATCAATCATCTTCGTCATCGTGCTCATGACCACTCTCGACGGTTTCCTGACGCAATGGGTGCGCAATGAAGTGATCAAACCCGATTGGATGCCGACGCTGCGCTTCGCCGCGTTGTTCGTAGGTTTGGGTGCCATCTCCTGGCTGACCATGGCCCGCATCGTCCGCGGGCAGGTACTGACCTTGCGAACCCGGCAGTTCGTGGATGCCAGTCGCGCCTTGGGAGCTTCAGACTTCCACATCCTGACTCGCCATATACTCCCCAACACCGCCGGCGTGATCATCGTCTATCTGACGCTGACCATTCCCGCGATCATCCTCTACGAATCCTTCTTGAGCTACCTCGGCCTCGGCATCCAGCCGCCGAGCGCCAGCTTGGGATCACTCATTGCCGATGGTGCACAACAGATAAATCCGGTACGGATCTACTGGTGGTTGCTCGTTTTCCCCTCAACCGCACTGGTCGGAACCTTGTTGGCCCTGAACTTCGTCGGCGACGGCCTCCGTGACGCCTTTGATACCAAAGCCGACCGCGCATAATTTGTGGCGGCGAACGTGAGCGAGTGGAGCCGGCAGCAATTTTCCAAATTGTGAGATCGAATCTCGCACCAGCGTCTGTAGTGCGGTGGCATGACCCCGCTTTTCAAATGACGGAATCAACCTCAGTCGTTGGAGCAATGAGCGGAACCAATCCACTCGCTCACGCTTGCCGCCACAATCCCTACTTCGTGAACGACAGGCAGACCAAGGTCCCCTTCCCGTCGCGAACGTAGACCTGGCCATTCGCAAGCGTCGGCTGGCTCCAGCAGGGCTCTTCCAACAATTGCGCTTCGACCAACGGTTTGAAACCAGCCGTGGAAGCCTCTGCCACCACAAACTTCCCCTTCTCGCCAATGATGATCAACTTGCCATCCGCCGCACTCAGCGCCCCCACTCCGAGTCCCTTGCGACTCCACTTCGCCTCGCCGGTCTTCAGGTCGATGCAATCCAACGTGGCGCGCGAGCTGTGGATCTTGCCGTTGACGACATACATGTGGTCACCGATCACCACCCCGGCATTCACATGCGCCTTCACTTCCGTTTCAAAATCTTCGACTTCCGAACCGTCGCTCAGCTTGAACATTTTGCCCTTCTTGTTGTGCCCCGTGACGAACATCCGATCTTGGTAGATCAGGGGATCGGTTGAGTTTTGTTCCCACGAAGTCGCAAAGCGTTCCCGCCAAATTTCCGCGCCATCGGCGCTGGCAACCATGATGATCTCCTTCTCCGCGAACAGTGCGAGCCGGGACTGACCGTCGACCGTGACCGGCACGGGAGTTGCGTAACCCGCCTCTTTCTTGCCGCTTTTCCAGATCAGTCCGCCATCGCTTTTGTCCAACGCCGCCCCGGCCTCGCCGGCATTCAAAAAAATGCGATTGCCAAGAACCAGAGGTGACGAGGCAAACCCCCACGTGGGTTTCGGAATGTCGTAGTCCTCCTTCAGATGCTTCTGCCAGATGAGTTTGCCGGTCTTGGCATCGAGACAGAAGACTTCGCCCGGACGACTGCAATGATAGAGGCGACCGCCTTCAATCGTCGGGGTCGCACTCGTCCCGCCCTGATAGAACAAAGCTCCCTTGGTGGCCTTGTAGTCATATGCCCACACCACCGAACCATCCTTCGTGTTGAGGCAACTGATCGTATCCTTCTTGTCCGCATAGCCGACGGTGTAAGCGCGGTCGCCGACAACTGACACACACGAGAAACCGAGTCCCACCTGTTTCTTCCAGACCTCATTCAGTTTCGCACCTTGGGGAAACCAACCGGTCTCCTGGGAAATCCCGTTTCGATCCGGACCTCGAAAATGCGGCCAATCAGCGCCTTGCAAACTGGTCGCGCAAACACAGGCAAACGAAAGGACTCCAAGAATAGAAGATTTCACGAGCCCGACAATGCCCGGAAGTTTCGCGGAGTCAATCCAACTGGCCGGGTGGTATTCCCGTTGATCCGGAGCGGCGGACTGGATATGACCCACGCATGCGCCATCTGCTTGCATTCTGCTGTCTCGCGATCTTCGCCATGTCGATCGATCAAGCGATCGCCGATCGTTGGGTTTACGCATCATCCAGCCAGTCGCCCGAACTGATTCGCTATCGCCTGAACACCGAGAGCGGCGCCCTTTCCGACAGGACCTCCATTGCGATGCCCGATGCCCCCAGAGGGCTGGCGACGGACGCAGAACACAAGACACTGTACATTGCCTTCCGCGCAAAGAAATCCATCGGCGCATTTCGCATCCAACCCGATGGCGGCCTCGATCCGCTGGGCTTGGTCGAGGTGGGCGCATTGGCGTCGTATCTCGCCGTTGATCGCAGATCCAAGGTAATCTTCTCGGCCTACTATCAAACCGGCCGCGTGATGGTTCATCGCTTGCAGCCTAATCTGGCCATCGATCCGGAGAACGTGCAGGTGATTTCAACCGCCGAACGCGCCCACGCAGTGCAAGTCGACCAATCAAACAAGTTCGTCTATGTACCGCACACGCGACCGGAATCGATCTTCGGTTTTCGTTTCGATCAGAAGAATTCACGCCTGACTCCACTGAATCCACCCACCACCAAGACGCCGAGCGGCTACGGACCGAGACATCTTCATTTTCATCCCGGCGGAAAGTGGCTGTTGGTGGACAATGAGGCGGGTGACAGCCTGAGTTCCTATCGTATCAATCGGAAGTCCGGCGCACTCACGGCCATCCAAACGCAGACAACCCTGCCGGCCGGTTGGGAAGGCCGCAATTCGACCTCCGATTTTCAGATCACCCCCGATGGTCGCTTTGCCTACGTCGCCAATCGGGGACACAACTCAGTCGCCATGATCGCCATCAATTCCAACAACGGACGCATGACAAGCCTCGGTCAGCATCCGACCGGAGCGATTGTCCGCTCGTTGGCAATCACCCCGAACGGCAAGTTCCTGCTCGTCGCGGGTCAGAGTGACGGCGTGCTAAGCGTGCATTCGATCGCTGCCAAGACCGGTCTCCTCAAACAGGTCGGAAGCCACGAAACCGCGCCCGCGTTGTGGTGGGTGCTGACGATTCCGGCATCCGACATATAGCGAAAGCGTGCAAAATCCAGGTGGGGCGAGAGTCCTCGCGAGCCCTGACTACGATCCCGAAGGGATTGCAGAGCTCTTCTGATTCTGTCGTCCCTTCAGGACTCTGAAGTGGGCTCGCGGGTACGCTCTCCCCACCGAGGGTTTGACCGCTGCCGCTGGGAATCAATGTCGGACCGACAATACCGGCGGGGTGGAATCGCTGCTCTTCCCTTCACCCAACTGCACGATGAAGGAGGCATTGTCGGGCATGACGTCGACTCCGGCACCGGACTCCAGCAGCTGATCGGTTTCCATCACATCGATTACAGTGCGCATGATTTCCGGATCCTGTTTCGCGATCGCATTGAGCGTGTCGCCAACAATTTCGGGACGTTTGGATGAGGCTTCAGCCATCTTCTGCGAGACCTTGTAGGCGGTCTCGCTTTGGATGAGTCCGACGCGGTTGTCGCCGTCCTGTTTCATGGCGCTGGTAACCTGGACCAATCGTTTCACTACTTTTTCGGTGATGTTGCTGACCATGCTGGCATCGGTGAATCCAACTTTCCGGATGTAAACGGAGCCGAGCTGGTAACCCCATTTCTCCGAGAGCGGGGAAACGGTCTGACGGACGGAGCGGCTGAGTGAATGCCGGTTTTCCAACATCGTTTCCATCTCCAGATTGCTGAGCGTGGAAATGGTGGAACTGGCCACGTTGGCCTCCAGCGAACCGTCGGGATTGGCGTTCACGTACAGATAGTCGACCGGATTCACCACCTTCATTTCATACCAGATACCGACGCCCATCGGTGTACCCTCCTCGGAGTTGACCATCTGGTTGCGCAGGTAGTGCTGCCGCATGGCGGTGCTGACGGTATGTCGCTTGCCGAAGAACGGGATCAACATCGCCCGCGGACCAAAGGTACCGACCGGGAAATGCAGACCGGCTTCGTCCAAGGTACCAATCACCTTGCCAAAGAGAGTGAAGACCTGTGCCTCGCTCTCATTCACGACCGTGTAGAGACCGAAACCGCGGGCCAGACTGAGAAGAATAGGAACGCAGATCAGGCCACCGAAAACCGAGAGAAACATTAAGAATATATCCATGATTGAACCTTTTTCAGTTGCTGTGTTGCGGGTTGACGACGATGCGCTGGGCGCGGCCCAACAGCGGCACGCGCATGTTGCGCAGATAGATATCAAGGGCACCGGAGCCACCCTCAGTCTTAATCTTGGTCAGTGTCTCGGCCAACACCTTCAACGGTGCGACCTCGGCCTGGGCGTTGTTGCCGGCGATCTCCACGGCACGATTGCTCATGGTGATCTGTTGCTCGGAATCAGCGCGGGCAGTGCTGATGTCGGCCGCCACCTGGTTCCGCGTGCTATTGATGGCCGACAGCGCGCGATCCACTTCCGGCGGCGGATCTATCTCGGTGATAAGTGCCGCGTCCAGATCAATGCCATAACGCGCCGCGGTACTCGCGCATTGCTGTTCCATATAGTCGTTCAGTACGGGAAGATTCTTTCGTAGATCATTGATCGAAACGCCTTCCGAGAGTTCGACCGCCGAACCGCCTTCGGCCTGCAGCTCTTCATCATTCACGAGGCTTTGACCACGCGGATCAGTGAAGGTGGCAATCCGCTCGCGCAGCACGGAAACGAAGTAGCCCATCACGTGTTCCAATGGCACCGTCACCCCGAAGAGGTAGGCATAGAGATGGTTTTCGTTGATGCGATAGCGTAACTGCCCGTTGACGCCGGTGGTGAGATTGTCCTTGGTGACACACTCGATCGTTTCCTGAAACTTGGTTGGGTCCCAGACCAGGTCCACCGCTTCGGTCGCCACGCTGACTTTGTGCACCTTTTGCCACGGCCATTTGAAGTAGGGACCGCCCGGACCGACGACATCCACCGCCGGGTAAGCGTAGCGCTCCTTTTCATCATCATTGAGTTTGGGATCCTCAGCCACTCCGCCGCCCGTCGCCCGTTGCGCCTTCCCGAAAGAAGTGATCACCGCCCGTTCGTCAGGACGGACAGTGTAGAAGCCGGTTATCAGGACCCGAACGATCGCGTAGAGAAGGAGTCCACCTAGGAATGCGAAGAAGTACATGATCGGAGTATGCGCGCGCCAGTCGGGGAACAAACTATAATCTCGCGAGGTCATTATACCGCCGGGAATTGCCATTTCTGGCCGGATTCCATTTGAAGAACTCTGTCAAAGGATGTGGAATTTCCGGAATCGGTGCCTTGTTACCGGGTGTATGCCAGAATTCAACGAAGTCGAACAACTACTCAACGAGTTTGTCCGCAACCGCTCCGAGGACGCGTTTCGTGAATTGGTGGAACGGTATCGTTCATTGGTCTTCTCCTCCGCACTCCGGCAATTGAACGGAGACCGCCAACTGGCCGAGGACGCCATGCAGAAGGTCTTCACCGATCTGGCGCAGAAGGCGGCGGCGCTCCAACCTGACGGAAGCTTGGGCGGGTGGTTGCACTGCCACACCTGTTTCGTCTGTTCGGATCTGCGCCGTTCCGAGCAGCGACGACGCGATCGTGAACGAACCGCCTCCGAAAGCGTGCACGCCGGTGCCGCAGACGCAACTTGGCAGGAAGTCGAGACGGAGTTGGATGAAGCCATCAACGAACTCAAGGAGACAGATCGCCGCGTCATCGTCGCACGCTTCTTCGAAAAACAGCCGCTAAAAGCGGTCGGCGACATGTTGCAAATTTCGGATCGAGCCGCACACATGCGAATCTCCCGGGCAGTTGAACGCTTGCGTGACCGACTCGGGGCCCGAGGCGTCGCGGTTCCGGTGGCCGCCTTGGCGGCGGGACTGGTTGACTGCGTGAAAGCAACTCCGGGTTCGACGGTCGCAAAGATTACCGGCACCGCCTGCGCGTCTTCCAATTCCGGAATTGGGTCGGCAATTCTGCAATTGTCGTCGACCGCCAAGCTGACGATTGCCCTGGGGTTTACGCTCGCCCTGTTTCTGGTCTGGCCCGGAACCACCGAGCAACCGCAAAAGGCATCGCCATCGCCCGAAACCCAATCTGGCGCGCAGTCGCATTCTTCACCAGACACACCCGCGATCGCCCAGGCCCGGTCAGGGCGAACACCGCGTTCAGTGAGACAGAAAGAAAAACTCTGGGCCGACGCCAATCTTCATTCGTTCACCGTCGAATTTGTCGACGCCGACACCGGCAAGTTCCTGCCCAACTTTCGATTTCGCCGCTACTGGATCGAAGACAACATTAAACGGAGCGGCATCGTTAACGCGGACGAACAGGGCCAGTGGACGATGACCCGCCCCAAAGAGCACTACGAGTGGTTCGCAGTCTCTTCGCATACAACTGGTCGCGGGGACAGAATTGTCGAATGGAACACCACCAATGGAATGACGCCGCCGACCAACTTCGTTTTTCGGGCGGAGAGAGCCGTCAAGATCAGCGGGTTTGTGGTGGATGAAGAAGGCAACCCACTGCAAGGCAAGCGAATCAAACCCGTTTTCTCAAGGCCTCAGTTTGGCGGGCAAAACGACACTGCCACGTCCAACAACGATGGCTATTGGGAAATCAACAGTCTCACCGGCGACGCATTGCCGCGATACGCCTTCTGCGTCGAATCGTTTCATAACCACCTGTGCAGCAGTCCTGCGTATTCGAGCAACTCTCTCACCCGGGCCGAATTCCTCAGTGGCGATCATGTGTTCGTCCTCGGCAAAGGTTTGAAGCTCGAGGGAAAGGTGGTGAGTGGAGACGGAGAGTCCGGTTCTCAGGTCCGTATCGCAAGACCTCAGGTGCGGATATCAAGGCACGAGGTGATCACCAAAGACTACGTTTTCCATGCCGGCTTCGGCTACCCCAGCCGCACAGATCGTGAAGGCGGGTTTAATCTCTCTCCCTTCGCCGAAGGACGGAATCTGCTGACTTTCTCCAAGAAGGGATACGCCAAATTGGGCGTCTTAGTGGACGTGCAGAGCAACAGCCCGCCTTTGGATTTCGCCCTCGAACGCGGCCGCACTGTGCATGTCGAAGTTACTGATCGGGATGGCATTCCATTGCCGGGTGCGAGCGTGAAATCTGCCGACCCACCGCATCAACGACAGGACTGGTTTTACACCACACCGACACCCGCAATTGTGAATGGATATCCACATCTCTACGGACGTGTCGACAGCGAAGGGATCACGGTGCTCTCAAACGTGCCCAGTGTGGCTGTCACCTTGGCCGCAAATGATACCGGATACACAACGAACACGTTTGTGCTCTCGAATGGCGTCCACGATGTCGTGATCAAACTGGATAAGCTTGCCGAAGCGACTGAAGCAATCGGCAATTGATCGCTCCCAACCCCAGCGCCAGCAGTCAACAACTTCGGTGGGGAGAGCGTACCCGCGAGCCCTGACTACAATCTCGAAGAGATTGCAGAAGAATTCCTTATGGGTCGTCCCTGCGGGACTCTGAATTGGGCTCGCGGGTACGCTCTCCCCACCGATTCCACGACCGCTCTCGCTGGCAATGCATGCGCTTGAATCAGGTTGATTTGAAGGAAACACCTGCTCTCTGCGTCAGTTTCTGGCTCGCATTTACAATGCGGATTCAGAGAATTGACATTGCGGTGCTTAGCTTTCGAAAAATACGTATTTTGGCTTTGCTGAGTGTGGTCTCAATGACCACCTGCACAGACGCGGCGAATGCCATCCCCACTGCGTTAAATGGTTTTCTCGAGCAGAACTGTCTCGACTGCCACGACGACTCGGTAACCAAGGGAGACCTGAACATTGCCGATCTGAAATTTGATCTCCACGGACATGGCGGCTTCGCCACCTGGAAGCGGATCTACGAAAAGGTAACGGCGGATGAGATGCCACCGGCGAAAAAGAAGCGCCCCGATTCCTCGCAGCGGCAGGATTTTCTGAACCTTCTGGAAGCTCGACTCCTGACCACCGATCGCACAGACAAAATCGCCAAGGGTCGCGTGAACGTGCGTCGCCTGACCCGGCGCGAATACGAATACACGATCCACGACCTGCTGGGTGTCGACATGCCGGTCGATGAAATGCTCCCGGAGGATCCCGCCACCCACGGATTTGAAACGGTTGCCGAAGGACAGCAGCTTTCGCATCACAACCTGCGGAGCTATCTCGAAACCGCAGACCGTGTACTGAACCACGCTTTCGAACGGGCCACGGTCGGTGAAAGGGATATGCGACTGAGACTCTCGCCGCGTCACATGGCCCGCCGCCGAGGCGGCAACTATCGGGGCCCACAACAGGTGGGCGACGCCAGTCACTTCTGGCCGATTACGTTGCAGTTCTACGGTCGCATGCCGATGTCGCAGGTACGCCGCTCCGGTTGGTATCGCATCACGTTGAAGAACGTGCGGTCGGTGAATCCCCAGAGTGATTCGGTTTGGGGAACGCTGCGTTCCGGCGCCTGCAACTCCAGTACGCCGATGCTCTATCCGGTTGGATTGGTCGAAGCCACGCGTGAGAAACGCGACCGGACCTTCACCGCGTGGATTCGCGGCGGGCATATGTTGGAGTTCAAACCGAATGACGCCAGCCAGCGTCGGGCTCGCACCGGAGCACGCGGCGGCAACGTGGGCTACGACAACAACCGTTCGATGTTCAAAGAACGCGTCTCGGGCATTGAAATCAGCGGGATCGAAATCGAACGGTTCTATCCCAACAGCACACGCGACGAACTGCGGCAAAAACTCTTCGGTGGCATCGCGAAAGCGGACGTTGAACGTCTTCAGGACGATCCCCAAAACCGCAGTATCTACGAAAAAGTCATCACCACGTTTGCCAACCGGGCGTTCCGCCGCCCGACCACCAAGGAACAGTGCCGGCCGTACGTGGATCTCGCGCTGGCTACCTTGCAAGATTCCCAGCACAGCCCCAAGGACGCCATCCGTTTCGCATATCGGGCGATTCTCTGCTCTCCACGTTTCCTGACCTTCATTGAGAAGCCCGGCTCACTGGATCATCACGCGCTCGCTTCGCGTCTGAGCTACGCACTCTGGAATTCCATGCCGGACGACCAACTCCGTCAGCTTGCCGATGAAGGCAAGCTCGGCGATTCAAAGGTTTTCCACGCGGAGATCAAACGCATGATCGATGATCCCCGATCGGATCGTTTCATCGAGAGCTTTGCCGACCAGTGGCTGAATCTGAAGGAGATCGACTTCACCCAACCGGATCTCCGGATGTATCGCACCTTCGACCAGGTGGTGAAATCCTCAATGCTCGAGGAGACACGGGCCTTCCTGAAGGACCTGATCGTCCGCAACGGGCCGATTCAGAACATCATCCATTCCGACTACGCCATGCTCAATGAACGGCTCGTACGTTTCTACAACATGAAACAGGTCGAATTGAAACCCGGTGCGGGAATGCAACGCGTGAGCCTCAACGGCCATCCACGCGGCGGACTGATCACCCAGGGCTCGGTATTAAAGGTGACTGCCAACGGCACGACCACGTCTCCCGTGGTGCGCGGCGTCTGGGTAAGCGAACGCATTCTCGGTCTGGAAATCCCACCGCCCCCGGCCGATGTTCCCGCCGTCGAACCGGACATCCGTGGCGCGGTCAGCATTCGCGATCAATTGGACAAGCATCGCAACAACGAATCCTGCGCCTCCTGCCATCGCAACATTGATCCCGCCGGATTTGCGCTCGAAAACTTTGATCCGGTCGGATTGATCCGAACCCGCTACGGTTCTCGCAGCAGTTCCGCCCGGGTCGATCCGTCCGGCGTTACCCCCGAAGGCGAAGAGTTCGCCGGCATCCGCGAATGGAAAGAGATCTACGTGAAACGGACGGAACTATTGACCCGTGCGTTCGCCAAACACCTGCTCACCTACGCCACCGGCGCGGCGCCCCGATTCAGCGATCACGCTGAACTGGACGCCATCGTCGACCAATCCCGCGAGTCCGGATTCGGTATGAGATCCATCCTTAACGTGGCGCTCAAAAGTGATATATTCAGAACCAAGTAAGCGACGATCCGAAATGAAAAACGTAACCTTCACCTTCGGCAAAAAGATCTCCCGCCGCACCGTGCTGCGCGGCGCCGGCATCGCGATGAGCCTCCCTTTCCTCGATGCCATGAGACCGGCACTCGCCGCCGCGTCGTCGGGTCCCAAGGCGCGCCGCTTCGTGGGGGTCAGCCTTTCGCTCGGACTGCACGGCCCCAACCTTGCTCCCGAGAACGCGGGCACAGACTACCGTCCCTCGCAGTATCTCAAGCCGCTCCAGGACATCCGCAACGATTTCACAGTTGTGTCCGGATCCTCCCATCCAAGGGTCACCGGCGGCCACACTGCGGAAGGCAGCATCTTCACCGCCTGCCCGAATTCGCGCGGCGCGACCACCCGCAATACCATTTCGCTGGATCAGCTGATGGCGAAACATCTGGGCCATGAAACCCGGTTTCCTTCATTGGTGCTGAACACCGGTTCCAGCTCCAGCCCTTCCTACACAGAAAACGGGGCAATGATACCGGCTCACGACAACGTGATGCGCGTGTTCGCCAAGCTCTTCGTGGACGACTCCGAAAAAGAACAGGAACGCCAGGCTCAAATGATCCGAGCCGGACGCAGTGTGATGGACGTGATCGGTGCCGAAGCCAAATCCTTGCGCCGGGAACTCGGTGCCGGCGACCGAGACAAGCTGGACGGCTGGTTCACCAGTGTCCGTGAACTGGAATCCCGACTGCAGGCGAACGAGGCCTGGGTCAACAAACCCAAGCCCAAAGTACGCGCTGACTTTGACGTCGATCGCAACAACTCCATCACGGTCGAGCGCGCGATGTTGGAAATCGTTTCGTTGGCAATGCGGACCGACTCCACGCGCTTCGTCACGTTGCACATGCCCGGCAATGCCCAGGTAAGGGGACTGGAAGGCGTGGATGAAGGATACCATGGCCTCAGTCATCACGGCCGTGATGGGGAGAAGCTGGACCAACTCGCCATTGTGGAACAGGCAGTCATCAACGAATGGGCCGATTTCCTGCGCAAACTGAAAACCATCCAAGAAGGCGACCACACGATGCTGGACGAAACCATGGTCGTCCTGACCTCCAACCTCGGGAACGCCTCCAGCCACAACAACAAGAACATGCCGGTTCTGTTTGGCGGCGGTGGATTCAAACACGGCCGGCACCTCGCCTTCGATCAGCGCAACAATTACCCGCTGCCGAACCTCTACCTCAATGCCCTCCATCAGCTGGGCTTGCAGAACGAGAGCTTCGCGACCAGCACCGGCGGCATGACCGGGTTGGTGTGATGCGCTGCCCCACGGTCCTGAACCTGACACATTCAGTCTTCTGAGATTGGTCGTGGTAGGAAACCACTGCAGAAACACATCGCGCGCGGAACTCTGGAAAGCGGCGGCGGCCGGTGAAAAGCCGATTTTTCGAGTTTCGTGACGGTGCGGAACAACGTGACTGGCGGCGCGAGTTCTTGATATTGAGGAGCATTCTTCTTAACTAGTAATTCCCGGCGGCGGTCCACGAATTCCCGCGGGTTGAAGAACATGACAAATCTCTGGCGAAACCTGATGCCTTTGCTCGTCACCGCAATGTGCGTGGGGTCGGCAAGTGCCGACGACCGGCTGTCCGATGCGCGGGCGGCGGTGGCGCAGTGGGTTGACGTCGAGCGCACAATCTCGCGGGAAGCCCTGGCCTGGGAGGAAAAGAAAACGTTGCTCAACGACCTGCTCGCCGTGGCGCGGGCCGAAATCAAAACCTTGAAGGAGAATATCGCGCAGGCGGACAAAGCCAGCGGCATGGCCGAGGCACGCCGGACCGAGTTGGTCCAGAAGCGCGACAACAACTCGGAGCTGGCGCAAAAGATCGCGGCATTTCTGATCGGCATCGAGGGACGTCTGCGCGGCGTCACTTCACGCTTACCCAAGCCGCTTTCAGACAAACTGCAACCATTGCTGCAACGCCTTCCGTCAGATTCCCATAAGACCGGGACGGGCATCGCCGTACGCATGCAGACGGTGATGGCAATCATCGCGGAAGTGCAGCGATTCGACACGCTGGTGACGCTGGGCGAGGAGCTGCGGGAGTCCGCCCCGGGCAAGACCCGCGAGGTGCGGACAATCCACTTTGGTTTGGGCGCCTCCTACTACGTGGCCGCCGATGATTCGGATGCCGGCTTTGGCCGGGCCACGAAGGAAGGTTTCGCCTGGCACTCGCAACCCGAGCTGGCCACCGCGATTCGCGACGCGATTGTGTTGGCGGAAGGCAAGTCTCGGGAGGCGCGGTTCCTGGCCCTGCCGGTGAACCCGAAGGAGGCGGACAAGTGAACGGCAGCCATTTGACACGTCTGCTTCTTGGGGTCGTTCTTGCCGGTTTGATTTCATCGGCGCAAGCGCAGGACCTCGACAAGATAGCGGCCCGGCAGCAGGCCAAGCTGGAGGCGGCGGTTCAACGATTGGCGCAGCAACGGCAGCAGATTCATGATGCGCAGATTCCTTTGTCCAAAGCCCTGAGCGATCAGCGGCAGGAAGCCAAGCGATTGGATTCGCAACTTGTCGATCGTCGCCGTACGCGTGACAGCGCCAGCCTGAGCCTGGAGCAGTTACAGACGCGGGTGAGCGAAGGTCGGCGGGAATACGAATACATCACGGGCGCGTTGCTCGGCGAATTCACCTCGGCATTCAAATCTTCCTTGTCGCCCGCCGAGATGGCGACCTACGGCGAAACGATTCGCGAACATGACCTGTTGCTGGAAAGCCCCGAAGTGACGGAACCGGAGCGGTTGACGGCGTCGTTGTCCCTGCTCGAAGAATCGTTGAACCGGCTCGAAGGTGTGCTGGGGGGCAAGGCATTTCCCGGCCAAGCCCTGAGCGCCACGGGCAGTCTCAGCGACGGCCGCTTCGTGCAGGTGGGACCGTTGCTCTATTTCGCATCCTCGACCGGCGGCGAAGCCGGCTGGGTGGAAGAGACCAAGACGATGCAGCCACGGGTGCGGCCCGTGGCTGACGAGGAAGCGGATCTGATCCGGCAGGTGACGGAGAGCGGCGACGGCAGGTTGCCAATCGACCCGACGCTGGGTGACGCCGTGGCGCTGGCCGAGACGCGCGAGACCCTCGGCGAGCATTTGCGCAAAGGCGGCATCTGGGTTTACCCGATCGTCGCCTTCGCAATGATCGCCTCGCTGGTGGCGATCTTCAAGTTCCTGCAGGTGTTCACCATCCGCCAACCGCAGGCCTTGGTCGTGCATGATATCGTCCGCCTGTTGCGGGACGGCAAAAAATCCGATGCGCTCGCGCTGGCCAACCAACAACCTCAACCGGCGGCCGACATGTTGGTCACCGCGGTCGAACATTCTGACGAATCCGTGGAATTGGTGGAGGAGGTAATGTACGAGTCCATGCTGAACACTCAGCCGCGATTGGAACGTTTTCTGAATGTCATCGCGGTGACGGCGGCGACGGCGCCGCTGCTGGGATTGCTCGGCACCGTGACGGGCATCATCAAGACATTCAAACTTATGGAAGTGTTCGGCGCGGGCGACCCGAAGCCGTTGATTTCCGGGATCTCCGAAGCGTTGATCACGACCGAACTCGGCCTCGTTCTGGCCATTCCCGCATTGATCGCCCACGCCCTGCTCTCTCGTCGGGTTGCCGGTGTGCTGACCCGCCTGGAGAAACTATCCATCGCCTTCGTCAACGGACTTTCACGCCGACCCGCTCCCGCGGTCGCCTCCGGAAATGCAGACTGATCTGAACACGCTGATCGCGGAAGCGATGAGCATCTGGACCAGCGGTGGCTGGCTCATGGTGCCGCTCGCGGCGTTGACCGTGTTCATTTACTACACCGCGCTCGACCTGTGGATCCGGCTGGAATCACATTTCCTGATTCGCAGCGGAGTGCATGGCATGACCGACCACGAGATCGCCACTGGCCCGAACCGCTGGCGCACCATCCTCAAACGCCTGCTCATCGAGGACGCCCGCGATACTCACGAGGTGAAGCGTCATTTTGTGGAGGTCAGCAACGAGTACCTGCCGATCGTGAATCGCCGCATCCGCTTCCTGGCGATCATCATCACGATCGGTCCGCTGATGGGCTTGCTCGGCACGGTCACGGGCATGCTGACCACCTTTGAAGGCCTGATTCACGGCCACGGAGACAAGTTTGCGAACGTGGTGCACGGCATTTCGGAAGCCCTGATCACCACGCAGACCGGCCTGATCATTTCGATCCCCGCAATGGTCATCCTTTCGCTCATCGTGCAACGCCGCAACCGGCTCCGCCGCTGCATCGCCCGACTGGAACGCTACAACACCTGCCTGGTTCTCAAGATCGGGGAACAACCATCCGCTTCGCCCGCTGCATGATTTGCCAGAGAATACCAACGCGGACGAAGCCCAGCAGCAGCGGAACTCGTAGGAGTTTCGGGGGGCGATTCAGGGCGGACGAAACTCTCTCGAGTTCCGCCACCTGGAGGGACGTCGCATGAAAGATCGGAAACTGATCTTCGCGGATCAATCGCATGGCGGTGAGATCAACGTCTCGCCGCTGATCGACATCGTTTTCATCCTGCTGATCTTCTTCATCGTCACCACCGTGTTTGTCGAGGAGACCGGCGTGGAGGTGCAGCGACCGCAGGCGGCCTCGGCCACACAACTCGAGAAGCACTCGATCCTCATCGCGATCACGGCCGACGGAAAGGTAGTCTACGGCGGCAATGAAATCGGTGTGCGCGGGGTGCGCGGCGTCGTGAAACGTCTGCTCAAACAGAAGGAGCAACCCGTCATCGTGCAGGCCGACAAGGCCGCCCCCGTGGACCTTTATGCGCGCGTGCACGACGAGGCCGCGCTGGCCGGCGCCAAACAGATCAACCTCGCCACCCGCAACTGATGCCGGAAATGTTTCCCCAATCGAACTCCCGCTGGCCGAGCGCACTCGCGTTCCTGGGAGCGCTGGTGTTGGCGGCGGCACTGTTTCTGATCATTCCGCTCACGCAGGCACTCAACCACGGTGATCGTGAAACCCTCGTCTACCGCGCGATGGTGCTCGCCACACCGCCACCACCGCCACAGATGCCGCCGCCGCCCGAAGATCTGAAATCGCATGAACTGAAGGACGAACCCGAGCCGCCGCGTCTGGAACCACAATTGACCGAAGTACCGATTCAACGACTGCAACTCAGCCTGAATCCCGGCATCGGAGTGGCCCTGAACATGGGCGTCCCCAACCTGCCGCAGGTGCAGAAGATCGACACCATCGCAGAGATTGAGAAGATCTTTAACTTCGACGAACTTGCCCAACCGCCGCGCATCATCAACGCCGGTATGATCCGCATTGAATACCCACGCGAGCTGTCCCGCCGGGGCATCCACCAGGTGAAGGTCGAACTCGAGATCCTGATCGACAAGACCGGCCGTGTGCGGGTGGAAAAAATTCTCTCCACCACGCACGACAGTGAACGCGTTCGCGTGGCCGCCCGCCGGGCCGCGGAACAGGCCCGCTTCTCGGCCACGAAAGTAGGCGGACGTCGCGTGATTGTCCGTGGTCGTTTCCCCCTCACTTTGCAGGCACCTAAATGAAACCAGAGCTGAAAGCCCCCACCTTCCTTCGCAACTTGCTCGGGGCCATATTCTTCTGCGCCGCGATTTGGGATACCGTTGCGGCCGCCCCTTTCGCCCTGAGCGATTCGGACCCCAACAGTCCGGAATTTCGGCGCCGCTTCCTCGCAAATCACGGTGTGAACGAGGCCATCGAACCCCGGCTCTCCATGGCTGACCGCCCCTTGCAGGAGGCCATCCTGCCGCACATCCGTGACAACCCCAAAACCGCCATCCAGCTGATCGAACAGGACCTGACAGCAGAGACCAACCCGGCGTTTCTGGGCATCCTCGGCAACCTGTATTACCAGGTGGATGACCATGCCGCCGCCGAACGTTATCTGAAGCAGACCGTGGAAGAATTCCCGACCCTCCGCCGCTCCTGGCGCACCCTTGCTCTCACCTACGTGCAGCGAAACATGTTCCAGGCCGCCGTCCCGCCTTTGCTCAAGGTGATCGAACTCGGTGGTGGCGATGCGCAGTCCTACGGCCTGCTGGCCTACTGCCATCTGACGAATCAGAAACACGAATCCGCGTTGGCCGCGTATCGGATGGCGCGCATGTTCAAACCCGACAGCCTCGATTTCCGACGCGGCCAGGCGCAGTGCCTGCTGGTCACCCATCAACATCGTTCCGCCATCGCCCTCTTCGATGAGCTCATCGCGGAACATCCCCGGGAAAGCAAATTCTGGCTCGCCCAAGCCAACGCCTACATCGCCTTGGATCGACCCGACGAAGCGATCGCCAACCTCGAAATCGTGGCGGATTCCGGCAAGGCCACCTGGACCAGCCTCCTCATGCTCGGAGATCTGTATCTCAACCAGGACGTGCCCCAACTGGCCCTCGCCGCCTATCGCCGCGCCGTCCGTGACGCGAAACCCGCCGACTGGGCCGCCGCCCTTCGTCCCTTGAACCACCTCATCGGTCGCCGCCAGTTCCGGGAGGCCAAGGAGTATCTGACGCTCATTCGCAGCCAGGTCGCAGGTCCCTTGGACACCCGAACCAAGCGGAAGCTGCGGGTCAGTGAAGCGCACATCGAGATGGCGATCGGAGAAGCCGGCAAAGCCTTCAAGATCCTGGAGCAAGCCGTACGAGAAGACCCGTTGGATGCACCCAGCCTGATTCTCCTCGGCGATTACTACCAACGCATCGCCGACTACGAGAAAGCGGAATTCCATTTCGAACGCGCCACTTCAGTGAGCGAACACGCCCCCGATGCCTACGTCGCCCTTGGCCGCCTCGCCGTGGAACGCGGCAATCTCAAAGCCGCGCTGCTTCCCCTGCGCAAGGCCCAACAACTTCGCCCCGGTGCGAATGTCCAGCGCTACATCGAATCGGTTGAACGCGCCATCGATGCGGGACGTTAGCGACACCTCCACTGGACGCATAGCCACCCACGTAGCGGAAGTCGTGAGACTTTCGACCCCAGCAATCGAGCCATCGCAAAGTGGCAGGGAAGCGCTGCCGCGCGTCCGCAGACAAGGAGCAGATCGTTCCAGTCCAGGAGGTTATACACCTACTCCCAATCGCCGTTTCCCTGAGGATTACGATTAGGAATTGGGAATGGGATTACGAGGGGCGTGAAACGGGACTATCGAACACGGCCACCCACTCGGAATCAGACCCCAACCCAACCAAACCGGCTTTGCCACGGTGCCAGTTGAATGCAAACATCGCCTCGTTGAAAGCCCCCTACCAGTTGCGGATTCGAGCGATCTACCTCACTACAACAATCGTGGTAATCTTACTTGGATTGTCCTCGCGCAAATTCGGAGACGCATTGCCGGCATTCATCGCCACGTACGCCGGGGACACCCTGTGGGCGTTGATGGTATTTCTGGGAATCAGCATGTTGCTTCCCGCCATGCCGAGCCCGCGACGAGGCATCATCGCGTTGACCTTTTCCTACCTGATCGAACTGGGTCAGCTCTATCACGCTCCCTGGATAGATTCCTTGCGGGAAACAACTCTCGGTGGCCTCATCCTCGGGTTCGGATTCCTTGCGTCCGACCTGCTGTGCTACACGTTCGGAGTGGGGCTGGGCGTCGCAACCGATCTGGCACTCCGGCAGCGAAGCTCCGCTCCCGAAGAAGCGTGCCAGTCTTAAGGCTATACAAACAACCTATGGCACCCCACAGAATCCTAAATGCCCCGATATCACCCCACCCTCGCCTTGCACGAGATGAACAATCCCAGCCGCCACCATTCTCTTCCACGGGATTCCGATTCAACCAACTTCCAGAGTCAGGATTGCAAAAGCGGAGGCCAGTTGCGACAGAACGCAGATTCTGACGATTCGCCAAGCGGCAAGTCGCGAACACTGAGTTTCTGAGGTGGGCCATTGGATCCATCGCATAGGCGCTCTCCATGTGCGAACATACGGCAATGACTCCGGGGAACCGAGTTCAAACGGGGCTTCTAAAAATGGTTGAAGGCCGCTTCAACGGACTTCCATGAGCGAGATGTCGTCGATCAACACCGCGCTGTCGGCTGGTGGTTGGGGATAGAATGTGATCGAGCGGAGGTTTTTCTGAGGATGCAGCGGTACGCGCTTCGAGGATTTCGATTCTTTCCCGTCCAAGACGATGGACGCGCTGTAGCGATTGCTTCGACGGTTCGCCAACAGCCGGATCTCGATCCAGCGTTGCGGCGGCAGGTGCAATCCGGAATCGACCCAGCGATCGGTGGTCATATCGCGGAGTCGCAGCTGGCCGGTCTCTGCAATGTTCAGGGCCAGCTCCGGATGAAACGCGCCGTTGAAGCCACGCAGCTGGACGACCGCGGCGGAGCTGGCTGTCTGACGCAGGATCTTGAAGCGGAGTTCGTAATCTGCCTGATCCTCCACCGGAGGGACGGCCTGTCCCGAAAAGGACTGCCCACCACGCCGCAGCCAGAGCGCCCGACCGCGGCCGGCTCCGGTTTCCCAGATGCGCGGACCGTCGTTCAACAGGGCACCCCAGCGGCCGGACACGCGGTTCACATCGCCAACCATGCCACGAGCCTCGGAATGCCAGATCCCATCATCCTCAAAATCCTGCTGCAGCCGGGGAACCACAGGTGACTTGAGAAAGATCGGCCGCCGGCGCATCGCCTCGGCATGCTGCCCTTCGGTGACCGCGGAGAAAGTGCCCGGGCGCTGGCGGATGAAGAGGCTCTTCCACGCGTTGATGGACAGGCGTCGATCGCTGCCCTGATCGATGAAAGCCTGCAGCACCGATTCGCCCTCGGCACCGAAGGCGAGGAGGGCATTGCCCACCGGTCGGTAGCCCCAATCGGCATCCGACTGGGCGTAGTCATCACCGAAATTCGAGTAGCGCTCGCGCAAGGCCCGGAGGATATCGGAACGCCTCCCTTCGGCCACCGAATCTCCACGACCGACCACCTCACCAAGAGCAACGGCTGCTTCGTCAGCCATCACCGGATCGTCGTGGCTCAGGGTCGCCAACAAAAGTCGGATCGCCTCGCCCTTGTTCGGCAGACGGCCCAGTCCCCGAGCGGCGGACACGCGAGTGAACCGATCCGAATCGTGAAGCGCGGCGGTCCAGGTCGGGATCAGCGACACCTCGGGCATGAAAACGAGCGCACGCAGCACGATCTGGCGCACTTTGACATCCGCCTTTGGGCCATAGGCGGCTGCCAGTTCGGCGCGGGGCAAGGGACGGATCCGTGGCAGGGTTGTGCGCATGATCTCGGCCAGCATGTGGTTGCCGTGCAGCTGGATGGATTCCAAGATCTTCCCGGTCGTACCCTGACCATGTGCATCCCGCAGGGCGTAACCGGCCATGCAGCGGATGCTGTTTTCCGGATCGAACAAGGCCTCCTCGATGGCCGCCACCGCCGAGGTACCACCGATCTTGCCCGCAGCCTGCAGCGCGAGCCGGCGTACGATCAGATGTGGATGCTTGAGCAACGGCTGCACGGCCGTGAATTCCGCTGACAACCCGCCGTGAATGACCTGGGAAAGCGCCTTCATCACCAACAGCGGATCGTCGCTCCGGAGGCTTCTCAGCGGCTGCTCCGGCACGTTACTGCGATCGAGATACATCGCGTCTTCACCATAGGCGATCACGGTCGGCACGCCGTCATTCTGGAACGGCTGCCAATGCGCAGCTTGGGGACCGGACGTGAGGATGCCGACGTTGACCGGGGTGTCGCGCGTGAGCCAGCGGAAGTTTTGCACCGCGCGCACCTGCACATCGCGGTTCGCATAGCCGTACATCAGAAAGTCATCAACTAGCCCCTGCCGCACCCACGTCTCCAGATCAAAATACATGCTGCCGGCAGTCTGGATGATCTCCGGCACATTCCATGGCTGTGGCCGACGCGGTTCCCAGGGTTGCAGAAAGAAGCCGATCCCCTGCCCGCTGCGGTCCAGATCTGTCTTCAATTCCCGCAGGAACTGGGTCACGTATTCGCCGCGCAGCGTCAACCAATCGTGGCGCGAGGCGAAGCGCGTCCAATCCTGATAGCGGATGTCAATGCCGTGCCGCTGCTTGAACTCCTCGACAATCGGTGGGCTGAAGCCGAACTCATCTTGGAAGCGCAGCGAGTGGTTCTCGGCATAGGTGAGAAAGGACACCCCGTCATAGCCGTCCTGCTTCATAAACTTCAGATGCAGATCGATCAGGGCCCGACGAGCTTCCGGATAGGCGAGTTCGATGGGACCGCCTTGCTTCAACAGACCCGACCGATCGACCGGCACCCATTCGGGATGGTCCAGGCGCAGACGGCTCTCGGAATTGAACGGGTAGTGTTTGAACGGCGGTACCTCCCCGCCGCCACCCCAGTCGAAGAGATTGGCCACGCCCCAGATCTCCATGCCGTGTTTGCGCGCCGCCGCCACGGCCAATCGATCCGGATGCACGTCGCCGTAGAGATGGCGCAGCCATTTCCAGAATTCGAAGTAGCGAACGCTCTCCGGACGTTCGCGATGCTTCTCCACCCAGGTGGCCGCCTCCAAGCCGCGCCAGTAGACCCGCTTCACACCGAGCCGATGCAACAGGTCGAAACTCGCATCAATGCTGGCCGGCGAATCGATCGGCAGCGATTGGCCCAGCCAATGGTTATCCCCCGTACTGATGTAGCAATGCAGCAACGGAGTTTCATCCGTCGCCGCCCGCGTTCCCGGCACGACAAGGCCGAGAACCACGCCAATGAGAAACAAGAGTCTGGAATTCATGAGCAGGCCGAATTCTGCCCCCGAGCCCCCGCCGGAAGCGAGATGTTCAGTGCAGTTCCGAGACAGCAGCCTGAGAGACCGATTTTCAGCGATGAAAACTGGACATCGGGTGCGGCGCTAAAAGACCATGCGGCAACTGACATGATTTTGGCTGGCGACATTGGCGGTACGAATACGCGACTGGGATTGTTTGAACCCGAAGGACGCAAGCCGAAGGTCCTCAACGTTGAGACCTTTGCGAGTCCGGAGTTCGGCAGCCTGGCGGAGATTCTGAAGCGGTTCTCACCCGGGGACATCGGCAAGGTGACCGCGGCGTGTTTTGGACTGCCCGGACCGGTGATCGAGGGCGAAGTGGTTACGCCGAACCTGCCCTGGAAAGTCACGATCGCGGAATTGAAGGAAGTGCTGGGTGATGTGCCCGTGGAATTGATCAATGATCTGGAGGCCAATGCGCATGGCGTCTCGACGCTCGGACCGGAGGATCTGGTCGTGCTCAATGAAGGCTCGCCGAGTGCTTCCGGCAATGCGGCGTTGATATCCGCCGGCACCGGACTGGGTGAAGCGGGACTGCATTGGGACGGTGATTTCTGGCAGCCGTTTGCATCGGAGGGCGGTCACGTGGATTTCGCGCCACAGAACGATCTGGAGGCCGCCATGCTCAGCTGGATGTTCCGGCAGCATGCACACGTCAGCTACGAGCGTTTCCTTTCCGGCCCGGGTCTGCACAACATCTATCGCTTCCTCATCGAATACGGATGCGGTCAGGAACCTGAGTGGTTGCATGACGCGATCGCCAACGGCAATCCCGCTGCGGAGATCTCGCGCGCGGCCATGGAGAAAGGCGTGGAGATCTGTCAGACGGCGCTCGATCGTTTCGTTTCCATCTACGGGGCTGAGGCCGGCAACCTCGCGCTCAAAATGCTGGCCACCGGCGGCATCTTTATCGGTGGTGGCATCGCACCGAAGATTCTGAACGAGTTGAAGAAACCGGGCTTCCTTGAAGCTTTCCTGACGAAGGGCCGCATGCGGCCGTTGTTGGAAGGCATTCCCGTGAAGGTGATCGTCAACGATCTCACGGCCCTGCGCGGCGCTGCCCGGGTGGCGCTGTTCGGTGTGCGCATGCGCCGCGAATATCCGATGTGATTCGATCGCCAGCTGGCGAATGACCTCTCGTCATCGGCTGCGCTCGCTATCAATCGGCGAGCGGCGGTAGCGGGACGGCGGCATGCCAGTCTGTCGTTTGAAAACAACGGAAAATTGTTCCGGGTCATTGAAACCGCATTGATCGGCGATCAGGGCGATGGAGTGATTGGTGTCGCTGAGCTGCAACTTGGCCCGGTTCACGCGCAGTTGGCAAAGCATGTCCCATGGCGTGCAGCGGTAGTATTCCCGAAAGCGACGTTCCAAGGTTCGGCGAGCGACGCGGAGGTCGTGGCACAACTTACTCACGTTGATGGGTTCTTCCGCACGTTCGGAGAGGTAGGTCATCGCACGACGTAACATGGGATCATCCACGGTGAGATGGTTGGCGGAATGTCGGAGCACCACACCACTGGGCGAAACCAATCGGGCGTCTTCGCTGCCCAATATTTCACCGGCCAGCAGGTGCTGCATGCTTTCAGCGGCGACTTCGCCAATTGCACTCCACGGAATGGAGACACTCGAAAGTTTGGGATGGGTGAGATCGCAGACGAGTTCGTCGTTATTGGCACCGATCACGGAGACTTCATCGGGGACCTGAAAACCCAACTGCTCGCAGGCACCGCAGAGAAAACGCCCCAGTGGGTCGTGAACGGCAAAGATGCCGACGGGCTTGGGCAGTTCCTTCAGCCAGCGACGCAGGGCCCGACTCGGATTCTTGAACGACTCGCTGTAGTGCGTGTCTTCGAATCCGGTTTCGGTGTGGATGGTGAGTTCTCCGTGAGATTCGACGAGTTCGCGAAAACCTTCGACGCGTTGATCGGAATAGGGTTCGCCGTTGCCGAGGCAGGCGAAGTTCTTCAGACCCGATTGGAGAAAGGCGCAGGCGGCTTCACGGCCGACGGCCCAATCGTCAACATCGACACTGACGACACCGGGATAACAGAAATCGGTATCCACGATCACGGTCGGGATGTTCAGGCCGAGGTCGAGGAGCATTTCGGTTTTGCCAGTCAGCCACTCCGTGATGAGTCCGTCGGGGGAAAGATCGCGCAGGAGCTTTTCCAGCACCCTATTCGGCCGATCGATATTGACGATCCGATAGTCCTGCTCGCGGCGAACGAACGGTGTCAGCGCCGGGGTGAGGCGGCGCAGAAAGACCTCGGACATGACGATGGCCACTTGATGCCCCATGGATGCACTGTGACGCAAATCGACAGAAGATACACGCAATATGCGGTTTCGGCATTTCTATGCCCGGATACCGTCTCGCCACACCAAGACAGCAACCGAATCAACAGATTTTCAAAATGGCATATTTCGACTGCGACAAAATCCGATACGAAGGTCCTACCTCCCGCAATCCCCTGGCGTTCAAGCATTACAATCCCGACGAGTCGATCGACGGGAAGAAGATGAAGGATCATCTCCGCTTTGCCGGCGCCTATTGGCACGTGATGAGGAACAACCTTTCCGATCCCTTCGGGGGCGGAACGGCGCTCATGCCTTGGGATGACGGATCCGACTCCGTTGCGAACGCCCTGACGCGTGTCGATGTCTTCTTCGAGTTCTTGGAGAAGACCGGGATCGAATTCTACTGCTGGCATGATCGCGACATCGCGCCGGAGTTGAACAACCTCGCCAACTCCAACGCAGCGCTCGACCAGGTCGTGGCCAAGCTGAAGGACAAGCAGGCCGAGACCGGTGTGCAGTTGTTATGGGGAACGGCCTGTCTCTTTTCGCATCCGCGCTATTCGCAGGGTGCGGCAACCTCGCCGGATGCAAGGGTCTACGCCTATGCCGCCGCGCAAGTGAAGAAGGCGCTGGAATCCACGAAGGAACTCGGTGGGCTCGGCTACACCTTCTGGGGCGGACGCGAAGGCTACTCCACGTTGCTGAACACCAACATGAAACGCGAACTCGATCACCTGGCCGCGTTTCTGCACATGGCGGTTGATCACGCGAAAAAGATCGGCTTTGAAGGTCCGTTTTACATCGAGCCCAAGCCGCGCGAACCTTCCACGCACCAATACGACAGTGACGCCGCCGCCTGCCTGAACTTCCTCCGCGAATACGGCCTGATGGATCAGTTCAAGCTCAACATCGAAACGAATCACGCCACGCTGGCCGGTCACACGATGGAGCACGAACTCACCGTTGCCGCCAATGCCGGCATGCTCGGTAGCATCGACGCCAATCGCGGCGATACGCTGATCGGCTGGGACACCGACCAATTCCCGACGGACATCCAACTGGCCACACAGGTCATGCTGGTGGTGTTGAAAATGGGGGGACTCACGACCGGCGGTCTGAACTTCGACGCCAAGCGCCGGCGCGAATCCCACGACCCGATTGACCTCATGCACGCTCACATCGGCGGCATGGACGCCTTTGCCCGCGGACTCAAGATCGCCCACGCCATCCAGGAAGACGGTGCGCTCAACGATTTCGTAAAGAACCGCTACAGCAGTTTCGACAACGGAATCGGTGCCAAGGTCGAGGCGGGCGAGTCTAGTTTCGATGACCTGGAAGCGCTCGCCCTCAACGGTGGAGAGCCGGCCCTGCCCAGCGGCCGGCAGGAGATGTTGGAAAACTTGATCAACGAATTCCTCGACTGATATGTCGGTCTACAGGGTCGCACCTTTCGCTGATGCGAACCCTTCCCTGTCAATCCAACGAAGACTGAAAACATGAAGCATAAGACGCTATCAATCATCACCTGCCTGCTCGCACTGGGCGCGACAAATCCGTCTACGGGTCACTCAAGAACTGGACATTCGCGACCGGCAAGCCAACGCTGACGCGAAAGCATGAAGCATCTCGTCAGCACACTCACGTTCGCAATCAGCCTTCTCGTCATCGCCTCCGCCCAAGCCGCCCCCAAGAAAAATCCTTTTGAGCAATGGCTGGAGAAATCCAAGGGCGTCTTCAAAGACGCACCCAATGAGCTGGACCGGCGCTTGATCGAGACCAATCTTCCGACCGCCACCAAGACTCCGGCGAAGAAACGGCGTGTGCTGTTGTTCTATCGCTGCGGCGGATTCATCCATCGTTCGATTCCCTACGGCAATCACGCCATGAAGGAGATCGCCCAGAAGACGGGGGCGTTTGAGGTCGATCTCACGGATGACTACGCCGTGTTCACAGCGGACAAGCTCGCGAACTACGACGGTATCATCTTCAACAACACGACCAATCTGGATCCGAGTGACGAGCAAAAGAAAGCCATCTTGGATTTCATCAAGAGCGGCAAAGGCGTGGCCGGTTTTCACGCGGCTTCCGACAATTTCAAGAAATGGGAGGCCGGCGCCGCAATGATCGGTGGCGTCTTCAACGGCCATCCGTGGGGCGGCGGTGGCACCTGGGCGTTCAAGGTCGAGGACACCGATCACCCGCTCAACGCCGCGTTCCAAGGCAAGGGATTCTGGCACAAGGACGAGATCTATTGGTATCGACCGCAGAGTTTCCAAGGACGTGACAATCTCCGCGTGCTCGTCAGCCTCGACATGTCCCGCGCAGAGAGTCAGGCGCCGCTGAAGAAGAACAAAGACGTCAATCCGGAGGAAGTCGATGTCGCCGTCTCCTGGTGCCGCAAACTGGGCAAGGGCCGCCTCTTTTACACAAACCTCGGGCACAATCCGTCCACCTTCCAAAACCGCACGATCCTGCAACACATGCTCGACGGCATTCAATATGCCCTCGGCGATCTCAAAGCCGAAGCAATGCCCAGCGATCAGCTCGACCGGAAGGTGACCATTGCGTTGGCACCCAACCCTCCGGTTGGAGTCGCCAAGGGCCCCGGCTCACGCAAGGAACTGCTCAAACTGTTCCCGAACGCATTGAAGAATCGATCCCAGTGGAAACTCACCGCCAGTGAAAAACCGGAGACCACCAAGCTCGCCATCGATGGCAACGCCAAGACGCGCTATTCCACCGGCAAACCGATGCAGCCGGAAATGTGGGTTCAGGTAGAGCTACCGGAATCGACCCGGATCAGCGGCCTCATTCTCGACACCCGCGGTTCACGTGGGGACTACGCGCAAACCCATGGCGTCGCATTGTCGACCGATGGCAAAAGCTGGACCAAACCAATCGTTGGACAGGGCCGCACTTTCGATGTCATCAAGTTCAAACCCCAGCCAGCCCGTTTCATCAAGATCACCCAACTCGGCACCCATCGCCTCTATTGGTCGATCCACGAACTGGATATCCTCGGTGCCAACAAACGCTGAATCAATCCGTCCGCGGCGGCTTCAACCTGACACGCAACCGGAACTGAATTCATTCATGAGGTATCTGCTCAAACTCGCAGCGATGACGATCGCATTCATTGGGTTGAATATCCCGCTGGTGGGGCAGGAGCAGATCAATGGGCGGATCGCCATCACCGATGCCGCGTTCCTCAACCATGACTTGCCTCAAGCGGTGGCGAAACTGCACCAACTCGGGTTCCAGTCCATCGCCATCCATCACGGCGGACCGCAACGCAGCAATTTCCCGACTCTAGGATTCGACCAAGCCAACGATGCCCGGCGTCAGCAGGCAATCGATCTGATGAAGTCGATGAAACACATCTCCATTCACGAAACGAGTGGGTCGGATGATTTTCGACCGTGGGTAGATGCAGCCGCGGCGGTCGGTGCCAAGATTGTCACGATCCATGAAAAACCCGGCATTCCGCTCGCCGAGCAGGTATCGCGTTTGCGCGCCGCCGGTAACTACGCGGCCCAACGTGGTGTGCGCATCGGCTTGGAGAATCTGAGGGGCCCTTACTCTGATTTCATCGATCTTGCCAAAGCCGTCCAACACCCCGCTGTGGGTGTCACTGTCGACACCGGGCACATTGCCTATCTCGACGAGGTCAAATCGATCACAGACCTCACCCAGCGCACGGCGGCCTATAACGACCATCTCGAGAAGATGCTACGAGCGGTGAAGGACGAATTGTGCCACCTGCACGTCCACAATATCCGTCCCGGCCGCGGCTTCATCGACCATTACGCCGACATCAAAGGCCCGCTCGATGTTCCGCGTCTGTTCCGGGTGCTGAAGGAACTGAACTATGACGGCATGGTTGTCCTGGAAGTGCACCGATCCACAGAGACTTTGGAAAAGAAAGCCGCTTATGGACGGCACATCTCGAAAATCATGGCGCGACATCGCCAGGGTATGTTCGAGAAGTCAGTTCTCACGAAGATTGAAAATCCCCCATCGGTGGTGAACTGAATCTGTGGGAGAAATCTTTCCCTGCTGCTTCTCGAACAGCCTGGCAATCAACGGGCCTCGACCAATTGCGTAGGATTCGCCGTCTCGAAGAGTTCGCGGATGGTATCAGCGTCGAGGGCATGATTGAAGAGAGCCAGTTCATCGATACGGCCGTGCCAAAAATCGGCCGGAGTCCCCGGGCGTTTGGGGTGGTTGCCGATGAGCTTGGCACCGATGCCGAGCGACTGGATGGTCGGGTTGGCGATCGGTTTGTGTGACGCACTGCCGATCTCCCTGCCGTTTCGATAGAGACGCAGGGTATTGCCATCGGCAACGAAGGCAACGTGTTGCCAGGTTCCAACCGGAAAAGGTTCGGTGTCGCGAACCCGGGCACCACCGCGTTTGGGTCCCTTGACCACGATCTCAAGTTCGCCGGTATGATCCGCCAGCCCGAAATGGAACTGGCCGATTTTGCCCTGCCCCCAGTTCTTTGCGATGCTCGCCCATCGCGGGCGTGATTCGGCAAGAACCCAGGCGGCGACTGACAGCTGGTTGTTCGTAGCTTTCGGATACTCCGGCACCACGGCATGCGTGCTGGAGCGTGGTCCGCCCAATTGGAACGCCGAACCCAGGCGACCGGAGGCGAACAGTGGACGTTCGGAAGACCCGGCTTCTATTCGGGCGTGTAATCCGTTGCCGGAGCGATCCGTGAGCGTGCGCCCGTCATTGCTGGGCGGCATGCGGAAATAGAGAACCGGATCCAATTGGCGTACGCGTTTGGCGTAGTTCGCGGAGGGTTCGTCGAACGAACGCAGGAACCGATCCGGTTCCACCGCGATGCCGGCGGGCGATCCGGCGACTTCATCCACGCGAGTGGCCTGGTCCGTGAAAAGGCGCAGCGTATCCTCGTCCGCAGTCCGCGACTTGACTTCGACCTCACCCTGGAACACATGAATTTCACTGCCGAGACCGACCGTGACTTCAACGCCAAATTCTGTGCCGTGATCAATCACATCGGCACTGGGAGTCTGCACGGTAAAACCCTTCCCCGCGGGCGGGACATTCGCCGAGAGCCGACCGGCATGCAGGACGAGCAGTTGCGATGATTCGAGACGGAAACGAGCTGGAGATTCAACAACCACTTCAACTCCGTTGGTAAACCGAAGATTCACGAGACCGCCCTTGAGTTCGTAGTCACCGGTCCGCAGGGCTGCGCCGGGGGAAAGTTTGATGTCGAGATTCTCCACTTCGAGTTCACCGCCGGAACTGCGTTCAACGGAACCGACGGTGGGACCGGACAGCCAAGCTTCACGTTGCATCGAAGGCACCGCACTTTGCCAGATCAGCCCCAGGATGAGGGCAATGGCGGCCGCAATGGCCAAGGGCTGGGCGACGCGGGTGAACGAACGAACTGCGACCACATTGTCCGGCGCCGGAAAACCCATCGTGTCCAACACACCGTGTTCCCACGACAAAGCAGCGTGCATCCGGCAATGGTCAAGGTAACGAGTGCGGGCGGCGGGATCGTTCGTAATGAGTTCAGCCAAGCGCTGCTGCTGCTCCGACGAAAGTTCATCGTCAATGAAAGCCGACAGCAGCTCGTTCAGTTCCGCTTCATTGTTCTCCAGGTCGCTCATGGGTTCTGCTCTTTCATGCGGAAGCGCACACACTCGATCAGGTTGGTGCGGGCGCGGAAAAGGGTTTGCTTGATGGCGCTGGCGGCAAGCCCCAGCTGTCCGGCCACCGCCTTGATCGAGGCGCCTTCGGTGTAACGTCGCCGGACAATGTCACGTTGGCGGTCAGGAAGTTTTTCCAGGCAATTGGCAAGGGCTGCCTGCTGATGTTCCAACATCTCGCAACTCTCCTCTGCTTCCTCGGCCAACGTGGTCAGAAATTCGTCGTCGGCCACGAACATCGCCTGCTTGTTGAGCTTCCGGCGATGCTCCATCACCTGGTAGTAGGCCACCTTCAACATCCACGCGCCGAAGTTCGTCCCCGGCCGAAACTGCGAGGCTTTGCGCCACAGCACGATGTTTGTCTCCTGCATGATGTCCTGCGCCTGCTGCCGATTGCCGACCAGGGACAGCACATACGCAAACAGCCGGCTTTGGCTGCCGGTCAGCAGGGTGATGAATTCCGGGGTGGTTTCGTTCATGATCACGGGGCGGTCCGTCGCAAGAAAACGACATTCGGAGGCAAAAGGTAACGGCAAATGTTCAGAATCGCCCTTCCGTATCGGGTTTTGCGATAAGTTGAACACTTCTGGCGCCCGATGCGATAGAGTCGCCCGCAACGGGGCCCGAAAACACCCCTAATGTTTTGACTGAAACAACAATGACAACCGAAGAAGTGACCTTTGTCGCACGCGCAGACCTGACCATCCGAACCCTGCCCAACCGCCAGGTCGAGATCTCATACGGCGACCAATTCCACCAATTGCCCGGCATTGCGCTTTCCATCCTGGACGTGTTCGGAACCCCTCGGACGATTGATGAAGGGCACGAAATATTGGAGCCACAATCGGATCATGATGGGGCCAAAGGCGTGCTGTATGATTCCGTCAGCCAGATGTTGACAGACGGGATTATCATTCCCGTTCCCGCTGAAACGGATGAGTCGACGCAGATCACCAGCGGCTATGCCGCGCCACGGATCCACGTGGTGATGCTCCGCGATGAGGCGCGCACCGCTGGATATATCAACGCGCTGCGCGAGACCATCCAGCCCGATGACGTGGTCCTGGACATCGGCACCGGCACTGGCGTCCTGGCCGTCGCGGCGGCCGAAGCTGGGGCCCGGCAGGTCTATGCGATCGAAGCCAATCCCGAAACCGCCCGCTACGCGAAGTCCCTTATTGAAAACAGTCCCCATGGTGACCGCATAGAACTGATCAACGGCTGGTCGACAGAGGTGCAGCTGCCAGAGCGCTGCGACCTGCTCGTCTCGGAAATGATCGGAGACGACCCGCTTGATGAAGACATCGTGGCCATGACCGCCGACGCCATCAGTCGCCACCTCAAGTCCGGAGCCCGTCTGATCCCCGATCGTTTGGATATTTTCGCCCAACCCATTCTCCTGCCCGATGGCAAACACGCGGAGCAGTTTTTTTGCGAAGCGGACATCTCATCTTGGGAAAAGAAATACGGCTTGCAGTTCCGCTCCCTCCTGGAACTGAATCCGCGCCACACGATGGAACTTGTCCTGCCCCAGGATACCAAGAATTGGCATTTTTCGGCTCCCCGACAGAAGCTGACCTCGCTCGATCTGACGCAATGTTCGAAAGCGGTCTTCGACGAGCAATTTGTCTTCGAACTGGACAACGGAACAGCCAACGGAATGTTGGTGTTCTTCGAAACCACCCTGAGCAAGAACCAATCCCTGTCCACTGATCCCCAGGTGGTAAACCAATCCAACCATTGGCTCTCCCCTTGCCACATGTTCCGGACTGAATTCAGCGGTGAGATGAACATCGGCTTCCGCTACGGCATCTCCGAATGGTTGGACGGTGTCTACCTGGGCGGCCCTGAGAGCTAAGGCCTCTGAACGAACTCACGGGGTGGGCAGAGGCGAAACTTCCTCTGTCACCTCTTGGCACATGCGCTCTGGGAATCTCCGAAAACCGCGGAGAGGCAACCTGTCGTCTTCATGAGAGACTCAACAACAAAGCGGAAACCTTCTGGAAAAGCCCCATCGGCGACTGACAGAAAGAATCTCACCGCGGTTGGCAAGAAGAAATGAACCACGCTCTCGGAGACAAATTTGAGTCGGCAATTCTGGTAGCAACCGCAGCTTCGGCCTTACACGTCGAGGAGAACATTCAGGAACTGTGGAGTGGCTACGGCCAGATCCAGCGAATCTCCCTCACCGGAAGCCCACACAGGACGGTGGTCGTGAAGCATGTCACGATGCCAACGGCGCAGAATCATCCACGGGGCTGGAATTCGAATCTTTCGCACGAACGAAAGGTCTTCTCCTACCAGGTGGAGGCCGAGTGGTATCAATCCTGGAGCTCGCGCTGTGACGAACGTTGCCGCCTACCCGACTCCCTGGCCTTCGCCCGTCACGAGGAAAGAGTGCTGCTCGTGCTCGAAGATCTCGATGCCTCCGGATTTCCATTGCGCCTCTCGACCGTCCGTCAAACCCAGATCGAGCAATGCCTTGAATGGCTGGCGGAATTTCATGCCACCTTCATGCAGGTCGAGCCGAAGGGCCTTTGGAACACGGGAACTTACTGGCATCTGGAAACTCGTCCGAACGAACTTGAGGCGCTCGATGATCTGCCCCTCAAATCCGCCGCTCCCGAAATCGATCGCATACTCGGCAGGGCGCAGTTTCAGACCTTCGTCCACGGTGACGCCAAACTCGCCAATTTTTGTTTTCCTGAATCCGGCGATCGCGTTGCGGCAGTAGATTTTCAATATGTCGGTGGTGGATGCGGCATGAAGGACGTCGCCTACTTCATCAGCAGCTGTCTCGACGAGTCAGCATGCGCAGCGCAGGAGGAAAATCTGTTGGATTGCTATTTCAACTGCCTGAAACAGGCATTGAATCGCCGACAACCCATTA
>Ga0055584_100000326_pt1 | contig 44527 bp, 37 predicted proteins | sample OSDHelmetaG_FD_58716 | JGI IMG/M metagenome (GOLD analysis project Ga0055584, IMG submission 58716) | Pelagic marine sediment microbial communities from the LTER site Helgoland, North Sea, for post-phytoplankton bloom and carbon turnover... | ecosystem: Environmental > Aquatic > Marine >...
ACCCTTCTCTCGGCGGATAAATGGGCAGCGAACACCACCCGAACTCTTGAGCGTCTCCGAATTTAACTCGTGGCACTGCGGTCAGACCCGGTAGGCGGTTGTTGCTTGAGGTTTCAGCTCAGCCATTTTGTGATTTCTTCTTCGACTGGCAATTTTGGTGGAAGCTGAAGGTAGTACCCGTTTTCCTGCAGGCCCTGTAAAACCTTTTCCACATCAACCCGCGCCAGTTTGCGATCGGTGGATAAATCCAGATTCATAACGAACGCGGGTTCGCCAAAATGCTGCTGTAGCTCCGCTGGCAGGTCAGTGAATTCGCAGTTATCGGCGAGGTAGAGGTAAGTCTCCGATTTATTATCTGATCTGAATATTTTACAGACAATCATGTCAATTTCCGGCGGTTGGGGGTACGCACATTTTCAGTCGTTTACGAAATATATCCGGATTGAAAGATGCGGGCCAGCGCCGGGGTATGCAACAGTCATTTTGTTGATAGCCCTAATTGGTGTTTAATGGCCCGGTGGGCACGTTCCGTTACAAGGCATTCATCAGCTACAGTCACCAGGACCAGACCTGGGGTGCATGGCTGCAGCGTGCCCTGGAGAAATACCGGATTCCAGGGAGGTTGGTGGGATCCAAAGGAGCATACGGCAAGATACCTGCACGCCTCTCGCCTGTGTTCCGCGACCGCGAAGACCTTTCCTCTGCCGCCGACCTGGACAGCAAGGTAAAAGAGGAACTGGGAGCCTCTGAATCCATGCTTGTGATCTGTTCACCGGCAGCTGCGCGCTCCCGCTGGGTGAACGAAGAAGTGCGTTATTTCATCGGCCTGGGCCGGGGGGATCGGATTTTTGCGCTGATCGTGGACGGCGATCCGCAGGCAGACGATCCGGATCAGCAGTGTTTTCCTGTGGCTCTCACGGTCAATCCGGATGGAACGCCTCGTGAGCCGCTGGCTGCTGATGTCAGGAAGTGGGCCGATGGCAAGTTACTGGCCAAGCTGAAAATCATATCCGGTGTGCTCGGAATCCGGCTGGATGACCTGCGCCGCCGGGACATGCAGCGGCGGCACCGGATCTGGATGGCTTCCACCGGTGGCGCCATGGCCATTGCCGTGATGACAACGGTACTGGCTGTGATGGCAGTCACGGCCCGTAATGCGGCGGAGAACCGGCGGGAGCACGCCGAAAACCTGGTCGGCTACATGGTTGGCGACCTGAAAACCAAGCTGGACGAAGTGGGGCGGCTCGATATCCTGGAAGGCGTTGGCGGGCGGGTCAGCGAATACCTGCAGACTCTGAACCCCGACGAGGTGACTGATGAATCGCTCGACCAGCAGGCACAGGTCTGGAGGCAATTGGGGGAGGTCGGTATTGATCAGGGCGAATTGCCCGAGGCGCTCAAGGCATTCAGCGCCTCACGCGATATCCTGGCCGAGTTGTACCGGCGCAAGCCCAACGATCCGAGCCGCCTTTATGAGCTGGGGAATGCGGAGTTTTGGGTTGCCTATGTTCACCTTAAGACCGGTGAGTTTGACCAGGCCTCGGAGGGCCTTGAAAAGTACCTGGACTATGCCATCCGTCTCAATGAACTGGAGCCGAATCAGCCGGAGTGGTTGATTGAAACCTCCTATGCTCACAGCAACCTGGCCACACTGATCATTCGTCGCGGTGACGGTAATGTGGACCAGGCTGTGTCCCACATCAAGGCCGCTGTTGAGATCAACAGACTGGTCATGGAACTGGATCCGGATAACCCAGTCTACCTGAGCGAATACGGCGAGGTCATGGCAGACTTGGCTGATACCCAGTTGCTGGCCTGTGATCTGGGCGACGCCGTCCTGGCGCGGCGGGAAAATGTGGCCATCACCCGAAAACAGATGGAGCAGGCCCAGGGTAATGTGAATCTGAAAAGTCGCTATGCTTTCTCACTCGCGGGCTTGTCCAGCGTGGCGGAGCAAGTCGGCCTGGTCGACCTGGCCATTGAAAACCTCAGCAAGTCGAAGGAAATCCTGGGTCAGCTGTCCAGTATGGAGTTGAGCAACCTGGATTTCCGTTTTGCCTGGTTGCGGCGCGAATCCGATATTGCCAATCTGCTGGCGGAAACGGGTCAACTGAAAGAAGCCATCGTGAGAATGGCCTCGATAAGTGAGCCGCAGCGGCAAGTCCTCGAGGCCGAGTCCTACGGCAATATGCGACGCTACACAACATGGATATCCTATCTGCTTACTTATTCGGATATGAAATGGCGGGCAGGAGATCAGGAGGGGGCGGAGCATCTGTTAACCGAAGCCATCAGACACCTTGAAATCCTGCTTGGGGACGAAAGTGACCGGGAATTCTTCATGGATCAACTGATGACCGCCAGGTTCCTGTATTGGCAGCAGACGGGCCAGGAACTGTTGAGCCACGACACATTTGCCGGCATCGAAATCGGGCTCGATAGTTCGGGTAAAAGCTGTCAAGCCCAGGCTATCCTGGTCGGGCAGGCTATACTGCAAAATGAAACCGAGGTGGCGGAGAAATTCACCACCCAGCTGTTGACCAAAGGATATTATGAGCCGGGTTTCATTCGGGTCTGCAGGCAATATCAACTCTGCCAGGGAGGTGGCTGAAATTTGGTTTACTCCCGGTACTTCGGGAGTGTTTGATTACATAATAAAAAAGCAACGGGAGAGTCTGCATGAAATTAGCTGCAAGAAACACGCACAGGAAAATCATTGGTTCACTCATCATGGCGGTGGCGCTTTTGGGTTCGGGCCTGGCCCTGGCGCAGGACAAACACACTGATGTTTCAGTCGTGCCGGCCGGTGACGGTCCGCGTTAGCAGGTAGCGGTCAGGTGGAGAAAATCAGCGACCCAAATCTGAGTCTGTGCGTGGGTATTACAGCGCACCGGGATCTGGTTGCTGAGGAAATGCCCGGCATCGAGAGACAGGTCCGGATCTTTTTCCAGGGCCTGGACCGGGATTTTCCAGATCTCCCGCTGCAGTTGCTCACGCCGCTGGCAGAGGGTGGCGATCAACTCGCCGCGCGTGTTGCCTTATCGCTGGGTATTCCCCTGATTGCCGTGCTGCCCATGGAGCAGCTTGATTATGAGCGGGATTTCACATCAGAAGCGGCCCTGGCCGAATTCCGGAAACTGCTTTCGTCAGCCATCCAGGTGATCACGCTGCCCAGGGCGCGGGCCGATGAGTATTCGTCGTCGCCAGGTGGCAGCCAGGCGGAAAGAGAGCGGCAGTATGCCCAGGTGGGTGTCTACGTTTCCAATCACTGCCAGGTTTTGCTGACCCTGTGGGACGGGAAGACGAGCAAGGAGCTTGGCGGTACCGGCCAGGTGGTTCACTATCACCTGACCGCTGTCATGGAGGGCTTTCAGGCAGATTCTTCATCCGCCAGCCTGCTGGCGGACAATGAAAATGACCTGGTGCACCACATCGTCTGTTCCAGAAATCGTGCTGGCGGCGATCCCGAGCCCGGCCTGGAAGTGATGGATGCTGAATGGTTCAGCAGCCGGCTGGAAGGCGCCAGGACTAAAGCCATGCCCGATGCCTACCACATCATGCTGAGCCGCCTGCAAGAGTTCAGCCGCGACTGGCGACAAAAAAAGGCCATCATTGACGTCCGTAGCAGCAGTTTACTGGATGTTACTGCCGGGCTCGAAATCCCACCAGGAGCCCGCGGCACCGACCGGTTTTTCCGGGCTGCAGATGGCCTGGCAGTGCATTACCAGGGAAGAGTGAACAGCAGCCTCAGGGCAACCCATGCGCTGGCTATATTGATGGGCCTGGTTTTTCTGATCTATTCAGAATACGAAAGTTCTAAGTACATGGTGCTGGGGTTTCTGGCGCTATTTTTCTCGGGTGTTGCGATGCACATCATAGGCGAGAGCCGTGAATGGCACCGCAAGTACCTGGATTACCGGGCCCTGGCTGAGGGCTTACGCGTACAGCTTTATTGGAACCTGGCGGGGGTGGTGGACTCCGGGTCGGTCGGCTTCGCCTACGACAACTTTCTGCAAAAGCAGGATGTAGACCTGGGCTGGATCCGGCACGTGATGCGCCAGGTCAGCATGCAGCGCGACCGTGGAAACTCACCGGACCCGGGCTGGGTCAGCTGGGTGATCGAAAACTGGATCGGCGATCCATCCAGCGGCTCCGGACAGCTGGCCTATTACTCAAGCAAGCAATTACACAACACCTCACGTTTCCGCCGTACCCGCATGTTGGGCAGCCTGTGTCTTTGGGCCGGTATATTCATTGCCGTCATGTTATTTCTGCTGGACAGCGGAGCAGATGATGAACAGAGGCATATGCTTCTGATCCTGATGGGAGCTCTACCCCTGGTGGCGGGAATCTGGGATGCCTACTCCCACAAAAAGGCTGAAAAAGAACTGATCAAACAGTACGGTTTCATGAGTGGCGTTTTTTCCAAAGCCAGCAAACTGCTGGATGATTCAGATGATCTTGTTTTTCAGAGACACGTGCTCAAAGCTCTGGGGCAAGCGGCCCTGGATGAAGGAGCCGAATGGCTCCTGATGCATCGCGAACGACCGTTAGAACACGGACACCTTTAACTTTCTATATTGGGGATGGTGAGCTCCTGGCCGGGGAAGATACGGTCGGGGTGTTCCAGCAATTCGGAGTTGGCGTCGAATATCTTCATGTATTTCGATCCGTCTCCATACATTTCCTGTGCGATCTTCCACAGCGTGTCACCGGACTGGACCGTATAGGACCGGTCCCCTGCCGCTGCTGGCTCTTCGGTTTCAGCTGTAACCGGTTCCGGAGCTTCTTCGACGGCTGCGGGCGGTGCAACGGTCATCTGGTCATCGATGCTGTTGATGCCGGGGACACCGGACAGGGTGTCCAGGATTTTCTGGCGGTCCGATTCACGGGACATTTCGCCGGATAGGGTGAATGAACCGTCACTGCCGAATCCGAAATGAAGTCCGCCCGGATCTACTCCGGCGTCCCGTAACAATTCGCTGGGTGAGACGGTGACGTCTTGCTCAGGTTCTGACTTTCCGCCAAAGACATTTTTGAACGAATCCATAATACCCATTTCACTCTCCTTGTTGTCGCGGCCATTAGAGGATTTTGATTGTTGAAGCAGAAATTATACATAAGCAGGCACAGCCCGCCTATGAAAACGGTATTCGTCATACCGTCGCCATAGGCGGGCCTGTTTCCTTTGGTTCAGCGGTTCTGGCGGTTTTCGATCAGCTGGTTGACCACTTCGGGCTCGGCCAGGGTCGAGGTGTCGCCCAGGTTTCCATAGTCATTGGCCGCAATCTTGCGCAGGATACGACGCATAATTTTGCCGGATCGGGTTTTGGGCAGGGCGGGAGCCCACTGCAGCATATCCGGTGTCGCGATGGGGCCAATTTGCTTGCGCACCCATTTCCGCATTTCGGCAACCAACTCATCATTTGGATCCTGCCCGAGCACCAGGGTGACATAGGCATAGATGCCCTCACCCTTGATGTCGTGCGGATAGCCTACGACTGCGGCTTCAGCCACCGCAGCGTGAGCCACGAGGGCGCTCTCTATTTCAGCTGTGCCAAGCCGGTGACCTGAAACGTTAAGCACATCGTCGACGCGGCCGGTAATCCAGTAATATCCATCCTCATCACGGCGTGCTCCATCACCGGTGAAGTAGGCGCCCGGAATGGTGGAGAAATAAGTATCAACGAAGCGCTGGTGGTCACCGTATACCGTTCTCATCTGTCCGGGCCAGCTGTCGGAAATCACAAGCAATCCGTCTGTTGCGCCGTGCAGCAAATTTCCCTTGTCGTCGTACAGGTCAGGTTTTATACCGGGTAATGGCCTGGTGGCCGAGCCTGGCTTCAGGTCCGTGGCGCCGGGCAGGGGGCTGATCATAATGCCGCCTGTTTCTGTCTGCCACCAGGTATCCACGATAGGACAACGGCCTTCACCCACTACATGGTAGTACCAGTCCCAGGCTTCCGGGTTGATCGGCTCGCCTACGGTTCCCAACAGCCGGAGTGAAGCACGAGAAGTTGACTTCACCGGGCCTTCCCCCTCGCGCATCAGGGCCCGTATTGCGGTCGGCGCGGTGTAGCAGATATTCACCTGGTGCTTGTCACACACTTCCCAGAACCGGCTTGGGGATGGATAGTTCGGTACGCCCTCGAACATCATGGTGATAGCGCCGTTGGCCAGTGGCCCATAGACGATGTAGCTGTGTCCGGTGACCCAGCCCACGTCGGCCGTGCACCAGTAGATGTCGCCTTCGTGATAATCGAAGACGATCTCGTGAGTGTACGCCGCGTAAACGAGATATCCGCCTGTGGTATGCAGAACGCCTTTGGGCTTGCCGGTTGATCCGGACGTATAGAGTATGAACAGGGGGTCTTCTGCATTCATATCTTCCACGGGGCAGTCGTTGGAAACGGTCTCCTGCTCCTCGTGCAGCCAGTAGTCTCTGCCGGCTGCCCACTGGATGTCGCCGCCCGTGTTGCGCACGACCAGCACGGAATGAAGGCTGTCCATCACGCCCCCGATGTTGCATGCGGCATCGACATTGTCTTTCAGAGGGACAATTTTGCTGCCTCGAAGACCCTGGTCCGCCGTGATTACAATGCTGGAATCACAATCGATGATCCGCCCGGCCAGGGCGTCCGGTGAAAAGCCGCCAAAGACCACGGAATGAACCGCGCCGATTCGCGCACAGGCCAGCATCGCAATGGCTGCTTCGGGAATCATGGGCATGTAAATCGTGATGCGGTCGCCTTTCGATGCACCCAGCTTCTTGAGAACATTGGCCATGTGGCATACGCGCCGGTACAACTGGCGGTACGTGATATGCTCATCACGCTGTGGATCATCACCCTCCCAGATTATGGCAGTCTGATCGCCACGTTTCTCCAGATGACGGTCCACGCAGTTGTAGCAAGCGTTCAACACACCGTCTTCAAACCAGCGAATATGCAGGTCGGACTTGTCAAAAGAGACGTCCTTGATCCTGGTGGGAAAGCGCGTCCAGTCCAGGCGTTGCGCCGTATCCGCCCAGAATTGTTCGTTGTTTTCGATGGACGCACTGTAAATGCGATCATATTCCTGCTGATCGATCAGCGCAGTTTCTTTAAAAGATTCGGGTACAGGATGAATATTGCTCATGGTAGGGCCCATAGGTTGAATGATTGCGATATTGTAGACCCAGCCAGATTGACTTTTATTGTTCCGGATCAGATTAGTCTGTGTTCGCTATAATCGTTTTTTTACCTTCCCGACCGGAGTTCACCATGACCCGCGCCAAAATATTCGTCCTGTTGACCTTGCTGGCTCAACTGCTGCCGGTGCATGCTGGCAATGACCTCAAGGAAACAGGAGACAGTACAGCCGCCCTTGACCGGGAGCGCCCGAAAATCGGGCTCGCGCTCAGCGGCGGGGGTGCGCGCGGTGGCGCCCATGTGGGTGTTTTGCAAGCCCTGGAGGAGATGGATATTCCCATCGATTACATTGCCGGCACCAGCATGGGCGCAATCGTTGGCGGCTTTTATGCAGCTGGCTATTCCGCGGATGAAATCAAGCAATTGATGTTGGACATGGACTGGAGCGCTGCGCTTTCTGACCGGCCGTCCCGGCGAGATGAGACCATGCGTAAGAAAGAACTGGAGGCCAATTTTATGATTCCCTATCGGCTCGGATTCAATAAAGGCAGCATCCAGTTGCCGCTGGGGGTTATAGAGGGCCAGCATCTCGATCAGATTTTTCACCGTATTTTGCGCATCGTTAATGACATCGATGATTTTGATCAACTGCCAATCCCGTTTCGCGCGGTCGCGACCGACCTGGTCAGCGGCGAAGAGGTCATCCTGTCGGCAGGGAGCCTTCCCGATGCTCTGCGCTCCAGTATGTCGATACCCGGCGTTTTCGCGCCGGTCCGTTTGAACGGACTCCTGCTGGTGGACGGCGGAATGTCCAACAATCTTCCGGTCAGCGTAGTGCGTGAGATGGGGGCGGATATCGTGATCGCGGTGGATATTTCGTCGCCGCTGTTGAAAGAGGAACAACTGAAATCGGTGCTCAGCGTGACCGAGCAGCTGACCAGTTTTCTCACCCGCAGAAATACCGAAAGGCAAATATTGCTGCTGGGCCCGGATGACGTTCTGCTCGTGCCTGATCTGGAAGGATTCAGTTCGGCGAATTTCGAGGGAGCGGGAAAGGTTGCGGAGATTGGTTATCAGACGGCGATGTCCGAGCAGGCCATGCTGTCTTCGCTGTCTTTGCCATCACATCCGGCATCAGAGCGCACTCCGGCGGCGCAGTTGGCCAGGGAAGAATATATCGTTCAGTTTATCGACATCCGGAATGATTCTGTGCTGGATGATGAAATCATCCGTTCGCGGCTGAGCATTGAACCAGGCCAGGCGCTGGATGTTTCCGCACTGGAGGAAAGCATCGACCAAATCTACAGTCTGGATGTTTTCGAGTCGGTGACTTACAGCCTGGCGCGTAACGAGAACAATGAGCAGGGCGTTCAGATCCATGCGGAGCCGCGGCGTTGGGGCCCGAATTATCTCCAGTTCGGACTCGAGTTTTCAAACGATTTTTCCGGCAGCAGCGATTTCAAGCTGGGCGCCGCCTACACACGTAACGCCTTGAACTCACTTGGTGGCGAATTGCGCGTTGTGGCAGCCATCGGGCGGGAGGATGAGCTTTCATTTGATTTCTATCAACCGATCGACAAGCGCGCGCGCTGGTTCGTCGAGCCCGAAATATTCGCGCAGCGCGAACGATACAATGTCTGGGAAGATGATGTCCAGATTGCAGTACTGGATATTGCCGGGATAGGCACCAGGCTGGGCATAGGACGGAATTTCAGCTCTACCGACCGGCTGCGCCTGGATTATGAATACTTTCGTGGTGACGCGGATGTCATCACGGGTCAACTGGACTTTGAAATTGATGACTCGGTTCATATCGGGGAACTCCAGTTCGAATACCGTCACGACAGTCTGGACAGTCTCTGGTTTCCGACCAGTGGCACCTTTCATCAATTGGGTTTCCGCTATGCCGCAGAAGAGTTGGGTGCATCGTTTGACTTTGAGCAGCTCATGGCGGCGGGTAATCTTGTGTTCTCGCGGAGCAAAAACACCGTCTTACTGACTTACGAGCTGGGCTACAGCCTCGATGATGCGGCGCCCGTGGAACGCTGGTTCGAACTGGGCGGCTTCGGGCGGCTTTCCGGTCTGATTCCGGATCAGCTTTCAGGAAGGCAGCTGGGTCTGTTCACGTTGGCCTATTATCGAAAATTGAATGATATCGATCTTCTTCCGGCCTATGCCGGAGCCACGCTGGAGGCCGGCAATGTCTGGGAATTTGAAGACGAAATGAGCTTTGGCAGCCTGCGTAAATCCGCCAGTATCTTCGCTGGTGCAGAGACCCCCCTTGGCCCCGTGTACCTGGCCTGGGGTTACAGCGATGACGGCGAGAGCACCTTCTATTTCTACCTGGGTAATCCGTTCCGGAGGGTCCGGTTCTGACTATCGCTTCCAGGTCATGCCCGGGCGCCAGCCCCACTTGTACAATAGTCCGGCGCCAAAGAACATGCCGCCAAGGTGTGCGAAATGGGCGATGCCGGGCATGGCCCTGGTCACGCCGAACATCAGTTCCAGGCCACCATAGATCAGCACGAACCACTTGGCCTGGATAGGCACCGGCAGAAAAATGAGAAAAATCCGGTTGGTTGGCCACATCACACCGTAAGCCAGTAACAAACCGAACACACCACCGGAAGCGCCTATAGTGGGGTAAATGCCGCCTTCCATCTGTTGCACCAGCAACTGGATGATAGCGGCCCCGATCACACAGGTGAAATAATAGAGCGCAAATCGCTGGGTTCCCCATGCCCTTTCCAGCGGCGCACCGAACATCCAGACAGCAAACATATTGAAAAACAGGTGATTGAAACTGCCGTGCAAGAAACCATAGGTCAGCAACTGCCATGGCACGAAAAAGCCGCTTTCAAAAGGCCAAAGCGCCAGCGCCGGTGACAGGTTCTTGCCTAAATAGACGGCCGCGCAAACGACGATAATACCCAGGGAAACGGGTGGGGGCATGTTGCTGTTGTTTATTCGGTTCAAAAAGGGTGACTCCTTGGGCTGGCGTTCATATTACAATACGCGGGCTTCCAATAGTCCATCATCAAATATTTCGTATTTAGGATAGGCCCGGAATGGATATGCAAAAACAAAGTTCTTCTGCGGCCGTGCGCCGGGTAACTGTATACGCTTCGTCCAGCAATGCGCTGGCCGAGTCCTATTACGAAGCCGCCAGTCGCCTCGGAAGAGTCCTGGGCACGGCTGGTTTGGATGTCATTTACGGTGGTGGTGGGGTTGGGCTCATGGGGGCGATGGCGGACCAGGCGCTTGCGGCAGGTGCCCATGTTCATGGCGTCATTCCCGATTTTCTTAACACGGTTGAGCATGGCCACAGCAAGTTGAGCCGGCTGGAGGTCGTCGATGACATGCGGGAACGTAAACATCGCATGCTGTTGAACTCAAACGCTGTCATTTCCCTGCCCGGTGGCAGCGGAACTTTTGAGGAAGTGTTCGAGGTGCTGACCCTGAAGCGCCTCGGCCGGTTTCTCGGCCCGATCATTCTGGTGAACACAAATCATTATTTCGATCGCCTGGTCGATTTTCTTCAATACAGTGTTAGCGAGCGTTTCATGTCGGAGTTACACCTGGACATGTGGTCCCTGGTCGAAGAACCGGAGGAAGTCATTGATGCTCTATCGTCCGCAAAAGCCTGGAGCCCTGACGCTTTCAAGTTTGCCGCGGTGGGCGCATCAGCGGTACGTTGAATGGAGCCGGATAATCAAATGAATAATAATAGTGGGCCGACTGCCCGGGCCCTGCCGGCCCGTCACGGCATCGCCTGGCTGTTTCAGAGTATGGCCCTGTTCAGGGCCCAACCGGGTCGGCTTTTCCTTCTCGCGATGCTACTGCAGTTCATGATGGGGCTTACCCAGGTGCCGATCGTCGGGTTTTTGCTGATTATTTCCGTTCCGGCTCTGACCGCCGGCTTGTTGCAGGCTTTCCTCGTGACAGAAAACGGAGGCAGGCCTTCACCCGGCTTGCTTTTCCTTCCGTTGATCTCAGGTACACATACCCTTCGTATGCTGGGCATGGGGGCCGTGATGTTTATCGTTGGCGTATTGACCGTTTCCCTGGTCCTGTCCGGTAACGAACTCATTCAGGATCCGGAATTGCTGTCCAGGATCGAACAGGGTGATGTCGAGGCATTTGCATCCCTTGATCAGGATGCCTTGCGCAGCCTGGTTCTTGCTTTCCTACTGGGTATCGGGGTTAGCGGCACCCTCAGTTACATGACCATTCCATTGATGTGGTTCCACAACCGCAGACTGGGCTCAGCGCTTGTGGGTGGCCTCAAAGCCATGGTCGTCAACTGGAAACCGTTCCTCGTGCTGGGGATTGGCCTGGCTGCGGTGATGGTTCCCGTTTCACTGGCGGCCGGAATCCTGTTCCTGTGGGCCGGATCCGCCGGCAACCTGTCCATTGTTGTGCTGGGTCTGGTCATGATCCTGTTACTGGCCTTCCAGTTGATTTTGTTTGGCACTCAATTCTGTGCCTTCCGCGATATCTTTGGAGTGGAAGCTTCACCGGGTAAATCTGAGGAGCAGGATGACGGTCAGCTTATTGCATGATCTGACCTGGTCGGGATGGGAACAGTTCCGGGAGAAAAGGACTGCCTTACTCTTGCTCTTCCCCGGCTTGTGACTCACGGTCCTTGAGCAGAATCCGGGACATCACCAAACCCACTTCAAACAACAGCCACATGGGAAGCGCCAGGAGCGTCTGGGATATGACATCCGGTGGCGTAAGCAGCATACCCATGGCGAAAGCGCCAACCAGGACATAAGCCCGCATCTTCGACAGTTTTTCCACCGTGGTCATTCCGGTTGCAACCAGGATGATGGTGGCAATCGGCACCTCGAAGGCAATACCAAAGGCCAGGAACAGCGTCATGACGAAATCCAGGTATTTACTGATATCGGTCATCACGGTAACGCCTTCCGGAGCCACCCGGGTGAAGAACCCGAAAACCAGCGGAAACACCACGAAATAGGCAAAGGCACATCCTGCGTAGAACAGGAACACGGAAGAATAGAGCAATGGTTTTGCCAGGCGTTTTTCTTTCTTGTAAAGCGCGGGCGCGACAAAGGCCCACAGCTGGTAAATAACGACCGGGATGGAAAGAATCAATGCCAGAAGCAGCGCCAGTTTAAACGGTGTCAGGAACGGTGAAGCCACATCGATGGCAATCATGCTGCTGCCTTCGGGCAGAATCGAGGTTAAGGGCGCCGCCAGCGTGGCATAGAGCTTGCGGGAGAAGGGCAGCAGTATCAGCAATACCAACAGCACGGCCGCACAGGCTTTGAGCAGCCTGCTGCGCAGTTCTACCAGGTGCTCAAGGAAACTGAGCTCCTTGTCTTCATTGCCATTATTTTCGTTCATCGGGCTCATCCGCTTCACTGGCCTTGTCGCCGGTGATCGGATTGATGTCCTTCAGGGAGTCCACGCCGGATTTGAGGTCATCGACGCCGGACTTGAGGTCATCGACAGTGGATTTGATTTCGTTTTCAAAATGCTTGAGTGGTTCTTTGAGCTCTTCCGCACGAAGCTCGGCCTCCACTGAATGCTTGAGGCTGGCCCAGCTGGCCCTCGCTTTGCGAGCCATACTTCCGAGTGTTCTTGCAACACGCGGGAGACGTTCGGGGCCGAGCACCAACAGGCCGACCATAGAAAGAAGCAGGATTTCTGCAAATCCTACGTCAAACATGATGCCAGTATTCCAGCAATATCACCTTGATTGGGTACTGCTTAGCTGTTGGATTCGGTGTTTTTCACGGGCTCATCAGCTTTGACGGATGATTCCTTGACGTCTGCTATCTGGTCCGGCTCGAGTTTTTCTTCTGAAGCACCTGATACATCTTCCATCCCCTTGCGGAAACCCTTGACCGCCGCGCCCAGGTCGCCGCCCATGTTTCTTAGCCGCTTGGTACCGAAAACCAAAACGACGATGAGTAGCAGGATGAGTAGCTGCCACATGCTGATTCCACCAATACCCATGATTGTGCTCCGTAATACAGGTTAAGGAATTTTAAACTAAACCGGCCCGCGAAGGGGCGGCGAATTCAAAAGCGTCTGATTTAGAGGCGCCGTGTGGCCCAGAGGCCTGTCAACAGCATCAGAGCAGAAAACAAAATTAGCCCGTATTGGCTCAGCGTGGGAATGCCCTCGAGGAATACTATGTTGTTCACCGTGCAGTCAAGTGGGCCGTCGCCGATATCGATTTCTGTCCAATCCGCACAGTTGCTTTCGGACTCAACTGCGCTGCTTACGGTCTGTTCTTCCGTACGGCATTGCGTGCCGCCGTTGAAATCCGGCTGTACCAGTGCAGTGTGAACGTTGTCTGTTTCGGTGGAAAAATTCCAGCTCCAATACATGGCGCCTTCCCGGTATTCACCATCACCGCCTGCCACATTGACACAGAACAACTCAATCGTGGCCGAATCCTGGATTGCGAGTTCTTCCGGGGGATACAACCATTGCTTGGTGACAGTAATGGCGACAGGTTCTACCTCGTTATGGATCAGGCAGAGATTGTTCTCTCCTGCACTCACGCCCTCGAAATTGCAGGGGCCGGCGGCGGCACTGGTACTGCAGGTCGCATTAGCCTGGCAGTCATAACTCGCGGCATAACCGTTTGGCGTTTCTTCCTCCCAGATGTCGCAATTGAGATTGCCGTTGTCGAATGACTCGACAATGAATTTAACTTCGAATGTACCCAACGGCCCTTCATTGGGCAGAACAATCACTGATTGTTGAAGAGGCAGTCCCGTATTGCACTGGATTTTCAATTCGACTGGCGTGATATTGTTGCCGTCGGCGAAGCGCTTCTGAACCGTGAATTCCGCGTGCTCACCGCTTCCCGTAGGCGCGCAGCCCCGCGGCATGGAGATCGCCAGGCTCTCGAATCCCTGCTCCGTGGTAGTGCGCACATCTGATGCCCTGCCGGTAGACGTATTGATCCGCATCACCTGGCTAGGCAGATCGAGCAGGCGCCTGTCGGTGATGGCCCAGAGCTGGCCCGCATCATCGAAGGCCAGGCCGCCTTCCTGATAATTGCCTGCGGCCGCGCCCAATGGCCCAACCTCAGTAGCCTGGCCTGTTTGCGGGTTGATCTCATACAGATTGGGCGTGGTCACTTCGCCGGCCTGATCCATACCATTGCCCAGGCCATACAGCTTCACAGGATTTCCGTAAGCGGCTATTGCGCTGATACTTACACCGAGGCTTCCCTCGCTGCCTACCAGTGTGGCCGTGCCATCCAGGCTCATTTGATACAGGGATCGATTGTAGACCGAAGTCAGGTACAAGCGATCGTCGCAGGCAAAGGTCATGCCGAAATCGTTATTGACGCCGGAGGGTAATCCGGAAATGTACACATCACCATCAGTCTGAATAAATCCGCTTTCGGCACTTAGCGGAAACAGCTTCATGGATTCGTCGTCAACACCGTAAAGCGTTCCGTCCGATGCGAAAGCCAGGCCTTCAACATCGATTCGTGCGGGGCCTGATGGTGGTTTTACAGTTCCAATTCGGGTTTCGGCGCCAGTGGCCAGGTCAATTTGATACAGGCCTTCGGCATTGCTGGTACCGCTGTCTGAGTTGATGCTGTAGCCAATGGGCGCGGCGGCCAGAGACGCAGACAGCGCCGTCAGCAACATCACGACCAAAATTTTAAGCAGCTTTTGCATCAGCGCAGAGTCCGGCCTCGTTTAATGCACGATGGGACTGTCATGCTAGCAGAAAAAATAAATAAAACAAGACCTTAGTGCCTATTCAGGCGGTCATTTATGTTGCTGTTGTGTTTTTGCCACAGCGGTATTGGGCAGTATAATTTACGACAAATTACGTCCATTTCTGAAAAGTGACGGAAATGTAAGCATTTACGGGAATTAGTCCGGGAATGACTATCAATTTTGTCTGAATTATCGGAACATATGGCCCTCGTGTGGCGTGTTCGCAACATATTCTGAACAGGGCTCCAAATAACTGAATCGAATAAGAATAGTCCCCTGGCCGGCGTTTTACTGGCCAATCTGGGTACACCGACGGCGCCGGAGCGGAAACCGGTCGCCAAATTTCTACGGGAGTTCCTTTCTGATCCCAGGGCCATTGATTTGCCTCGTTACCTCTGGTTGCCCCTGTTGAATCTCGTCATCATTCCGTTCCGTGCCAGCCGCTCTGCCGCCGCTTACCGGAAAATCTGGTGGCCGGAGGGCTCACCCCTGCTGGTTTTGACCCGCAGACTGTCAGACCGCCTGGCCGAAGATCTTGCTGGTCTGGCCAGGGTGGTGTGGAAAAATTGACCATCATACCCCTGTATCCGCAATACTCCGGCACAACCACAACGTCCATTTATGATGCAGTGGACAAGGCGCTTCTCGAGATGAACTGGAATCCGGAGATCGAGCGCGTGTCGGACTATCATCAGCAAACAGCCTGGGTTAAGGCAGTAGCCGACTCCATTCGGCAATTCCGCGATTCCAACGGCTGTGCAGAGCGTTTGATTTTTTCAATGCATGGCATTCCCCAACGGTTTGTTGCCAATGGCGATCCCTACGAGGATCAGTGCCGTAAAAGTGTGCAGGCGATTGCTGATGCAATGGGGCTCGAAGAAAGCGAGTGGCTGCTGACTTACCAGTCGCGAGTAGGCCGCGAGCCCTGGTTGCAGCCATATACCGACATGACCCTCAAATCTCTGGCTGAATCCGGTGTGAAACACGTGCAGGTAGCCTGTCCCGGTTTCGCCGTGGATTGCCTCGAGACACTGGAGGAAATCGCCATGCAGAACGACGAGATATTTCGGGAATCCGGAGGCGAAAAACTGGAATACATACCCGCCCTGAACGACAGCGAAAGTCATGTCCGCGTGATGCGGGAGATGGTCAAGTTGTGAATCTGATCCAGGGCTAACGGCGAAATCCAACATCGTTGTCTATACCAGGCGGTTCCATGGCTGAATGAATTTGAAACGTGGGTAAAGGGACCCGGCGGGTGATTGCTGCCTGTGCTCAGCGGTCCCGGACGATGTCCGGGACTGCCCTCGCGGCCAGCCGGATTAGGGGCGATCGGGCGCGACTGCAGGGATGCAGGAGGTAGAGCCATATAGTTACTCCGTGCCGTTTTCCATGATACTGGTCACAACTGGCAGGTAGCTGTCAGTGAAAGCGGGACGTGCGCCTGCGGATTACGAATAGTAGAGCACTAACATCCGATGTTCACGGCTAAATACTGAATCCGCCCAGCTTGGTTTCCAGGTATTCTTCGAGTCCTTCGCGCGCGCCCTCCCTTCCCAGGCCGCTTTCCTTCATGCCGCCGAACGGTGCGGCTGCGCTGGTCGGATTGATATCGTTGATTCCGACGATGCCGAATTGCAGATCCTCGAACATCCGCATGGCCCGTGACAGGTCCCGGGTATAAACATAGGATGCGAGGCCATAATGAGTATCGTTGGCCATTTCCAGCACCTCTTCCTGGCTGTCAAAAACGATGACCGGCGCAACCGGGCCAAAAGTTTCCTCGCGATAAATCAACATCTCGGGGCTCACGTCGCTGAGCAGAGTGGGTGCGTAAAAGTAGCCGTTCTCCAGGCCGCCACCCACCAATCGGCTTCCTCCACAGTGCAGTGTGGCACCCTTTTGCACGGCGTCGCGCACTTGGTTATCCACCTTATCCACGGCTGCCTGATTGACCAGGGGACCAATGGAATTTGTTGTTACCATGCCGTCTCCGGCCTGCATTTTGGCAATGCGTTCGCCCAGAGTGGCAAGGAAAGGCCCGAGTATGGGGCGCTGGACAAATATCCGGTTCGGGCTGATACAGGCCTGGCCGGTATTGAGAAACTTGACCAGAGAAGCTCCTTTGGCCGCGTGCACCGGGTCAGCGTCATCGAAAACGATAAATGGAGCATGACCACCCAGTTCCAGAGACACCCGCTTCAACTGGGGCGCTGAATCCCGGGCCAGTTTTTGGCCAACGGCTGTAGAACCGGTAAAAGTCAGTTTCCGTACGCTTGGATTGGTGCAGAATTCTTCTCCAACAGGCGCCGGGTCGGAGGCAGTGACCAGGTTGACCACACCTGGTGGAATTCCCGCTTCTTCCAGAATTTCAAAAATGGCAATGGCGCAGAGTGGTGTGGACTCGGCCGGCTTGAGGACAATGGTGCAACCCGCCGCAATGGCCGGAGCCACCTTGCGGGTAATCATGGACATGGGGTAATTCCAGGGTGTGATGGCGGCCACTACACCAACCGGCTGTTTGCGCACTATGAAGCGTTGGTCGCTACGGGCCGATGGGATGGTCTCACCATAAATCCGCTTGGCCTCCTCAGCGAACCAGAGCAAAAAGTCGGCGCCGTATTTCACCTCGTTCATAGCCGCTTTCAGGGGCTTACCCTGTTCTCTCGTCATGATTTCGGCCAGCGGGACCTGCCGCTCCATCATCAATTCATGGGCCCGGTAGAGCTTCGCCGAACGCGCGTAAGCCGTAAGGCTCGACCAACTCTTGAAGGCGGCGTTCGCTGCTTCGATTGCCGATTTAGCGAATTCCCGGCCGCCATCCGGCACGGAGCCAATGACTGCACCGTTTGCAGGGTTGAAAACCTCGAAAGTTTTGTCAGACTTTACCCACTCACCGTTAATATACATTTCTTTCCCTCCGGCTCCCGCCCGATATTAAACTCTGGCCAAATAATGCAGAACCCCACCTACCGCTTTTGAATACGGCCAGGATCTGCTGCTTCATAGTAGATGTCTCAAATCAGGCAGGTATTTTTCAAGCGAACCGGTATTGAAGGCCACGACCTCGTCTCCCGTCCTGATTAATCCTTCCTCGTACAGCCTGGGGACCGCAGCCAGGCAGGCGGCTCCTTCCGGGCACAACCACCAGCCCTCGTTTTTCCAGACCGAAGTGAGCGTTTCATGGATGTCCTGTTCCGGAATGCCGATGGCGGCTCCCGCGCTTTCCCGGACGATCTGCAGGACCCGGAAATGGCCCACCCCACCGGGCACGTTAAGGCCGAAAGCGAGGGTTTCACCGGTATCAGCCGGCACCGTATCATCCAGGCCATTTTCGAAGGCGTGCACCAGCGGTTGCGTGGCCTCGGCCTGAACGCAAATGATGCGTGGCCGTTCGGAGCCGATCAGGCCCAGGCTTTCCAGCTCTGAAAATGCTTTCCACATGCCCAGCACGCCGGTGCCGCCGCCCGTGGGGTAGATAATCACATCAGGAAGTGACCAGGATTCACCGGCTGAGCGTGGTTCAGCGAGTTCCAGGCCCAGGGTTTTCTTCCCTTCGATACGCCAGCCGGGCTCCTGAAAAGTTGCTACATTGAACCAGCCATTGGGAATCCAGTCCCGTTTCAGTAATTCGCCGGCATCACGAATGGAACCGTCAACCAACGCCAGGTGAAAGCGATCCGATGCGTGAGCCAGCGCAGCAACGCGACCCAGGATGGGCATGGGCGTATCTTTGGGCATTGCCACCACGGCGCCCATGCCGGCCGCATCGGCGTAGAAGCAGAGAGAGTCGCCGGCATTGCCCTGAGTGGGTACGGCCAGTTTTTCCAGGCCGTGCCAATGAGCCATTGAAACAGTCATCACCATGCCCCGGTCCTTGAAGCTCTGGGTCGGGTTAGCACCAAAGCCGTGGTGGGCTTTACCCTCATCCTTCAGCCCAAGGGAGAACCCGGCTTTGCTTGCCAGGGTGTGATCGCTGAAGTCGAGAAGCGGCGTATGTCCTTCTCCACGGCTGAAAATATGGGGCTGGTCCCCGGCGTCGTTGATATCCAGCGGTAAAAGGCCCCCAAAACGCCAAAGATCGCTGCGGCCGGGATCATACCACCCGGCTTCTGGCTGTGATGATGCAAGGCGTTCCAGGTCCATGATGATCTCTACCGGACGCCCGTCAACGGGGCAAAGATTCATCAGCGTATCCGGCGCATATTCGGCTCCGCAGCCGGTGCATTTCAGACTAGCGATCAGCATGGTGACTTCCTGTTTGATTTGAATCAGTCCAATGAAAAAAGTCTACACCAGTCCGGTATTAGAATACGCTTCGATTCAAATCATTGGATCGACCTCATCCAATCGGCCAACCTGGGCTTTATGTGTCTCTTCAGGGAAAGGGTCAGAATCAGGGAGTCTGAGCGAATAAACCTTTGTCTCTCACCGGGCGCTACGTTAGTCTAATTGGAAAAGGTCCCAGACGATGATGGCGATGTGCCAGCGCTGAAAATTCGCGGCAAGATCGGAACAGACAAGGCCGAAAAGTGGAAAATCATCATGACTGAAGCATGGATTATCGATGCCTGCCGCACACCGCGCGGCATTGGCAAGTATGGCAAAGGCGCGCTGAGCGAAATTCACCCCCAGCGCCTGGGTGCCGCCGTATTGAAGGCACTTGCGGAACGCAACGACCTGGTAACCGGCGAGGTGGACGATATTATTTGGGGCTGCAGTTCCCAGCGCGGCCAGAACGGAGGTGACCTGGGCCGCATGTCAGCGCTGGATGCCGGCTACGATGTCCGCTCCAGCGCCATTACCCTGGACCGTTTTTGTGGCTCGGGTATCACTGCAGTCAACTTCGCAGCCTGTTCTATTATCGCAGGCCAGGAAGACCTCGTGATCGCCGGTGGTTGTGAAATGATGTCCAGCTATGGTCGTCTCGGTAACGATCTCCCGGCGTTGATGGACAACGACAACCTGCACCTGCGTGAGATGCACCCGCAGCCCCACCAGGGCGTTTGTGCCGATGCCATTGCCACGCTGGAAGGCATTGACCGGCAAGCTTTGGATGAACTGGCGGAGCGCAGCCAGGCGAATGCGGCCAGAGCCATTGAAAACGGCTACTTTGACCGGAGCCTGATCCCTGTTTATCACGATGACGGTTCCCTGGCCCTGGACAAGGAGGAGTTTCCCCGGCCCGGCACGACCGTTGAAACGCTTTCACAGTTGAATCCGGTGTTTGGCAATATAGCCGATATACCCCTGAACGAAGACGGCCTCACTTATGGCGAACTGGTGCGCCAGGTTTACCCGGATATGGAAATGAATCACGTACACCACGCGGGCAACTCATCCGGCGTGGTGGATGGCGCCGCGGCGTTGTTGCTGGCCTCGCCGGAATACGCGCAAAAGCAGGGCTGGAAGCCACGGGCAAAATTTCTGGCCATGGCCAATATGGGGGATTCACCCACCCTGATGCTGAATGCACCGGTACCGGCCGCGACAAAGGTGCTGGAAAAGGCAGGCCTGGGTATTGACGACATTGACCTGTGGGAAATCAACGAAGCGTTTGCCGTGGTGGCCGAGAAGTTCATACGCGACCTGGGCCTGGAGCGCGACAAGGTTAACGTCAATGGCGGCGCCATTGCCCTGGGCCATCCCATCGGCGCCACCGGCGCCGTTTTGATCAACACGCTGCTGGACGAGTTGGAACGGCGTGACCTGAAACGCGGGCTGGTCACCATGTGTGCTGCGGGCGGTATGGCCCCGGCTATAATCATTGAGCGTATCTGATCATTGACTACTCCATTCCTGATGCGGCTCTCGTGTGCAGGTGTTAGCGGGTGAGAAATGTTTCTTAACGATCAAGAACAGCAAATCCTGAACGAGGTTAAGCAGTTTCTTGCCGATGAAGTCACTGCGGAACTTGTCGAGGAATCTCTTCACAATGAGTTGCTGTATGGCGGTCGAATGGGACGGGAATTTGTCCGGAAATTTGCAAAGCGGGGCTGGCTGGTGCCGACCTGGCCAAGGGAATATGGTGGCCTGGATTGCTCGCAAATGCTGGCGGCATCGATTCGGCACGAAATGGCGTATGCTCGTGTTCCGATGACGTTTGCGGGTGCGTTCCAGGGTGGGCCAACCATTCTGAATTATGGCTCCGAGGAAATGAAAGCGGAGTTCCTGCCCGGGCTGGCCAGCGGTGAAATCGAGTTTGCCCTGGGTTACTCGGAGCCCGGCGCCGGTTCGGACCTGATGTGCCTGAAAATGCTGGCGGAAGACAAAGGCGATCATTTTTTGATCAACGGTCAGAAGATTTTCACCACCCAGGCTCATATCGGTGATTACCACTGGCTCGCGGTGCGCACCAATCCGGAAGGGCCAAAGAGCGAACGCCTGTCGCTGTTTGTCGTCGATTTCGATACGCCGGGGATTACCGTCAATCCCATGATTACCATGGCGGGCACGCAGACCAATGATGTTTTTTACGACAACGTCAGGGTCGACCGAAAGTACCTGGTGGGGGAAAAGAACAAGGGTTATCACTACATACTGGCGGCGCTCGAGCATGAGCGTACATTTCCCTACGGCCACTATCTGCGTTTTTTCGAAGAGTTGCTTGATTACACGAAAACCGCCACGCGTAATGGCCAGCCTTTGGCCAGGGACCCACTGATCCGGCAAAGACTGGCCGAGCATGAAACCGAACTGGAAGTCGTCAAACACCTTTATTACAGCATCGCGGCGCTAATGGATGAGGGCAGGTCCCCGGCCTATGAAGCCTCGATGGAAAAACTGTTTCTGTGTGAGTTCGAGCAACGCCTGGCCGCAACGGCCATGGAGGTCCTGGGCCACCTGGGCCAGCTGACAGCGGGTAATGCCGTGGCGCCGCTCAACGGCCTGGCCGAGTACTATTACCGCTGGACTGTGATTGAAACTATTTACGGCGGAACCTCCGAGGTACAGCGCAATATCATTGCAAGCAGGGGTTTGCAGATGCCCAGGGCGCCGCGGAGATAGCCTCATGAGTTATCGCCTCGATTCCGAACAGAGCATGTTAAAAAATGCGGCCAGGAGCTTCTTCGAAAAGGAAGTGAGCGGCGCTTTGATCCGCGAGCTGGAAAACAGCGAGACCGGATTCGACCGCGACCTGTGGAATAAAATGGCCGGGCTGGGCTGGATGGGTTTGACCATTCCGGAAGCTTATGACGGCTTCGAAGCCGGCTTCACGTACCTGGCGGTTATCCTGGAAGAGCTGGGCCGATCCGGCCTGGCCAGCCCCTTTTTCCACACCGTGGCCCTGGGCGGTGAATTGATCTGGATTTTAGGCAGCGAAGAGCAAAAGACTGCAATCCTGCCGCGGGTCGCAAGCGGTGAAATAATATTGTCGGTGGCTTATGCCGGCGCCGATGAGCCCCGGTCGGCCGCGGATCTCCCCATCAAGGCCAGCACCGATGGCGATGGCTTCCTGTTGCACGGTTCCTGCCTGATGGTGCCGTTTGCGCAGATTGCTGACACCATTATCTGTGCCGCACAAAGCGGGGATCAGGAGGCCAGCCTGTTTCTGCTGGATCCGGATACCCCGGGGTTGACCATCAAGGCCCTGCAGACGACGGCACAAGACCGCCAGAGTGAATTGCTGTTCAATGGGGTCAGACTGGAGAATGACAAGCTGCTCGGCAAAAAGAGGCAATCCTGGCCAGTTTTACAGCAGTTGTTGCATCAGGCAGCAGTCGCCAAGTGCGCGGAAATGGTGGGTGGCGCCCGGCGGGCCATGGAGATGACCGTGGATTATTCAAAAGAACGGGTTCAATTCGGCCGGCCGATTGGCGCCTTTCAGGCAGTGCAGCATCACTGTGCCAATATGCTCACGAATCTGGACAGCTCGGCGTTGATTACCCGTCATACCTGTAAACAGGTGAGTGCCGGAACAGCAAGTGTCGCCGATATGGCAAAATGCAAAGCCTGGGTCAGCGACGCCAGTCGCAAGCTCCTGTTGCTGGCACATCAGGTTTATGCGGGTATGGGTTTCATGGAAGAAACGGATTTGCAGATTTACTTTCGCCGCACCAAGGCCGCCGAACAGATTTTCGGAAACTCCAGCTTTCACCGGGAAACTGTCGCGCGGGAAATTGGACTTTAGCCTATAGCCTTTGATGGAAAACGAAAATGACAATTGTAAACAAGCAAATTGTACTTAGCAGGCGTCCCCGGGAATACCCCGTATATGACGATTTCCGGCTGGTCAGCTCGGAGTTACCCGAGGTTCAGGACGGACAAATAGCGACAAAAAATCTTTACCTGTCCCTGGATGCAGGCTTTCGCAACTGGATGAACGAATCGAGCGGCGATAACGTCCTGCCCGCACAGGCACTTGATGAGCCGGTGATGGGACTGACCCTGTCGCGGGTGATTGAGTCCAGGCACCCGGACTACACCATTGGTGATCTTCTGATGGCTCGTTTTTTCTGGGAAGAGTATTCGGTGTGTTCCGGAGACGAATTTATTGTGAAATTACCACCGGATCTCAAGTTTCCCCACAGTTACTACATGGGCATCCTGGGTGACACCGGCATGTCAGCTTACTTCGGGCTGACTGATATTGGGCGGCCCGGGGCAGGCGAAACAGTACTGATCAGCGCCGGAGGTGGCGCGGTTGGCTCTGTTGCCGGTCAAATCGCCAGGATACTCGGTGCACGAGCCGTCGGCATGACCAGCGGCGAGGAAAAGTGCCGGCGCCTGGTCAGTGAACTGGGCTACGATGCCACGGTTGACCGTCGCTCACCTGAGGGCACGGAAGCAGCCATCGCTGCGGCCTGCCCGGACGGCATCGATGTGTATTTTGACAACGTCGGTGGCGCGGCACTGCAGGCCGCAATTGCCAATCTGTCACCTGGTGCGCGAATCGTGCTGTGTGGATCCATCACGCATTACAACGCGGAGGAGCCGGCACCGGGTCCCTCGAACCTGTTTGAACTCGTCACCAAGGAAGCATCCATGCAGGGATTTCTGACCCACCACCGCGTAGATCGTTATCCGGAGGCAAGGGAGCAATTGGAAGACTGGATCGCCCAGGGCAAGCTGAAAAATGTCGAGTATATGCTGGATGGAATCGAGAATGCTGGGGTCGCATTCTGCGATATGTTCGCAGGACGGAATTTCGGCAAGACCGTCGTCAGGCTCAGCGAGGAATAGCTCGCATATCCTAAGCTGAGGCCCCGGCACAACAGTGCTGCTGTCGTGCCGGGGCGCTTTACATCTCAGAATCCCCAGGTGACATTCAAAGCATAGGTCCGACCGGGCGTCTGGCTGCCGAACCAATAGTTGTCGGCATCCAGCGTACGAAACAGGCGCCCGTCGCCGTGCGTCACGTCATTGCCCCACACTGCGACAGAGAGCAGGTTGCCATTGCGCAGGTCCCGGTGATAAGTCACCGAGAGATCAAGTTGCGTGTAGTCGTCGATGATGTCGCGATCCAGCCCGAGCGGGTCGATCTTGGGGGATGTCGTGAAATCGTCCGTAGCCTTGACATTGCCACCAAACACCAGCTCTCCGGATTCCAGCATGATGGTGTAGTCACCGCCTAACACGAAGCTGAAGTCGGGCGCATAACGGAAGTTGCGCTCGTCGCGCACGTCGTCAAACTCGCCTGTATCCGGGTTGTATTCTACAAAGCTGTCATATTTTGAATCCAGCAAACCCAGCGCGGCGCGAACGTGCAGCGCATCGGTGACATACGCATCCAGCTCTACCTCCAGACCGCTGATAGTGGCTTTTGCAGCATTGCTGATCTGGGTACTGGTAGTGAGTCCATCGCCATCGATCACTTCTTCCTGCTTGTCCTTGTAGTCGGTGGTAAAGGCGGACGCATTCAGCCGCACCCTGTTATTGGCCAGCATGGTACGGATTCCAATTTCCCAGCTTGCCACGGTTTCGGGATCATAGGGTCCGATATTGGAGGGTTGCGAGGCGCGGGCATCCCAGCCACCGCTGCGGAAGCCGGTCGAGTAGCTGACATAGCCCATGATGTCGTCCGAGAAGGTATAGTCAAGAATCGCCCGCGGCGTGAAGTCATCCCAGCTGTCCTCGGGATCTCGGCAGGACTCGAATTCGGAATTGGGGTCCGGGCAGGCCCAGCCATTCGAGATATGATCCTTGTACAGCCTCTTTTTCTCATCGGTATAGCGTCCGCCGACAATCAGCCGCCAGGCGTCGGTGATGTTATAAGTGATCTCGGCGAATATCGCCTTTGCTTTCATATCCTGGCCGGAATCTGCATCGATGGGCACGACAATGCCAAACTCGGCGTGCGACACCATGTCATATTCAGAATCCAGGTAGTACAGGCCGGCGACGAAGTTGAACGGCCCGTCAAAATTGCTGGCCATGTTGAATTCCTGGCTGAACTGGGTAAAGGTCTGGGCACGGTTAAAGTATATAGCCGGCCCGTAAACATCGGGTGCGCCGAGAATGCTGCCGTCATTGGCTCCCGTCACCTCTGCATCGAGCGTATCGTCACCATCACTGTAGCCTGTGATGGATTTGATGATGTAATTGTCCGTATCCCAGATCATCGTCAGGTTGAAGGTATCTGATCGCAACAGGGCCTGAAACGGCGTTTCGGTGTACGAGGTTTCAAAACCGTTCTCAATGGACACTCCCCAGCTGACATCCGAGCACTCTCCCAGCAGGCAGACCAGGCCGTACCCCGGTATGCCGCCGTTCTCGGTCAAATTGACCAGACCCGCGTAGGTGGAATTGTCGTCGTAGTAGTCGTAGGTGAATTGCGCCTCAAAATTGTCGGAGGGTGTCCAGAGCAGTGAAACCGTGGCAGCGACTTTATCGATTCCATCGTCACGCTCACCTGTCTGAATGGTTCTTGTATGTGAGTCGCCATTCAGCACGTACCCGGCGACCTTCATCGCCAGGGTGTCTTCTATCAGGGGGAAGTTGACCAGGCCCTTGACGTCGAAGCGGTTGTAGCTGCCATATTCGGCCGCGAGCTTGCCCCCGAACTCACCCGTTGGCTTGGTCCGTGTGACATTGATCGTGCCGCCGATGGTGTTGCGCCCGTACAGGGTCCCTTGCGGCCCGCGCAGGATCTCAACGGAAGCGAGATCGATGACATCGATCATGGCGCCGGTGTTGTTGGCCAGGAACACGCCATCAACCGACAAACCCACTGCAGGTTCGTATGAGCGTTCCAGGTCCCCGAAGCTAACGCCACGGATAGAGGCGGTCATCGCGCTCCCGCCGAACTGCATCCTGCCCAGTTCCACGTTGGGCGCGAACTTGTCGAAATCCTGCATCTCCTGGGCAAAAGAACTGCTAATGAAATTTTCGTCGAAGGCACTGATGGAAATGGGTACATCCTGTAATGACTCCTCGCGCTTCCTTGCGGTGACAATCACTTCCTCCAGCATCAGCTCCGACCCGGTCGAAGTTTCTGGTTCCTCCTGCGCATAGCCGATGTTACACAGAACCACCGCTGAAATGCCGGCCAATAGTGATGTGCAAATATTTTTTCGAAGCATGCTAATCATTTTCATGAAAATTCCTCTAAGATAATGGTCAAAACCCTGCAAAATAGTCGCTCGAGTAAAACCATAGCTGACTCAGTCATTTGTATTGAGCTTTCCATCAGTGTCTGGCAATGGATATCAACCCGCACTGACGACCGGTAAGGCGGAAATCTTGAAATCCGGTTGTGTACCCATTTTTTTTGAATCTAACTCAAAAAGTTAACCTTATGCATGACTTAAAGCAAGAACAGCAGCAAGTTACCACAACATGTAGGACACAATGGCTTGATGTGATCCAGTTATCCGCCCGGCGTGTACCACACGGGCGATGTGTATGCGCGCTCCTGGAGCGTCGACGGCAGGTCATCCGGAAGTTCCAGCCCGTAGCGCACCGCGTCGTAGGTTGTCCATCGCGGTGTTGGAATTTCCAGGACACGAATGTAGTAGAAGGCGAGTAAATCGGGGTCGAAGTCGGGGTCTCGCCACACCGTGGCGAACTGGACTGCGCCGACATCGTTGCTGTAGGTAGCTGAATCAAGATCGACCGTCGATCTGACAGGGGGCAGTCTGCCGGTCTCGGTGTCAATGATCCTGTCGTCAGACCAGGCGACATTGAATATTTTCTCATCGGGTGATCCGTCGGCCTTAAGCCAGCCTTTGATCACTTGCACGCGATCCAGATTTGCGCCATTGGGGTCCTTTGCCACTGTGATCATCAGGGTCGGTGAAGCATCTGGGGGTGCCTGCTTCAGTTCACCCCCCATCGGGACCCCGCGGGCATATCCGAGCGCCGCCGTGTCGGGCGCACTCAGGTCACTTTCACTGAAATCCCAGCCGCTGAAAACGCGCACAACGATCCGCGGACCGGTCGAGGCGTACACTTCGCGCCGCTGCAAGGCATCGAACAGGGCCTGACGGGTATTCCCGGTAGCCCAGACCGCCGTATAGCCCGAGGCAGTCAGTTGACGGTTCTGCCACAACACCCCTCCCATCGTGTTGTTCATCCGGTCAGGGCCCGGTTCGGAGTCAGGAAACTTACCGTAGAAATTATCGCTATCCGCGGTCGACATGGCCGTATGAGAGTCGGTACTGCCGATCATGCCGAACTGGAAGGGATTGACTCCCAGCGAGGCGGTAAACTTCAGGCCGAGTTTCAGGGCCGGGCGCGCATAGCCATGCTCGAATACCGTTCGCTTCCTGTCTTCCGGAATCACGTTGAAGCCGATATCGGTCTTGTCCCAGTTCTCGAAATCGGCAAACTCATCGTTCGGGGACAGCAACGGATGCGCTTCAGCGTCACCCTTGACTTGGGTCATCTCGTAAATCGGCTCCCAGCGGCTCCTGGTCTCGGCGTAGGCGACGCTGAGTGGTTCGCCGGCTAGTGTGCGCTCGGCAAACATCCGGCCATCGGAGATATTGCCGTTGTGTGGAATCGCCATGACCTTGCCGCCGGTTCCCGCTTCGACATCTTCCAGCCAGGCCCACAGGTCCTCAGGGTCGATGCTGTCGATCGCCGAAAACGGAACCACGCCTGCTGTCTGCTCTGCATCGCCGTCAAACAGGACCACGCGGTGAAGATTGTCTCCATCGATCATCGAGGTCCACTCGTAGCCGATGAACGCGGTGAAATTTCCGGGGTCGTTGTGGGCGTCGGCTATCGCGCCAATTTTTCGCCACACATTGTTCAGAAATTCGTCAGGCACGTACCCTCCAACGTCGCTTTTGCCTTCAACCACGGCCACGTACTCGTCAACTATCGAGTTGAACTGATTGTTGCCAAGCCATTCAGCCCAGCGCATTCCGAGTGCCGTGCTGAGTACCGATTCGTCACCGTCGGCGATGCCGGGCAGCACACCGAGAAATTCTGCGTGATCGGATACCAGGAGAAAATCGAGCGGTGTTTCCAACTTTGCCTTGTCGCCATTGTGCGCGGTAATGGCCTCACCTTTGGCAAAGCGAAACGCATGGTCCGGCGACAGCGCCGCATTGCCGAATGCGTAAGAATCGAATGAATAGCGTGTGTGCATGTGCAGATCACCCCAGTAAACCCGTTGAGGATGAATGGTGGCTTCGGCAGCAGGCTCCATGAAGTCTGTGCCTGTCGCCTGAGGTGCGGCGTCAGCAGGGGGAGCGGATTTCTGCTGCTCACAGGCCATCAGCAACTGAACAGAACAGAGCAGGGTGATCCATAGCTTCCCCCGCTTCAGGAAATGTTTGAAATCAATCATCATGCGAGCCTCCTGACGCAATGATACATCTGTTATGACCGGCAGTCATTTTTGCTGGCAAGGCAGCGATCACCTGGGATAAGATTCCGGGAGGGCGCTGAAACTGACTGCATGATCTGATTTAAAATTGGAGGATGATTGAGATGGGAAGAGTTTCCGGGAAAGTTGCACTGATATCGGGCGGTGCATCCGGTTTGGGACGGGCTGCTGCACAGATTCTGGCTGAGCATGGCGCCAGGGTGGTCATTACGGATGTCCAGGTGGACGCCGGCACCAGGGTCGCCGTCGATATCGGCCGTGACGTGCTCTTTTTGCGGCAAGATGTCAGCAAGGAAGAAGATTGGCAGCGGGTGATGTCGCAGATTATCGAGGAGTATGGCCAGTTGGATATCCTGGTGAACAATGCGGCACTTTTGCATATGGCAAGTATCGAGGACACCTCGCTGAAGGATTGGCACCGGATACATGCAGTGAATTCAGATGGCGTTTTTCTGGGCTGCAAATATGCGGTCGAGACCATGAAAGGAACCACGCAAGGCGGCTCCATCATCAATATTTCATCCGGTGCCGGACTGCGGCCAATCTCCCTGGTTCCCGCCTACGGGGCCAGCAAATCCGTGGTTTGGAGCCTGACACGGACAACGGCCCTGCATTGTGCTGAAAGCGGCTATCCGATCCGCTGCAATTCCATTCATCCGGGCGTCATCCGGACACCCATGATGGAGGCCACGGTTCCGGAGGGTGAGGACATTGACGCCATGATGGCAATGCACGCGGCAGTGCATCCGATGAAGCGGTTGGTCACGGTTGAGGATGTGGCGTTGTCGATCCTGTATCTGGCATCGGACGAATCCGCCATTGTTACCGGCGTAGCCTTACCAGTGGATGGCGGCTATAACATAGACTGACCGAGTGCATTCAGGAAGTAAATTTGCCGCACCGGATGCATTGTGCTTCCATTGGCTCGACGTCACTCAAGGCATATGAAGGAGCATTTGTGACAGATATGACCCCATCTGCCGAGTTCGGGCCCGTTCGCATCTATTTTGGAAAAGATAGTGGTAAATTTCCGGATGGAAACCAGGTCATTGTGCAGGGGGCCGACAGCAGGGCGGTCTTCGATAGTCCGTTGGTATCCTGCCGGATTGGAGACTATTTTGACCAGGCCGACCTCGTCATTCAAGGTCATATCCACGAGGATCACACGGCCGGATTAGCGCGGCTGCCACACACGCCCGTTTATACTCACAGCGCCGATCTGCCAACTATTCAAAGCTGGGAAGGATGCAAATCTGCTTACGGCTACGATGAGAAGACCTGGAAAATACAAAAACAGTTCATGCTCGGCGAGTTCAATTTTATTGTGAGACCAGATGCTATCGGTTATGAAGATAACGCCGTGTGGGATCTTGGCGGTGGCGTAAAGGTCCGGGCCATTCATATGCCGGGGCACACTGCGGGGCATTGCGTATTGTTGGTTGAGCTGGTAGCCAACGGAAGCGTGAACGTAAACGAGGATTGTATCTATTCCCCGGTATAAAGCCTGTAAAAACGTGATTTACCTGTTGGGACCATTTTTTAAAAAGGACGAAGACCATGTCAACCCATATTGAAACGAATCTCGAAAATGGAGTTTTTACACTCCTGATCAATCGCCCCGACAAGATGAACGCTTTAAATGCCGCAATGTACGGGGCAATGGCAGACGCCTTGAACGGCGCCTCATCAAATCCCGATGTTAATGTTGTTGTGATCAAGGGAGGGGAACATTTTTCAACGGGTTATGACGTCGCTGATTTGTTGGAAAATCCACCCCAGGGTGAATCATCACCGGTATTCAGATTTATGTTCGCGCTATCTGAATGCCCATTGCCCGTCATTGCGAGGGTCGATGGCGCTGCTGTTGGCATCGGTGTGACACTCTTGCTTCATTGTGATTTCGTTTACGCAACGCCTGAAGCCGTGTTTATGCTGCCATTCGTGAATCTGGGCGCCGTACCCGAATTTGGCGCGACCCAGATTTTACCCCTTCGCGCCGGTTATCTGAAGGCGGCCGAACTGTTGCTGCTGGCCGATAAATTTGACAGTAGAACCGCGCTGAATGCCGGAATCATAAGCGCCATCTGTGATCGAGATGAATTGGACGGCGCTGTCGGCAACTGCATTCAAAAATTGGTCTCCAAATCCCGGAATTCAATTATCGCGACCAAGAAGCTGCTAAAACGCGACCTTGAGCCATTGTCAGATCGCATACACGCTGAATCCGAAATTTTTACCAGGGGCATCAGCTCTCCGGAAGCGCAAGGCATTCTGAAGGCTTTTCTAAAGCGTTGACTCGCATAAATTGAATGGCATTAGGAACTGTGCGGCGTCAGCCAACGTGACACCAAATAGCCTGATTTACTAAAAGACACATCTGCTATTTTTAAACTTAAGCAGAGGAGTCTCAAAATGAGACGTGATCGAATGTATATCAAACGATCTGTCTGCCGTTCTGAAATCGGGTGGGTTGGATCAATTTCTCCCACAGGACTTTCAGTTAATCTGCTAAGCTTGATTGAGTAGAAAACCCGGTAATTTCAGCCACGCCGGCATTACCCGTGGTGCCTGAAATTTCACCTTTTCAGGAGTTGTAAGTATGACGATGAAAACCCCCTTGGAATATGTCGAAAGCCTGCGGGCAATGAAAGTCAACGCCTATGTCGGTGCGGAAAAAGTAGAGTCGCCCGTCGATCACCCGGCCATTGCCCCGCACGTCAACACGGTCGCCAAAATCTATGAAATGGCCCAGGACCCGCAATACAAGGGGCTGATCACCGCCGAAAGCCACCTGACCGGACGTGAGATCAACCGCTGGACGCATATATTCATGAGTACGGATGACCTGGTGCGCAAAATAAAGATGTTGCGCCTGATGGGCCAGGCTACAGGCACTTGCTTTCAACGCTGTGTCGGCCTTGACGCCATGAATGCCAGCTACGCGATCAGTTACGAGATTGATCAAGCAAAAGGCACCGACTATCACCAACGTTTCAAGGAATACCTGATCTACGTCCAGGATAACGACCTGATGATCGCCGGCGCCATGACCGATCCGAAGGGTAACCGGGCCAAGTCTCCGTCCCAGCAGGATGACCCGGACCAGTACGTGCGCGTGGTCGAGCGTCGGCCGGACGGGGTGGTGATTCGCGGCGCCAAGCTGCACAACACCGGCGGGATCAACTCGCATGAATTCCTGGTGCTGCCCGGCACGGGCCTCAAACCGGAAGAGGCCGATTATGCCATCGCCTGCGCGGTGCCAGCCGATGCCGAAGGCGTGACCATGATTTTTGGCCGCCAGTCGAACGACGACCGCAAGCTGCAGGGCAACTGTGTCGATCTCGGTAATTCGCGTTTCGGTATCGTGGGCGGCGAAGTCATGGTGGTGTTCGATGATGTTTTCGTGCCCAATGAGCGCATTTTCCTGAACGGTGAAATCGAATTTGTCGGGCAAATGGTCAACTACTTTGCCACCTGGCACCGGGCCAACTACGGGGGTTGCAAAGGGGGTAATGCCGATGTGCTGATCGGTGCGACCGCCAAGATCGCCCAGATCCACGGTGTCGAGAGAAACACCATTGTGAAAGACAAGGTGATCGAGATGATCCACCTGACCGAGACTTGCTATGCGGGCGCTATCGGTGCTTCGGCCAGTGGCTATGCGCTGCCCTGCGGAAGCTACATGGTCGATCCGATGATGGCCAATACCGTCAAGCAAAATATTACCCGTAATGTCTATGCCGTAGGGCGCCTGGCGCACGATATAGCAGGGGGCTTTGTCGCCACGCTGCCCGAGGAAGCCGCCTTTGAAGACGAGGAAATCGGCAAATGGGTCACGAAGTATCACCTTTGCAACGAAGGCGATGACGTGATGGAACGGGTGCACTATGGGCGCTATATCGAAAACGCCACATCGGTCACCACCATGGTGGAAGCCATGCACGGCGCCGGCTCGCCCCAGGCCCAGCGTATCGTGATGCTTGGCCTGAGCAATCTCAAAGGCAAGATGGCCATGGCCGAAGAGGTTATTGAAGGCGACAGCGATGTGCTGGGGCTGAAAATTCGTGGCCGGGTGGTATCAGACAAGGCCGATACAAACGACTGAACGGAAAACTATCATAGCTCAAGCATGGATTATCGATGCCTGCCGCACCCCGCGGGCAACTCATCAGTCGTTTGTGATCAGCTTCATGATTTCCTCGGCGAGTTCCTCGATGTCCGATTCGCCCTTCATGCCGTTCCATGAATCCGACCAGGCAAAAGCCCCGTGCAGAACGCGGCGCGCGATTTCAGGTTTCGAGCGAATAATGCCCCTGGCATGGCATTCCGTCAGCACGTCGGACCAGATATTTTCATAGACCTGCTGGTGTTTGATGAGCTGGTTCCTGCGCTTTTTACTGAGACATCGCCACTCTTTTATGACGATTGCAGCCGTGTCATTCAGGAAGGTATCCAGTTCCACCTCGATCAGTGAGCGCAGTTTGTTTTTAACGTCATCGGATGCATGCAGGGTCGCGAGGGCTCTCTTTTCCCCGGACTCGATGATGGCGCTCATGGTCTCAAAGAGGATGTCTTCCTTGGTTTTGAAGTAATAGGCGATGCTGCCCAGTTTGATGCCGGTTGCATTGGCGATATTTCGCATGGTGGTGCGTTCATAGCCGTCTACCATGAACATTTTGGCGGCTTCTTTCAGAAGACGGTCTCTCGCGTTCGGGGAGGAACCCTGATTTTTCTCTTTGCCTGAAGCCATGCTGAAAATCCCAAAAAAAATCAAACAAGCCAGCTTGCATCATGGAGCTTCCTGATGCCGGTCATTTCCTGTATTTTGGAAACACATTTTGTTGACAACCTGACACGCGTAAGGTAAGTTTACCTGACGGACGTACGATAGTCATCTTTAATATTATGACATTTTTTCTGCTGCGGCCACCGGGTAAGTGGTGCGATGACTTAATCAGTTGACTTGGCAGGCGGATTTGGCAGGTGTGATCAGGTGAGTCAAATACCTTAAATGGCAAGCGAGCAGCAAATAAAAGAGCAGGTCCAGCCCTTTGATCAATCTTCAAAGGACAGGGCAGAGCAGGTACTGGCCGGAAATGTCAGGGCTGCATCGAGACTGATCACCGAGGCGCAAAATGGGCATGCTGCCGCCCGGGACGTATTGACTTACCTGTATCCCCATTGTGGACAGGCGCATCTGATCGGTGTCACCGGGCCGCCGGGCGTCGGCAAGAGTACCCTGGTCTCGGCACTGATCTGCGAGTTACGCCGCAGGGAAATGACGGTCGGCGTGGTAGCGGTGGATCCATCCAGCCCGTTCAGCGGCGGCGCTGTTCTGGGTGACAGGGACCGCATGGAGGGTTTTTCCCGGGACAGAGACGTGTTTATCCGCTCCCTGGCCTCCCGGGGAGCAAGCGGTGGTCTGTGTGCCGTGGCCAACGATGCCGTCGATGTGCTGGACGCAATGGGCAAGGACGTCGTATTGATAGAAACGGTTGGTGTAGGGCAAAGCGAGGTGGAGATTGCCCAGATTGCCAATACGGTCATTTTGACCCTGGTGCCCGGTTATGGAGATTCACTGCAGGCCATGAAGGCAGGCGTGATGGAAATTGCCGACATACTGGTAGTCAACAAGGCTGACACTCCGGGTGCCGATGGTGCGGTCAATGACTTGAGGTCAATGGATTACTACCAGGCGGTACCAAGAGGCGATGAAATGTGGCAGGTGCCCATCCTCAAAACCAACGCCAGGAGAGGCGAGGGTGTTGATGAGTTGGTCAGCGAGGTATTTCGGCAGATTGAATTCGCCGGTAAAACAGGATGGAAAGAGGCTCGCCAGAAAGCGCGCCGCACGCGGCAATTCGTCGACATGCTGACATCCAGGATTCGCAGTGACTTTACCGATTCTATGGATAAGGATGTCCGGGTCACTGCATTGATTCAGAAAATTGAATCCATGGAAACAGATCCCTATACGGCCTGCGCTGAGATACTGGAGAAATTCAGGGCCGCGTACAAATAATCGAAAGAGGTATTTCAATGAGTGAATCAAAGCATAGTGAGAAGTTCGACCAGGCGCTGGCAGCATGGGAAAAAGGCCGGGAGCGTTACAAAGACAAGTTACGCCCCAACAATACACTTTCAGGGATTCCGCTGAAAACGGTGTATACCCAGGACGACGTTCAGGATTCAGATCTTGATGAAATGCCCGGTGTATATCCTTATACCCGCGGTTTGTATCCCGACGGTTATGCCCTGACGCCCTGGATGCAGCAAATGGTGTTTGGTTACGGCACCATCGAAGAAACCCGCAAGAAAATGGAAGACATGGTGGCCGAAGGCATGGAAGGCTATTTCGGGCACCACGTATTTAACGTGGTATACGACATTCCCTGCATGTATGGCATCGACGCGGATCACCCGGAGGCCGAAGGAAACCTGGGCCAGTGTGGTGTGCACATGAGTACCGGCGACGATTACGATGAATTGGTCCGTGACTGGGAACTGGAAACATCCAACATATCCATGATCACGGGTGATAACTGTCTGCCGGCCCTGGCATTGCTGGTGGCCGCTGCTGAACGCCGTGGAAAAGATGCCAAATCCCTGCGTGGCAATTCGATGAACTGGTACCCGCGCATCGCGGTGCAGGATGTTCCTTCCTGGGAACCCAAGTGGGGTTACGCCCTGGCGGTGGATCTGATCAAGTGGGCCACTCATAACGCGCCTGCCTGGAATCACACCAACATCTTCATGTACGGCCTGTCCGAAGCCGGCGCCACGCCGGTTCAGGAATTGGCTTACGGCCTGGCCTGGGGTAAATCCATTATCGATGCCGGCCTGGAGGCAGGTCTTGATCCGGATGCCTTTATCGGGCGCCTGGGGTTCCAGATTGGTTGCACCCAGAACCTGTTTGAAGAAGTGGCCAAGTTCCGGGCGCATCGTCGTATGTGGGCGAAACTATGCAAGGATGCGGGTTGCAAGAAACCCTCAAACATGCACGGCCGTGTTCACGTGCACACCAACGGTTACATCCTGACCCAACAGCAGATATTGAACAACAATGCCCGCATTACCCTGCAGGCGCTGGCGGCCGTGCTGGGTGGGGTCCAGTCCGTTCACACCTGTTCCTACGATGAAGCAACCAGCATCCCGACGGAAGAATCTCACCGCGTGGCACTGCGCACCCAGCAAATCCTGATGTGGGAGTCCGGTGTACGCAACGTGGCGGATCCGCTGGCTGGTTCGTACTACGTAGAATCACTAACCGACGAGATGGAAGCCAAAGCCTGGGAGATCTTTGACGAGATTGAAGCGAATGGTGGTTACCGCAAGGGCCTTGAGTCCGGTGAAATCAAGCGCGCGATCGACAACTCTTCCTGGGAAATCAAGCAGAACATCAACTCTGGCAAGCAAGTGGTCGTGGGCCTCAACAAGTTCCAATCCGAGAGCCTTGATGAGCTTGAGCCGTTCCGCGTTGACATGGCCATCGAGAAGAAGGCCAGGAAGCGGCTGGAGGATTACAAGGCTCGGCGTGATCAGTCAGCGGTAGACGCTGCACTGGAGGACGTGGCCAGGGCCTGCCAGGCTTTGAAAGACGGGACGGGCGACCTGATGCCTGCACTGATTGATGCCGCTCGTGCAGGCGCGACCAACGGCGAAATGATGGTGCCCATGCGCGAAGCTTTCGGTTGGTTCGTCTCCGAGTAAGAAACTAAAACACCCACACTAAACAGGTATTTGGTATGTCAGATAATACGATCAAGGTCCTTCTGGCCAAAAAGAAAATTGATGTCCACGGCCGTGGTTCGAAGTTGATCACCCGTGAATTGCGCGATGCAGGAATGGAAGTGGTTTATTTCCGCTTCGGTACGGTCGATGACATTGTCAACGCGGCAGTACAGGAAGACGTCGATGTCGTGGCCGTGAGCATCATGACCAGCGGCCAGCTGCACATTGCGGAAAACCTTATTCCCAAGCTGAAAGAAAACGACATGACCGACGTCATAGTGATCTTTGGTGGCACCATTCCGCCGGTGGATTTTGAACCGATGGAAAAGATGGGCGTGCACCGCACATTCCCCGCCGGCTTGCCCGGTGGCGTTGTCGCCGATTACATCAAGGAAAACGTCGGCAAATTGAACCTGGCCTGAGAGATATTATTGTGAGCTACGAAACGATCTTACTGGACAAAAGTGACTTTACCGCGACGATTACGTTCAATCGCCCGAAAGTTTTTAACGCCTACAGCGAGCAGATGTCACAGGAAATCAAGGCCGCGATTGCCGAGGTGGCTGGGGACGACGCTGTTCGTGTTTTGTTTTTGAAAGGTGCGGGCGATAACTTCCTGGCCGGCGCCGATATCAATATGTTGAACAAATGGTCGGACATCGCCAAAACCCAGGGCAGCCCTGAGGTCAAGCATATTCTGGACAATCACTTCAGCCCCACTTCACTGGAGGAACTGCCTATCCCGGTTATCGCACTGGTCGATGGCATGGCCTGGGGCATGGGTAGTGAGATCGCCATCGGCGCTGATATTCGTATCTGCACCAGCCGGGCTTCTTTTGCCCAACCGGAAATCAACCTGGGCATCATCACCGGCGGTGGTGCGAGCCAGCGGCTGCCGCGCATTGTCGGCCAGGCCAAGGCGATGGAAATGATCCTGACGGGCAAGCCAATAAGTGCAGCCGAAGCCGATAAATGGGGCCTGGTAAGCCAGATTGTCGAGCCTGAGGATCTGGATGCTGCGGGTATGAAGATGGCGAAATCCATCGCCGCCAAGAGCCCGCTGATGGTGAAGTGGGCCAAAGAATGCGTTCACCTGGTGCGTGATCACGATTTGCAGTCGGGTATTCAGAAAGAACTGACACGTTTCTCCGAAACCTTTGCCACTGAGGATTCAACCGAAGGCACGCAGGCATTCCTGGAGAAGCGCAGAGCCAACTTTACGGGTAAGTAATTTTCACCAGGCGCGTCAACACGCAGCCTGATCAATCAATATTAGGAAAAAAACATGGGACTCGAAATATTCAGCCTGGAAGGAAAAACAGCAGTAGTGACCGGCGCCAGCCGCGGATTTGGTGAAGCGATTGCCATCGGCCTGGCCGAGGCGGGCGCTGACGTGGTGCTTGCCGCACGCACCGAATCGGCGTTGCAGGAAGTCGCAGCAAAAATTGAAGCCCTGGGCCGCAAAGCCCTGGTGGTACCCACCGACATGATGGACAAGGCGGCGATCGGTCAGCTTGCCGAAAAAGCCATAGAGACGTTTGGGAAAATCGACATCCTGGTCAATAACGCAGGGCTGGGCGACAGCATGCCGTTCCTGCATATGCCCGAAGATGAGTGGGACAAGATCATGAACGTCAATCTCAAGGGCTATTTTCTGGCCACACAGGCCGTCGGCCAGCATATGTTCAAAGCAAAGTCAGGGCGTATCATCAATATTTCCTCTGCGATGGCCGAAACCCCACTGCCTTACCTCGCGCATTATGCAGCCTCCAAGGGCGGCATCAATGCCATGACCAAGAGCCTGGCACAGGAATGGGCCAACCGCGGGATCACGGTCAATGCAATCGCGCCTTCATATTTCGAAACCGACATGACCGAAAACTCTCGTGAAAATGAACACGCCAATGCCCTGATCATGTCAAAGACGCCGCTTTCCCGTTACGGCAAGGTGGAAGAGTTGATCGGCCTGGTCATTTATCTGGCCGGCGATAACTCGAGTTACATGACTGGCGCGGTGATCCCCCTGGATGGCGGCTGGTCGGCCGGTTAATGACCCGAAGGGCTTCGATTTCACAGGAAAAAGCAAATGAGCAACGAGATTACACTTAAATCAAAAGTCGGGCAGTTGTCTGACATCAATCAGATCATCAAACCCGGCAGCTTCGTTGCGATCGGCGGCGGCTGGAGCTGCAACAAGCCCATGGCGATCGTGCGCGAAATCATCCGCCAGGAAATCGGCGGCCTGAAAGTGATGTCTATAACGGGTGGATGGGAAATGGAATGGCTACTGGCAGCCGGTATGGTTGATCACCTGGTGTTCAGTTTTCTGAGCCTCGAATTTTTTGGCCTGCCCGCCAACTTTCGTCAGGCAGCGGAAAGGAAAACCATCGAGCTGACCGAAATCGAAGGCTGCTCAATGATCAAGGGACTTGAGGCCGCCAAGTTTGGCCTGCCATTTTCCGCCTTCCCCGGCCCCAAGGGTTCGGACATTGTGGCTGAAGCGCCGGAACTGTATAAAACCGTCGACTGTCCGTTCACCGGCCAGGAACTGACCGCAATTCAGGCAATTGTCCCTGATGTTGCGATCATTCATGCGCAAAAAGCCGATACGGCGGGTAACGTGCAGATGATCGGCACCAGCGCCTCGGATCTCGATATGGCAATGGCGGCGAAGAAAGTGATCGTTACCGTCGAGGAGATCGTCAGCGAAGACCAGATCCGTGCAGACAAGTCTGCAACCACACTGTTCCGTAACGATGTCGATATGGTTATTCACTGTCCGATGGGCGCCAGCCCGTGCAGTTCGGTTCCCTACTACTCAGCACATCTGCTGCAAATGCAAAAGGATTTGGTGGGTCTGCACCCCAAGGCGCCCAAAGACTATATCCCGACCCTTATCGGCGCAAATGAAAACGAGTACTGGTCGAATGTCGGCGGCGCCGATGCACAGGCCAAACTGAAAGCCTTCCCGAAAGCGACTCATGCTGTTCCTCTTCCCTCGAACCTGGACAGAACGCCCGCATCAGATTTCAGTATAGGCGACCAGATGGTTTCAGCCCTGTCAGCGACCATTGAAGATGAAGACACCATTATTCTGGGCTCCTTCACGCCCCTGGCATATGCCGCCTACAATCTGGCCAAGCTGACCACCGCGCCCAATGCCTTTGTCGTGGGTTACAGTGGTGTCGACGCGCGTCCGTTTGAAATGGGTTTCCATACCTCTGAAGCGGCCTGTATCGAAAACTCCGCGGGTCTGTGGTCGATGACCGAATGCATCGAAGCGCTGCATTTCCGCGGCACCGGCGATGTCGAGGCAGTATCCAGCGCACAGATGGATGTCAACGGCGACATCAACATTTCCTGGTTGCCGATGCCCGTGCGCGACGCCGAAGGCAAACCGACGGGTGAGTGGAATACCCGCGCCCTGCGCTTGCCGGGCGGAGCGGGCGCGCCGGTCGTTTTTGGCCTGCACCGCAAATCCGTGGCTTATTTCCCGAATCACTCGAAAATGATTTTCGTGCCCAAGGTGAATTACATCACCGGTACCCGCGTCTATCTCACCGATGAAGAGCGAATCGCACAAGGCTTGCAGCCCGGCCCGATCATCGTGGTGACCAACCTGTGCGTGATGGAGTCAAAAGAACGCGGCGTGTGGAATGTGGTTTCCCTGCACAAGGGCGTTACCGCTCAGGATGTGATCGACAACACCGGTTTCGAAGTTCAGATCGCGGATGATTGCCCGGTCACGACAGCGCCTACCCGGCAGGAAGTGGAGCTGATCAGGCAGATTGACCCGACGGGCATTCACTTGCTCGATTTCATGAGCGGAAAAGAGCGCGCCGGAAAACTGCCTGCGATCCTTAAGGAAGAGTGGGACAGCGTTTAAGGCAAAAGAGAAAAATTTAGGAGGATGTTGAACATGTCTTTTGAAACGGTTTTAGTCGAGAAAAAAGAGAACTACGCCATTATTACTTTCAATCGGCCGGATAAATTCAACGCGGCCAATGGGCAGCTTTTTGCCGATCTGACGGCTGCAGTCAAGGAACTGGATGCAGACAATGAAGTCGGCTGTATCATCCTGACCGGCCAGACGTTTACGCATCCCAAGAAAGGCACGCCCTACCATGTGTTTTCCGCCGGCGCGGACGTCGAGCAATTTTCACGTATCGGTGAAGTCGAAGCTGGTTACGACTTTATAAAAGTGTGCTTCGAGCCCTTCAAAGCGATCGAAAATTCGGAAACACCGGTGATCGCCGCTGTTAACGGTTCCGCATTTGGTTTCGGTTTTGAAATCCAGGGCTGCTGTGACTTTTCATTCGCCAGCAGCAACGCCAGGTTCGCGTTGAAGGAAATGAATCATGGCGCCATTCCGGCCTGGGCCATTACTCGCGGTGTCGAACGTTTTGGCAACAGCACCATTGCCTACCTGGCGATGACAACCAAAGAGCTGGACCCGGCCGAAGCCAGGCGCCTGGGCATTGTTGTTGATGTTTATGAAGCAGAGCAACTGATGCCGGAAGTGGAAGCGATGGCGGCGCGTGTTGCTGCTAATAGTGAATTCGCCAAAACATACGTCAAGCGACTGCTGAACCGCAACAACATGGAACAATACCAGGATGCCGAGCGCTTTATGCCCGCGGTATTTGCATCGAAATTCATGCAGGAAGCTTTTGCCCGATTCCTGGGCGGTGAAACCAGGAACGTCAAGAACTAGCCTGCATATTCATTGCCGGCTGCAGCGAGACATCTGCAGGATGAACAAACAGAGAAGCCATAGGTGAATGATGTTGCGGCTACCTTTCACAGAAGAACAGGAAATGTTTCGCGATGCGTACCGGAAATTCCTGGAAGCGGAGTTGGTCCCGCATCGCGATGAATGGTGGGAAACCGGCATTATCCCCAGGGAAATATTCAAAAAGGCCGGCGAGCAGGGTTTTCTGGCCGTTTGGGTCGATGAAGCCTACGGTGGCCTGGGGCTGAAAGATTTCCGCTTTGAGCAGATCATGATCGAGGAAATTGCCCGCAGCCAGGAAACGGGCTTCATGAGCCCGTTGAACAGTCGTCTGATCGCCTCCTACATTGCGGACTTCGGATCTGAGGAACAGAAGCAGCGGTTTCTGCCGGATATCGTGACCGGTGACACCTTGCTGATGATTGCCATGTCTGAACCCCAGGCCGGCAGCGACCTGGCGGGTATGAAAACTCGCGCCGTCGATCACGGTGATCACTGGGTCCTGAATGGCTCGAAAACCTGGATATCCAATGGCATCAACGCCAACCTGGCAATCGTTGCGGCCAAGAGCGATCCGGATAACCCGCGCGCTATTGGCCTGTTCCTGGTGGAAGATGGCATGGAAGGATTTACCCGTGGCAAGCCTTTGAAAAAGATGGGCCTGTTATCCCAGGACACCGCAGAGCTGTTCTTCAGCGATGTGAAAATACCGAAAGAAAACGTACTGGGAGATCCGGCCAGGGGCTTTCATTACATGATGAACAACCTCGCTGAAGAGCGCCTGATTTGCGCCTGCCAGAGTGTTGCCGCCTGCCAGACAGCGTTCGATTTGACGGTGGAGTATGCCAGGGAACGCAAGATGTTTGGCGGCGTCTTGTCGGACATGCAAAACACCCGTTTCACCATGGCCGGTCTCCGTGCAAAGATCGATACCGCGCAAAGCCATGTCGATCGTTGTGTGGAAGTACACAATGCCGGTGAACTGAGCAGTGCCGAAGCTGCCGGGGCGAAGCTGGTATGCAGTGAAATACAGGCTGAAGTGGTCGATACCTGCCTGCAGTTTTTCGGTGGGGCCGGTTACATGGACGAATACCCTATCAGCCGCATGTATCGCGACGCGCGCGTTACCCGGATATACGCGGGTGCGTCAGAAATTATGAAAGAGCTGATTTCCCGGGAAATTTTCCCCAAACAACGTTGAATTCAAATACAAGGTGAAGCAAATGATCTATTCGGGTGAAACACTCTCTGTCACGAAGGCCGACAACGATGTCGCGCACCTGGTTTTCGACCGCAAGTCCGAGTCAGTCAACAAATTCGATCGCCTGGCCGTTGAAGAATTGGCCAGCGCCCTGGACAAACTGGAAGCCGAGACAGGTGTCTCCGGTTTGATCGTCAGCAGCGCCAAGGGCGTGTTTGTCGTTGGCGCCGATATCGGAGAGTTCACCGCGACATTCAACTTGTCGGATGACAAGATTGCCGAACATTTTAGTCCCAACAGCGATAATTTTCGCCGCCTGGAGCAACTGGATTATCCAGTGGTCGTCGCCATCAACGGTTTTGCCCTGGGTGGCGGACTGGAAGTGTGCCTGGCCTGTGATGTAAGGATCGCTTCGGAAGCAGCGCGTGTTGGCCTGCCCGAGACTGGCCTGGGTATTATTCCGGGTTGGGGCGGCACCGCACGTATGCCCCGGATTGTGGGCGTACAGACCGCGCTGGAGTGGATCACTTCAGGCCGCCAGCAAAATGCACAGGCTGCCCTGGATGCCGGTGTGGTGGATTTCGTGGTGTCGGGTGATGAGTTGATGGCCAAAGCCGAGGCGGTGATGGCTGATTGTCTGAGCGGCGCCCTGGATTACCGGGCGGCGCGAGCCAGGAAAGAAACCACGACTGCAGAAATTATTGCCGAAGCCGGCAGCATTGGCGAAGAATGGACCGCCAATGTTGCTGCTAAATTCGGTGAGCACCTGCCTGCGCAGGGTGTTGCGACACGGTCAGTCTTGCAGGGCCTGCGCATGTCATTGGATGAAGCAGTGGATTTCGAGCGAGAGTGCTCCGTAATCGTTGCCAAAACCGATCAGGCCAAGGCCCTGATCGGCAATTTCATGTCAGACCAATACCTGATGAAGGTCTCAAAGACCCGCGCCAGGACCGTTGCAGAGCCGGCCAGGCTCGTTGGCGTTTTAGGCGCGGGCATCATGGGTGGCGGCATTGCTTACCAGTCTGCGCTGACCGGCACCCCGGCGATCATGAAAGACATTGCCCAGGAAGGCCTGGACCTGGGTATGAATGAAGCTGCCAAGTTGCTTTCCAGACTGGTTAAAAAAGGCCGCATGACCGAGGACAAAAAGGCAGCGGTTCTTGCTTCGATCACGCCCACCCTGGAATACGGCGATGATTTCAAAAAGGTCGATGTTCTGGTGGAGGCCGTGGTGGAAAACGTCAAGGTCAAGCATGCGGTGCTGACGGATGTCGAAAGCAGGATGGATCCGTCGGCCATCATTTGTTCCAACACCTCGACACTGCCTATCACCGACCTGGCCGAACCCATGGCGCGGCCCGAACAGTTTTGCGGGATGCACTTTTTCAACCCGGTGCACGCCATGCCGCTGGTCGAAATCATCCGGGGCGCCAAAACCTCGGAAGAAACCATCAACCGGGCCGTGGCTTACGCCCTGTCACTGAAGAAGAAACCGGTTGTCGTCAATGATTGCCCTGGCTTCCTGGTGAATCGCCTGCTGTTTGCCTACTTCGCAGGCTTTATGCGCCTGGTCTACGACGGCGCCGATTACGAGGTCGTCGATAAAGTGATGGAGGACTGGGGCTGGCCCATGGGCCCGGCCTACCTGGCGGATGTGGTCGGCCTGGACACCATGCAGCACTGCGATGAAGTGCTTGTCGCGGCTTACCAGGCCCGCTTGAAGCAGGATTTCAAGAGTTGGTACCAGATCGTGATGGACCTGGGTGGCCTGGGTCAGAAGAACGGCAAGGGCTTTTACACTTATTCAATCGTTGACGGCCGCCGTTCCAAGGCTGTGAATGAAGAGGTCAGGGCCACGGTGGCCAAACTGGCCAAACCGGCCAGGGACTTCACGGAAGCCGAAATTGTCGAACGCATCATGGTGCCGATGGCGATAGAGATGGCGCTATCACTGGAGGAGGACATTGTCGCCTCGCCCGAAGAGGCTGATGTATCGCTGTTGTATGGCGTCGGTTTCCCCGGCTTCCGTGGCGGTGTGGCGCGCTGGATGGATACCGTCGGTTTGCAGGCATTTTGTGATATGGCGGATAAATACACCGCCGAATTGGGTCCGCTTTACGAAGTGACTGCCCGCCAGCGCGAAATGGCGGTCAAGGCCGAGACCTACTACAACTAGTGTAGTGTATCGAATAGAACGTATATTTCAGAGGCTACCAAATGAGCCAAGACAAG
>Ga0055584_100000327_pt1 | contig 44499 bp, 45 predicted proteins | sample OSDHelmetaG_FD_58716 | JGI IMG/M metagenome (GOLD analysis project Ga0055584, IMG submission 58716) | Pelagic marine sediment microbial communities from the LTER site Helgoland, North Sea, for post-phytoplankton bloom and carbon turnover... | ecosystem: Environmental > Aquatic > Marine >...
TTGAAAATCAACGATATATAACATTTGGGTTGCGGTTAATTTCTTTTTGTTTAATGTTGATTTGATTTTTGTTCAACAATAATGTATTTTTGAAGGACTAAAAACTCTGCAACATGGAAATATTATCAAAAGTCGATTTCAACAGAAAATTTCAAGAATTGTCAGGCTCTTTAAGGGCTTTTGCTTATAATCTAACAAAAGATGATGAAGAAGCAAAAGATCTTTATCAGGAGACTGCTTTCAGAGCTATATCTAATAGGGATAAGTTTAGATTGGATACAAATCTAAAGGCTTGGCTTTTCACGATAATGAAAAACATTTTCATTAACAATTATAGGAAAAGGTCAAAAGCTAATACAGTTTTTGATAAAACTGATAACTTGTATTATTTGAATTCGGGGGCTGTAGCTATCGACAATGCCGCAGGGACTAACATTCTTATGAAAGAACTTAAGGATATGATAAAAGATCTTGAAGATTCTATAAGAGTGCCTTTTGAAATGCACTTCATTGGGTACAAATATCAGGAAATAGGTGACCATCTAAATTTACCTTTGGGAACAGTGAAAAGTAGGATTTTCTTTGCGCGTAAAGCTCTGAGAAACAAGATTGAAAGGCTTTATGGAAATCATACAACGATTAGATCAAAACTCTCAGCATAGAAATAAATAGAAATAATTCCTGTTTCAAAAGGGGTGGAGTGTGTAAGCATTTCACCCCTTTTTCTTTGTACAAATCTATCTTGGTTTTTGACAAGTTATTTTTACCTTGGACAAATCATGGCTTTAAAATATAAGAACATTTACGTGGCAGCAAGTAGTCAACACGTTGGAAAAACAACTACTACTTTAGGCTTAACTGCTGCTTACCAAAATCAAGGACTCAAAGTAGGTTATTGCAAACCTGTAGGTCAGAAATTTCTGGGTGTTCATAATATTAAAGTTGATAAGGACTGTGTCTTGTTTTCAGATTTGATTGGATTTGAAATGGATCCTAAGATTCATAGTCCAGTTATTTTACCCAAAGGTGCTACAAAAGATTATTTAGACCATCCCAACAATTTCGATTTTGAATCTGACATTCTCAATGCGAGAAAATATAGAGATGTACATGATGATATTACTATTTATGAAGGAACTGGTCATACCGGAGTAGGAAGTGTAGTAGGTCTGTCTAATGCGAAAGTGGCTAAAATGCTTGATGCGGGTGTAGTAATGGTGATTGAAGGAGGTATAGGCAAGACAATAGACATGCTCAACATGACGACTGCTCTTTTCAGAGAAGAAAAAGTACCACTACTTGGTGTGATAATCAATAAAGTGATTACTGATAAATTGGAAGAAGTTAGAAAGTATGTAGGAATGTGGTTAGATCGTAACAATATTCCACTTTTAGGAATAGCTCCTTATGACCAAATCTTAGCATATCCATTGCTTTCCACAGTGTGCAAATCACTCAAAGGAGAGGTACTCTATTTTAAAGAAAACCTTGATAATCGGATTGAAAACATGTTGGCAGGATCACTTGTAGACCTCAAAGGTCTTCGAGACAATCAAAACATATTGCTCATTGCAAGTAGTAGGACTGTGGATAGAGCACTAAAGAAAGTGGAAGCCTACTCAAAGCATTCAGAAGTGCACGATTCTCCTTTATGTGGCGTAGTGGTAACAGGTGAGGTAGAATTAGAAGATGATTCACTTAGATATATTCAGGAGCACAATATTCCTGTCATAGGAACCCATTTTGACACCTATGGAGCTGTTACTAAAATTAATAGTATTGAAGTAAAAATCAATAGACGAACTCCATGGAAAGTAAAAAGAGCAGTAAATATGGTTGGAAAGCATGTAGACCTGGACAAAATATTAGCACTCAGTCTAAAATAACTACACCATCAGCCATCATTTTATATTCCTCTTTTGGTTCTGTAATAGCTTCTATTACCTCCTTGCTTTTTCCTGCATCTTTAGCATAATGCTTTAATTCATCTACTGATGTTGTTGTTTTAGATACTACTCCATGAGCAATTATTTCTTGACCCGCTAAATCTAATGGCATAAAGAATCCATAGTCTTTAAATTTAACAAATACATCCTCTTCTACATTTGAAGATGTAAGAGTCATCCAGCAGCCTTTTACCTGACAGACACTGTTAACTTTAGCTTTTACTGATACAAATTGCTCGGAAGGAGTATTAATAACCTCAGATAAATCTAGGGGTGATGAGTAGTCAAAAGACGCTCCTATTGTTTTATAATCTTGTGAAAAGCAGATGATTACAAATGCAGAAAACATTAAAGTAAATATAAGTTTCATTACGATTAAATTTTATGATTTTATTATTCAAAACAAATACTTGATTATATGAAAGTCAAATATGTATCTTCGCGCCCAATTTTGAAAAGATAGGAAAAATATTTCATGAAGAATTATGAAGTAACTTTCATCGTCGATCCCGTGCTGTCAGGCGATGAAATTAAACAGGCAGCGCAGACCTATCAAGACATGCTAGTAAAAGAACAATGTAATATTGTGCATGTTGAGAGAATGGGACTGCGGCAATTGGCTTACCCAATTAATAGACGCTCTTCTGGTGTTTATTTCTGCATAGAGTTTGAAGCACAATCAGGACATTTCATACCTAAAATGGATTTATCCTTTAGACGTGATGAGCGAATCATGAGGTTTCTCACTGTTAAGTTAGATCGATATGGTGTCAAGTACAATGATGACAAAAGAAATGGCCTAATCGGAAAGAAAAGAGAGGTGGCAGAAGAGGTTGTACCAAAAGTAGAGGAAGTAAAAGCTAAAGCGGCTCCAGCTCCTGCACCAGAAAGTACTCCTGCGCCTATTGCTAAATCTGAAGAAGAATAACTATGGCATCTAGAGACGACATTAAGTTCTTAAACAATCCGAACATTGGTCAAAATCAGAAAAAATATTGCCGATTTAAGAAATTTGGCATTAAGCATATTGACTATAAGGATCCTGATTTCTTGTTACAATTTGTAAACGAACAAGGAAAAATACTACCGAGAAGATTGACAGGAAACTCTCTGAAATATCAAAAGCGTGTGGCAATAGCGATAAAAAGATCAAGACATCTTTCTCTTATGCCATATGTGACAGATTTGTTGAAATAATTAAAAAAGAAGTAGAAAGATGGAACTTATTCTTTTGAAAAACTTGGATAGAGTAGGAGATAAGCATGATATAGTCACTGTAAAAAATGGCTATGGTAGAAATTTCTTAATCCCTCAAGGACTTGCCATTATTGCTAATACATCGAATCTTAAAAAATTGGATGCTATAAAGGCAAAAGAACAAGCCGAAGAAGATAAGAAAGTATCTGAATATCAAGCAATGGCTGCTAAACTGGAAGGCAAGACACTAAAAATTGGTGTGAAAGCTGGTGCAACAGGTAAGATTTTCGGAAGCATCACGAATGTTCAAATTTCATCTCAATTGCGTGAGCAATTTGAAATTGATATTGAAAGAAAGAAAGTGGAGCTACCAGAGGAAATTAAAGAAATTGGAACCTACACAGCACAGGTTAATTTCCACCCAACAGTGAAGGGATCTATTGATTTCGAACTAGTTCAAGAATAGAATAGACAATAAAGTCTTAATAAAAAATAAGGTGGTCAAATTAAATTTTGATCACCTTTTTTTGTTGGGCAATTTAGAAATTGCAGAGATGGTTATTTTCTTTAAGCCACTTTTCTTTTTGTTTATAATCAGGCATAATATCTTCCACGATTTTCCAAAACTTGGAAGTGTGATTCATTTCTTTTAGATGAGCAAGCTCATGTATAAGGACGTAATCTTGCACTTCTTCTGGTGCAAAAAGTAGTCTTACCGAAATATTAATATTCCCTCCGGAAGAACAACTTCCCCAGTTTGATCTATTATTCTTGAGCTGAACCGATTTAATTGGTTCATTAATATAATGTTGGTTCAACCACATTATGCGTTCTTCTATCCAAGGATGATTATCATGTGCCAATACGCGACCAAGTAAAGTATGAATCATTTTGCCTTCTGAGTCTTTTTCAATTTCTGAAGGCAAAGTGATTTTTATTATTCCTTGTTCACATTTGGCTTTTCCTGTTTTCCTGTTTTCTTTGGAGATAGTAATGGGATAACTTTTTCTAGTAGTGTGAATGACACTTCCATTACCATAGGTTTGGCTCCTAAAGTGGTCAAATATTTCAGGTCTATTATTGTATTGGGTAATTAACCAGTCTTTAGCCCATTGAGTGTGAGCGTCAGCATGAATGTTTTTTTCTATCCAAGGGAGCCTTACAATGACTGAGTTTTTGCCAATAGAAACTCTTCTGGTTCTTCTCCATTCGAAGTAAACTTTTACGGGAAGAGAAACACCGGCTATTTCCCAGGTGATATATATATGTTTAGCCTTTTTTCGAGCCAAGGTCTTTCATTACATCTACTAGTGTCTCTACCCCTTCGAGTTCCATAGCATTGTAAATGGACGCTCTAAATCCTCCTACTGATCTGTGTCCTTTTATTCCTACACATCCTGCTTCAGCACATTTCTCTAAAAATGTATTTGTCAACTCTTCGTCCTGCAGTTTAAAAGTCACACTCATTTGAGAACGATCCTCTTTTGCAGTAGTTCCAAAGAAAAGCTCATTGTTGTCAATTTCATTGTACAAGAGAGTGGATTTTTCGATGTTCTTTTTGGCCATTGCATTGACACCGCCCTGAGCTTTTACCCATCTGAGAGTAAGCATAGAAACATATACAGCAAATGCTGGTGGAGTATTATATGAAGATTTTTTACTTATGTGATTTTGGTAGTTCATCATATTTGGAAGAGGCCTTACAGGCTCGTTCAAGAAGTTCTTATCCACTATTAATAGGGTGGTTCCTGCTGGACCCATATTCTTCTGAGCACCTGCATAGATTACGCCATATTTTTTAATGTCAAGAGGTCGACTGAAGATATCAGAGGACATATCTGCTACTAATTTGACTTCAGTATCAGGTAAGCTGTGATACTGTGTTCCCCTGACCGTATTGTTACTCGTGATATGTAAGTATTTGAGGTCAGTTGGGATGCTATATTCCTTAGGAATGTATGAGTAATTTTTATCCGAAGAGTCGGCAAGTAAAGTCACATTGCCATAAAGCTTGGCATCTTTTATTGCTTTTTCGGCCCAATTACCTGTATTCACATATCCGGCTGTTTCATTGTTACCTAAAATATTCATAGGAATCATGCCAAATTGTCCACTGGCTCCGCCTTGTAGAAACATAGGCTCATAGTGATCAGGTAGTGTTAATAGTTCTCTCACTAATTCATAAGCTTCGTCCATGACAGCCTGAAACTCTGCTGATCTATGAGAAATTTCCAAAATAGACAAACCCATTCCATTAAAATCTAAAACAGCCTGGGAAGCTTCTTTAAAAACTTCTTGCGGGAGAATAGCTGGTCCAGCGTAAAAGTTATACTTTTTCATATGTGTAATTGATGCCGCAAATGTACTCCTAAGATGAATATTATACTGGAAGGGCCTTGTCTTTTTGATGTCTTATTCTAACAAATTTAGACCCGTCATTGCCGGTGGTTTTGGTATTCCCATAATCTTTAAAAGAGTAGGAGCAATATCAGCTAGCTTGCCTGATTTTATTTTTGTGAATCTATTGTCTTCAGATACATATACCACTGGTACGAGATTAGTGGTGTGAGCTGTGTTCGGGGTTCCATTTTCATTGATCATATAATCAGAATTGCCATGATCAGCTATGATGATCATATCATACCCTTCTCTAAGGGCTACATTCTTTAATTTTCCTAAGTTATGGTCCACATATTCTACTGCCTTAATAGCTGCATCAAAATCACCAGTATGCCCCACCATATCTGCATTTGCATAATTTAGACAGATATGATCAGGACAGTTTGATAAGATTTCTTCAATGATAGCATGAGTAACTTCTGAAGCACTCATCTCTGGTTGTAAATCGTATGTCGCTACTTTGGGTGAAGGTATAAGTATTCTTTTTTCGCCTTCCCATTCGCTTTCGGACCCACCAGAAAAAAAGAAAGTCACATGAGGATATTTTTCAGTTTCGGCTATCCTTACTTGACTTTTCCCTTTATTGGATAACACTTCTCCAAGAGTATCAACAATAGGATCTTTATCAAATATCACATGAAGACCTTTGAAAGCTTCCGAATATTGAGTCATAGTAACAAAATGTAGTCCAATGGGTTTCATTCCGTAATCAGCATATTCTTTTTGTGTTAAGGCAATTGTTAATTGTCTCGGTCTATCAGTTCTGAAATTGTAAAATAAAACAGCATCATTCTCTTTTAAACATCCATTATTATTGATAATCAATGGGGGCATGAATTCATCTGTAATTCCCTCTTCATAATGTGATTGGATCATGCGTATTGGATCATCAACGGCAATTCCTTCTCCTTTCACGATTAGATCATAGGTTTTTTCTATTCGCTCCCATCTCATATCTCTATCCATAGCGAAATATCGTCCTATAATCGTAGCAACACTAGATTTTTTGCCTTTGATATGTTCTAATAAGTCGGCCATATAAGAGACTCCAGACTTTGGGTCAGTATCTCTTCCATCCAAAAAAATATGCAAAAAAGAAGCAATTCCTTCCTTATTAAATATGTCAATTAGCGCTTTAAGATGTTCTATATGAGAATGCACACCGCCATCTGACAAGAGCCCCATAAGATGAACAGATTTCTGATTATTTCTACAATATTCTATAGCTTCTCGGACTTTCTGCTCATCTTTTAGAGTGTCTTCTTTTATGCTATTGTTTATCCTTGCAAGTTCTTGAAAAACTACTCTTCCTGCTCCAATGTTTAAATGGCCTACTTCACTATTTCCCATTTGACCAGATGGGAGGCCTACCTCTTTACCAAATGTGATCAGAGTACTATTTGGATGATCTTGACATAACTGATCCATGGTAGGAGTATTGGCAGCTTGTATAGCATCAGATGATTTGACTTTGCCTAGTCCCCATCCATCTAAAATCACTAAGATTGTTTTCTTCATAGAAATAGTAATTATTTGGCAAACTTATTATTTAAATGGCACTACTATGTTACTTTGAAATCATACCATATCTATAGGATAATTATGAATAACAAGGAGTATATCTGGCACGATATTTAAGGTTTTAAGATATATGCGCGTCCTTCTTTTTGCCAGAAAGGTGAGAGATGAATACCTCACCTATGTACAACATGTTCGTACACTTTTACATGAAAGTGGAGTTGAACTGTTCTATACATCAGAGCTGGCAAAAATTTATAAGAAAACATCAGATCTCTTAGAGTCAAAGATAATTGATGATCATAGTCTCCTGCAGAAGGCTAACATAGATCATATCATTACATTAGGTGGAGATGGAACCATTTTGGCTGCCACCTCTCTTATAAGGGATTTAGCAATTCCGATGTTGGGTATTAATTTAGGTCGACTAGGCTTTTTGGCTGGAGTAGAAAGAAGGCAAATTGAAGATGCTATTTCACATTTTTTAAAAGGCAATTTTAGAGTGGAGCGAAGAACTATGCTTTACTTGGAATCGAATTTTCCTTTATTTAAAGACGAACCATTTGCTCTTAATGATTTTACCTTACATAAGAGAGATACGTCATCCATGATTACAATAAAAACATATATCAATGGAGACCAATTGAACTCTTATTGGTCAGATGGCCTTATAGTAGCGACTCCAACAGGGTCTACAGCTTATTCTTTGAGTTGCGGAGGCCCAATTATCTTTCCAGGTTCTGGAAATTTTGTTATTACACCAGTGGCTCCTCATAATTTGAATGTAAGGCCGATTGTGATTTCTGATAGTGCAGTAATCTCTTTCGAAATAGAAGGAAGGTCTGAGAATTTCTTATGTACATTGGACAGTAGATTTGAGACCATTACCATGAAGCACCAATTGGCTGTGAGAAAATGTGAATTTGATACCCGTCTTATTCAAATCAATGACAATACATTTCTCAAAACATTGAGAAACAAAATCTCTTGGGGAGATGATAACCGCAATTAATATTCACAACATCTTTTTTGACTAATACTTAAATTAGTATCTCATTATAATGAGGTGAAAGAGGAGATTAAATACACGTCTGAGATATTTGATGCATATCAAAGTATAGCAAAGCAAAATGCTTCTCAAAAGATTACTTTTTACAAAAGACATGAATCTTTTCTAGCTACAGTGCCGCTAGATGAAAAACTTGATATCGTACTTGATTTCCATGAAGCTTTATTTGAGTTAGGACATTATAGTGATTATCTAATAAGATGTGATGAAACTATTGAATTGTTGTTCGATAGTAATCTGTTTCCAATATTCAGAAAAGAAGCAATCCAGAAGTTACTTTTTAACAAAGCAGGAAGCCAATTAAATTTGCATAAATTGGATCAAAGTGAAGAGACAATGAAAGCACTAATCAAAATGGATGTAACTGGAGATAAGCTATATAAAGGTTTACTCTTTCACATTTTCAAGAATAAGAGGCTATTACTTAAATTTCAAGCTAGAGGAATAGTGATTTCATTAATTCTATGTTCTGCTATTTTGAGTATTTGGATTGCCCTAGTTATTCAACCTCATTATCCAGAATCATTATTGAGGTTCAAAGCATGGGCTCTTGGCCTTTTCTCTCTTGGAATTTTGATTTGGACTGGTTTTATTGGTTACAACAACTTCCAATCTTATAAAGAAGCAAATAAATTTTTGACTAAATACAGATATACCTAGAGGTTATTTATGCTTATAGATTACTCCATCTTTCATCACAAAATCTACATCCTGCATTTCTTTAATATCTTCTAGAGGATTTCCATTTACTGCTATGATATCAGCCATTTTTCCAGAAGATATTGTGCCGTATTTGTCATTGATTCTTAAGAGAGAAGAACTGCCTACTGTCCCTGATTTTATTGCTTCGTATGCAGGCATTCCTGCTTCGACCATATGTTGCAATTCCCCTAGATTTGAACCATGAGGTCCTACTCCTGTATCAGTTCCAAATGCAATCTTTACTCCAGCTTTATAAGCCTTTCCAAAAGTATCTTTGATATGTGGCCCTACTTCTATGGCTTTCTTTCTTACCATCGGTGGAAAGTAACGAGGATTCTCTATTGCTTTCTGATAAGCAAACATTCCTGCAGATATAGTTGCAACTAAATACGTTCCTCTTTCTTTCATAAGCTCCATGATCTCTTCAGTCATGAAAGTGCCATGTTCTATACTATGAATACCTCCTAACACAGCTCTTTTCATGCCTTCTGCTCCATGTGCATGTGCGGCGGTGACCATACCGTAGTCATTGGCAGCATCTACTACGGCTTTGATTACTTCTGTTCTGAACTGTGGTCCCATGCCGTCTTTAGCAACACTAAGCACCCCACCAGTAGCAGTAATTTTAATGCAGTCTGCTCCATTTTTATATCGTTGCCTCACTGCTTTATATGCTTCATCTCTACTGTTCACTACACCATCTTTTGGTCCAGGATCATTTTTAAGATCATCTCTTACTCCATTTGTAGGGTCTGCATGACCTCCTGTAGTTGCCAGTGACTTTTCTGCAGTATAGATGCGAGGGCCTTTTACATAGCCTGCATTAATTGCGTTCCTAAGAGAAACATTTACTCCTGACCCCCCTAAATCTCTTACAGTTGTAACTCCTGCCATAAGTGTTTTTTCACAATATAATGTTGACCTAAGAGCAACATCTCTAGGATTCATTCTGAAAGATTCTGAATACCTTGTAGGGCTTGATTGTCCTTCTATGTGTACATGCATGTCCATTATCCCTGGCATAACATAATATGATTTTAGATTAACCACTTCCACACTATCAGTAGCTGTTAAGTAACCACTTCTTATTTGGGCTATTACATTGTTTTCTACTACAATCGTTTGTTCTTCAAGAGGCTCATTTCCAATACAATCTAAGACATAGCCACAGTGTAGATATTTAGTTTGAGCAGATAAAGACACACTTATTAATAGAGAAAAGAAGAGGATTGCTTTTTTCATTTTCAGTTCATTATAAAATGAACCTCAATATACCCAAATATCAATTCGGAGAGAATACTAGAGCATTGGATCTTTGATGACAAATATTTATGAATTATTATCATTAGGAGTTGCCCACATTCTTTTTAGGCCATATCGAATTGCTAAAAACAAAGCAATGAAAATGATGAAGACATAGTAGAATGGCATGAATGTAATCGCAATAATATGAGTTTTCTCCATGATCCACATAATTAGTAGAACGGCCACAATAACTATCACTAGCCCTGATATTTTATTGAAACCTGGAATTTCTTCGAACTTTACATTCCTGCTAACAATCCAAAGAGTAATGAGCATTAAAATTATAGGTAGAACTTGGGTATAGAGGTTAGCATCCATTATGCTTCTTCTTTCAAAAAGGAAAAGGTAAATGTTAAGTGTAATCGCGAAAATTCCAGGCACACATACCAAAAATATAATCGATGAATACAAGTATTTCCATGGACTCAGGTGTCCTTCATTTTTCCCTAATATACCTGCCAAGAAAGCTGTAAGAGGTAGTGCCAAAAAATAAAAAAGAATCAAATTGGGACTTCTCCCAATGATTTCGAAGAATTCTCCTAACGTCATAAGTCAAATATATAAATTCATGGAGAATGGTATAAATTACAAACTGGATGTCACGATTTGGAGTCTGCATATTCTTGAATATATGCAGGTAATTCAATACCATTTTTTAATGCTGGATCCGGGATTATTTTGCCAAAAATTGTTCGCATTGGTATTACTCCTGCCCATACATCCAATTCATAATCGGGCTTGTCGTCACCAGGATCTCCTGTTCTAACTTTGGCGGAAGCAAGATTGATTGGGATTTTCACTACATGAGTGGCTTTCAGCTCTTTTGCACTTGGTTGTCGAGCATCATTCCATCTACCTGGAACGAGTTTTTCAGTGAAGGCTTCTAATGCACTTGTCTTTTCGTCATTGTCTGATATAAATGAACCTTGTCCATATAAGACTGCGGACCTATAATTCATAGAATGATTAAATGCAGATCGGGCTAGAACTAAACCGTCCAAATGAGTGATAGTGATACACACCGAATTTCCTTCTCCACTATTATTCATTAACCTACTTGTGGACGCACCATGAATCAAAATGTCATCACCAATTCGAGCGTGAATAGTAGGAATAACAACTGGCATGCCTTCATGAATTAATCCAACATGACAGATCAGCGCTTCGTCTATAATCGGATATATAGTCGCCTTATCATAGTGACCTCTTTTGGGTATCCGTTTTACTCTATTTAGATTTGTCTTTTCAAATGTGCTCATTTAGTCAATTTTATTAGTGTCAAATTAAGCCAGACTCTTTTTAAAAGTTAAATTTTGACCTTAATAGGCTTTATGAAAAGTCAAGAATCTATTGAAATGAAGGATAAGGTCAAATATGACTTAATTGACAAGCTGTTTAAATAGGCCTAAATGTTCATCATCAGTCGCATAGGATCTTCTAACAATTCTATCACTTTTACTAAAAATGACACTGAAGAACTGCCATCTATAACTCTATGGTCATAGGATAGAGCTAGATACATCATCGGCCTAATTTCCACTTTGCCGTCTACAGCAATAGGCCTCTGTTTGATAGTATGCATTCCCAATATAGCAGATTGTGGCTGGTTCAATATAGGAGTGCTCATCATAGATCCAAATATGCCTCCATTGGTTATTGAAAATGTCCCACCTTTCATTTCATCTAAAGAAAGCTTGCCATCTCTTGCTTTTACAGCTAATGCCTTAATCTTAGATTCAATTTCATGAAAATCCAAGGACTCTACATTATGAACAGGAGGAACTACCAATCCCGTTGGAGTTGAAATTGCTATTGAAATATCTACAAATTCATTATAGATTAATTCATTCCCATCGATAATGGCATTAACCTGTGGCATTTCCATGAGCACATTTGCACATGCCTTAGCGAAAAGAGACATAAAACCCAATTTTATATCATGCTTGGCAACAAACTGCTCCTGATACTTTTTTCTTAAAGCAATAATATTGGTAAGGTCCACCTCATTAAAAGTGGTAAGCATAGCTGTATCATTTTTGGCGGAAACTAACCTGCTAGCAATTGTCCTCCTCATTCGACTCATTTTCTCTCTTCTCATATTTCTACTGAATGAAGAAGGAGCCGATGGGTTTGCTATTGGTGCTGGTTTTAGTTTTTCTGTTGGCTTATTACTTGCTTGGGCTTTTATGGCATCTTCTTTAGTAATTCTACCATCTTTTCCACTGCCTTTGATATCACTTGCCTCAACTCCTTTCTCAGCTAATATTTTTGCAGCTGCAGGAGATGGATGACCCTTGGCATAAGATTCCGATTCTGAAACTGTCTTCTGACTTGGAATATTATCATTAGTAGGTTCTGAGGATGCACTACTTACAGTGACTCCTTCCATAACATGAATGACGGCAACAGATGCTCCAATAGCTAGATCATCACCTTCAGATGCGATATATTCAATTTTTCCAGTTGCCTCAGCAGGAAATTCTAGAGTCGCCTTATCCGATTCAAATTCACAAATAGGTTCATCTAATTTTACTATGCTTCCATTCGCGACCAACCAAGATGAAAGGGTCACTTCTGAAATAGATTCTCCAATTACTGGCACTTTCATTTCTACTTTTTGCCCAGTAGTTGATGGCTGTGCATTTTGTGTTGTGGAAGGTGTAGGAATTTCTGCTTCTTTCACTTTTTCTACTTGAGCAGCACCTTTTACATTAGTATCAATTTTGGCAACTAATGCCCCAATGAGTAAGTCATCTCCTTCTGTAGCTACATGAATTAGTTTGCCACTAGCTTCAGCAGGAAACTCCAACGTAGCCTTGTCAGATTCAAATTCGCAAATGGGTTCATCAAGATTTACATATTCACCATTTGCCTTTAACCATGATGAAAGAGTTACCTCTGATATAGATTCCCCAATGACAGGGACTTTCATTTCTACAACACTCATTTGCTTAATTTTTGATTGCCCTAAAAAATATTTTAGAAAAATCAATAATTTCTAAATATTCCATAAAGAAAATGCAAAAATTGGTCCTAAACAATGGATGGATTACTTCTTTTTCAAGTTTTCCTTATTTCTTAGTAAGGAATGCATATTAAAAATGCATTCAGCTACAAAAAAGGCTAATTCTTAAGAAAGAATCTTCATTCATCTAAGTTTTGGAATTGAATCACTCTTCTGTATTAATATCGACTTTTATTAGAAAATAACATAAAGATGAGACGATACTTTTTTGGAGTTGTGCTTATAGTACTACTATTAGTTCAATGCAAACCAGACCCTGTAAATACCTATGTATGCCCACCTTGTGACAAATCATGTGATCTTCTTTATTTTTCGGAAGCTGGTCTTTGCCCGCATTGCAAAATGAAATTAATTACTAAAGTAAAATCTAGTTGGCCAGATATAGGAGAGATCTCGATCAAAGAAGGAAAAGGGTACTTTTTGATTTCTACAAACTGGAAAAAAGAGAAAAGACTTCTGAAAGTTTCTTATTACAAGCCTTCTCAATTCAATAAGAAATCTAAAATACTTATAGTTATCCCAGGTGCAGGTCGAAATGCTGATAACTATAGAGATGCCTGGATAGAGCACTCAGAAAAGTTTAGTGTATTAGTATTATCAGTGATGTATTCAGAATTCGATTATAGATTTGATGATTATCACCTTTGTGGTTTAATTGAAAACTCAAATAGCAATGAAGTTTTCCAAAAAACAACAAATTCAAATTTGGCAACCTTAGATGAAGAGAATTACGAATTTGATGTTATTAAAGATCAGAAGAATTGGATTTTTGATGATTTTGATAGGATTTTCCAAAGTGTCATAGAGAATATTGAAACTGACCAAAGTTCGTATGACCTATTCGGGCATTCTGCCGGGGGACAAATTCTTCACAGAATGGCTCTGTTTTCATCAAAGAGTATGGCCAATAGGATCATTGCTGCTAATTCCGGTTTTTATACTCTTCCCAACCCTAAAGAAAATTTTCCATTTGGGATTAACAATTTTGAGTTCGACGATCAATATTTAAAGGCTAGCTTTCAAAAGAGACTTTTTGTTATGGTAGGTGAACTTGATAATCAGGATGAAAAAAGAGGTACACTTTTAAGATCTGTTTCTGCAGATGCTCAAGGTCACCATAGGTTAGAAAGAGGTAAATATTTCTACAATTTTTCAAAAGAAAAAGCAGAGTCTTTGGATATGGACTTTAATTGGAAATTTTATTCAATTCCTAATGTTGGCCATAATCATAAGAAAATGGCCAATAGTGCTGCTAGGATTTTGTACGAATCATAATTCTTTTTCTGCAAAACATCTCTTGAGATATTACCTTTGACCATTCCTTAAAATTAGTGAAATGGCGCAAGACGTTTTTGATGATGTAAAAGATATGATGGACTCCATCAAAATGGAGACGGTAAGTGATGCAGATGCCCTTGAAGCTTTTAGAATTAAATATCTTGGGACTAAGAATATAATCAAACCACTTTTTGGCCAGATAAGAAATGTGCCAAATGAGAAGAAGAAGGAGTTTGGTCAGTTACTCAATGAGTTAAAAGGTGTAGCAGAGGGAAAGTATACTGAGTTAAAAAATGACCTTGGAGGATCGAATAAAAAGAAAAATTTTGATGATCTAGATCTTACTGCGCCATCTAAATCACTGAGAGTAGGGTCTCGACATCCAGTGTCACTGGTGATGAATAGGATGATCGAAATTTTTGGACGCATAGGATTCGAAGTAGCAGAGGACAGGGAGATAGAAGATGACTGGCACAACTTTACTGCTATGAATACTCCTGAAGATCATCCAGCTCGTGATATGCAGGACACTTTTTATTTACTCAATTCTACTTCACAATTACTGCGTACTCATACCTCATCAGTTCAGGCTCGTACGATGACCAAAATGCAGCCTCCGATTCGGATTATTGCCCCTGGAAGAGTGTATCGTAATGAAACAATATCTGCTAGGTCTCATTGTCAATTTCATCAGGTTGAAGGATTGTACGTGGATGAGAATGTGTCTTTTGCGGACATGAAACAAACACTGCTTTATTTTGCAAAAGAGTTATATGGGTCGAAAACTGAAATCAGGCTACGACCAAGTTATTTTCCATTTACAGAGCCTAGTGCAGAAATGGATGTATATATGGGTACGGCTGACGAAAAATCCAAAAGATTAACAAAAGGCACAGGATGGTTAGAAGTTCTAGGATGTGGAATGATTGACCCTGCCGTACTTGATAATTGTGGAATAGATTCCAATAAGTATTCAGGATATGCATTCGGTATTGGAATAGAAAGGTCTGCAATGCAGAAGTATGATATAAGTGACATTAGACTTTTGTTTGAGAATGATGTTAGATTTTTAGAACAATTTAAATCTGCGATCTAAGTTTTGAAACCAACTCTTCCAAAAGGAACTAGAGATTTTTTGCCATCTGAGGTAAAAAAACGTCGTTACATATTTGATACAATCAGATCGGTATTTGAATCATATGGATACGATCCCATTGAGACTCCTGTGATGGAAAGTCTTACAACACTCACAGGTAAATATGGAGACGAAGGTGATCAGCTGTTATTTAAAGTGTTAAATAATGGGGATTATCTGAATAAAGCTGATGCTAAGGCTTTAGAAGAAAAGAATTCACAGAAACTTATTTCTAGTATATCGAAACGAGGGTTAAGGTATGACCTTACAGTGCCTTTTGCTCGCTTTGTGGTGATGCATCAGAATGAAATTCAATTTCCATTTAAAAGATATCAGATTCAACAAGTATGGAGAGCGGATAGGCCACAAAAGGGGAGATATCAGGAGTTTTATCAATGTGATGCAGATATAGTAGGCTCTGATTCGTTGATGTATGAAGCAGAACTAACCGCCATTTATGACACTGCTTTTAACAAACTAGGAATTAGTGTCACTATTAAATATAATAATAGGAAGATTCTGTATGGCATAACGGAAGCAGCTGGAGTTGCAGATCGATTCAGAGACATTACTGTTTGTATAGATAAGTTAGATAAAATTGGAGAAGAAGGTGTAAGAAAGGAATTGGAGAAAAATAGTATTGAATCAAAGGCTGTAGATGTTATTCTTACACTTCTTAAAGTTAAAGATATCAATGACCTAATATTACCTTTTGAATCCTCAGAAACTGGTCAGGAAGGACTAAATGAGACAAAGGAGTTTCTTTCCTATCTTTCAAGATATAACTCAAAGAATTCTATTGTTTTTGATCCTACTCTAGCAAGAGGGTTGAGCTATTATACAGGATGTATTTTCGAAGTAGTAGCTGATGACATTGTTATGGGTAGTATAGGTGGGGGTGGCCGTTATGCTGATCTTACTGGAGTTTTTGGACTTAAAGGAGTATCGGGAGTTGGAATTTCTTTTGGAGCTGAAAGGATATATGATGTCATGTTAGAGTTGGGTCTTTTTGATGATATTTCAGCTGTGTCGTCTCAGGTTATCATTTTGACTTTTGATAAGGAATGTCATTCTTATGCTTTTTCGAAGGCGAATGACCTTAGAAATGCAGGAATAGAAACGGAAGTCTATCCCTCTCCAGTGAAAATGAAAAAGCAGATGAAATATGCAAATAGTAAAGGAATTCCAAATGTAATTATCATAGGTGACGAGGAAATGAAAAGCGGCAGATTCACTCTAAAAGAAATGGAATCAGGGAAAAGTGATCAATATTCTATTAAAGAGATTATTGAAAAATTAGGAACTAAATGAATCCAGGCCGATCTCTTATTGCCATTCAGGAAAAGATAAAAAGTGGAAATTTCACCATTTCTGACTTAGTACAATACTATTTAGAAAGGATTGAAGGCGCGAAGCACCTCAATGCATATTTGGAAGTTTTCGCTGACGAGGCGATAACTAAGGCAAAGATTCTTGATAAAAAATTAAAAAATCAACCAGACCAATGTGGAAAACTAATCGGTGCAGTCATAAGTATCAAAGATGTGATCTGCTATGAAGGTCATAAAGTGTCAGCATCGTCTAAAATATTGAATGGATTTGAATCGCTTTATTCAGCAACAGCTGTGCAAAGACTTTTGGATGAAGATGTTATAATCATTGGCCGCACAAATTGTGATGAATTTGCCATGGGGTCGGGGAATGAGAATAGTGCTTATGGTCCTGTCATCAATGGAGTTGGAGAGAATAGGGTGCCTGGAGGAAGTAGTGGGGGTGCTGCAGTTTCTGTGCAAATGGATACTTGTTTAGCAGCTTTAGGTAGCGAGACAGGAGGTTCCATAAGACAACCTGCAGCCTTCACAGGAATATACGGTCTAAAACCTAGTTATGGACGGGTTTCTAGATATGGATTGATTGCATATGGTTCATCTTTTGATCAAATTGGAGTATTCTCTCATGATGTCAAAACTATGGCGAGCTTACTTGAAATAATAGCTGGAAATGACCCAATGGATGCAACATCTTCAACTACTCCAGCAGGTAAGTATGATTTCGCTGATAATCGAGGTCCGCAAAAGATAGCATATATAGATGATGTGTTGAATCATCCTAGCATTAGCCCTAATGTAAAGAGTGCGACATTGAAGACCATCGCCGATTTAGAATCAAGAGGGCATGAATTGGTACCTGTTAATTTTGATTTTCTTGACCATGTAGTGGCCACTTATTATATTCTTACTACGGCTGAAGCCTCCTCTAACTTGGGACGATATGATGGAATAAGATATGGACATCGTAGTAAAGAGGCTAAGGATATTTATGAATTATTTATAAAATCTCGTTCTGAAGGGTTTGGAGACGAAGTAAAGAGGAGGATAATGATGGGGGCTTTTGTATTAAGTGTGGGTTATTATGACGCCTATTTCACAAAAGCCCAAAAAGTGCGGAGATTAATAAAAGAAGAACTTGAAAATATATTTAGTACTTTTGCGCTAATTTTAATGCCCACTACACCCGATGTAGCTTGGAAATTGAATGACAAATCAGCAGATCCTTTAAAGGAATATCTTGCTGACATTTATACAGTAATAGCCAACCTGGCTGGAATTCCGGCACTTTCTTTTCCGGTTTCACAATCTGATAATGGAATGCCAATAGGCATGCAATTGATGGCTCCACAATTCAAAGAGCGAGACTTGCTCAACTTTGTGGAAACCCTCCATTGATATCCTGTGGCATGATAATTGAAAGTTAAATATTTACAAATAAGGCTTTATGATAATATGAAGTCTTGATTTATTGTGGAATAGCGAATACTTTCGCGCCACTTTTTGAACATAGCAATCTGATTTTCAGCAAGTTATTTTCTTCTCGTATTGCTCACCCCCGAAATGAGTAGAGAAGATAAAGAGATAGCAAGTTAAAATTGGATACTATGATTTTAAATATATACCCATGAACAAAATTATGATCGTCACCATGCGATTAATAATATGTATTGTAGTGCTATTTTCGATACCGACTATCACTGTTGCGGAAATTCACAATTCTCATTACAAATCGAGAATGACAAAGAGTGAATTACAGCATAGGTTAGACAATATCCCATCTGAGGTGCCTTTAAGGTATACGGAAGAAGTTCACCAAATCGTAGATACTTATATCAGAGGATATAGGAGGGGAAGTGAAAGAATCTTGGGTCGAACCAATGTCTTTTTTCCTATTTTCGATCTAGAGCTAGAAAACAACACACACATTCCTGATGAGATAAAACATCTTGCTATTATAGAGTCAAGTCTCGAGGTGCATGCTGTATCACGCACAGGTGCGGTCGGCCTTTGGCAGTTTATGAAAGAAACTGCCAAGATTCAAGGACTTTCTGTAAATGGTGATGTGGATGAACGAAAAGATCCTTACCTATCTACAAAGGCTGCTTATAAATATTTGTCAAGGCTTCATAATGAGTTTGGTGATTGGACATTAGCATTGGCGGCCTATAATTGTGGTCCTGGTAACGTTAGAAAAGCGATTAGGAAAAGCCAAAGTAGAGATTTTTGGAAATTGGAAAAATTTCTTCCAAAGGAAACAAGAAGATATATTCCAAAATTTATTGCTGCTTCATATCTGATGAATTATTATGATTTTCATCAACTTACGCCTAGGGTAGAAGCGCCTATATTTGAGCAGACTGCAATTGCTCGTATTTATGATTACACCACATTTTCTGAAATCTCGAGGATGACAGGAGTGAGCATGAGTGCGATTAAGACATTGAACCCTTCGTTTAGAGGAAATTATATTCCTATCAGTACAAAAGGATACTTACTTACCCTGCCTGAAGAGCAGATGTTTCAGTTTTTAGTTCTTAAGAACAAAATTGAAAATTTGGAATTTACCTTAGCCAATCCTCAAAAAAGTTTTGAGAAGACGATAATTTATAGTGGCTTCCAACTTAGACGAGCTGAGCTTGAGTCATTGAATAAAATGCCAACTCTTTTGAATGTGGTGAAAAATCCATTACAAAATGAAACATTAGATCTAAACCCAATCACTTCGCCACGAATTCGATCCAATGAAGAGGTTATCTACTATAAAATGAAAATTGGAGAATCTCTTACAGATTTGGTTGGTAGGCGTGAATACGGAACTCTTGAGGATATTATCGATCTAAATGATATTGATCTGAACCATCCACCTAGGCCAGGTGAATTGATAAAAATTAAGAAATAGCTTTTCAAAAGCCTTTTCAAAAGAATTAGAATAAAGAGGAGAGGTTGATTCATTCATTTGGGTCAGCCTCTTTTACTTTTGGTGTATGGCAAAAGATCAACTGAGATTAGTAAGGATAACAACTATTTTGACTCAGCTTCAGTCGAAAAGAATAATTACAGCTCGTGATTTGGCAATGAAACATGGAGTGAGTATTAGAACAATATATAGAGATATTATGACCTTAGAAGAAAAAGGTATTCCAATTGTAACAGAAGAAGGTCGGGGATATTCAATTATGGAAGGGTAAGGTCTACCTCCAGTTATGTTTTCTGAAGAAGAAGGGAATGTCATCATCACTGCTGAACAGATCATATCGAGAAATAAAGATGGATCACTGGTCCAGAAATATCAGAGTGCGGTTGAAAAAATAAAAGCGGTATTGCGTGGTACGCAACTAGAAAAATCTAAACTATTAACTAATAAAATTCAGATTAGGTCAAATTTTGAAAATGAAAAGACGAGTAGTTTTCTTATTCAATTGCAAAAGGCAATTATACACATTCAAGTTTCAGATATAGTTTATCTCTCTTTATAAAAGAAAAAAACAAGTAGAAAAATAGAGCCATTTGCTTTGGTCCATACCCAAGAGAATTAATTGGATGCCTATTGCATTTTGTAGATTGAGAGATGATTTTAGAGCATTCCGTTTGGATTGTATTCAAAGTCTTGTAGTTGCTTTTGAATCTTTCGAGCCCCATGATATGACCATTGAAGAATATTATGAAGAGTTGAGGGGAAAATATAATTGTAACAAACAACCCTTGACACAAGGGCCTGTTACTTTTGTTATCAATAAAAATATCATGATGCAAAAAGTAAAAATCGAAACGTTCAAAGTGATTGGTATCTCAGTCAGAACTTCCAATCTTAATGGACAAGCACAAAAAGACATTGGGCTATTATGGCAGAGACTATTTTAAGAAAGTATTATAGAAGAGATTCCTAACAAAATGTGTGATGATATTTATTGTATTTATACAAATTTTGAAGGCGACCTCACTCTTCCATATGATACTATTCTTGGGTGCAAAGTATCTTCTCTAGAGGATATACCTGATGGTATGGTTGGGCATCAGGTCGAGGGTAGTAGTTATGTTCAGCATTTGACAAAGGGTAATGTGAGTGATGGGGTAGTAGCTAGGGCGTGGGCAGAAATATGGGAGAAGGATTTTAATCGATCTTATACTTCAGATTTTGATGTTTATGGCGATAAGGCTAGGAATCCAGAAGATGCTGAGGTTGATATTTTTGTGGCAGTGAAGAGGTGAGTTGTTCTTTAAACTAAAAGATTCAATGAACATCATTATATAAAATGTATAAAAGTATTCTTCAGACTTATCTAGAAAAAATGCTAAGATCGTTGACAATTTCAGACCTCAATATTGAATAGTTTTAGACTATTGCTTGTCTTCAAATTTTAGTATTTTCACAATACGATTGTATATGATTTCTGATAAGTTAAAGGTGTAACCTGTAAAATTAGTTGTATTAACAAATTGAATGACAACGGCGTCTATATCTTCATGATATTTTGCAATGCTCTGATAGCCAGGAACAAGACCGGTATGATCGTAGACATAAATAGAGGAATAGGTTTCTTGTTCCCCTTCATCAAATACAGAACCATTGTTTAGTGCCCTTAAGAATATGCCGACATCCTCAGCTGTCGCCAACATGCCATGATCTTCCGTCTTTAGATCGGCTTCATGCCCAATGTAATAGCCACTCATCACATCGTCTAAATTCACATCGCTAAGCGATCCGAAAGTACTATTCAGTCCTAGTGGCATTAGAATTTGTTCCTTAATATATTCGTGGTGGCTGTATCCCACCACTTTTTCAATTATTTCGCGAAGCAATAAATAATTGGTATTTGAATATCCGTAGTTTTTATCAGGTTTAAAGTTTGCTGGTAAATCAAGGGCAAATTCAAGTGTTTCTCTACTGGTTTCAGGAGAATTTTTCCAAAAATCAGAATTGTCAGTAAAATTTGGAATTCCACTTCTATGCTGTACCATCAATCTCAAAGTGATTTCTTTTGAATTTTCAATTCTCCCTACGAGTTCTGGAAAATAATCAGAGAGTTTTTCGTCTAAAGACAACCGATTCTCATGGACTAACTTTGTAATAGCAACAGCAACATACAACTTGCTGATACTGGCAATCTTGAATAGGGATTGAGGGTCAGCAGGTATTTTATTTTCTCTATTATCCCAACCTCCAGAGTAAAGTGCTGGAGGTTTTCCAGCTTTATCAACATAAACTATCATACCTTCAAATTCATATTCAATTGCTTCATTTATTTGTTCTTGAATTGTATCTGGCAGTGGTATTATCCATGCCCACACCAATATCCATGGCACGAAGAACAAGGATATAGGTGTGCCAATAGCCAATATTATTCTGAGTATAAGTGTTGTTCGTTTCTTCTTCATAGTATTATTGCTTAGGATGATGCTCTTTTAATAAATAGAGTACGCCTTTTTATTGACAGTACTTTTTAAATTATTGTTTTGTATTTCTACTTCAGTCCAAACAAAGGCCTTAAGAATTTCATTCTTCTGATTATAAATTCATAAATGAGATAGCATACGAAACCTGTAAAAGCTACAATGCTTATGAATTTTAACATGATTGGCATTTCTAACGGCAAAATGTACATGGCTCCTGCATATAAAACAAACATGTGAATAATGTACACAGGATACGCTGCTTGGCTTAAGTAGCTTAAGGTTTTACTTGGTTTGTTCAAGTATTTATAACCAAAACCAAGCAAACCAAAAATCCAAAAATTAGATTCGATAGCCATGAGATATCCTGGTGCTTCAGTTTCAAATTGTACTAATCTTATACTATATAGTATGATGGCCAAATTTATATACAACCATCTCCATTTTAGAGTAGTTTGCCAGAATTTATTGCCACTGTAAACTAGAAGGAAACCAAAAAAGAAGGCAAGAAATCCGTAAAAAAAGCCATGCCAAGTTTGGGCATATAATGTAAACAATTGAGGCTTTACCAGTAGAACTTCGAGTATAAAAAATAAGGATATCAACATTGGTCCTCCTGGGTGGCTCATTAGAGAGGATAAGGCACTCTTGACTTTATCGGTTTCACTCTTTTTCACAAAAAAATAAAAAGGCAAAAGTAAAAGTACATATACAAAGATATTACCCAGAAACCATAAGTGACCTTGATGGGGATAATAGCCAAAAGGCAAATTATAGTATCTCTGATAAATAAATATATGCAATGGAGCAATGGCCAAAATGCCGAAGATAAACGGTAGCATAATTCGTCTTGCCCGTTCTAAAAGTATTTGCCCCCAGTTCCGCTTTCTAATGGCAAAAAAGAGCCCCATTCCAGAAACGAAGAATAAAAGTGGTATACGCCAAACGTTGAGCATAGCCATTGGTTTCCATATGTATTCCATTAAATTATCGCTTCTGATGAATCCCACAAACATGGCCCATGGTTGGAAAATAATGGCAATATGATAGATTAATAACAATCCAATTGCAATTACCCGCAACCAATCTATATCGTGTCTTCTTTCTGTAGTCATTGGTGAATTGATTTATAGATTATTGTAACATCATTGCGATAACAGGTCGAGTCTTTTCCAGTTTATCCATGTCAAGCTTTAGTCCAAATGGCTCTAACTGTTGTTGCATCATTTCATAGACTGGTTTGATTTCATTAAATGGCCCCATGATGGATTCCCTAGCCGTGGCGCCGAAGTTGTTGAGTTGAGTCTTATCAGCATTTGCCTCAATGAGCATCTGTACTATCTCAACACGGCAAAAGAATGCGGCACTATGTAAGGCAGTAGATCCGTCGTTGTTTTTAACAGCCAAGTCAGCACCAGCATTAATCAACTCTTTGGCGACATCCCTCTTGTCAAAGACTACAGCTGTCATCAGTGGTGTTGAGCTGCTAAAGGCATCCTTTTGGTTGATATCGGATCCTGCTTTAATGTGTTTTTTTACCTCTTCTAGATTACCTGATATTACCGCAGTTGGCATATCCATTTGAGGCTTGTCAATACTGGTTGTAATTGGTTCCTTTTCCTTTTGACTGCAGGCTGATAGGAGTATAGCTACTAATAATAGGTTTAATAATACTCTTAGAGAACTGATACTTAATGCTTTCATAATCTTAAAATTTTTCATTCTATCTATATTTTTTACAAATATCCGGAAGTGAGAAAGCTGGACCTATGAACTATGGAGCCATATCCATAATGTTTGGTGAAGTCATAAAAATTATGAAGCGGAGATATAAATTATGACGCAAACAGTGATTTTTACATCTATACCAGACGGGGTGGGTTTTAAAGATTTTCCATAAAAGTTTTCTACTTTCGAGAAGCAAAAAAACTTACATCATGTCGGACTCATCATCTAATGGGGATCATTTTACTGACAAGGTAGAAGCACTCATCATAGAGCATCTCTCCAATGAGCAATTTGGTGTTTCTGAATTGGCAAGTGCCTTGAACATGAGCCGTTCTAACCTACTCAGAAAGATTAAGAAGGTATCCAAGCTTTCAGTAAGTCAGTTCATTCGAAAGGTTCGTCTAGAAAAAAGTATGGAGATGTTAAGGCAGTCTTCATTAACTGTTTCTGAAGTGTCTTTCAATGTTGGGTTTGGGAGCACTTCTTATTTTATCAAATGCTTCAGAGAATATTATGGTTATCCTCCCGGTGAAGTGGTTCGGAAAGGGGACCTTGAGAAAAGTCTGGAAAGCTCAACTTCAATGCAACGTCAATTGGTTGCTATTATGTTCACCGATATAGAGGGATATACTTCTCTCATGCAAAAAGATGAAAGTAAGGCTATAGTTTATAGAGATCGGCACAGGGAAGTTTTTGATTCTACAACTAAGAAATATAATGGACGTATCGTACAGTATTATGGTGATGGTACTTTGAGTACATTTCCAAGTGCCATAGATGCTGTACAATGTGGAATTGAAATGCAGCTTGCTTTCAGAAAAGAAGAGCCAAAGCTTCCAATCCGTATGGGGATTCATTCGGGTGATATCATTATTACTGATCAAGACATTATTGGGGATGGAGTTAATGTAGCTGCCCGTATTGAGGCATTAGCTACTACAGGAACAGTATTAATCTCTGGAAAGGTACACGATGAGATAAAAAATCAAACTGACCTGCTGACGGCCTCTATGGGTGTGCATTCACTAAAGAATGTAGAAAAACCAACAGAAGTATATGCTGTTTTTAATCATGAGCTCGGTGGTATTGTCACCCCTGACATCAGAATTCCTAAAGATTCAGAAGGTATTTCAATTACAAAGTGGTCGATAATTGCTGCTGTTTTATTTTCCCTAATGATTTTCGCTTTCTTTTCAGGGTTCTTTAATCGAGAATCAAGCTCTGAATCTATAGTGGGAATGGTGGACAAGTCAATTGCTGTGTTACCATTTAAGAATGAAAGCAGTGATTCTTCTAACCTCTATTTCATTAACGGGCTTATGGAGTCTACGTTGGGAAAATTGCAGAAAATCGAAGACCTGAGGGTTATCAGTCGGTCCTCTGTAGAAAGGTTTAGAAAATCGGATAAAACGATTCCAGAGATGGCCGAAGAACTCAATGTCAACTATTTTGTGGCAGGCAGCGGTCAGAAATTAGGAGATCAGGTATTGCTTAATATTCAATTGATAGAAACTAGCAGCGATAGACAAGTTTGGTCAGAGCAGTATAATCGTAAAATGGTGGATGTGTTTGTATTGCAGAATGAAGTGGCAAAGAAAATAACCGAGGCAATTGAAGCTATTGTCACACCGGCTGAATTGGAACAAATTGAGAAAAAGCCAACCGAAAACCTACAGGCTTATGACTACTATTTGCAGGCTCTTGAGCCATATTCTTCTCAATCTAATGAAGGACTCCAACGAGCTATTAGATTATTTGAAAAAGCTATTGAACTGGATCCAAAATTTGCTCTGGCTTATGCCAATATTGCTATATCCTATTATCTGCTCGAAATGTCTCAAATTGAGAAACAGTACACCGAAAAGGTTAATAGCTATGCCGATAAGGCTTTGCTTTATGATTCAAAATCTGCCGAGAGTCTGATTGCCAAGGCTTTTTACTACATACAAACAAAAGAGTACACACTAGCTTTTCCACATCTCGAAAAGGCTTTAGAATATAATCCTAATTCATCTCTGGCTGTTCAAATGCTAGCAGACTTTTATTTTCGTTTGGTTCCCAATTCTGAGAAATACTTAGAGTATGCATTGAAAGGAGTGCAGCTTAACCTTGCCAGTGACTCTGTCACCCAGAGCTATATCTATTTACAGTTGGGTAACGCTCTAGTCCAAAATGGATTTTTAGATGAAGCGATATCCTATATCAATAAATCTCTGGATCGTGACCCAAACAATTACTATTCACCGTATCTGAAAACGTTGATCTTATTTGCCAGAGATGGTAATATTACACGGACCACAAAGCTGTTAGAACAAGAGTGGCTAAAAGATACTACCCGTTTGGATATCTTGCAGGACGTAGCTAATTTTCATTATTACCAAGAGGACTATGATAATGCCTTTTTTTACTTTGATAAATTTATCAAAGCAAAGGAAAAATACGGATTAGACATTTATCCTCATCTAGATATAAAAATCGGTATAGTCTATGAAAAAATGGGCTTAGACGACCAAGCTGCTAAATTTTTTAATGCATTCTCTGACTATTGTCAAGCAGATAAAACTATCTACAAAAGTGCAAGCATAGCTACTAAGTACGCCCAAGAAGGTAAGAACGACGAGGCAATCGAGCAGCTTAAAATATTTGCAACACAAAATAATTACCAATACTGGATTTTGTTATTTATGGGTAAGGACCCACTTTTGAAACCGTTGAAAGGTCATCCAGAATTTGATCAAGTCATGCAAAAAATTGAAGATCGTTTTTGGGAAAACCAGATTCAACTAAGAAAATCATTGGAGCACAAGGGACTGATTTAAGTAGTAGCTACTTGGTTTAATAATGACTATTTGCTAGACTATATCATTTAAACAAAAAAAGCCAACCCAATTTTATTGGGTTAGCCTTTTAGTCTTACTACTAAAGCCTAAGCTTGAAACTGATATTATTTACTTACCCTATCACAATTTCCTTAGGCCCATTATCTATACTTTCTTCTTTTTTGTTGAGAGCAATAGTAAGGATGCCGTCCTTATATTTTGCATCTATTTTATCAGAGTCTACAGTTTCTGGGAGATAGAAACTTCTATTGAATGAAGTATAGTTGAATTCTCTACGAGAATAATTTTCCTTCTCTTCTTCTGTTTTCGTTTCTTTCTTTGCAGATATGATTAGATGGTCATTGTCTATTTTAATATCAAAATTCGACTTCACTAATCCAGGGCTTGCCACCTCCACTAAAAATTTGTCTTTTTCTTCTATTATGTTGATGCTAGGAGCTGTAGTGATATAATTACCACCTACGAAATCTGAAAGACTAGAGTTAAAAAATTCATCCATCATTGATCCAAATGGACTTGTACTTGGTCTATTATACTTTGCTAAGTTCATGTTATATAGTGTTTATGATTATTAATAATTGTTTTATTTGATTTTAATCGTTTTTGCTGGTTGCGGTATTGCTTCCTCTTTTTTAAGTAAAGTCAATGTGAGTAGACCATCTTTAAATGTTGCATCTACTTTGCTTTGATCTACAGTTTCCGGTAGTGTAAATGATCTTTCAAATCCGGTATAGTCGAATTCTCGCAATCTAAATTCAGAGGATTCTTTACTGTTCTTTTCTTTTATAGACTTTATGGTCAGGATATCATTATCAATTGTGATATTGATATCTTTTTTGCTGTGTCCTGGTACTGCGAGCTCCACTATATGTCTGTCTTCAGCTTTTATCACATTTACTGCTGGAGTGGTTGCATTTTTAGTTGCATTTTTCACCACATGGTTTACTGGAGTGTTAAGTAGCTCATTTACGATATTACCAAAATGGGGGAGATACACTCTTTGTGATCTTGCTGGTCTTCTTGTCGTACAATTCATCTTTTTAATATTTATGTTTTTGAATAATCACGATTACAGTTTTTAGTGATCAATGAGTGTGCCGTGCCAGTTTTCATGACGAGATTGACAGTTTGCAAATAAATATAACGCCATTATGGCATATTTAGATAATTTAATATGCCATTATGACATTATTATTTGTGTTTTCAGCGATTCTATTTCAAGATTTTTGTATTGGGATCGTCCATCAGAGCACATGGCTAATATTTTTAGCTAAATACTAAAAAAAATAGCATACTAATAATTTTAGTATTATGTTTGTATTATGAGTTACTTAAATGACAATATTAAATATCTGCGTAAGCAAAAAGGGTTCACCCAATCAGAATTCGCAGAACGGATCGGTATCAAAAGGTCGCTCATAGGTGCATATGAAGAGCACAGAGCAGAACCTAAAATTGAGACCATACAGAAGATGTCTTATCTCTTTAATTTGAGCTTAGATGCTTTGATTAATCGAAATCTCGGAAGGGGCATGGATGCTTCACTTCCAGATAGCGAAGGGAGGACACTCAGAGTACTGCCCATAGTGGTGGATAGAGACAATAGGGAGATGATAAGTATAGTACCAGTGCAGGCCAGAGCCGGTTATATGCATAGCTATAGCGACCCTGAGTATATACAAGATTTGCCAAAATTTAATCTACCACTTACAGAGCTCTATCCAGATAAATCGTATCGGATATTTCAGATAGAGGGAGATAGTATGTTGCCTGTTACACCAGGCAGTTATGTCATATGTGAATACACCGAAAACTGGGATCATATGAAGCAAGGTGAAGGCTATATGCTCATCACTAAGACTAATGGAATCCTTTTCAAACGGGTATGGGAAGACGATAAGAATGATCATTTACTTCTTAAGTCTGATAATCCAGAACATGAACCATTTGATCTCAGTAAAAAAGAACTTGTGGAAGTATGGAAAAGCTTAGGTCTTATCACATTTGATATGCCTGAAGAACAGAAGCCAGAAGAGAAAAAAGCAGACGACCTCGTATCAGCCATCAACCAACTGCAAGAGGATGTCAAGAAGCTGAAGGATAGAGCGGTGAATTAAGAATTTTTGCAGAGTTGAGGGGACAAAGAAGTTTAGTCATTGAGTCGTGTGGAGAGTATGGATAGAACTTAATATGAGGGTGTAAAACTAGAGGGTGGTTATTGGGCACACCTTGTTTTTGTAAAATATGGTGATTATTGAGCTTAAAGTAGTTGATTAATTTAATGGTCTACATCTAGTTCAAGCATTCACTTATTTGAAAATAATCAAGTCGATCTCTGGTTAAATTTTATAGTACTAAAACTGACTAACGGTTTTAGATGGGTAGTAGTTAATAATTACAAAGAAAGTTGATTTCTTAATGGCTGCCTTCTGTGTACCTATAGATAGATCTGCCCTCTCCTCTGCGTTAGAAAAAACTACTACGAATACTACACCAACCGTGAAAAAACGTCATATAGTACATATGGATCTGGATACTTTCTTTGTCTCTTGTGAACGTCGAGAGGACTCAAGACTTGAGGGAAGACCTGTTCTCATAGGAGGGTTGAGTGATAGGGGTGTGGTGGCTTCGTGTAGCTATGAGGCTAGAAAATTTGGGATACGGTCTGCTATGCCGATGCATATGGCGAGACAGTTATGCCCTGAGGCTGTGGTGATAAAGGGGAATAGTGGTACATACATGAAGTATTCGAGTATGGTGACTGAGATCATTAAAGAGCATGCTCCAGTATATGAGAAAAGCTCTGTCGATGAGTTTTATCTTGACCTCACGGGAATGGATAAATATTTTGGGTGTATGAAGTTTGCTTCCGAGCTGAGGCAACGTATAATAAATGAAACGGACCTGCCTCTATCGTTCGGAATGTCAGTGAATAAAACGGTATCTAAAATAGCGACAGGGGAGGCAAAGCCTAATAATGAAATCAACATTCACAAAGGTGAAGAGAAACCATTTATGGCACCACTTTCGGTAAGGAAGATACCTATGGTGGGAGATAGGACTTATCAGATGCTATGCCACATGGGAGTGAAGCATATTGGTACTGTGCAGGAGATGCCAATGGATTTGATGCAGAGCACCTTTGGTAAGAGTGGAGTGATGATATGGAAAAAGGCGAATGCCATAGATAACTCTCCTGTGATACAGTATAATGAGAGAAAATCTATATCCACTGAACGCACATTTGATAAGGATACTATAGATGTGTATAAGCTGAAATCAATCCTTACTGCAATGGCTGAAAACTTAGCATTTCAGTTGCGTAGGGGCAAAAAATTGACTTCATGCATTACAGTGAAATTGAGGTATTCTGATTTTCAGACTAAGTCAGTACAGTGCAGGATACCCTATACAGCTGCTGACCATATACTGCTGAAAAAGGCTAAAGAGCTTTTTGAAAAATTGTACAATCGAAGATTGCTGGTAAGGTTGATTGGCATAAGATACAGTGCTCTAGTAGAAGGCTGTTATCAGATGGATCTGTTTGAAGATTCGGAGCGCATGGCTAACCTATATACAGCTATGGATAAAATGAGAATCAAGTATGGTGACAGAGCAATAATTAAGGCTGAGGGAATGGGTAAAGCGGCGAGAACGATAGGTAGGTCTAATCCCTTCAATGGAGAACCGCCACCGTTATTGGCGCATAGGCATCAGTAGGTGGGTGATAAAGATTCAAACTAAAAGTCGCTTATAGCACTGGATACTGTAATGTGCATATTGGTAAACAAGTAAAAATTATGAGATGATATAGAAAACTAAGAAGTTGAGAATCCAAAAATCATTCTAATTGTAGACTGAGCAGCCAGTGGCTGGATATTTTGAATTTGTATTTAACACTTGAATTTGTATTTGAAATGTATCTAAATACACATAGTCACTTTAGCCTTAAGTATGGACTAGTTGGTCCTAGTCAGATGATAGATATTATGCGTGATAAGGGTTATATTTCTTATGCGCTCACGGATATTAATACTACCTCTGGATGTCTTAATTTTCTGCGTGTGGCTCCAGATAAAGGAATTCATCCAGTGGTGGGCATTGACTTTAGAGATGGGATAAATCAACGGTATGTAGGTATAGCTCGCAATAATGAAGGCTTCACAGAGCTCAATAAATTCCTGAGTGAACAGCTTCTTTCTGGTGAAAATTTACCTGTTGATCCCCCTGCCTTTGAGAATGCTTATATTATCTACCCCTATGATAAAAAACCCAACCGGCCACTAAGAAGGCATGAATACGTCGGTATCAGATTGTCTGATCTCAATAGGATCACTTTTGACGCTACAATGCCGCCTGAGAAAAAATGGGTGTCACTACAGCCAGCCACTTTTAGAAATAAAAATGACCACAATGCTCATATTCTACTCAGAGCTATTGATTTGAATACTCTTTACACTAAGCTGCAACCTACGGATATGGCTAGTGGGGAAGGAGTCATTTTTACCAAAAAGAAATTGATAAAAACTTTTGATCAGTATCCTTTCATCCTTCATAATACTGGCAAGCTACTAGAGTCCTGTCATGTAGTTTTTGACTTCGAAAAACCCACTATTAAAAACTTGAAGACATTCACAGGGTCAGAAATGAAGGATCAAAAACTGATACGCCGTCTATGCCGTGACAATCTAAAATACAGATACCCTAAACCCACAGATGAGGTTATACAGCGCATTAAAAAAGAACTAAGTATTATTGAGAAGAAAGGTTTTCTTTCTTATTTTTTGATCAATTGGGATATCACTACATACGCTAGACAAAAGGGGTATTTCTATGTGGGGCGTGGTAGTGGTGCTAATAGTATAATAGCCTATTTGCTTAAGATTACTGATGTAGATCCTATAGAATTGGATCTTTATTTCGAAAGATTCATTAATCTATTTAGAGAAAACCCTCCTGATTTTGATATTGATTTCTCATGGAAGGATAGAGAGGATATCACCCAGTATATTTTTGATAGATTTCCTCATACGGCCCTACTTGCTACCTACAATACGTTCAAATACCGAGCTGCAGTGAGAGAATTAGGAAAGGTGTTTGGATTACCTAAGGAAGAGATAGATATTCTCAGTAAAGGCAGGATGAATACTAATAATTTGGATCAACTTTCTCGCCTTGTGCTTAAGTATAGTGCCCTCATTCAGGGATTGCCTAATTATCTTAGTGTGCATGCCAGTGGCATTGTCATTTCACAAGAATGCATGTACAATTATACGGCCACTTTTGTTCCGCCAAAAGGCTTTCCTACGACTCAGTTTGACATGGTAGTAGCTGAGGATTTAGGCTTATATAAATTTGATATTTTGGGTCAAAGAGGATTGGCTAAAATTAAAGATGGATTAACCTTAGTAAGGTATAACAACCCATCTCATGATCATATTGATATCCACGATATGCGGACTATCAAAAAGGATGAAAAGGTTAATGGCTTGCTTCGGGTGGGAAAGGCTATAGGTTGTTTTTATGTGGAGTCTCCAGCTATGAGGATGTTATTGAAAAAGCTGGAAGTGGATGAATATTTAGGCCTCGTAGCAGCGAGTTCCATTATACGCCCAGGAGTAGCCAAATCGGGTATGATGAGAGAATATATCCTTCGCTATAGAGATGCAGAAAGGCGTAAACAGGCTCACCCTGCATTACAAAAAATTATGCCTGACACTTATGGTATTATGGTGTATCAAGAGGATGTGATCAAAGTAGCACATTATTTTGCACAGCTTGATTTGGGAGAGGCGGATGTCCTTCGTAGAGGTATGTCAGGTAAATATCGCTCCCGAGATGAGTTCCTTCGTATCAAGGATAAATATTTTACTAACTGTAAGGAAATAGGTCATGATGATGCATTAGCTAAGGAGGTATGGCGGCAGATTGAGAGCTTTGCAGGTTATGCTTTCGCCAAAGGACACTCTGCTTCTTATGCGGTAGAGAGTTACCAAAGCTTATACCTGAAGGCTTATTATCCCATTGAGTTTATGGTCGCAGTTATTAATAATGGCGGTGGTTTCTATCGCACAGAACTCTATGTTCACGAAGCTCGTATGTGTGGAGCAGAGATTATGCCTCCATGTGTGAATGAAAGCGACTATGGCTGTATGGTAAAAGCAAAGAAAATCTTTTTGGGCCTAGGGTTTATACATGGATTGGAGAGCAGTACAGCTAAAAGTATAGTGGATAGCAGATGGCATCACGGACCATTTAAAAACCTACTGGATTTTACTGAAAGAGTTCATATTGGTATTGAAGAGTTGACAAGTTTGATTAGGATAGGTGCTTTTTCCTTTTATAAAAAGGATAAGAAAGAGCTGTTGTGGTCAGCACATCAGTTACTCAATAAGCCAGTACATGATCTTCAACAGACTAAACTTTTTGATACAGTAGTGAAAGAATATAAGCTGCCTCATCTCACTACCGCTGAGTATGAGGATGCTTTTGATCAGTTAGAATTATTAGGTTTTCCTCTTTGTAATCCATTTTTGCTCACCGGTGAATCCTTTGTGAATACTATTTGTACAAAGGATTTTCCACAATATCTCAATAGGACAATTGATGTGATGGGTTACCTCATTGCTACTAAAGACACTAGTACTTCTAATGGTAAACGAATGCATTTTGGCACTTTTCTGGATCAGGAAGGGCAATTTATTGACACAGTGCATTTTCCACCAGTAGCTGGGAGATATCCATTTTCAGGTAGAGGTGTATATGAGATTAAAGGAAAAGTAGTGGAGGAATTCGGATTTTACAGTATTGAAGTGTTGAGTCAAGAAAAGCTGTCTTATATGTCGGACCCACGTTTTGGTGAAGTAGGATATATGGCATTAGGTAAAAAACATTTTGGGAATAGGAGAAGGAAGTCCCTTAAACCACCAAAAAGGGCATAATAGATGAAAGAAGAGAATGAAAATCAATACATAAAAGGTAGGGGTGCACAAATTAATACTCATAATCCATTTGAAACCCATGAAAGAATCAAAGAAAACGGGCAATGGATAGATAAAGATGAGCTCGAAAGTTTGAAAGATACTCAGTACATAAATACTCATCCAAAATCTGTAGTAAATAAAGTGACGAGCCCTGACGTAGGTATGGAATACTCACTCAACCCCTATCAAGGATGTGAGCATGGATGTATATACTGTTATGCTAGGAATAGCCATACCTACTGGGGTTATAGTGCAGGAATTGAATTCGAACAGAAAATACTCATCAAAGAAAATGCTCCTGAACTTCTTAAAAAGAAAATAACAAGTCGAAATTGGAATCCTGTACCAATTATGTTGTCAGGAAATACAGACTGCTATCAACCGGCAGAAAAAAAGTATAAACTTACCAGAAGGATACTTGAGATGCTTTGGAAACACAAACACCCTGTGGGGATCATTACAAAAAATCAATTGATTACAAGAGATATTGATATTCTTCAGAAAATGGCTAAAGAGAATCTGGTTAAAGTTTCAATGTCAATAACCACATTGGATGAATCTCTAAGAGCTAAAATGGAGCCTCGTACTGCAACTGGAAAGAATAGAATTAAAACTGTAGAAAAACTAGCAGTAGCAGGAATACCAGTAAATATCATGATGGCACCTATTATTCCAAGTATTAATGACAAGGAGATATTTGATATAGCAAAAGAGACTTCTGTAGCAGGAGCATCATCTTTTAACTATACGATGGTAAGATTGAATGGAGCAATTAGCGAGCTTTTTAACGACTGGATAAACAAATGTTATCCTCATAAAGCTCAAAGAGTACTGCATCAAATCGAAAGCTGCCATGGAGGATCGCTGAATGATAGTCAATTTGGAAGGAGGATGAAAGGTGATGGTAATATTGCAGAAGTGATAAAACAGCAAGTAAAAATGGCAAGAGAGAAGTATTTTTCTGGAAGGTCAATGCCAGAATATGACAAATCCTTGTTTCAAAAAAATGAGAGTAATCAATTGAGTTTATTTAGTTGCAATCAATGAAATCTTAAGCTTTTATACGATTTAAGCCCTTAGTAATGTCCCTATTGAGAAAACCATAAGCTAGTCCAAAAATAAACCCTCCAATGTGAGCCCACCATGCTACTCCAGCTGCTTGGGCACTTACAACACTCAGACCACCAATACCAGACATCAACTGCTCAACTAACCAAAAACCAAGAAAGACTAGGGCAGAAACTCTTACTGTCCAAATAAAAATTAGCACTTTGATGGTAGATTTTGGAAACATGACGATATAGGCTCCCATTATAGCTGATATAGCCCCACTTGCACCTAGAGAAGGAATAGAGCCAGCACAAAGAGAATCCTCAATACTGCAATTACTACCGATAGCACATGGCATACAGCATGAGAGACTTCCATCTCCGCCTACTATCAATTCTAATGCTATATGTGCACCAGAGGCAAAAAGCCCACCAAGGATATAAAAAATTATAAATCTTGAATTTCCTACTACTGCTTCAATGTTATCAGCAAATACCCACAAGAATAACATATTGCCTATGAGGTGCATCCAACCACCATGCAAAAACATACTAGATATCAAGGTATGGAGGTCATGACCTTTAACAATCTCAGATGGAACAGTAGCATATTCACAAACAAGATTACCCTCTACCTGTATTTGTAAAATAAAGACAATGACATTTATAACGATAAGACTATAAGCGAAAAGCGGTTTAGATCCACCTTTTACATTTGTATCACCTATAGGAAAAATCATAAACAGTTTTTCTAAAAATACATTTTCGAATTGAAGTTAATCAAGAACTAGGATGATACTTATGGTCGATTAATTTTTCTTGCATCTTTCTTTTCCTTCATTATTAAAGCAAATAATTTCAGATTGTCTTTTTCTTTAGATAATATGTCGTTTTTCCTCTTCTTGAAATTTCGAATTGCAGTAGCTTCTTTTATTGGAAAGTGGGAGAATAAACTCTTCTTTCTGACATTCACTTTGGTCAGTTTATGGTCCTTTACAATATAGTATTTGATTTGTTTCTTGAAAATGGAATTAGTCTGAGCTATTCCGTTATTCTCTCCTTTTCTTAAATTAATTTCCTGATTTTTAAAAAGAACAATGTTGTCACTTTCATAAATAACTTGATAGAATTTATCAGGATGCTTGGGGTTTACTTTTTTAAAAGAATAATTCTCCTTTTCTTTTTCAAAAAAGATTTCTTTATAAAATCTAGTGTCGAGGACTAGCTCTTCTTTTTTGTCATCCTGGGCTATAATTTCTTCGACATATTGGTCAATTTTTATTGGAACATTTAGGATTTGAGATCCATCAACATTTACTAGAGTTGCCAGATTAAAATCTTCAAAACAATAAGGAGAGCCGTCTACTTCATCATAGGTTTCGGATATTGCTCTATACTTATATTGAGCATTCATAATAGAAAGGGTTCGCATCGCTCTATTCAGCCCATTCAGTCCTGATTGGCTAGCTTGATTAGTGAAGGAAGGGGTATTGGCCCTCGCATTTCCTTGGGACTGAGTAGGGGTGTAAGTAAGTAGAATGGAAGCTATAATTACAAAATATTTCATCTGTTTGTTATTTGAATTGAAATAATCAGAGATGATTTTCATTCACGCTATATAATAGTCTGTCTAGTTATAAAATTCGACATTATTAACTTTTTAAAACCTTGGAACTGCTGTTTTATGAGAGGTTTAACAAAAAAGCCGAATCTCTATTTAATTAAGATTCGGCAAGGTTATGTCTAAATGGGCTTAGAAATTAATCATCATCCATAGCAGCAAAAAGCTGCCTGTAATCTTTTTCTTTTGAAAGTTTGATTTTTGCTGACTTGATATATTCTCTAAAAGCAACGGCTTCCAATTCAGGAAAGTGATCAAAAACATCCCTTTTCTTCAAATTTACTTTTGCCAAAGAACCATCTGATCCCTTAACATAGTATTTTTTGTGTTGGCTGAATTTTGAATTCGTTTGTGTGATGCCAAAATTCTCTCCTTTTCTCAATTTTGCATTGTGATCCTTGAAAAATACAATGTCCCCACTTTCATAAAGAACTTCGTAGAACTTGTCTGGATGCTTGTCATTCACTTTCTTAAGTGACAATAAATCACCATCTTTTTCTAAAAGAATCTCCTTATAGTATCTAGTGTCTAGAACGATATCATCTCCCTTTTTATCAGATGCTATTATCTCTCCAGCATAAAGATCGTATTTGATTTGAACATCAATCATTTCACGACCATCGTTCATAACAAGAGTCGCACTAGACGCGTCCTTAGTAAGATAAGGAGATCCATCAATTTCATCGTAAGAGGAAATCGAAGAAAGGTATTGATTTGACATCATGTCGTTCGCTAATCCTCTTAATATGGATGTGTTTGCACCTTGGTATGTGAAACTGCCAGTTCCGGCCCCTAAAGCTCCAGCAGTAGAACTTGATCCTCCACCACAGTTTTGAGTATAAACAAAGCCAAAAGCTAAGAAGCAGAATATCGAAAGAATTAGTTTTTTCATAATGTTTTTTTCTTGTTTGAAATTATATAAAATAGAACGTATTTGAAAGCCAGGATGTCTATTAATCTAAAATTATGTTCGTTTCATATTCTTTTATGCCAATTTAATCCTTGGAATATTACATTGCAACAAAAAGAAATTAAAATATGAATGCACACGAAATTGATTATAAAATTTATGGTGAAGAGATGCAATATGTCGAGATAGAACTGGATCCCCATGAGACGGTCGTTGCAGAGCCTGGAAGTTTTATGATGATGGATGAGGACATCGAAATGAGGACAATTTTTGGTGATGGCTCAGGACAAGAAGAAGGTCTTTGGGGAAAAATGCTTTCAGCAGGAAAACGTGTGTTGACTGGAGAGAAACTGTTTATGACAGCATTCACACACATTGGAGTGGACAAGCATAAAGTGAGTTTTGCTTCTCCATATCCAGGTAAAATCATACCATTGGACTTGTCTGAACTTGGAGGAAAAGTTGTTTGTCAAAAGGATGCTTTCTTATGTGCAGCTCAGGGGACTGCAGTAGGAATTGAGTTTTCTAGAAAACTGGGAAGAGGATTCTTTGGTGGTGAGGGATTTATTATGCAAAAAATAGAAGGCGATGGAATGGCATTTATGCATGCTGGAGGACATGTTCTAGAGCGGACCTTAGATGTAGGAGAACATTTGAGTGTGGATACTGGATGTCTTGTTGGGTTCACTCAAACGGTAGATTACAATATCGAAATGGTAAAAGGGATCAAGAATATGATGTTTGGAGGTGAAGGGTTTTTCTTTGCAAGTCTTCGAGGGCCTGGAAAGGTTTGGATTCAGACACTTCCATTTAGTAGATTAGCTAATAGGGTCATAAAGAATAGTAGACATCTTCTCGGTGGTGGTAAAGGAGAAGGAAATGTGTTAGGTACACTCGGGGATATTATGGACGGAGATGGATTTAGGCTGTAACAGGTATAAAATCTCTTACAAAGATCCATTTGTCAACAGTGGAATGTTCTTCTGAAAATGAATATCTATCGGTATCAAATCCTTGAATATCCAGTTTGTTTGAGATTTGATTGTCAATAATGTATCTAGTTACTAATCCTCGTGCTTTTTTTGCATTGAAAGAAATAAATGTGAGATCATCACCTTTGTATTCTTTGAAGTTTATAGTTAGAAGTTCTCCATTTAACTTTTTCTTATTGATGGAAGAGAAGTATTCATTTGATGCAAGATTAACCACAAGGTTAGAATTTGTTTTTTCTAAATCATCATTCAGCATTTGAGTTATTCTATTTCCCCAAAATTTGTATAAGTTTTTACCTCTTCTATTGTTCAATTTAGTTCCCATTTCAAGTCTATAAGGTTGAATGAGATCCATTGGTCTTAATAGTCCATACAAGCCAGAAAGAATTCTTACATGATCTTGTGCAAAGTGAAGATTTTCTTCAGATAGGCTGGAATTTTCCAGGCCTTTGTATACATCACCATCAAATGCTAAAACGGCAGATCTACTGTTGCTTATATCATGATTTATTTTGAATGATTTGAACCTTTTTTCATTTTCGTTAGCAATATTCTCACTGATATGCATCAGGTTTTGAAGTTTTTTAGATGACTTTTTACTCAATATTTTGATGAGTTGTTCAGTGTCATTCAGCAGTCTTGGTTGGCTCAAGCCATTTTGACTTTCGCGACTGAAGTCTAAAGATTTAGCAGGAGAAAGTAATACGATCATTCTTAAGTACTTAAATTCAAAGTATAAAGAATGTAAATGTAGGAATGGTTCAATAAAAAAGCACTTCTGACGGGAAGTGCTTTTAAAAATATTGCTGTGAGAGAAGGACTCGAACCTTCACGAGGAGCTTAGCCACATCGAAATGCGTTTGTCGCTGAACCCCACCCTCGAGACAAGAGGGCACGTCTACCGATTTCATCACCTCACAGAATTTATATTATTCGTTCCTCCTTTGAAGACAATACAAATATAGGGTGTATTTCTAAAGTGTTGCAAGTTATTCAACAAATTAGATAAAATATTAGATTATATATAATAATGTGTGTTATTGTCACATAATATCAAATTTGTACTATTAAAATCTATGTTAATTTTGAAATATTTTAAATAAAGTTCTCATCAGTATAGATTTTCAATATTCCGTTCAATCTTTTTTCAAAATAAGTCCAGTCATGGGCCCTTCATTTTCTTTGGATGATTTCTTTTTGTTGGATTTAAGCCCCAGAAATAAAAGCTTGCCTGACGTGTCCTTTCCAAGGGCTATGACGAAGTATATTAATCAAATGAGAAGAGAAAAAGTTAAGCCATTGGCATATGGAGGTTATTTTGAAAAAAGGAATATCTATCAAAGTCCACTTTTTAAGTCTTCCTTGCCAATAAGAGATATACATCTTGCAATAGATGTATGGACCGATGCTCATACCTCAATTTATGCGCCGATTGATGGAACTGTGTTTTCTCTAACATACAATAATGGTATACTAGATTATGGTTATACCTTGATCCTTGAGCATAGAATTTATGATGAGTCATTTTATACATTATATGGTCATCTTGGTGCTTCAATCAAAGACTTATTACGGGTTGGAATGAATGTTAAATCAGGTCAAATTATAGGTCAACTGGGCGAGGAATCAGAAAATGGAGGATGGAGCCCACATTTACATTGTCAAGTGATTTTGAATTTAGAAGGTAACATAGGAGACTTTCCAGGCGTTTGTTCAGAAGGAAAAAGAAGTCATTATAAAGATAACTGTCCTGATCCTACTTTTTTTATTTTGCCAAAATAGTAAGCTCAAATACCAGAAAGCTATTAATCAAAAGAATATCGATACCATTGAAAAAATTTGCTCTAATATTCCTTCTATCTTTCTCGGCTTTTTTTGCTTCGCAAAGTCAATCTAAAATAACAGGTATCACAATGGTAGCTCCTCCTCAGGAATTTGAAAAGGATCCCATGCCAAGTATCAAAAAAATAAACAGTGAATGGGTGGCAATAGTGCCTTATGCTTTCATAGCGAGTAATGACGCCACCGTCAGGTTTGGATCTGAGAGACAATGGTGGGGTGAGCGTAAAGAAGGAGTCATAAGAAGCATCGAATTAGCCAAAGCAAATGGATTAAAGATTATGATAAAACCTCAAATCTGGATGCATGGCAACTGGATTGGAGAAATGGATTTTGATGTAGAGGACGACTGGAAAGAATGGGAAGAAAGCTATGAAAGATACATTATGACTTTTGTAGACCTGGCTATAGACATGGATGTTGAGATGATTTGTGTTGGAACTGAAATCGAAATTGCTTCTAAAAAGAGGGAGTCATATTGGCGTAAATTGATATCTAAAATTAGAGAAAAGTACAATGGTGAGATCACGTATTCTTCAAATTGGGACAGTTATAAAAATATTCCATTTTGGGATGCTTTGGACTATATAGGAATCAGTGCATATTTTCCGCTATCAGAAGCTATCACTCCAAATGTATATTACCTTAAGTATAAATGGGGAGGAGTAAAAAAGCGTTTGAAAAAATTTAGCAACCATCATAATAAACCCATTCTCTTTACCGAATATGGATACCTTTCAGTAGATGGATGTGCATATAAAACTTGGGAATTGGAGAAAAAAAGAAGAGAATTGCCAGCAAATGAAAAGGCTCAATCTAATGCTTTGGAGGCACTTTACAGTTCGTTTTGGGATGAAAGCTGGTGGGCAGGAGGTTTCTTGTGGAAATGGTATCCAAATGGTGTGGCGCAAGAGGGAAGAAGAGCTAAAGACTATACTCCACAAGGAAAAGTGTCTGAAAGAACTATAAAGAAGTGGTACCAAAAATCGATGAAGTGATGAAGGTGATTCGAACCATAAAAGATATCCAGAGAGAACTAAATGAAATGAGAAAGGAAGGTAAAACCATTGGTTTCAGTCCTACAATGGGAGCCTTGCACAATGGACATTCCTCGTTGATAGCCCAGAGTATAGAAAATAATGATATAAGTGTATGCAGCATTTTCGTAAATCCAACTCAGTTTAATGAAAAATCAGATCTGGAAAAATATCCGAGAAATTTAGAATCTGATATGAAAATTCTAGATGAAATTGGATGTGACATTCTCTTTGCACCGACTGCCGAAGAAGTATATCCACCTGATTTTGTGTCATTCTCAATGGACCTGAGTGGACTTGATGATTTAATGGAAGGAAAGAAAAGGCCTGGACATTTTGCTGGTATGATAGAAGTTGTGCATAGATTATTGGAAATAGTAGATCCTGAGCATATTTATATGGGTCAAAAAGATTTTCAGCAATTTTCCATAGTAAACTATATGCTTAAAACTGAAAGAATGAAGACAGAGCTTGTTGTCTGCCCTATTGTCAGAGAGGAAGATGGTTTAGCTATGAGCAGTCGTAATACAAGGCTTGAACCCAATATCCGCAAACGCGCCTCTAATATTTATAAAACTCTAAAAGCGTCCAAAGATTGGTTAAAATATATACCTGTGAAATACGCCGTGGACAAAGCTATGAATGCCTTAGACATTTCAGATTTCGAGCCGGAGTATTTCGAAATTGTTGATGGATTTACCCTCAAAGGAATTGAAAACTATAGGAAATCTGATTATGTTGTAGCTTGTACTGCTGTATGGGCAGGAGATGTGCGCCTTATAGATAATATGATATATAAGAAGGACTCATAATGTTTCAGCAAATAGGCCTATTTTTGAACATTCATTCCGCTTAATTCTCTTATTTGAAAATATCTTTAAAGGACATTATTCAACTTATCTTATTTACCTCTGTAGGGGCATTTATTTTATATCTTTTATGGAGTTCTCAGACAGCTGCATATGCTGAAGAATGCACTATTCAAGGTATCGCATCTACTGATTGTAGCTTGTCAAATAAATTGATTCAGGATTACAAATCATGCAGCCCATTTTGGCTTGTTGTCGTTTGTGTTATGTTCATGATGAGTAATGTGTTGAGAGCTTTGAGGTGGCAGCAATTACTTGATCCTTTGGGTATTCGCACTAAATTCTATAATTCCTTTTTTACTACTATGGTTGGATATTTTGTCAATTTAGGAGTACCGAGAAGTGGAGAGTTTGCAAGAGGAGCATTAATGGCGAAATATGAAAAAAAACCATTTGAAAAAATCTTCGGGACTATCATTTTGGATCGGACTATTGATGTGTTATCTCTTCTGATAATGTTGGGACTTGGCTTTGTGTTTTGTTTTGATCAGCTCTGGGCATACATTGACGAGAAAGCTCCTAATTTATTGGAGAGCTTACCAATGTATATTTCAGTCTTTGTTGTTCTAGGCATAACTGGTCTCGTTTCGTTGATTTACTTTTTAAGAAGTACAAAAGACACCTCTAATGCATTTTTGGCAAAGGTTAATTCAGTTATTAATGGACTTCTAGATGGAATAAAGAGTATAAAAGAAGTGAAGAACATCCCTTTGTTTATCTTTTATAGTATAGGAATTTGGACATGTTATTACCTCATGAATTATCTGATGTTTTTTGCTTACCCACCTACCTCGCATTTGGGACCACTTCAAGGCCTTCTTGTATTTGACTTTGGGGCTATAGGAATGGTATTCCCTTCTCCAGGGGGAATGGGTACATATCATGCTATGATAATGGAAGCTCTAAAAGTGACCGGTGTCGATAATTTAAGTGGGTTTTCATTTGCAATGATCCTCTTTTTCACTATTAATATGTTTTGTAATATTCTCTTTGGTCTAATGGGATTGGTACTCCTTCCAATTTTAAATGGGAAAAAGTGATTCCTATTATCATCTATAACAATGTTGACCATGCTCTTCCAATAATTCAAAAATGGAAATCAAAGAAGCAAAAAGTGGCTTTTACAAATGGATGTTTTGATATCCTTCATAAGGGGCATGTTGAGTATTTACAAAAAAGTAAGTCTAAAGTTGATCGATTGATTGTTGGAATTAATAGTGATTATTCAGTAAGACTATTAAAAGGAAATACTAGGCCCATTCAAGATCAAAATAGCAGAGCGTCCATTATTGCAGCTTTATCGAGTGTAGACATGGTGATCATTTTTGATGAAAAAACTCCCTTAGAACTTATAATTAAAATAAGTCCTGATATAATTATAAAAGGAGGGGACTATAGTGAAGAAGAAATGATAGGAAGAGAACATGTATTATCTTATGGCGGTGAAGTGATGATTATTCCATTTGAACAAGGGTATTCTACGTCAGGAATCATTGAACAAATAAAAAATCTTTAGAATCAAGGATTAATTATGATACTCAAAGAAATTACAGATTATCTAGAAAAGGTTGCACCTCTATCTTTGCAGGAGAGTTATGACAATGCCGGATTGCTAATAGGCAATGAAGAGATGGAAGTGACTGGGGCGCTTTGTACATTAGATTCTACCGAGGACGTATTGGATGAAGCCATCTCGTTAGGATATAACCTTATAGTTGCTCATCATCCTATTATTTTTGGAGGGATTAAGAAGTTTTCTAATTACTACGTACATCGTGTTATAAAGAAGGCAATAAAAAATGATATTGCTATATACGCTATTCATACAAATTTGGACAATGTTCTGAAAGGTGGAGTAAATGAAAATATTGCAAAAACATTAGGATTAAATCATCTTACCATTTTACGATCAAAAGTAAATCCACAATTTTCTGATAGAGAAATTGGAAGTGGAATTGTCGGTTCTTTTGAGCAACCCATAAGTGAAAAAGAAGTGATGGATATCTTGAAATCAAAACTATCATGTGAGGTGATAAAGCACACTAATCTCCTAGATAGGAATGTTCAGAAGATGGCTATATGTGGGGGTTCTGGTAGTTTTTTATTGAATGATGCCATGAAGACAGGGGCAGATATATTTTTAACTTCAGATTTCAAGTATCACGAATTTTTTGATGCGGATAGTAAAATCGTAATTATGGATATTGGTCATTATGAAACCGAGCATTTGACTAAGATTTTATTATCCGAGATTCTTTGTGATAAATTTCATAATTTTGCGGCCCAATATTCAAAATTGAATACTAATCCCGTTAATTATTATTAAGAATTCAA
>Ga0055584_100000328_pt1 | contig 44488 bp, 29 predicted proteins | sample OSDHelmetaG_FD_58716 | JGI IMG/M metagenome (GOLD analysis project Ga0055584, IMG submission 58716) | Pelagic marine sediment microbial communities from the LTER site Helgoland, North Sea, for post-phytoplankton bloom and carbon turnover... | ecosystem: Environmental > Aquatic > Marine >...
CCCCCCCCAACGTCAGGTCGCGACGAGCAAGCGCAGGCGGTTGCAGGCCTTCTTGCTGTAGTCGGCGATGTCGCCGAGCCGCTCGATGAGCTGCAGCCAGAGCACGACGCCGACGGGGCCCAGAGCCTCTTCTTCGGTGAAGACGAGCTTGAGCAGCACGCTCTCGACGTCGTCGGCCGACTGCTCGAGCCGCAGGACCTCTTCGATCAAGGCCCGGATGGTGCCCTGCTCCGGCCCGGCGAATGCGGCGGAGACCAGATCGTCCAGCTCCTCCATCACCTGGCCGCCGGCGACGGCGCAGGCAACGGCCTCGCTCACCAGCGACAGCAGCGGGGCCTTCATGGACTCGGGCACGACCCACGAGCGCATCTGCAGCAGATCGGCCACGTCCTCGGCGGCGTCGGCGATCGTGTCCTGCAGATCGAGGATCTCCAGGATGTCGCGCCGATCGACGGGCAGGAAGATCCGCTTGGGCAGGTGATCGCGCAGGTCGTTCTTGATGGTGTCGGCGGCGCTCTCGGCGGCGCCGATGGCGGCGGCGGCCTCGGCCAGCGCTGCGGAGTCGCCGGCGAGCAAGGCGTCGAACAGGCCCGGCACGAGGGCCGAGCAGGCGACGGCCTGCTTCATGTGGGCTTGGAGGGGGCCGAAAGGCGACTGACCGAAGAGGGCGGCGAGGGAACGCATGAGGTCTCCGTGGAAGGCGCGGCGAGCCTAGCCGGCGCCCGGGATCACGACGGAATCGCTAGGGTGACAATCGTGAGCCAGCCCAAACGCAACAAGCGCACCCTCGTCGTCGGACGCAGTGGCAAGTACCGGTTCCAGACCGGCCTCGCCACCGCCGCCTTGCTCAACCTCGGCCTCAGCCGCGACGAGGCGTTCGCCGCCTCGTCGGACCTGCGCGACTCCCTCCGGGGGGTCGAGACGATCACCACGAACGAGCTCAAGGCCCGCATCCACTCGATCGCGGAGCACGTCCTGGGGCGGCCCGCGGCCCCCTCCAGCACCGCCGAGCTGCCGTCGCTGCGGTCCTCGATCGGGCTTCTGCCGTTCTCCAGCACCCGCCTGCTGCGCTCGGCGGTCACGGCCGGCCTCGACGCCGACTCGGCCCTGAAGTTCGCCCACGACATCGAGCGGGAGCTGCTCACCCAGGACATCGAGGAGCTCGATCAGGACGCGTTCGACGACCTCGTGGGCCAGCGCCTGGAGTCCACCGCCGGCCAACGCGCGCGGGCTCGATTCGACCTCACGCGGAACATCCGGCGCAGCAAGCGCCCCGTCTTCATCCTGATCGGCGGCGCCACCGGCACGGGCAAGAGCTCCCTGGCGACCGAGCTGGCGTTCCGCCTGGGCATTCGCCACGTGACCAGCACCGACATGGTTCGCGAGGCGATGCGCGCGGTGCTCTCCCGAGAGGTCGTGCCCGGCCTGCACGACCACAGCTTTCGGGGGATGGCGCTGGGCGGCCAGGTCCTGTCCGACCCACGCGAGCGCGTCCTGGCGGGCTACCGGCAGCAAGCCGACCAGGTGGCCGTGGGCCTGCGCGCCGTGCTGCGCCGGGCGGCCCGCGAGAACAGCTCCATGGTGATCGAGGGCACGCACCTGCGCCCCCCCTTCCGCCGCTACGTGCCGCCGGAGGTCGACGGCATCGTCGCCGGCATCGTGCTGGCGGTCCCCGAGGAAGAGGTCCACCGACGGCGGTTCCCGGCCCGGGCCGTATCCCAGCCGCTCCGGCGCGCCGACGACTACCTGGACTCGTTTCAGGCCGTGCGGTGGATCCACGACGACCTGCTGGCCGCCGGCGAAGAAGAGGACTCCCTGGTCATCGCCAACGACGCCCTCGAAGCGTCCGTCGATCAGGCGATCGAAGTGTTCGCCCGCACCCTGCGGTTCGAGGGAGACCAGCCGAGGCCCCGCAGCAAGCTGCAGGGTCCGCCCACGCTCTTCCTGATCCTCGACGGGCTCGCCGATGAGCCCAGCGACGCCCTGGGCGGCCGCACGCCCCTGGACGCCGCGGAGACGCCGACGCTGGATCTGCTCGCCCAGACCGGCGGTCTGGGTCAGATCCGCACCGGCGCCGAGGAGGGCCACATCCCCGAGACCGACGAAGGGCTGATGGCGCTGCTGGCGGGGCCCGACGCTCGGGGCGCCGGCCTCGGCCGGGGCATGCTGGAGGCCCTGGGCCTCGGCATGATCGTGCCCCGGGACGCGATCGTGTTCCGCGGCAACTTCGCGACCCGCCGGTCCGACGGCGAGCTGCTCGACCGCCGGGCCGGGCGCATCCGCGACGGCACCGCCGACCTCGTCGCGGGGCTTCACGACGTGGCGTTGTCCGGCGGGCTCCGCGGCAGCGTCCGGGCCGCCCACGAGCACCGGGTGGTCGTCATGCTGCGCGGCCCCGGCCTCTCGGCGCTGATCACCGACACCGACCCCGGCTCCTCCGCCCTCGTCATGCGCGTGCAGACATCCGCGGCCCGGAACCCGGAGGACGAAGCCGCGGATCGCACAGCCGCGGCGCTGAACGAGCTGCTGGAGATCGCCGGCCGGCACCTGGCCGCTCACCCCCTCAACATCGAGCGCCGCCGCACCGGGCTGCCCCCGGCCAACTGCCTGATCACCCGCGGGGCCTCAGCCGCCCGGGCCCTGGCCCCGCCGATCATGGCCCCGACGACGGCGGCCATGGTCGCCGGCTGCTCCACGGCTCAGGGCGTGGCGCGGGCCGTGGGGCTGCAGCCGGTGCACCGGCCGGGCATGACGGCCAACCTCGACACGGACCTGGACCTGAAGTTCGCCGCCGCGGCGGAGCTGCTCGACAACCGGCGCCTGGTCGTCATCCACCTCAAGGGCACCGACATCGCGGCCCACGACCGCCGGCCCCTGGAGAAGCGCGACTACATCGAGCGGGTGGACGCCGCGCTGGCGCGGCTCACCCGGGAGCGCCCGGCCTTGTGCGAGGGGCTGCGCATCGTGCTGTCCGCAGACCACGGCACAAGCAGCCGCACCGGCGACCACCTGGACTGCCCGGTGCCGCTGCTCGTCGCCCACTGGTCGGCGGAGCTCGCCGAGGAGTCCGAGGGCGCCTCGTTCCACGAAGGGACGTGCGAGCAGGGAGCCCTGGGGTTGCTGGGGCCCGGCGAGCTGCACGAGCTCCTCTGGGTGTCGTGACGGCGCCGGGGCCGCCGCCTACTCTGCCGCCGGAACCAGCCTTGGAGGGGCCATGCTTCGCTTGATCGCCGCCGTCTTGTCGCTCGCCCTGCCCGCCACCGCGGCCCCCCCGATGGGCCCCGCGCTGCCGATCCCCAGCGAGCCCGCCACCGCCGAAGAGAACAAGGTCACGGCGCTGAAGAGCACGAACACGGCGGGCCTCTTCGTCCCGTTCCTGGTCGCGCTGCCCCTGGGTGCCAGCGGCATCTCCATCGCCGCGTCGGCGCCCATCGCCCGCGACGCCGGCGACCTGAACACCGGCCTGGCGTTCCGGCTCTCGGGCCTGAGCCTCATGGGCGCTGGCATGGCCGCCGGGGTGACCATCAACGGCGTCAACCGCGCCGTCCGCACCGGCATGGGCGGGAAGTGGACCGACAACCTGGGCTTCTTCGTCGCCGGCACCGCCGCTTCGGCCGCGGGGATCGGGCTCGCAGCAGCCGGCACGCAGCCCGGGATCTTCCCCACCGAAGCGACCAGCGCCGCCTTGCTGATCCCCGGCGGCCTGTCCTGGGGCGCCGGCATGATCCTCCTCATCGCCGATGCCTTCACGACGGCGCGCGAGAACCTCGCGTACTTCGCCGCCGCCCCCGACCGCGCCGGCCCCCGGTTCGCGGGGCTGTCGGTCACCCCCACCGACGGCGGCGCGGCGCTGAGCGTCGGGCTGGTCTGGTAGGCGCGGACCCGGTTCCCGCCATGCGACGCCTCGCTCTGCTGCTCTCCCTGGCCGCCTGCGCGCCTGCCCCCGAGCCCCCGGCGCCGGTCTCGGCGCCCGAGCCGGTCGCGCCGGCGCCGCCCGCCGCCCCCACCCTCGACTCCTGGTCCACCCGGCCGGGCTTTCAGGTCGCCGTCGCCGCCGAGGGCCTGCGCGGGCCCGTCGACATCGCCTTCGTCCCGAACCCCGGGCCCCTGCCCGATGCGGTGCTCTTCCTGGTGACGCAGCTCGGCGGCGAGATCCGGGCCGTCCGCCGCGACGGCACCCACAGCGCGTTCGGCACCCTCCCCGGCGTCCACCGCCCCGCCCGGCCTCTGCCCTGGGCCGAAGCTGCCTACGGCCTGCACGGCCTCTGCTTCGCCCCCGACGGAGAGACGCTCTACACGACGTCGGTGGCCGAGCACGACGGCGCCCTGCAGAACCGCATCCACCGCTGGAGGCCCAGCGCCGACGACTGGTCCACGGGCGAAGCCGACGCCGGCGTCACCACACCCTTCGATCAAGGCTGGGCGAAGAACGGCCACTCCATCGGCAACTGCTTCTTCGGCGACGACGGCAAGCTCTGGGTGGGCACCGGCGACGGCAACATGCCGCCCACGTCCCACGACCCGAACACCGCCAACGGCAAGCTCCTGCGGTTCGAGCCCGACCTCTCGGCGGCCCGGGACAACCCCGACTACGACGCCGCCCACCCCACCGCCCCGGCGTCGTTCATCCACAGCCGCGGCTACCGCAATCCCTGGGCCATCGCCCAGGGGCCCACGGGCGTGTACGTCGCCGACAACGGCCCGGGCGTCGACCGCCTCCTCCGCCCCGCCCCCGGCACCGACCACCCCTGGGACGGCGGCGACGGCTCGATGCTGTTCGGCAACCTCATGGTCTGGTCCCAGGCCATCGGCCCCGCCGACCTGGTGCACGTCGACAGCCCGCTGTTCCCCGATCACGCCAACACTCTGTGGGTGAGCGCCCCGTCCCTGGCCGGGGTGATGCGGGTGCCCCTGACCGCCGACGGCGTGGTGGCGGGCCCGCCCAAGCTGGCCGCCAGCCGCACCGGCGGCAGCTACAGCACCGAGTCCGTCAACGGCGTCGCCCTCGGCCCCGACGGCCTCTACTTCGCCCACATGGTCTACGGCCCCTCGCCCGCCGAACCGTTCGCCCCCTCGGCCATCTACCGGCTGACCTGGGACGCCGCCGCCGGCGCCCAGGGGACCCCGTCGGGGGGCAGCTTGTTCGTGTCGTCGGGGTGCATCGGCTGCCACGCCCTCAACGACAAGGGCGGCCGCGCGGCCCCCCCCCTGGACGGCATCGGCCCCCGGATCGAGGCGCGCCTCGCCGACCCCAACGGCACGGCGCTTCAAGGCTCGTCGGGCAACCCCACCTGGGACGCCGCCCGCGCGGCGGTGCTCGCGGCGCCCCCCGAAGACCGCGTCGCGGCCTGGATCGAACAGCAGATCCGACACCCCGGATTCGACGGCGTCGGCGAGTCGATGCCGGCGCTGCCCCTGCCCGAGGCGGACGTCCTCGCCCTGGCCGAGTACCTCGCCCACCGTTGACCCCCGGGCCAAGACCGAGTAGTTCGCACCTCCCTTCCAGGAGGCGCCGTGTCCCAGTCCGAGTTCCCGCCCGTCGACATCTCCGTTCCCGCCCTGACGTTTCGCGCCGTCAGCACCGGCATGTTGTTCGGCGGAATCCTGAGCCTGTGCAACATCTACCTCGGCCTGAAGATCGGCTGGGGCATGAACATGTCCATCGCCGCGGCCCTGTTGGGCTTCGGGTTCTGGCAGGCGAGCACGAAGCTGTTCGGGCTCGAGAAGTTCGGGGTGTTAGAGAACAACCTGAACCAGACGGCGGCCAGCTCGGCGGCGTCGATCAGCTCGGCCGGCCTGGTGGCGCCCATCCCCGCGCTGACGATGATCACGGGCCGCACGTTCGGCTTCTTCGAGCTGACGCTGTGGGTCCTGTCGGTGGCGCTGGTGGGCGTCGTCGTGGCCATCGGCATCCGCAAGCAGATGCTGGTGACGGACAAGCTGGCGTTCCCCGGCGGCGTCGCCACGGGCCAGACCCTCAAGGAGATCTACGCCAAGGGCGATGAAGCCATCGCCCGGGTTCGCATGCTGCTGGGCGGCATGGCGGCGGGCGCCCTGAGCAAGGTCGCGGTGCTGGTGTTCTCCATCAAGAAGGTGTCGTTCCCCGGCTCCTTCGGCGTGGCCGACGGCGGCGTCCTGGCGGGCAAGGGCCTGACGAAGATCTCCATGAAGAACCTGGGCTTCGCCCTGGACCCCTCGGCGATGATGGTGGCCGTCGGCGCCATCATCGGCATGCGCGCGGCGGCGTCGATGCTGCTCGGCGCGGGCGTGGCCTGGCTGATCATCGCGCCCCAGGTCCTCGAGCTGGGCTGGGCCGACCCCGGCGCGGCCGACAAGGGCTGGTTCGGCCCGTCGGTGAAGTGGATGCTCTGGCCCGGCGTGGCGATGATGGTCACGGCGTCGCTGACGTCCTTCAGCTTCTCCTGGCGCGCGATCCTCAACGCCTTCAAGGGCGGCGGCGGCAAGGACGGCGACGACGGGGCCGCCGATCACGACGTGCCGCGCAAGGCGTGGATCGCCGCGGTCGTCGCCGCCGGCTCCCTGTCCGTGGCACTGCAGGTCTTCCTGTTCGACATCGGCGTCGTGCTCGCCACCGCCGGCGTCGGCCTGACGTTCGCCCTGGCCATCGTCGCCGGCCGCGTCTCGGGCGAGACCGGCGTCACGCCCGTGGGCGCCATGGGCAAGGTCACGCAGCTGAGCTTCGGCGTCGTGAACCCCGGCGACGCGGTCAGCAACCTCATGGCCGCCAACGTGACCGGCGGCGCCGCGTCGCAGTGCGCGGACCTGCTCAACGACCTCAAGTCCGGCCTCATGGTCGGCTCGGCGCCCCGGCACCAGGCCGTGGCCCAGGCGTTCGGCGTCCTGGCCGGAGCCATCTTCGGCAGCGCCGCCTACCTCGTGCTCATCCCCGACCCCGCCAACATGCTGCTCACCGACGAGTGGGCGGCCCCCGCGGTGGCCCAGTGGAAGGCGGTGGCCGAAGTCTTCGCCGTCGGCATCGAAGCCATGCCCACCGGCGCGCTCGGAGCCCTGGCCGTTGGCGCCGTGGTCGGCGTGGTGCTCGCCATCGCCGAGAAGGTCCTGCCGAAGCACATCGCCACCTGGGTGCCGTCGCCGGTGTCCGTCGGCCTGGCCTTCGCCATCCCCGCCTACTACGCCTTCAGCTTCTTCCTGGGCGCCGTGCTCATGAAGGTCGGCGAGCGCTTCTTCAGCTCGTGGACGGCCCGCTTCGGCATCGTGCTGGCGGCCGGGATCATGGCCGGCGAGTCCCTCGCCGGCGTCGGCGACGCCGTGGTCAAGATGCTCGGCGGCTGAGGCGGGCGCTCGGGCTGACGGCGCCCGCGCCCCGGGCCGCTAGTCCTCGTCTTCGTCCTCGTCGAGCACCGGGTTCACCCCGGTCAGGTCCACCCCGGTCATGGAGCCCTGCCCCGCGTTGGCCGCTTCCACTCGGTGGGCCAGCTCGCGGGCGATGCCCAGCAGGATCGACGGGTGGTGGTGCATCAAGCGCCGCAGATCCGACGCCTGCAGCACAAACGCCCGCGCCGCGGTCCGCGCCCGCACGTCGGCGCTGCGCTCGCCGTCGGTCAAGAACGCCATCTCGCCGACCACGTGCCCGGGGTGAATGGTCCCCGACCGCGTGCGCCCGTCGACGGTGACCTCCCAGCGCAGGGTGCCGTCCAACAGGATGAACACGTCGTTGCTGTGCTCACCGCGCCAGATGATGGGCTCGCCGGCCTCCAGGCCCACCCGCACCAGGCGGACCGCGATGTCCAGCAGGACCCGGGCCGGCAGGCTGCGGAAGACGTCGGCCCGGTCCAGCAACTCCAGCCGCCGCAGGATGTCCGCCGCCGGCTTCGTGCCGGCGCGGGTGCAGACCTGCCCCCACAAGGCCTTGTCGGCGATCTGGGGCAGGTGCAATTCCAGCTCGCCGGAGAACGGGGGCGACTCGGCGATCTGCCGCGGGAACAAGGCCCCCAGCGAGTCCGGCACGACCGACGCCAGCGCTTCCAGCCGGTCGTTGCCGTCATCGCGCCAGGTCTCCAGCAGGAACGATCCCTGCTGCTCGATGACGTCGGTCCACGGCCCCCGCTCGTACTGACTGGACTTGCTCAGCGTCAGGAGCAGGCTGCGGTAGCGCTTGTAGAACCAGCGGGCGGCGGTTTCGTCGACGCCCGCGCACTCGCGGTGCGCCTGGTACAGCGCGCGCACCCCGTCGGCCGTCGCCTCGGTCTCGGGGTCGAAGGTCGGCAGCAGGGTCGGCCGGCGGTCCAGCCAGCGCTGGGCGAACTCGTCGATGTAGCGCTGGGACTGCGCCATCAGGTCGATGTTCATCCACTCCAGCTGGAAGTAGAAGTACGACAGCTGGTCGGACATGTAGGCGGCGTTGAACGCGGCGATGTCCGCCTCGCGGTCCACGGGCTGCTCGGCGTCGGGCCGGCTGCGCCGGAGCAGCTCGTCGGGCGGGACGTGCATCACATCGCCCAGGAGCTCGTAGGTCTCCAGCGTGCGGGTGCCGATCTCGCCGGACGCGTACGTCGAGTGCAGCACGTCGCCGTAGAGGTTCCGGGCCAGGGACTCCGACGGCATCTTCGCCCGGATCCCCACCAGCGCCCGCTGGATGAACGACCGGAAGAACGCGCGGTCGTCGGGTGAGAGGTGGTGGTTCTGCAAGGCGACGGCGAGTTCGTTGGCGATCTGCTCCTCGCGCCAGAGGTCCTCGCCGAACAAGCCGGCGTGGTCGCGCAGCGCGTGACCGAGCTCGTGGGCCACCACCCGGGGCACGAAGAGAGTCAGGAAGCGGACCAGGGCCTCCTCGGACTCGGCGCTGAACATGCCGCCCATGAACATCACGTAGAGCGCGGCCGCCGGGTCGTTCCAGTCAGGCACCGACAGGCACAGCTCGTGGTTCGACCGGTTGTAGCTGCACAGGATCCCGCGGCTGGGGACCAGCTTGAGATCGGCGGGAAGCTCCAGCCCGTGAGCCGCCAGCTTCCCGCGGTAGACGGCCAGCCAGTGCTCGCCGAGGGCGAACAGGTCGGGCCGCACCGCGGGGGCGTCGGGCTCCCCCGCCGCCTCGGCCGCGGGGGCCTCGGCCGGCGGCTCCTCGGGCGGCGGCTCCGGGACCGGCTCGGAGGCCGGCGGCTCCGGCGGCAGCACGTCGGCCAGCAGGTGCAGATCGCCGACCGCACCGACCGCCCGCAGCGCGGCGGCGGCCTCGAGGGGATCGCCCTCCCCGTGCCGCGCCTGCTCGGCCAGGATCCGCGCTTCGTCCCAGCGCATGGAGTACTGCCTCGCCGCCGCCAGGCCCTTGTTCCACTTCGCCCGCGCCTTGCCCTTGCGCCCCGCCTGCCAGGCTGCGGTTCCCTGGAACATCAGCGACCGGGGCTTGAAGTACCAATGGAGCAGGGCACCCTCGGCCAGATTGCGCAGGGCCTTCGCCTGCAGCTTCGGCTCCTCGACGGTCAGCAGCGCCTCGGCCACGAGCCCAAAGGTGCCCAGGTACAGGAAGATCATCAGAGGCTTGGCCGAGTACATCTCCAGGCTCGTGCGCGCGTGCTCCACGGCCTCGTCGGTGCGCCCCTGGCGCATCCGGAGCCCGGCCCGAGCGCCGTGGAACGCGACCCGGCTGAAGTAGTCGGCCCCTTCCTGATGCTGTTCGGCCGACGCCAGCTGCTCCTCAGCCTCGTCGATGTGCCCCAGCGACAGGAGCGCCGGCACCGAGAACACCAGCCCGTAGGCCATCTGCTCGCGGTTGTCGTACTCGCGGTTCATCTCGACCGCTTCGGCAAACGGCGGCAGGCACTCGGCGAGGGAACCCTGGAAGTAGTGGAGCAGCGCGTCGATGACGACGCCGTGACCCAGGGCGTAGTGGTCGCCGTACTCCCGGCCGACCCGCAGTCCCTCGTCGGTGCGCTGCCGAGCGTCGGCCCACGCACACCGGGTCATGTCCGAGACCGCCCGGGCCCACTCCTTGATCACGCGGGTCCGGGGCTCGTCGCTCTCGTCGGACAGCCGCCGGTAGATGCGCTCGATCCAGCCGACCTTCACCGTGCCGGCGATGACCCCAAGGTTCACGTACGCCGCGCCGGCGATGGAGCGGTCCGACGCCTGCTCGGCGAGGTTCGCCGACAGCAGACCCATGGCCAGCCACGGCAGGGCCTCCACCCGGAAGTACGAGCCGTTGGCGTACCAGGACGCTGCCTTGCTGGCCGCGATCTGCGCCTGCCTCCGGTTCTCGTTGCGCGTCCTCACCGCAAGCCGCGGCAGCAACCGGAACGACCCCTGCCGAATGCCTTCGCGCACCAGCATCCAGACCCACCCCGCGGTCCTCCTCGGCGGCGCCCACCCGACCAGGTCCAGCGACCTGCGCAGCGCCCGCTCGGCGGCGTCCATCTCGCCGAGGCCCTGCAGCGCAGCTCCTCGGCCCCGCTGCAGCTCGGCTCGACGCAGCGACGACACCTGCTCGTCGGGCAGCCCCTCGGCCAATCCCGCTGCCTCGTCCAACGCACGCAGCGCCTCCCGATCCGCGCCCGCCTGCAGCGCGGCGTAGCCGGCTCGCTCCAGGTACCCCAACGCCGACGCCCGCTTGTCCGCGCCGCGCCAGTGGTGGGCGAGCCGCAGCGGATGCACCGGCCGACCCGATCGATCGGCCTCCAAGTCCGCGGCGACCATGGCGTGGAGCTGCCGACGCCGGTCCGACAGCAGCAGCTGGTAGCAGGTCTCCTGAACCAGGGGCTGGCGGAAGGACCAGCGCCCGGGCCGTTCCACCGCCTCGACCACGAGGTCGGCCGCGGCCAGACGCCCGAGCTGAGCGGTCAGCTGCTCGGCGCTGATGGAGCCCGGGTGGATCTACCGCAGGAAGGGCTGCAGGAAGTCGCGCCCGAGCACGGCGGCGATCTTGAGCGTGCGCTGATCGTCGGCCCGGAGTCGGTCCACGCGGCTGGTCACGAGGCCGTGGACCGAGTCGGGCAGCTGCACGGATCCCGGCGTCACCCCTTCGGCCAGCGCCGACCGCTCCCGCGTGGAGACCAGCTGCCCCGAATCGCGCAGGGCCAGGGCCAGTTCCTCGCACAGCAACGGGCTGCCGCCGGCGCGATCCAGGATCAGCTGCTCCAGTTCGCGACTCAGCGAACGGCTGCCGAGCCGTCGCCGCGCGATCTCCACGAGCGCCGGGCCCGCCAGGCTGCCCAGGGGCAGGTGCACCCGCCCCGCTGCCTCCACGAGCCGCGTCCAGGCCGCCGGGGCATCGTCCGTGCGCGGCCGACCAACGAGCACCAGCAACACCGGCTTCACCCAACGCTGCACGGCCACGGTCAGGGCCAGGGAGGACGGGTCGAGCCAGTGGGCGTCGTCCAGCACGATCACCGTCGGCTGCCGCGCGCAGACCGCCGCGACCAGGGCTCGCAGCAGGTCCCGGGTGGCGTCGGCCCGCTGGGAGCCGCTCATGCCGCGGGTGGTGTCGTTCTCCTCCAGGTCGACGCCCAACAGAGGGCCCAGCAGCGGGACCCAGAGCAGGAGCTCCGGCTCGCCGGCCAGGAGCTCTCTCAAAGCCGTCGCGGGATCCGCTTCGGACGCCACGATGGGGTCCAGGGCTTCGGCCCAGGCGCTGAACTGGGACTCGGCGATGGGGTCGCCCGCCCCGACCAGGACGGAGAGGCCGCGGGCCCGCGCGAGCCCGTGCAGCGTCGCCGCCAGCAGCGACTTTCCGCTGCCCGGGGGCCCCTCGATCAACACGAGCCCCGAGCGGTCCTCGACCAGCGCGTCGAGCCGCTCGGTCAACGCGGCCAGCTCGGCCTCCCGGCCCACCAGCGCCGACGCCGGCTCCGAGTCGTCCACCGCCTGCAGCCGGTCGCCGGTCAGCGCATCGAGCCGAGTCGACGACACGCCGACCGCCTCCATGCCCCCGGTCAACGCATCGAGCGCCCCCGTGTGCAGCGACTGCTGCCGCCCGGTCAACAGGACCTCGTGGCGGCCCGTCGCGTCCAGCGTCGCGACGGGGCGGTGCACCGCGACGTCTCCGTCCCGCCCCCGCACCTCCACCGCCGTCGCCGCCTCGAAGCGCCAGCGGCCGATGGCCGCCTTGACCGTCTCCTGATCGCACAGGACGCAGTCCTTGCCCAGTTGCATCAGCCGCGCCGCCAGGTTCACGGCGTCGCCGAGCATCGTGAACTCGCGGCGCAATCCACTGCCGTAGGCGCCGCAGAACGCGCGCCCCGTCGACACGCCGATCCCGTGCTTCAGCCCGGCCCTCCGGAGCACCTCGGCGATCTGCATGGCGGCCTGCACGCCGCGCACCGCGTCGTCCTCGTGGCTCAGGGGCGGGTAGCCGAACGCGAGCACGACGGTCGTCCCCTTTTCGTCCACCAGGGTCTTGTCCAGCGTGCCTTCGAGCCGGTCCACGACCCGCCCCAGCTCCCCCAGCAGCGAGCGCAGCTCCGCCTCCCCCTCGGGCCGCCCGGGGTCCAGCAGCGGCAGGTTCACGAACACCGCCGTGATCGTCCGCAGCTCGGCCCGCCACTCGGCGTCCCCGCCGCGCTGCAGCACCGCCGCGGGCAGGAACCGGCGGGCCGACTCCACCACCTCCACGGTCTCCCGCACGGGCGCGAGGAGCGTCCCCGTGCTCCCCGCCAGCGTCATCGAGTCGACGATCAACGAGTCCCCCAGGCTCTCGTCGATGACCTCGTAGCCCCGCGGCGCCGCGGCCATCAGCCGGTTGCCCCCCGACAGCTCCGGCCCGCTCGCTCCGCACAGCTGCGCCGCCCGCGGGGACAGCACGATCTGACCGGGCTTGGCGGACTTCTCGGCCAGGCCGGCGTCCCGCATCGCTTCGCCGGCGACGACGTAGGTGTGCCCGCGCCCCGCCGGCACCATCAGCAGCGTCGCCTCGCCCACCCCGATGCCGATGCGGAGGCTCAGCCCGTGGTCCCGGAACTCCGGCGTCGGCTTGAGCTGCGCGAGGATCAGCGACGCGGTCTCCGCCGCGGTCCGAGCGACCGTCGCGAGACGGTCGCCGCCCTCGGCCGGCCACACCGCCAGCACCGCGTCGCCGGCGAAGCAGACGATGTCCCCGCCCGAGGCGTGGATCTCCTCGATCATCACCCCGAAGCAGGCCTCCAGGATGCGCGTCAGCTTCGCCGCGCCCGCCGGCCCCGACTCGGCGAGCCGACGGCCGAGGGCGGTGAAGCCCGCCAGATCCGCCAGCAACGAGGCTCCCTCGAAGCGGTCGGAGCCCGCCAGGTCGCCCAGACGCAGCCGCCCGAGCAGCCGCCGGGGCAGGTACGGCGCCAGCTCCATCATGCTGTCCGCCGCGGAGCCCACCTCGCCGGGTTCAGCCGCCAAGCGGCTTCCGGGCCGAGACTTCGGCGAAGCAGAGGGGGATGTCGCCGTGGGGCACGAAGAAGGCGTCCCCGAACGCGTTCATGCGGGGGATGCCGTCGTCGCCCAGGGACACCATGGCGCCCACGTACCGGTCCTGGCCGACCTGGCCGTCCAGCACCTGGGACGACTCGATCTCGAACCCCACGTCGGCTACCGCCGCCCAGGTCTCCGTGGGCGTCGGCATCGGTCGGGCGAACCCCCACACCCGCTCCAGCTCCCGCAGGTGCGACCGCTGCACGTCGCTCATGTCGCCATCCCGCGTGCACTGCCCCTTGCAGAAGAGGCGACCGCCCGGCTTGAGCACCCGGAACGCCTCACCGAACAGCACCCGCTGGTCCCAGGCGTACTCGGCCGACTCCAGGTACCAGACGACGTCGAAGGTCGCGTCGGCGAACGGGAGCTCGTGGTAGTCGCCCTCGGTGAAGCGCACCCGGTTCGCGAGCCCGCGCTCGGCGGCCAGCTTGCGCCCCAGCTCGACCTGCACGCCCGAGATCGACAGCGCGTCCACCTGCACGTCGGCGAACGCCTCGGCCGCGTCCATGGCCGGACCGCCCACGCCACATCCGGCGTCGAGCACCCGGTCCCCGGGCTTCAACCCCGCGCGCCGCGCCGTCTCCAGGTTGTGCTCGCGGGGATCCTCGTGGCCGGCCGGGCCCTGGCGGTACAGCGCAGCCTGGAACGTCGTGCCGGCGTGCTCGACGAAGTTCGCCGAGTGGGCGTCGTAGATCACGCGGGCGGCTTCGGCGGCGTCCTTGGGGCCGCTCACGATCAGCCTGCGGCGTTGTCGCCGACCGCGTCGCCCAGGGACGACACGAAGGCCTCCACGGCGGCGCGATCGAGCTTGTTCAGGGCGGCCACGATCTCGGGCGAAGCCTCGAACCCGGCGGCGGACAGCGCCCCTTGGGGATCGTCGAAGAGCGCCTTGCGGAACTCCGCGTCGGAGATGGCCTTGCCGATGATGTCGGGCGGGAGCTGGATCATGGTGTGTCTCCCCTCGACGGATCGGCCCCGGCCGACTCGTCGCTCGTGTTCTGCTGGGTCCCCCCCAGCAGGTGCGCAAAGAACTGGGTCAGAGCCGCCGTCAATGCTTGTTGCATCATGCCTATGCGCGCATCGAACCACGAACGGGCGCCGGTTGCGCCCAGGCGCAGCGCCGCGCCGCAGGCAGCGTTCAGGTCGTCTCGGGACTCGCCGAAGAGCGTGTCCAGGCCGCCGTCGACGATGAGCTGCCGCATGAGCGCCCCTTCGCCGTCCAGGCCCCCGAACCGCCGCACCGCCGGGGTGAACCGTCCGCCCCGCAGGTCCTCGCGCGCGTCCATCGCGTCGTTGAAGGTCTGGGCCGCCCGCACCGAGCGCGCCACCAATTCCTCCAGGTCGGGCAGCTGCGCCCAGTCCCCGGTCGCCGCCAACAGGGCCGCGCTGGGCAGCACGAGGGGGCGTGAGCGCTGCAGGACGGCCGCCTCTTCGGCCGGGCCGTACACCGCGTCGCGCCCCAGCAAGGTCGCCTCCAGCAGCATCGCGTCGCCGTAGCCCGCCCAGACTTCCTCGAACAGCGCCCAGAACCCCGCGTGGTCCCCGACGACCCGGGCCAGCGCGGCGGTGTGCGCCGCCAGGAACGCCTGGGCCAGCATCATGGCCTCAGCGGGCTCCCCCAGGTCCTCGTCCATCCAGTCGTCCTGGACCCGCACGGCGGCGTAGCCCAGCCATGAGCCGGCCAACACGTCCGCGAGGGCGGCGTCGCTCAGGGACCGGGGCTCCGCCAACCACAGCGGCGTGACCAGCACGGGCTGCGAGTTGAGGCCCAGGTAGTATTCGGGGTCGTCGCCCCGCAGCCAACCGTGCCGCTGCATCAGGGCATCAAACGCCGCGTGCAGGCGCGGGCCGACCTGGGCGCGCACGGCGCGGAGGCGGTCGTCGATCAGCTGGGAGACTTGGGCGGCGTCCATCGGACTGCCGAGTTTCCCCCCCGCGACGCCTCAGCCCAAGCCCGCCTCGAATCTCCGGAAGGCCCCAAACCTGAGCAGGTTGCCTCCGCCAACGCGTGCTACTCGGCGGTCGTGAAGCTCCACGACTCCGCGAACGGCGCCCCGGCCACGCTGCCCGACACCGTCGCCTCGTAGGTGGTCGCCGGCTCCAGCGGGGCGTGGGGCACGAGGAAGACGCTGCGCAGCAGGGCGGCGTCGTTGGCGGGCGACAGGACGTCGGCGGCCACGGCGCCGTCCGGACCCACGAGGCTCGACGCCGCGTCGGCGCGGACGTCGAACGTGCCGTTGCCGGACGCGAGTGGTGCCAGGAAGGTGATGCTGACCGGGTACCCGACGACCCCCCGGGTCGGCGCCGGGTCGGGGGCTTCGGTGTCGCTGTCGAAGGCCGTAGGCACGCCCCACTGGCCGTCGGCGGGGTAGACGGCGGACTCCACGCCGGCGTCGGGCTCCCATGGGCCGACCATCAGCATCACGTCGAACAGCCCCGCCGAACCAAACCCCGCGGAGTCCAGCACCGGCGCCATGAGCGGCTCCCGGTGGTAGACGTTGGACATCCAGACGTCCACGGCCGACGCCGGCTTGCTGCCGTCGCTGAAGTAGCCGACGACCTCGGACAGCAGCTCCACGGACGCATCGAGCTCGAACCCGGCCGCGTCGACCCGCTGCGGCGCGCGGTCCCCGGTGTAGGCGGGGTGGGCGGGCTGGGACTCCACGTGGCCGAACTCGTCGGTCGCGACGATGTAGTCGGCGTGGGCCTGGGCGGCATCGTTGAGGGCCGGGTCGAACCCCACGGGAGCGAGGCCCGCGAGCACGCGGTGGCAATTGAGGCGGGAGACGCCGAGCTGTTGAGACGAGCTCGCGCTGGGATCGCCGCCCACGGCCGAGTCGAGGCAGGCCTCGTCGACGGCGGTCACGACGGGCTCCGCGTCGGGCGGCTCCGGCGGCGGGGGCGCGAAGAGGAAGCAGCCTTGGAGGCAGAGCAGGGCGGGAATGATGATCCAGCGAGTCATGGGGCCCCTCCAGGGCGTTCACGAAGCCCTCCTGGCCTCGGGACTGCACTTCAGCGCACCGCGCCCGACCCGGCAATCCCCCGATGGGGCCCCGGCTGACGGGACCCGGTAGGCTCCCCCCTCCAACTGGAGGCGGCGATGGCGATCACGGGACAATGCGGCTGCGGCGGGGTGCGATTCACCCTGGACTCGGCCAAGGGCAAGGGCGCCTGCCATTGCGGCGTCTGCCGCCGGACCAGCGGTGGCGTCTACATCGAGTGGGTCACCAAGCGCCCCGAGTCGAGCGCGCTGGAGCTCGCCGACGGCGTCACGCTGACCGAGCTGCAGACCAGCAGCTACCTCACCCGCAAGAGCTGCTCCCGGTGCGGCGCGTCCGTGGTCAACCGGGCCGCGCTCGACAACGGCTACGTCGGCGACAACTGGATGGCCGCCCTGCTCGACGACCCCGGCGCCGTGCCCCGCACCCACCACATCTACTACGCCGACCGCATCGTCGATGTGGACGACGGCCTGCCGAAGTTCGACGCCTACGGGCGCCCGAAGAAGTGAAGCTCGTCCTCTCCAATCTCCCCCCCGACGCGGCGGAGTCCATCGCCTCGACGCTCGTGCAAGAACGCCTTGCGGCCTGCGTCAACCTGCTGCCGGTGACGTCGGTGTACCGCTGGGACGGCGCGATCCAGCGCGACGCCGAGGTCACCGCCCTCATCAAGGTCCGGGCCGAAGGGGTCGACGCCCTGCGCGCCCGCCTGGTGGAGCTGCACCCCTACGACCTGCCCGAGGTCCTCGCCCTGCCCATCGACGCCGCGGGGTCGCTGGGCGCGTATGTGGACTGGGTCCGCGCGGAGTCCACGCCGGCCGGCTGAGCCCGGGCCCTTGCCCCGCCGCCCTCGGCCCCCCAGGATCTGCCCGATGCTGCGCATTCGACTGCTCAAGGGCCGCGCCACGGTCGGCTTCTACCCCCTGACCGAAGCGCTGCTGGTCGGCCGCGGCGTCGACGCCGCCGTGCAGATCGACGACCCCACCATCTCCCGGGAGCACGCACTCATCGAGCCCACCGGCAACGGCTGGACGATCACGCAACGGGGCCAGTCGCCCCTGGTGGTCAACGGGGCCCAGCTCCCCGCCGGCCCCCTCGCCGACGGCGACCGGGTCGAGCTGGGTCGGTTCACGCTGGTGGTCGAAGACGAGCACCCCGACGAAGCCGCGATCTTCGCCCCCGGCCGGAGCCCGTTGACCCCCCTGGAGCCGACGCTCCTGGACAGCACCCGCGAGCGCACCGACCTGTTGGAGCAGGCCCGCGTCGCCCAGGGGCCGCACCTCGTGCACATCGGTGACGTCGAGCGAGTCGCCTACGAGCTGGAGGCGGGCTTCGGCCTCGCCATCGGCTGGAGCGACGCCTGCACCGTGCGGCTCGAAGGCCGCCGGCTCTTCGGCAAGATCGCCGCGACGGTCGAGAACCACGAGGGCGTCATCTGGCTGCGGCCCCACCGCAACCGCGGGGTCGCCGCCGCCGGCCAGCCCGTCCAGGAGCCGGTCCGCCTGGCCAACGGCGCGGTGTTCGAGATCGAAGGCCTGAGCTTCGTCTACCAGTCGGGGATGCTGTAGGGCTCGAACCACCGGGGGGGGGACGATGAGCGAACCGAGCACTGCACGAAAGGTCGTAGCCGGCGGCTGCGGCCTGTACTTCGCCGGCCAGATGGCCTGGGCTGGCGTCGGGGCCGCGGTGCTGAGCGGCTACTTCCGGGCCTACTTCGACCAGAGCCTGGGTCCGGCGCTGCTGCTGCCCATCGTGCTGGGCGGCGCCGTCGGGCTGATCGGCGGCAGCGGGGTCCGGCGCGCGATCCTGTCCTGGGGCCAGCCTCGAACCCCGGGGCCGATGTCGCCGGGGATCCGGGCGTGGCGGGCGCTGCAGTTCGTGTGCGCGATCGGCCCCTACGCGCTGACCGCGGCCTGGTACGCGTACGCGCTGATCGCGGTGGGCGGCTCCGAGCAGCGGCGGGCCCAGGAGGCCGAGCAGCTCGCGGCCGACCTGGAGGCAGGCCGCCTGGGTCCGGCGGACTGGGGGGTGTTCGTCGGCAGCAACCGCGACATCCTCAAGGACCACCTGACCGAGCGCCTGCGCTCGGACCCGGCGTCTCTGTCCGACGACGCCGTGCTCGCCGCCTTCGATCCGAAGATCACCGACCAGCCGTCGTCGGGCCGGACACTCCGGCGGGAGCTGGCCGAGCGCGAGCTGTTCGCCGCCGTCCTGCAGGAGCGCCGCCAACACAAGCGGGCCTTCGACCTGCTCTCGCGCACCCGGACTGACGGCGCCCTGGACGACCTGTCCGAGGCCGACCGCGAGGCCGTCTGCGCCGCCTTCGGCGATCCCCGCCAGACTCCACCCCGTCAGGCCGCCGTTCACAGCGCGTGCCTCGCCCGCGCCGCCGCCGTGCCCGAGGCGACGCCCCGGAGCGCCGCCGACTTCCTGCGCCAGATCGAAGACCAGGAGGCCGCGATCCCGGTGGACGATCCGCCAACCGAGGCCGACCCGGCCGACCCCCCGACCGAGCGGGGTTGAGGCGCAGGGTCCGCCCGCGCCCTACTTGCTGCGCAGCATCGCCGCGTAGTCGCCCACCACCCGCAGCGCCTCCTGCAGCGTGGGGTCCTCTTCGCGGTCCTCGCCCTCGACTTCGGCCTCGCCCTGCTGTGTCTTGCGCTGCTCCAGGTTCAGCGACAGCACCTTGCTGTCGGCCAGCTCCTTGCGCCGCGCGATGACCTTGGCCACCTCCTGCAGCGCCTCGTCGCTCTCGGCCCGCGCCGTCGACGCCGCCTGCAGCGCCGCCACGTCGATCTCCGGGCCCCAAGGCGTCACCTTGCTGGGGTCGATCTCGTCCCAGGCCATGGCCCGCGGCAGCTCGGCCTCGCCGTCGATGCCGTCGAACCACGACGGCACGATCACGTCGCTGCGCACGCCGCGGAGCTGCGTGGAGCCGCCGTTGACCCGATAGAACTTGTGGGTCGTGATCTTCAGCGCGCCCCCCTGCCCGCTCGTCTTGCCGATGGCCCGATCCAGGCCCACGAGCTGCTGCACGGTGCCCTTGCCGTGGGTGTTCTCGCTGCCCACCACGATCCCGCGCCGGTGGTCCTGGACCGCCGCGGCGACGATCTCCGAGGCCGAGGCCGACATGGGGCTCGTCAGCACGACCAGCGGCCCGTCCCAGGCGATCCCGGCGTCCTCGTCGTCGGCGTCCAGGACCCCGCCCTGGCCGTCGCGGATGCGCACGACCGGGCCGCGGTCGATGAACAGGCCCATGAGGTTGATGGCCTCGTCCAGGCTGCCGCCGCCGTTGAGCCGGAAGTCCAGGACCACCGCGCCGACGTCGTCGGGCAGTCCGTCGAGGATCTTCCGCACGTCGTGGCTCACCCGCTTGGCTTCGGGGTCGCGCTTCGCCAGCGCCTCGGTGTCGGCGTAGAACGACGGCACGTCGATGAGGGCGACGGACAAGGCGTCTTTGCCTTCGCCGACGGTCTTCAGCTCCAGCTGCGCGCTCGCCTCTTCGAGCACGATGGCGTCGCGTTCGATGGCGATGGTCTTGGTCTGGCCCGGCGCGCCGGCGGCGGGCAGCACGCGCAGCCGCACCAGCGTGCCCTTGTCGCCGCGGATCATCCCCACGACGTCGTCCAGGCGCATGCCGACCACGTCGACCAGGGGCTTGAGGCCCTGGGCGACGCCGATGATGCGGTCGCCGGCCTTGAGCTTGCCTCCGCGCTCGGCGGGGCCGCCGGGCACGAGGCGCTGGACCTCGACGTACTCGCCGTCGACCGTCAGCGCCGCCCCGATGCCTTCGAGCGACTTGCTCATGTCGATGTCGAAGTTCTCCTGGCTGCGCGGCTTCATCCACGTCGAGTGGGGGTCGAAGCAGCCGGCCAGCGAGCCCAGCACGGGCTCCAGGACGTCGATGCTGTGGGCCTCCTGGGCGTCGGACAGGTAGCGCTTGTACCGCTTGTGCAGGGCTTCGCGCGTCTCCTCGGGGGGCCGCTCGTCGAGCAAGCCGCGAAGCAGATCGGCGCGGATGCGCTGGGCCCACAGCGCGTCGGCGGCCGCGGCGTCGGCGGGCCAGTCAGCCCCTTCGCGATCAAACGCCCAGGAGTCGGTCCCGGTGAAGGTCTGCTCGGCGTCGATGACGGCGTGCACGGCGCTGAGCCGCTCGGTGAGCCGGTCCCGCCACCGGGCGTGCATCTGGAACGGCACCGTGAGGTCCGGCAGGTCCTCGCGCAGGGCGTCGTCCAGGGTGTGCTGGTGCTTGCTGAAGTGGGCGATGTCCGAGCTGAGCAGCACGTTGCGGCCCGGGTCGAGCTGGTCCAGCAACGAGTCGAACCAGCAGGCCGACAGGGGGTCGTCGATGGGCCGGGACTCGTAGTGGTGCATCGTCAGGAACTGCGACGCGATGCCCGCGACCATCTGCTGCTGGGTGGTCGGCGAGACGGCGTCGCCAGGCAGCGCAGTGGCGGGCAGGAGCAGCAGGGTCAGGGCCAGTCGTCGCATCGAGCCTCCAGCAAGGGGCGCATCCTAAAGGTCAGGCCGCCCCTTGGTCGCGCACCGGGACCCATCGCCCCCGCTTCGTAGGACCGCCGTGGCCCCGGTCCGCGGTCGCGTCCCACCGCCTACGACCCCGTCCTGCCCGGGGTGTTCCCCGTACTGACCGATCGATCAGTACAGGGTTGACGCCCCCCATCCCACGTGGATACTCGACCGCCCTGACCTGACTGATCGATCAGTCAGCCAGCCCGGAGGACCGGACCATGGGCCAACCCGCCCTCGCTCCCACCGACGACCGCGGCGCCGGCCGCGACGCCATCCTCGACGCCGGCGAAGAGCTCTTCGCCGACAAGGGCTTCGCCGGCACCTCCCTGCGCGCCCTGGCCCGCGCCGCGGGCACGTCCCAGGCGCTGATCCACCACCACTTCGGCACCAAGGCTGGCTTGTGGGCCGCCGTCAAAGCGCGCTTCGGCGAGCAGCTGGAGCAGTCCTCGCTCCTGGCCGCCGCGCGCATCCCGCCCCAGGAGACGACCGACCCGGTCGCGACCCTGGCTGACGCCATGCGGGGCTACGCGATGTTCCTGCGAGCCTCGCCCCGCCTCCTGCGCATCGCCGCCTGGGCTCGACTCGAGGGCGACGACGCTCCCTGGCAGGAGCGCAGCGCGATGCTCGAGGGCCTGCGCAGCCAGCTCATCGAGGCTCAGGCCCAGGGCCTGCTCCGCGCCGATCTGGACGTCGGCCTGCACCTCACGCTGGTCGGCGGCACCGTCGATCACTGGGTCCACCACCAGCAATCGCTGACCGCGACCATGCAGCTGACCGGCGACCCCGCCGAGCTGTCCGACCGCTACTTCGAACAAGCCGCCCGCAGCATCCTGCTGGGCGCGCTCCCCGACGGGCACTCCGCCCGCACCGGAGACGACCGATGACCTCCCGCGCCGCCCTCGTCCTGGCCTTGCTGCCGTTGCTGTCGTGCAACCCTACCGACGTCCCCCCGGCCGCCCACGCGGCCCCCCCCGGCGTCGACGCCCCCCTGGCCAGCGGCATTCGCGTCGAAGTCGCGGAGCTGCAGCCGTCCGCCGCGATGCTGACCCTGCGGCTCCCCGGCGAGGTCCAGGGCGCCCGCGAGGCCATGCTCGGCGCGGCGCTGGGCGGCTTCGTCGAAGCGGTGCACGTCGCCGACGGCCAGACCGTCAAGAAGGGCAAGCTGCTGGCGGAGATCGACAGCGCCCTCCGCGCCGTCGCCCTCGAGCAGGCCCAGGTGCAGCTCGAGCAGGCCCAGGACGACCTCGCCCGCATCGACACCCTGGGCGACCTCGGCACCGCCAGCCAGATCACCGGGGCCACAAACCGGGTCCGCCTCGCGGAGATCGGGGTCAAGCAAGCCCAGTTGATGCTGGGCCGCACGAAGATCCGCGCTCCGTTCTCGGGCGTCGTCGCCGGCGTCGACTGGGAGCCCGGCGAGGTCGCCAACCCCGGCTCTCCGGGCATCCGCCTGGTGCAGCTGCACCCCGCCGTCGTCAGCCTCTCGGTCAGCGACCGGGACATCGTGAACCTGACCGAGGGCATGGCCATGACCGTGACCGCCGACGCGCGGCTCGCGCCGGTCGACGGGGTGCTCAAGCGCATCCTGCCCGCCGGCGACCTCAAGACCCGCACGTTCATCGCGGAGGTCGAGGTGCCCAACAAGGACAAGAAGCTGCTGCCCGGCATGATCGCCACCGCGGAGCTGTCCGAGGTCGTCGCCACCGACGCCCTCGTCATCCCCCAGGACTACCTGGTGACCCGGCTCGACGGCCTGGGCGTCTTCGTCGACGACGGGGGCGTCGCGGCCTGGCGGCCCGTCGTCGTCGAGTCCGTGGTCCGGGACCAGGCGGTCATCGCCTCGGGGCTGACCGCTGGCGACCGCATCGTCGTCACCGGCCACCGCGACCTCGCCGCCGGCGACGCCCTCGTCTTCGCCCGCCAGGGCCAGTGCTGCTCCGGCGGCCGAGCGACCTTCTAGGGGATGAGCATGTTCGGTTCTCTCATCAAGCGAAGCCCCGGCGTCCTGCTCGCCGTCGCCTGCACCATCGTGTTCGGCGCGGTGGCCTACGCGACCCTGCCCCGCGAGTCCGCGCCCGACGTGAAGATCCCGGTCGTCATGGTCACGACCGTCTACACGGGCGTCTCCCCGGCGGACATCGAGTCGCTGATCTCGATCCCCCTCGAAAACGAGCTCGCCGGGGTCAAGGACCTCAAGAAGATGACGAGCAACAGCGCCGAAGGCGTGAGCATCGTCAGCCTCGAGTTCGAGCCCGAGGTGGTCATCGAAGAGGCGCTGCAGCTGGTGCGCGACGGGGTCGACAAGGCCCAGAGCAAGCTGCCCGCGGACGCCGAAGACCCCGCGGTCCGGGAGATCAGCCTCAGCGACGTGCCGATCCTGCTGGTGACGATCGCCGGGCCCGTGGACGAGTCGATCCTCAAGACCCTCGGCGAGCGGCTGCAGGACGAGAGCAAGCGCATCCCCGGGGTCCTGGACGCGACGCTGTCCGGCGGCCGCGATCGCCAGATCCGCGTCGAGATCGACCCCCGCCGACTCGCCTACTACGGCTTCTCCCTGGGCGACGTGAACAGCGCCATCGAAGGCGAGAACGTCAACATCCCCGGCGGCGACATCACGGCGGGCAGCTCCAACTACCTCGTCCGCGTGCCCGGCGACTTCAAGACGTCCGACGACGTGCTCAACGTGCCCATCAAGCGCAAGGGCGACCGCCCGGTCTTCGTGCGGGACGTGGCGCGGGTGGTGGACGACTACGCCCCCAGCACGACCTACGCCCGCATGGACGGCCAACGCGCCGTGACCGTGGGGGTGACCAAGCGCGCGGGCGCCAACATCATCGACATCTCCGACGCGCTCAAGGTGATGGTGCAAGAGCACAGCGAGACCTGGCCCGCAGGCGTCGAGTACCGGCTCCTGGCGGACCAGAGCAAGCAGATCCGCGACATGGTCAGCGAGCTGGAGAACAACATCTTCACGGCCCTGATCCTGGTCGTGGGGATCTTGTTCGTCTTCCTGGGCGTCCGCACCAGCCTGTTCGTCGCCGTGGCCATCCCGCTGTCGATGCTGCTGAGCTTCATCCTCATCGACGCGTTCGGGATGACCCTGAACATGGTCGTCCTGTTCTCGCTGATCCTCGCGCTGGGGATGCTGGTCGACAACGGCATCGTCATCGTCGAGAACATCTACCGGCACGCCGAGGAGGGCAAAGACCGGCTCCAGGCGTCCATCGACGGCACCGCGGAGGTGGCGTTGGCCGTCACCGCGAGCACCGCGACGACCGTGGCGGCGTTCCTGCCCCTGGTGTTCTGGACCGGGATCATGGGCCAGTTCATGAGCTACCTGCCCAAGACGGTCATCATCGTCTTGATCAGCTCCCTGGTCGTCGCGCTCATCGTGCTGCCGGTGACCACGGCGATCTTCATGCCCAGGAACCCCAGCTTCGGCGGCGAGGTCGGCGAGCCCGGTCGGATGATGCGCGCCTACCGGGCGTTGCTGCGCTGGTCCATCGAGCACCGCTACGCCTCGGCCCTGGGCGTCTTCGGCATCCTCGTGGGCAGCCTGGTGGCGTACGGCGCCCTCAACCACGGCACCGAGTTCTTCCCCGAGACGGAGCCCAACCGCGCGACGGTGGCGGTGCGCGCCCCCGACGGCACGGACCTGGAGCAGACCGATCGCCTGGTGCGGCGGGTCGAAGGCGTGCTCGCGCAGTTGGAGAACATCGACGTCTACGTGGCCGAGACGGGCATCTCGGGCACCGGCGACCCCATGGCGGGCAGCAACGCGGCCAACAACCAGGCGCGCATCACGGTGGACTTCCTGCCGAGCAAGGCCGACGCCAAGCCCGGCCAGAAGATCCGCATCGAGTCGACGACGGCGACCATCGACACGATCCGCAACGCCGTCGCGGAGATCCCCGGCGCGCGCGTCACGGTCGAGAAGGAGCGCATGGGCCCGCCCGTCGGCTCCCCCATCGCGGTCGAGGTCGCGGGCGAGGACTTCGAGACGGTCGGCGAGCTGGCCCAGGCCCTGCGTCGCCGGCTGGGCGAGGTCCCCGGCGCCACCGATCTCACCGACAACTACAAGGTCGGCCGCCCCGAGATGACGCTGCGCATCGACCGCGGCGCCGCCAACCGGGTGGGCGCATCGACCCGCGACATCGCCACCGCGGTGCGCACGGCGGTGGCGGGCACCAAGGTCTCGACGCTGCGCGACGGCGACGACGAATACGACATCGTCGTCACGCTCGACCCCCGCTACACCGAAGACATGCAGTCGGTGCTCGACCTGCGCATCCCCGGCCGCGAGGACACCAGCCCCGACAAGTTCGCCGTGCCGCTGGCGAGCGTCGCCTGGTACGAGCTGACCGGCGGCTCGGGCGCCATCGCCCGCATCGATCAGGACCTGGTCATCACGATCCAGGGGGACGTGGCCGAGGGCTTCAACGAGAACACCGTGCGCGCTGGCGTCAACGAGGTGCTCGCGGCCTGGACGGGTCCGGTGGGCTACACGGTGAGGCTCGGCGGCGCCAACGACGAACAGCAGGCCGCCGGCGAGTTCCTGGCCCGGGCGTTCCTGCTCGCGGTGTTCCTCATCGCGCTGGTGCTGGTGTCCCAGTTCAACGGGTTCAGCCGGCCCGCCATCGTGATGGCGGCGGTCGTGCTGTCGCTGGTGGGCGTGCTGTGGGGGCTGATCATCACGGGCACGCCGTTCGGGATCATGATGACGGGCATCGGGATCATCAGCCTCGCCGGGGTCGTCGTGAACAACGCCATCGTGCTGCTGGACTACGTCGAGCAGCTGCGGGAGCAGGGCATGAGTCAGTTCGACGCGTTGATGAAGGCGGGCATGACCCGCTTCCGCCCCGTGATGCTCACGGCCGCCACGACGATCCTGGGGCTGGTGCCCATGGCCATGGGCTGGAGCGTGGACGTGCGCGGCATGCGGCTGGTGACGGGCGGCAGCTCGGCGCAGTTCTGGGGGCCCATGGCCGTGGCGGTGATCTTCGGGCTGGCGTTCGCGACGCTGCTGACGCTGGTGATGGTGCCGACGATGTACTCCATCGTGGAGGACCTGCTGGCGCTGCCGGGGCGCTTGATGGCCCGGCTGCCCTCGCGGCGGGCGGCGGCGGCGGCCACGACGGTCGTGGCGCTGCTGCTGGTGCCGGCGCTGGCGTCGGCGGAGACGGTGACGCTGCAGGAGGCGTGGTCCGCGGCGCTGAGCGACAACCTCGACCTGCGGCTGGCGGGCGAGCAGACGGAGATCGCGCGGGCGCAGCGGGGGCTCGCGCTGTCGTCCCTGAGCCCGACGGTGAACGTGTCCGGCAGCTTCGTGCTCAACGAGCGGGAGATCGCGTTCGACCCCGCCGACATGATGCCGGCGCCGGACACCAGCGGGCTCGAGGACTCCTTGTCGTTCCTGCCCGAAGAGCAGCGCGCCGAGGTGGCCGCGGGCTTCTCGTCCATGTTCGACACCGGCGACAGCGAGCCCATCGTCATGCAGCAGAAGCAGTACGTGCAGGCGGGGCTGACGCTGCGCCAGACGCTGTTCAGCGGGTCGGCGCTGCCGGGGCTGCTGGGCAACAACCGGCTGGTCGAAGCGGCGCAGCTGGACGAGGCGCGGGCGCGGCAGCAGATCCGGCTGCAGGTGGCGGCGTCGTACCTGCAGGTCCTGCTCGCGCGGCGGTCCCAGGCAGTGAGCGAGGCGGGGTTGGCCCTGGCCGAAGCCCAACTGCAGCAGGCCGAAAGCCAGGTGGCGGCGGGGCTCATGCCGCGGCGGGCGCTGCTGCAGGCGCAGCTGGCGGTGGCGACGTCGACGCGGGACCTGCGTTCGCTGGGCGAGACGGTCGTGCAGGCCGAGCAGGCGCTGCAGCGGGCGACGGGGCTGGACCCCAGCGCCCAGCTGGTGCAGCCCGAGTCCTTTGTGGTGCCGGCGTCGCTGGTGGCGGCGTTGACGGACAGCGCGGACCGCCCGGACCGGGCGGCGGCGGAGCGGCGCAGCGTGGCCATGGGGCACAACCGGACGGGCTGGCTGCTGCAGTGGGCGCCCCGGCTCGATGCGACATTCAACCTCGCCTACAACCCCAACTCGGGCTTCAACGACGACAAGACGCCCTGGTACCTGGCGATCTCGGCGAACTGGGACGTCTGGGACGGCGGGGCCCGCAACGCCCGCATCCGCGAGGCCGGGGCGCAGCTCCGCATGGCCGAGCTGCAGCAGGAGCAGGTCGCCGACCGCATCGAAGAGGAGGTGCGCGTGAACTGGGAGCGCCTGGCCGCCGCCGAGGAGTCGCTGACGTCCCTGGACGCCGAGCTGGCGCTCGCCCAGGAGAACCTGCTGCTGGCGCAGCGGCAGCTCGAGGCGGGCCAGGCCACGTGGCTGGAAGTCGACACGGCGCGGCTGCAGCTGCAGAGCAGCGAGCTGAGCAAGGCCCAGGCGCAGGCGACGCGGGAGCTGCGGGCGGCGGAGTTGCTGGCGGCGACGGGCGGGCTGTAGGCGGCTCCTAGAGCCCGGTCCCGCCGAGCAGGCGCTCCAACCCCGACAGGCAGCCCCCCCAGCCCACGGCGTGCTCGGCCTTCGTGGCTTCGCCCACGATCTTCTCGTGGACGACCACCACCTCGGTGCTTGTGCCCACGGGCTCGAAGCGAACGGTCACCCGCTCCGCTGCCGCCGGGCTCCCGTCCACCGACCAGGTGTAGACCAGCCGCTCCGGCGCCTCGATGACCTCGAAGGTCCCCCGCAACCACACGGTCCCCCCCGGCGTGTCGTTGGCGATGGACCAGGCGCCGCCCACGCGCAGGTCCACGTGGGCCTCGGGGCACGCCACGCCCGGCGGTCCCCACCACCGAACGAGCAACGCGGGGTCCGTCCAGGCCGCGAACACGCGGGCGGGGGGGGCGGCGACGGTGCGGCGCACCTCCAGGGTCAGCTCAGTCATCCGTCGCCTCCAGGAACTGCGCCAACGCGTCGAGGTTCCCCTCCCACAGCGCGCGGCTGTCTTCGATGAATCGCCGGGCCTCCGTCAACCCGTCGGGCGCCAGCGAGCACCGGTGCACGCGGCCATCGCGCGTCCGCTCAAGCAGCCCCGCTCGCTCCAGCACGCGCAGGTGCCGGGAGATGGCCGGCGCCGAAATCGAGTAGGGCGCAGCGAGCTCGCCGACCGTCGCCGGCCCCTGCACCAACCGGCGCACGATGCCCCGGCGGGTGGCGTCGGCCAGCGCGCCGAAGACCTCGTCCAGCTTCGCGTCGTCGTCCACGGCCAGAAACTTAACCAAATTGTTAATCAAAGTCTTGCGACCCATCGACAATTAGTTAACTATCTCGTTAACAACAAGCCGGCGCCCAGACCGTTCGTCCCGGCCCCAACCGGGAGTTCCCATGTCCCGCTTCTCGCAGACCGTTCGCTTCGACGCCGCCCCCGCCCGCCTCTTCGCGGCCATCGGCACGTCGGCCGACCACGCCGCCTTCACCGGCGAAGCCGCGGCCATCGGCGGCGCCGGCGAAGCCTGGAGCGCGTACGGCGGCAAGATCGGCGGCATCACGCTCGACGTGGACCCCGGCAAGCGCATCGTCCAGGCTTGGCGCGCCGGAAACTGGGCCCCGGGCACCTACAGCCTCGTGACCTTCGAGTTCGCCGCCGACGGCGACGGCGGCACCATCACGATGACCCACGACGCGGTCCCCGACGACGGGGGCGAGCACCTCGAGCAGGGCTGGCACAACATGTACTGGACTCCCCTGGCGGCTTGGCTGGCCGCCTGAGGGACCGCCCCGCCGGACGCCGCGGCAGGTCGCCTCGCAGCCCCGGCGGGTGTCGAAACTGGCACGGGGGGCTGTGTCGGCGCACACACAGACCGGGCCCCCGCGGCCCGAAGGCCGGCTCCCGGACGGCGCCCGGGGGCTGGAACGACCCTTGCTATCTCGGTTGGCAAGGAGGCCGCTCATGGAGACCGTTGGAGATCTGCTGTCCGACAAGGGCTACCGCGTCTGGACCATCGACCAGGGAGCGTCGCTGCAGGAGGCCGCGAGCCACATGCTTCAGACGGCCGTGAACTCGTTGATCGTGCTCGACGGCGGCCGCCCGGCGGGGATCATCACGTCCCGCGATCTGGTGCGCGCCCTGGCCAACCGCCCCAAGTCGGCGGGCGCCGACCTCGTGGCGGAGTTCATGAGCGAGGACCTCGAGATCGCGACCGAGGGCGATGAGCTCGCCGCCGTCCAGGCCCGCATGGTCGCCCGGCGCATCCACCACATCCCGGTCACTCGCGACGGCTCGGTCGTCGGCGTGCTCGACCTGCTCGACGTCGTGAACCGCCAGCTGTCCACCGCCCGCGCGCTCACCGACGACCTCTCCGACTGCATGACCGGCCCGGCCCGCCGCTGACGCCCGCCCCCCGGGCGACCACGCACCCGTCGAGTCCTCCAGCCCGCCGGCGCGCCCCCGCGCAACTCTCTGGGAACATCCCCCGCCGTCCGCGGGTCCTTTCCATGCGCCGCCCCCGGCCGAGACATCGCCACCGTCGTAAGCTCGGCCTCCACCCGGGGAGGTTGCCCGCATGACCCGTCGTCCCTTCGTCTTGCTGATGTCCCGTCGCGGGGCGTCGCTCGCGCTCCTCGCAGTCCTCGCCCCCCTCGCGCTGTTCGTCGCCGCGTGCGACTCCGACCCGGCCACCAGCGCCGACACCACCCCCGTCGCCCCCCCGACGACGGCCCCCACCTCCGACGTGGTCTCCGCCCACACCCACGGCGTCGTCTCCCGCGACGCCTTTGTGCGGGTGCAGTTCGTGGACCCCGTGGTGGGCGAAGAGGTCGTGGGCCTCGCCGCCGCGGGGTTCAGCATCCGCCCCGCCGTCGCCGGCGACGCCACCTGGACCGACCGCCACGAGCTGACCTTCCAGCCCGCCGCCCCCCTCCCCTCGGGCCAGGCCTTCGTCGCGACCCTGGAGCTCGGCAAGCTCAATCCGAGCTGGGCCGGCCGCACCGCGGAGTTCGCGTTTGCCGTCCAGCCCCAGGCGGTCTCCCTGCACCCCGTCGGCCTCACGTCGGCCGCCGAGCAGTCCACCTGGGCCGGCTCCCTGCAGACCGCCGACTCCGCCGACGCCGCCGCCATCGAGTCGTCGCTGACCGCGACGCAGGACGACACCGTCCGCGCCGTCACCTGGACCCACGAGCCCGGCGGCCGGGTCCACTCCTTCGTCGTCGCCGACCTCGCCCGCGGCCCTCAGCCCTCGCAGCTCGTCCTCGCCGTCGACGGCGCCCCCCTCGGCGTCGACCGCCGCTTCGAGGAGTCCATCGAGATCCCCGGCGAGGCCTTCGCCCTGACCTCGGTCCGCGCGGTTCCCACCGGCGAGCGCCTCATCGAGCTGCGCTTCTCCGACCCGCTCAACGCAAACCAGCGACTGACTGGCCTCATCACGGTCCAGGGGCGCCGCGACGTCCGCCTCGAGGTCGACGGCTCCATCGTCCGCCTCTACTCGCGCTCGCCCTGGGGCCCCCAGCACACCGTCGTCGTGGGCGCCGTGAAGGACGCCGCCGGCCGCAAGCTCGCCGACAGCCGCCACGAGGTCTCCTTCGAGCCCATCAAGCCCGAGGTGCGCTTCGCCGGCCGCGGCGTCATCGCGCCGTCGACCCAGGAACTCACCGTCCCCATCGAGGTCGTCAACGTGCACGCGGTGACCGTCGAAGCCCAGCGGGTGTTCGCCAGCAACATCCCCCAGTTCCTGCAGATCAACGACTTCGACGGCGGCGACCAGCTGCACCGCGTCGCCCGCACGGTGTGGCGCAAGCGGGTCGAGATCGACCACGCCGACGCCGACCGCAACCGGTGGCGCCACCTGGGCCTCGACCTGGGCCCCCTGCTCGCCGAACACCCCGACGGGCTCTACCGCCTGACGCTGCGCTTCACCCCCGACGACATCGACTGGGCCTGCGCCCAGGACCGCGCCGCCGTCGACCGCCCCGACGCGCCGCTCAACGGCGACTGGGAAGACAGCCTCAACGGCGACAACAGCTACTGGGACTTCTGGGACACCGCCAGCGGCGAAGGCATGTCGTGGTGGGAGATGGAGCGCAACCGCCACGACCCCTGCCACCCCGGCTACTACCGCGAGTACTGGGACCACGACATCACGGCCACCCGCAACGTGCTCGTCAGCGACCTCGGCCTCATCGCGAAGGCCGGCGACGACGGCAAGCTGCTCGTGATCGCGACGGACCTGACCACCGCCGCCCCCGTCGACGGCGCGTCGCTGGAGTTGCTGGACTACCAGCTTCAGCCCCTCGCCACCGCCACCACCGACGCCCGCGGCCACGCCACCCTCGCCAGCTCAACCCGCCCCTTCGCGGTCCAGGCGACCCACGGCGACGACCGCGCCTGGCTCAAGCTCGACCGCGGCGGCTCCCTCGCCGTCGCCCACTTCGACGTCGACGGCGTCGCGGTGCAGCAAGGACTCAAGGGCCTGCTCTACGGCGAGCGCGGCGTGTGGCGGCCCGGCGACGACGTCTTCTTGACGCTGCTCGTGTTCGACGAGGCCGACCGCATCCCCGACGACCACCCCGTGCACTTCACGCTCAAGGACCCCCGCGGGCGGGTCGTCGAGCGCCGCACGGTGCCCCGGGGCCTCGACGGCTTCTACGACCTGCGCACCGCCACCCGGGACGACGCCCCCACCGGCAACTGGGAGGCCGTCGCCGAGGTCGGCGGCGCCACGTTCCGCAAGACCCTGCGGGTCGAGACGGTCATGCCCAACCGGCTGAAGATCGACCTGCCCGTTCCCGAGCTCGTGTCCGGCCCCGACCCGCGCCTGAGCACCACCTTGACCTCGCGCTGGCTGCACGGCGCCATCGCCCCGAACCTCGAGGCCGCCGTCGAAGTGACCATGCGGGGCCGCCGCACGGCGTTCACCGGCTTCGCCGACCACGTGTTCGACGACCTGACGGCGTCGGTCGAAGGCGAGCCCATCGAGCTCTTCCGGGGCCGCCTCGACGACGACGGCATTGCGTCGGTCGACGCCGTCCTCCCCCTGCCCGAGTCGTCGCCCGGTCTGCTGACGGCCCGGCTGCGCACCCGCGTCTTCGAGCCCGGCGGCAGCGCCAGCGTCGACGAGGTCTCCATGGTCGTCTCGCCCCACGAGCGCTACGTGGGCATCAAGACGCCCAAGGGCGACGCCGCCCGCGGGATGCTGCTGACGGACACGAGACACCCCATCGAGCTCGTCGCGGTCGACCCCGAAGGGCAGCCGGCGGGCGGCGGCACCCTCGACGTGACGCTGTACAAGATCAGCTGGCGCTGGTGGTGGGAGCAGGGCGCCGAGACCTTCGCCGACTACGCCGGCACCACGGACCACACCGCCATCGCCCGCGGCGAGGTGGCCCTGACCGACGGGCGCGGCACCTGGGAGATGGAGGTCAAGTACCCCGAGTGGGGCCGCTACCTCCTGGTCGCCAAAGACCGCGACGGCACCCACCAGGCCACGAAGATCCTCTACCTGGACTGGCCGGGCTGGGCCGGGCGCGGCCAGAAGGACAACCCCGGCGGCGCCTCGGTGCTCTCGGTGACCGCCGCCGACGCCGAGGTCGAGGTCGGCCAGACCGCGACCATCAACATCCCCACCCCCGCGGGCGGCCGCGCGCTGGTCAGCCTGGAGAACGGCAGCGAGGTCCTGCGCACCGAGTGGGTCACGCCCACGGGCGACACGACGCCGTATTCGTTCGAAGCCACCGCCGCCATGGCCCCGGGCGTGTACGCGCACGTGACCTTGCTGCAGCCCCACGGGAACAACGGCAACGACCGCCCCCTGCGGCTGGTCGGCGTCGCGCCCATCGAGGTCGTGGACCCGACCACGAAGCTGGAGCCGACGATCGCGTCGGCCGACGTCTTCGAGCCTGAAGCAACGGCGAAGGTGACGATCGGCGAGGCCGCTGGCCGGCCCATGACCTACACCCTGGCCGTGGTCGACGAAGGGCTGCTGGGCCTGACGCGGCACAAGACGCCCAACCCCTGGGACGGCTTCTACGCCCGCGAGGCGCTGGGCGTCCGCTCCTGGGATCTGTACGACCAGGTGGTCGGCGGCTACGGCGGCGCGGTCGAAGGGCTGCTGGCCATCGGCGGCGACGGATCCGAAGCCGAGCCCCCGGTCGCCAAGGCCGAGCGCTTCCCGCCCATGGTGCGCGCGCTGGGGCCCTTCCGGCTCGCCGCCGGAGCCACCAAGACCCACGAGATCGACATCCCCGCCTACCTCGGCGAGGTGCGCGTGATGGTGGTGGCCGGGCACGACTCGGCGTTCGGCTCCGCCGACAAGCAGGTGGCGGTCAAGAAGCCGCTGATGGCCCTGGCCACCCTGCCCCGCGTGCTGAGCGTGGGCGAAGCCGTGCACCTGCCGATCTCCGTGTTCGCGACGGACGAGTCCATCTCCGCCGCCACCGTGACGGTCACCGCCAGCGGCGCCCTGCGCCTGACCGGCGACTCCACCGTCAACGTGGCGTTCACCCGCCCCGGCGACCAGGTGGTGGCCCTGGGCATCGCCGCCGGCGACACCCCCGGCGTCGGCCGGGTCGACGTCGTCGTCAGCGGCCACGGCCACGAGGTGACCCAGTCCATCGAGCTGGACGTGCGCTACCCGGCCTTGCCGATCACGGACGTCACCGGCGGCTACGCCGACGCCGGCGGCACCTGGGAGACGACGCTGACCTCGGTGGTCGCCGGGTCCGACACGACGACCCTGGAGCTGTCCCGCATCCCGCCTCTGGATCTGGAGCGCCGCCTCGATGAGCTGGTCCGCTACCCCCACGGCTGCGTGGAGCAGACGACGTCGGCGGCGTTCCCCCAGTTGGCCCTGAGCGACCTGGTGGAGCTGAGCCCCGAGCAGGAAACGCGCGTCCGCGACAACGTGCGCGCGGCCATCGACCGGGTCAGCTCCCACCAGACGCGGTCGGGCGGCTTCTCCTACTGGACGGGCATCCCCCGGCCCCACGACTGGGCCACGAGCTACGTCGGCCACTTCCTGCTCGAAGCGCAGCGGGCGGGCCACCGGGTGCGGCCTGATGTGGTCGAAGCCTGGGTCGGCTACCAGCGCGACGCCGCCAACCGCTGGGTCCACCACGGCGAAGCCACGCAGCTGGAGCAGGCCTACCGCCTGTACGGCCTGGCGCTCGCCGGCAAGGCGGAGATCGGGGCCATGAACCGGCTCGGCGAGATCGGTCTGGGCCCCTCGGCCCGGTGGCGTCTGGCGGCGGCCTACGGCCTCGCGGGGCAGCCCGAGGCCGGCGGCAAGCTCGTCGCGTCGGCCAAGCAGATCAGCAGCCGGGATCGGGAGCTGGCCGGCACATTTGGCTCGGCGACGCGCGACGCGGCGATGATCCTGGAGTCCCGGCTGCTGTTGGGTCTGGACCCCACTGAGCTCGTCGATCGCCTCTCGGGCACGCTGACTTCCGCCCAGTGGCTGTCCACGCAGGAGGGGTCCTGGGCGCTGCTCGCCCTCGCCCGCTACGCCCGCACGGCGACCGGGCCGTGGTCCGTGGACTACGTGGTGGGCGAGGTGAAGGCCGCGGCCAAGGCGCAGCGGCCCGTCATCCAGGTGCCCATCGCAGCGGGCAGCGCGCCGCGGCTGGCGGTCAGCAACCCGGGCTCCCAGCGGGTCTGGGCCCGGGTCATTCGCCGCGGCCTGCCGCCCCTGGACGTTCAGCCGGCCTCCTCGTCGGGCCTCAACATCGCCGTCAGCTGGTCCAACGACCACGCCGGCACCGTGGACCCCACGACGCTGGCCCAGGGCACCGACTTCGTGGCGACGGTCGTCGTGAAGAACCCCAGCCGTCGCGCCCTGAACGAGCTCGCGCTGACCCAGGTGCTGCCGGCGGGCTGGGAGTCCGTGGCCGAAGGGCCCGGGCCCGGCGAGGGCTACGACTACCGCGACGTGCGCGACGACCGCGTGGACACCTACTTCGACCTCGGAGCCGGGGAGAGCAAGACGTTCACGGTCCGGCTCCACGCCGCCTACGTCGGCCGGTTCTACCGACCGGCGGTGGTGGTCGAGGCGATGTACGACTCGGAGATCAACGCCCGCACGGACGCCGGCTGGGTCGACGTGGTCGCCGCCGGCGGCGGGACCTGAGGGAGCGGGTGGAGGCCGGCCGGTGAGGGCTCGGTGGGTGCGGGGAGACCGTTCCCCGTTGGGCTGCGCGGGGGCGGGGGCTCGGCGGTGAGGGCTCGTCGACTTCGGTGGAGCCTCGCCGCCCTCGCCGCCGCCGTCGCGTTCTGGCTGCTCCCGGTCGCCTCCATCGACTCCCCGGTCAGCCCCGTCCTGCTCGCCGCCGACGGCCGGCTGCTCGGCGCCCGCATCGCCGCCGACGAGCAGTGGCGCTTCCCCCCCGGCCCCGCGGTCCCCGAGCGCTTCGAACAAGCCCTGCTCGCGGCCGAAGACAAGCGCTTTCGTCGCCACCCCGGCGTGGACCCGCTCGCGCTCGCGCGCGCGATCAAGCTCAACGTGGAGCAGAAGCGCGTGGCGTCGGGCGCCTCGACCCTGACGATGCAGGCCGTGCGAATCGCCAGCGGCAACCCCGCCCGCACGGTGCCCCAGAAGCTCCGCGAGATGGTCCTCGCCCTGCGCCTCGAAGCCGCCCTCAGCAAAGACGACATCCTCGCGATGTACGCCGCTCACGCCCCCTTCGGCGGCAACACGGTGGGCCTCGAAGCCGCGTCCTGGCGCTACTTCGGCCGAGCGCCCACGGCCCTGTCGTGGGGCGAGGCGGCCACCCTGGCGGTCCTGCCCAACAACCCCGCGCTCGTGCGCCCCGGCCGCAACGAACCCCTCCTCCGCGCCCGCCGCGACGCGCTGCTCCAACGACTCGCCGACGCCGGCCACCTCGACGCCCCGGCCCTGTCCGCCGCCCGCGCCGAGCCCCTGCCCGGCCCCCCGGGCCCCGTCCCCCGCCTCGCCCCCCACCTCCTGGGCCGCCGCGACCGCCAGGCCACGACGCTGGACCGCAGCCTCCAGGAGCGGGTGCGCGAAGTCGTCCTGCGCCACGCCGACCCCCTCGCCGGCCGGGGCGTGCACAACATCGCCGCCCTCGTCGTCGACGTGCCCACCGGCGCCGTCCTCGCCTACGTCGGCAACACGCCGTCGACCACCGGGCACGGCGCCTACGTCGACATCGTGCGCGCGCCGCGCTCCACCGGCAGCACGCTCAAGCCCCTGCTCTACGAAGCCATGCTCGACGCCGGCGAGCTGCTCCCCGACGAGCTCGTCCCCGACGTGCCCCTGCGCCTCGGTGGTTTCGCGCCCGAGAACTTCGACCGCCGCTACGACGGCGCGCTGCCCGCGTCCACGGCCCTGGCCCGCTCCCGCAACGTGCCCGCGGTCTGGATGCTCCAGCGCTACGGCGTCGGCCGCTTCGCCGACCGCCTGCGGCAGCGGGGCATGACGACGCTGCGCGCCGGCGCCGACCACTACGGCCTGTCCCTCATCCTCGGCGGCGCCGAAGGCACGCTGTGGGAGCTGCTGTCCATGTACCGGGGACTCGCCCACGCCGCCGCGCTGCCCGCTGAGTCCATGCCGCCGATGCACTGGCGGCGCCGCGCAGACCTCGACCCCGACTCAGCGGCCCTCCCCGCCGCCGAGTCGGACGCCGCTGCAACCGCGTCCGCCGCTCGCCCGGATCCCGCCGCCGCCTGGGCCACCCTGCAAGCGCTGCTCGAAGTCCGGCGCCCCGGCGTGCACGGCGCCTGGCGCTCCTTCGACTCGGGCCGCAAGGTCGCCTGGAAGACGGGCACCAGCTTCGGCTTCCGCGACGCCTGGGCGCTGGGCGTCACGCCGCAGGTCGCCGTCGGCGTCTGGGTCGGCAACCACGACGGCGAAGGCCGCGCCGGCCTCACGGGCCTGCAAGCCGCCGCCCCCGTCCTCTTCGACCTGGTCGACCTCACCGAGCCCGGCCCCTGGTTCCCCCCTCCCCCCGGCCTCGTCCCCGTCGCCGTCTGCACCCACTCCGGCCAGCGCGCCGGCCCCGACTGCGAACACACCGAAGTCCGCGAGCTCCCCGCCGCCGCCCAGCGCGCCACGGCCTGCGCCTACTGCCAGCGCATCCACTGCGACGCCGGCTGCAAGCACCGCGTCCACGCCGACTGCGAAGCCGGCCCCATCACGTCGCGGGGCTGGTTCGTGCTCCCGCCGTCCCAGGCCTGGTTCGTCTCCCGCCGCCGCGCCGACTACGTCCCCCCGCCGCCCTACAAGCCCGGCTGCGCGGTGCCCACCGGGGCTCTGTCGGTCCTCTCCCCGCGGCCGGGCGCCCGCGTCTTCCTCCCCCGCGACCTCGACGGAGCCCCCGGACAGGTCGTGTTCGAGGCCGCCCACCGCGACCGCAACGCGGCGGTGCACTGGCACCTCGACGACCGCTTCGTGGGCACCACCACCGCCCTGCATCAGGTCGCTCTGGCCCCGACGCCGGGGGAACACACGCTGACGCTCGTCGACGCCGAGGGCAGCCGCGTCCGACGCCAATTCGTGGTCTTGGACGGCGGCTGAGCAGGAAATCCGACCCCGCGCCCAGCAAATCGGGGCGCACGCGCGCAATACTCCGCAAATGCGTCCTACCCAGACCGATCCCGACTACTACCACAAGGTCGTCGACTGCCAATGGGCCTGCCCTGCGCACACGAATGTGCCGGAGTACATCCGGCTCATCGCGCAAGGCCGGTACACCGAGTCGTACCTCCTCAACCGCAAGTCGAACGTCTTCCCGGGCGTGCTCGGCCGCACGTGCGACCGCCCCTGCGAGCCCGCCTGCCGCCGCGGCCGGGTCGAAGAGAAGCCGGTCGCCATCTGCCGCCTCAAGCGCGTGGCCGCGGACCTCAAGGGCGACGACTTCCGCGAGCAGCTGCCCCAGGCCCCGGCCGAGGGCAACGGCAAGCGGGTGCTGCTCATCGGCGCCGGGCCGGCCTCGCTGACGGTCGCCAACGACCTCATCCCCCTCGGCTACGAGGTGGTGATCTACGAAGGGCTGCCGAAGGCCGGCGGGCTGATGCGGACGAACATCCCGTCGTTTCGCCTCCCGGCGGAGGTCCTGGACGACGAGATCGACCAGATCATCGGCCGCGGCGCGACGATCCACTACGAGCGCCGGGTCAACTCCCTCAAGGAGGTCCTCGACGCCCACGAGTTCGACGCGGTCTTCATCGGCACCGGGGCGCCCAAGGGCAAGAACCTGAGCCTGCCGGGGCGCGAAGAAGCAGCCGCGAGCATCCACATCGGCATCGACTGGCTCGAGTCCGTGCACTTCGAGCACGTCACGTCCATCGGGGCCGACGTGCTGGTCATCGGCGTGGGCAACACGGCCATGGACTGCTGCCGGACGTCCAAGCGCCTGGGGGGCACCAACGTCAAGGTCATGGCGCGCAAGGGCCGCGAGCACTTCAAGGCCTCGCCCTGGGAGCTCGACGACGCCGAAGAGGAGCTCGTCGACATCCTCGAGAACCACAGCCCCGCCGCGTTCGTCGTGCAGGACGGCAAGCTCGTGGCCATGGACTTCGACCTCGTGGAGTGGAACGCCGACGAGACCGGCCGCCTCCGCTCCACGAAGCTGGGCAGCAAGCGCATCCCCTGCAACGACGTCATCCTCGCCATCGGCCAGGACAACGCGTTCCCCTGGGTCGAACGCGACATCGGCATCGAGTTCGGCAAGTGGGACATGCCCGTGGTCGACAAGACGACGTTCATGACGACGCGCCCCGGCGTGTTCGTCGGCGGCGACGCGGCCTGGGGCCCGGAGAACATCATCTGGGCGGTCGAGCACGGCCACCAGGCGGCCATCTCCATCCACGCGTTCTGCCAGGGTGACTCCCTGACGGACCGCCCGCCGCGCGGCGTGACGCTGACGTCCACCAAGATGGGCATCCACGAGTGGTCGTATCACAACGACTACAACCCCGACGCCCGCATGAAGATGAACCACGCGGACCTCACCGCGCGGTTCAGCGAGCTGAGCCTCGAGGTCGAGCTGGGCTTCGACGCGGAGCAGACCGCCCGGGAGGTGCAGCGCTGCCTCAACTGCGACGTGCACACGGAGTTCGACGCCCACGCCTGCATCGAGTGCGACGCGTGCATCGACATCTGCCCGACCAGCTGCCTGACGATCACGAAGAACGGCGAGGAGGAGGACCTGCGCGTCCGCCTCACGGTGCCGGCCATGAACCTGACCCAGGACCTGCTGGTCTCTGAGGACCTGCCCCAGACGGCGCGCGTCATGGTCAAGGACGAAGACCTGTGCGTGCACTGCGGCCTCTGCGCCGAGCGGTGCCCGACGGCGGCCTGGGACATGGCGAAGATGGCCCTGCACATCCCCCACGCGAAGTAGGCGGACATGACGATTTCACGACACCCGCTGGACCCCTCGGCGGCGACGAAGATCAACGACTTCGCGCTGCGCATCGCGACCGTCAACGGCACCGGCTCGGCCAGCGCCAACGGCCTGTTGATGCAGGCGATCTTCCGCATGGGCATCCCGATCTCGGGCAAGAACATCTTCCCGTCGAACATCCAGGGGCTGCCGACCTGGTACGAGATCCGGGTCAACGCCGACGGCCACACCGCCCGCACGCCCCACTTCGACCTCGTCATCGCGATGAACGCCCAGACGTATGCGAAGGACGTCGCCTCGGTCCGCTCCGGCGGCTACCTCTTGTACGACTCCTCGTGGCCCCTGGACGACGAGCTGCTGCGCGACGACATCAACCTGCTGGGCGTGCCCCTGGCGGCCATGGCGCGGGAGCACTTCTCCGGCAGCCGCACCCGCATCCTGCTCAAGAACATCGCGTACGTAGGCGCGCTGGTGACCCTGCTGGGCCTGGACGTCGACGTCGTCAAGCAGCTGCTGGGCGAGACGTTCGCGACCAAGAAGCACCTGCAGGAGGCCAACGAGACGGCCATCCGGTTGGGCATGGAGTACGCCGCCGAGCACATCGGCCCGCTGTCCCTGCAGCTGGCGGCGATGCCCGGCAACACCGACGACTACGTGATCATCGACGGCAACACGGCGACTGCGCTGGGTGCGCTTTACGCCGGGGCGACGGTCGCGGCCTGGTACCCCATCACGCCGTCCACCTCGGTCATCGACGGGTTCACGAAGTTCGCCGACCGGTACCGCAAGCGGCCCGACGGCACCCGCGACGTCATCATCCTGCAGGCCGAAGACGAGCTCTCTGCGGCGGGAATTACCATCGGCGCGGCCTGGGCCGGCGCGCGGGCGTTCACGTCCACGTCCGGGGCCGGGATCTCGTTGATGAACGAGTTCCTGGGGCTGGCCTACTACGCTGAAATTCCTGCGGTCTTCGTCAACGTGATGCGGACGGGGCCGTCGACGGGCATGCCGACGCGCACGCAGCAGGGCGACATCTTCTCGACCATCTACGCGTCCCACGGCGACACGGCGCACATCGCGCTGTTCCCGGCCAACCCGAAGGAGTGCTTCGAGATGGGTCGGGACGTGTTCGACATCGCCGAGCGCTTCCAGACGCCGACCTTCCTCATCTCCGACCTCGACATCGGCATGAACGACTGGATGGTGCCGCGGCTGCAGTGGGACGACGCCTACCGACCGGACCGCGGCAAGGTCCTCAACGCCGAGCAGCTCGAAGCGATGGAGGCGTACTACCGCTACCTCGACACCGACGGCGACGAGATCCCCTACCGGTCCCTGCCCGGGGTGCACCCGAAGGGCGCCTACTTCACGCGGGGCTCGGGCCACGACAAGTACGGCCGCTACACGGAGGACTCGGTCCTCTACCAGGAGGTCGTCGACCGCCTCAAGCGCAAGGTGGCCAGCGCCGGGGACTCGGTGCCCCAGCCCATCATCGAGCGGCAGGAGGGCGCCGAGTTCGCCATCGTCACCATCGGCGGCTGCGACGCGGGCGTGCGCGAAGCCATCGCGCTGTACAACGCCGAGGGCACCGCGGTGGATCTCATGCGCATCCGCGCCTACCCGTTCCCTGATTCGGTGGAGGCGTTCTTGCGCGAGCACGACCGCAACTACGTGGTCGAACAGAACCGAGACGGCCAGTTGCATCGGATCCTTCTGTTGGAGACGGAAATCGAACGGGCTCGGATCACATCGGTCACGGACTACGGAGGAATGCCCCTGAGCGCCGAAGCGACGCGCGCGGGCATCGAAAGGGCGAACTCGTGAGCTACATCCGCAAGCCGGTCGTCCGGCATCCGTCCCTGCCCAAGAACGAGCTGGGGCTCACGTACCGCGACTACGAGGGTTCGCTCTCGACGCTGTGCGCCGGCTGCGGCCACGACTCGGTCACCGCGGCCATCGTCAACGCGTTCTGGTCGCTCTCCATCGAGCCGCACAAGGCGGTGAAGCTGAGCGGCATCGGCTGCTCGTCCAAGACGCCGACGTACTTCCTGTCGGAGGCCCACGGGTTCAACTCGGTCCACGGGCGCATGCCGTCGGTGGCCACGGGCGCCAACGCGGCCCGCCAGGACCTCGTCTACATCGGGATCAGCGGCGACGGGGACAGCCTGTCCATCGGCCTGGGCCAGCTCTGCCACGCGGTGCGGCGCAACGTGAACCTGACCTACGTGCTCGAGAACAACGGCGTCTACGGCCTCACGAAGGGCCAGTTCTCGGCGTCGGCCGACGTCGGGTCGCTCTCCAAGAAGGGCGCCCCCAACCTCTCTCGGCCCATCGACCCGGTGATGATGGCCCTGACGCTGGGCGCCACGTTCGTCGGCCGGTCCTTCTCGGGGGACCGCGAGCAACTGCAGCCCATGCTCGAGGCAGCGCTCCGCCACCGCGGGTTCGCGCTCATCGACGTGATCTCCCCCTGCGTGACGTTCAACAACCACAAGGGCAGCACGAAGTCGTTCATGTACACCCGCGAGCACTACCACGAGGTCACCGAAGCCTCGCTGGTGCCCCTGCGCCGCCCCATCGAGTCAGCCCAGGACCCGGGCACGAGCAAGCGGGTCACGCTGCACGACGGCAGCACGGTCACGCTCCGCTCCGTGGACGAAGACTACGACCCCAGCGACCGTGCGGCCGCCTACGCCCACCTCTCGCGCCTGCAGGCGAAGGGCGAAGTCGCCACCGGCATCCTCTACCTGGAGGAGAACAGCGCGGACATGCACGCCCAGAACAACACGGCCCCCGGCGACCTCGTGGAGACGCCCTACGCGGACCTCTGCCCCGGCTCCGCGGCGCTGGACAGCCTCATGGACGAGTTCCGGTAGGGGAGCGGGCGCCCCCTCGCCGCCCCGGCCCCGAACACCCCACGCCGACCCGCGGCGGGCTGGCGGTTCCACGTCCCCGAGCCCCCCCCCTCGCGGGCGAACGGTTCCACGTTCCAGAGCCCCCCAACCCAAAGGGCGGACGGTTCCACGTTCCAGAGCCCCCCAACCCAAAGGGCGGACGGTTCCACGTTCGCGAGCCCCCCAAGCCCAGCGGGCGCCCGTGGCTTGATCCACGTGGAGCGGCCGCGACCGCGCGCCGCTGTTCCACGTGGATCAGCCAAACCCCAGGCGACCCCGGCGGCCCCCGCCCCTTCCGGCCCCGGGCCCGGCGCAGTCCCCCCTTCCGCCCCGGGGCCCGGCGCAATCGCCCGCCTCACGGCTTCACCGGCGGCTGCCTGAGCACCAACCGGCCGGCGGCCTCTTCGGCCCCCGGGGTCGGCCCGTCCCCCCGGCCTCACGCCCTCACGGCTTCACCTGTGGCTGCGCCAGCAGCTCGCGGTCGAAGCGATTCATGAAGACCCCGAAGGCGACGAGGCCGTCGATGGACAGGGAGCCTTCGGCGATGGCTGCGGCCGGCCGCGTGAGTTTCAGGCTCACGCGCCGCCAGGTGTTCCCGTCGGTGGTGACGGTGGCGACGGGCTCGGGGGTTCCCGGCAGGGGGGCGCCGGCGACGACCTCGGCCACGCCGCGGCGCTGAGTCACAGTCCAGGTCCCGTCTGACCCCAGGTCGAACACGACGGCCTCGTGCACGTCGGCGGCGTCCTCGGGGCGGAGGCGGGTGGCGAGGGTCCGGAACAACTGGTCCAGAGGCAGGCCGCTCACAAACCCTTCGCCGGGGGTGGGCTTGCGGGCGGCGGTGACCTGGTCGCGCCGCTCGGCCGCTGCTTGCAGCAGGTAGCCGCGGCCGTTGCTGTTGCCGGTGGTGGCGGCGAGGGCCTCGTAGGTCTGGGCGAAGTCCTCGTCGAGGGCGCCTCTCTGGGTCTCGGGGTGCGCCTCCAGCAGGGCGAACAGCTCGGCGGCAGCCTGGGGAGGGGCGGTGCGAGCGCGCTCCAGCACGGCCTCGCGGCCGCCCATGGCGTCGACGAACAGCTTGGATCGGGCGGGGGGGGGGAGGGGGTAGAGGCGGTGAGCCATGCCGTCGAACCAGCCCAGCTCGTTGCCGTACAGGGCGCGAGCGGACCAGTCGACCTGGCCGTAGAGCTCCTTGAGGGCGGGCCGCTGGGCGAGGTGCGGGGGCAGCGCGGCCTCGGCCACGATGCGCTCGAGGGGCAGGCCAGCGTTGGCGCCCCTCACCACAGCGTCGCGGACCCACTGGATGCCGTCGCGGTAGGCGCGCAGCTCGTCCTGGATGGCCGCGGCGCCGACGAGGGGGCCGGTGTGCGAAGGAATGAGCACCTCGGGCTCCATCCGCCGCATGGCGTCGAGGCTGTCGATCCAGGCGTCGACGGGGCGCGGGCGGCTGCCCCGGATGGTGTAGAGGTTTGGAAACGCGCGGTACCAGTTGTCCCCGGGCAGCAAGGTCTGCCGGTCGGCCAACCAAACGAACAACTGGTCGTCGGTCTCACCGTGAGACTCCACCAGACCCAGGCTCACACCCCCGATCGTGAGGGTGTGTGAGCCCGAAAACGTGTGGGTCGGCATGCGGGCGCCGACGTCCAGCGAGGCGTCGATGTCCACCCGCCGGCCCAAGGCGGAACACGGCAGCTCACTCAGGCTCACGCTGTCGCCGAACTGCCTCGCGGCCCGCGTCGCCTCGGCCCGCAAGAAGCGGTCGTACTGCTTGAAGAAGTGGCTGGTGAACCGCTCGGTGGCCCAGATCTGGGTCCCCTCCTCCACCCACACGGACGCGCCCCCCACGTGGTCGATGTGGCTGTGGGTGTACACCACCGCCGCCACCCGGCCCGGCGCCCGCGCCAGCAACGCCTCCCTCATCGGCCCCGCCCTCCCCGGACTCATCCCCGCATCCACGACCACATGCCCCGCGTCGGTCTGAATCAGGATGGTGTTCGCCAGATCCCACCCCACCGCCACCAAAACCCCCGGCACCGGCTCCTCGATGCGCGGCTCCCCAATCACCTCCCGGCAGTGAGCATCCAGGTCGGCCGGCAACGCCACAGCGACCTCTCCAGCCGACCGATCAGCCCCCGAACCACACCCGGTCGCCACCGCCACGGCCAGAATGGCGGCGCCGACAAGCCAAGCCCGGCCCCCAGTCCTCCGACGCCCCCGACGAGGCCGTCCTGCCCCCCCCCCCCCCTGCCCCCCCCCCCCCGCCCCCCCCCACCCCCCCCCCCCCGCCCCCCCCCCCCCCCCCCCCCCCCCCCCCCCCCCCC
>Ga0055584_100000329_pt1 | contig 44424 bp, 49 predicted proteins | sample OSDHelmetaG_FD_58716 | JGI IMG/M metagenome (GOLD analysis project Ga0055584, IMG submission 58716) | Pelagic marine sediment microbial communities from the LTER site Helgoland, North Sea, for post-phytoplankton bloom and carbon turnover... | ecosystem: Environmental > Aquatic > Marine >...
CCGAAGCAGGTGGGTGCCGCGGTACCAGGACCACAATCCCGGCAGAGGCAGCTCCCGGAGAAAACGGTATTGGCCCCAGGGATACGTGACCGATCGAACCGAGCAGAACTCGCCCGCGCCTTGAAATTAGCTGCTCTCCAGGCGAGCGGCAATGTTCTCAATACGACCGGCGAGGGTGGCGAACGTGGCTTCGGCCGCATTCTCCCCAACTTCTCGCTGTTCTTCGAGCGTTTGCTTGAGGGTTTCGCTGGATTCGACGGCCTCGGACAATTCGTCCGCAATCAGCAAAGACGCCATCAAGATAAGTCTTGCATCGCCAACCTGGCCCATTGTTTTGGCCAATTCGGCAACCCGTTTGTCGATGTAATGCGCAAGATCGACAAGGTGGTCTTCTTGCCCATCATCACAGGCCACCGGATAGGTCCGGCCATTTACCATCACGTCGACAACGGCCATGCGGCGTTACGCCTCTAGCACCGACCGCAGACGGTCAATTGTCGTGTCCAGCCGATCCGTTACTTGGTCAACCACTTTCTCGAGCGCCTTGTAGTCTTCTTGCAAGGTCTGGAGTTGCTCGGTGACCCCTTTGTGTTCGGTGCGAAGAGAGGTCAATTCGGTGGTTAATTGGCCCCGCTCCTTCTCCAACTCGGAGGTTTTAGAGTTGTCGGTGACGCCGCCAATCGCCGTTTCGAGACGAGCAACCGCATCTTCTAACCGTGTCTTTGCAGACTCGCGCTCAGACATCTTCGCGTCCCTGCTTCCTTGTTGGATGGCTTTAGCGTTACTTTTCTGGCGCTTCGCGCGCGCTTTTCACACATCAGGATAGGCGCGGCCGGGCGCGGGCGTCAACAACACCGGCCGCTTAAGACGATGCCGACACAGGCGCTGCGGTTGGCAGTTGACGGGCATGGTCGCGCCCTTCATCTTGCGCCTCGCCTGCAACGCTAGCCGGGCGGCTCCGTGACCGAAAACGATCAAAAAACCACTCCTGCCGAGAAGACCATTCCGGTCTCCGCGCAGCGCATTCGCGAGATGGCAAACGCGATTCGCGCCCTATCGATGGACGCCGTCGAACAGGCGAATAGCGGCCATCCCGGCATGCCGATGGGCATGGCCGATGTGGCAACGGTGTTGTTCACGAAATTCCTGAAATACGACCCGGAATGGCCTGATTGGCCGGATCGTGACCGGTTTGTCCTTTCGGCTGGCCACGGGTCAATGCTGCTCTATAGCTTGCTCTACCTCACTGGCTATCCCGACATGTCGCTGGACCAGATCAAGCGTTTCCGCCAAATGGGTAGCCGCACACCCGGCCACCCCGAGTACGGCGTGGCGCCCGGTATCGAGACCACGACCGGCCCGCTGGGCCAAGGGCTGGCGACCGCAGTGGGCATGGCCCTTGCCGAGCGTTTGCTCAATGCGCGCTTTGGCGACGACATCGTCGATCACCGGACCTGGGTTATCGCCGGCGATGGCTGTCTGATGGAGGGGGTCAGTCACGAGGCCATATCAATGGCCGGTCACTTCGGGCTCGGCGGCCTGAACGTCTTGTTCGACGACAACAGCATCTCGATCGATGGCCCCACCGACTTAGCGGTGAACGACGACCAGCTTGCGCGATTTACCGCGTCGGGCTGGCACGTAGAGCGGGCCGACGGTCATGACCCGGACGACATCGCGCGGGCAATGACCGCCGCCACAAACGATCCGCGTCCATCGCTTATTGCTTGCCGCACCGTCATTGGCTTTGGAGCACCGAAAAAGCAAGGCACCGCGGCGACCCATGGCGCGCCCCTCGGCGCCGAAGAGATCGCCGGTACACGCGACAGCCTAGATTGGCCCCACCCGCCGTTCGAAGTCCCCGCCGACATCTTGGACGCGTGGCGCGCGGCGCCCGGCCGCGGTCGTGGGCTGGCGCTCGCCTGGACGCAGCGATACCGAAACCAGCATGCCGACACCCGCGCTGCATGGGACGCCGCCCTTGAAGGGGACATCACGCCCTTGGCTGATGCGATTCGCGGCTACAAAAAGCGGCTGGCGGACGAACAACCGACCTGGGCAACCCGAAAATCGTCGCAAGAGGCGCTTGAGGTCGTGAACGCGGCCCTCGAGATCACAATCGGCGGATCGGCGGATCTAACCGGCTCGAACAACACCAAAACCAAAGACATGGCTGTGGTTACGCCCGACGACTTTGGCGGACGCTACCTTCACTACGGTGTGCGCGAGCACGGCATGGCGGCAGCGATGAACGGGATGGCGCTGCATGGCGGATTAATCCCCTATGGCGGCACCTTCTTCGTGTTTACCGACTACCTAAGGCCGGCACTCCGTCTCTCAGCCCTAATGAAGCAACGTGTTGTCTATGTGATGACGCATGATTCGATCGGGCTTGGTGAAGATGGCCCGACACATCAGCCGGTTGAACATCTCGCCAGCGTTCGTGCGATGCCCAATGTCGTGACGATGCGCCCGGCCGACGCGATTGAAACCGCGGAGTGTTGGCAAATCGCCATCGAACGGGCGGACGGACCATCGGTCTTGGCGCTGACCCGACAGGGCCTCCGTCCGATCCGCACATCCCACACCGACGAAAACCTTTGCCAGCGCGGTGCCTACGAAGTCGCGCCCGCAGACGGCGACGCTGCGGTGACGCTGTTCGCAAGCGGGTCCGAGGTTGCTGTTGCGCTGGACGCGCGTGACCTACTGAGTGAGGCCGGACATGCAGCACGCGTCGTATCGGTTCCTTCGTGGGAGCTCTTTCGCGCGCAACCTGAGACCTATCGCGAGGCCACACTGGGCCGTGGGAGCTTGCGCGTAGCGATTGAAGCAGGGACTGGCCTTGGATGGGAACGCTTCATCGGCGAGGACGGCATTTTTGTTGGGATGGATTCGTTCGGCGAGTCCGCACCGGCCAAAGAACTCTTCGAGCATTTCGGGATCACGCCGCAAGCGGTCGCGGATCGTGTTTTGAAACAAATGGGCAATCGTTAAGAGGTAGGGCGAATGGCAACGCGCGTCGCAATCAACGGTTTTGGACGAATTGGACGGCTTGTCCTTCGGGCCATTCACGAATCAAAGCGCAAGGATCTAAAGGTCGTCGCGATCAATGACCTCGGGCCGGTTGACGCCAATGCCCACCTGTTGCGCTATGATACGGTCCACGGGCCATTCCAAGGCACGGTAAAGACCACCAAAGACGGTATGGACATCGGCAACGGCAAGATTGCCGTTTTTGCCGAGCGTAATCCGGCCGACTTGCCCTGGGGCAAGCTAAAGGTCGACCTAGTGCTGGAATGCACCGGCATCTTTACCAAGCGCGAGCAAGCCGATGCCCACATCCAGGCCGGAGCGCGCCGCGTGTTGATCTCGGCACCGGCGACAGGCGCCGACTTGACGGTGGTCTACGGTGTCAATCACGCGAGCCTACGCAAAGGAATGACAATCATTTCCAATGCGTCGTGCACAACCAACTGCCTCGCGCCGGTGGCCAAAGTGCTTAATGACGCGGTTGGCATCGACCAGGGGTTCATGACGACCGTCCATGCCTTTACCGGCGACCAACCGGTGCACGACACCTTGCATAAAGATCTTCGTCGGTCGCGTGCCGCGGCGCAGTCGATGATCCCGACTTCAACGGGCGCCGCCAAAGCGGTGGGTCTGGTGCTGCCCGAGCTGCAAGGACGGTTGGACGGAACAGCCATTCGGGTACCGACCATCAATGTGTCGATGATCGATTTTCACTTCACGGCGAAACGCAAGACGTCGGTGGACGAACTTCACGCCGCGATCAACCGGGCGGCGCGCGGCAAGATGAAAGGGATCTTGGTGACCAACAAGGAACCGCTGGTCTCAATCGACTTCAACCACAACCCGGCCAGTTCTACATTCGACCTCACCCAGACTCAGGTGATGGGTGGCAAGCTCTGCCGGGTGTTGTCGTGGTACGACAACGAGTGGGGGTTCTCAAACCGAATGGTCGATACGGCCACTGCGATCGGCAAATTGGGATAGACATTGCCTAACGGTTTTACCTTCCACGACAGAAGTCACGTTGAGGCAGCGCTTGCCGCAGCCACCGACGGCAACGTTGAGGTTGCCCTAATTACGCCGATGGGCGGCGCTGCAAGCGTCGGACCCGAAGTCTACCTAGAAATGTATCGCGGCGGTCACGCCCGCTTTCCGAACACGAAAAGCACGGCCATGATCGACTGTGGCGACGACGCCGGGATGGCCATGCGCGCCTTGCGATGCGGTTGGCGGCATCTCGTGTTCACGGGCCGCCACGATGTCCGGCAAAAACTCCAAGACATTGCAGGTCAGCTTGATGGTCGAATGGAACCATCCCGACCGCCGACTATTGACCTGCTGGCCGCACGTGACCCCGTCAAAACGGTTGAGCAGGCCCTTTCTTCATCGGTATCCAATTAACACGCGACCCCGAGGAGCAGAGCGACCCATGAGCAACAAAGATCTTGACCAAATCGCCCAGAAGATGGTGGCGCCCGGTAAAGGCATTCTGGCGGCTGACGAGAGCACCGGAACGATCGCCAAACGACTGGCCAGCATCGACGTTGAGAACACCGAAGACAATCGACGCGCCTATCGTGAACTTCTTTTCACGGCCGACGGCGCCGGCAACCACATTAGTGGCGCCATTTTGTTCGACGAAACGCTGCGCCAAAGCGCTGCGGACGGCACGCCCTTTACCAAGATCATGGACCAACAAGGAATCCTCCCCGGGATCAAGGTCGACAAAAGTGTGTTTCCCCTCGCCGGCGCGACCGACTACCCCATCACCGAAGGCTTGGACGGCCTACGCGGGCGGTGCGAGGAATACGCCAGCCTGGGCGCGACGTTCACTAAGTGGCGCGCCGTGATCAAGATCGTCGGCGGTCATACCCCTGATGTCGCAATCGTGGCGAATGCTCATGCATTGGCACGATACGCCGCGACGGCGCAGGAAGCGGGTCTAGTCCCGATTGTCGAGCCAGAAGTCCTGATGGATGGCGATCATACGATTGACGCCTGCCAAGACGTCACGGAACGTACGCTCGCTTGCGTTTATGACCAGTTGTATATGCACAACGTGCGGCTCGAGGGTACCGTGCTAAAGCCCAACATGGTGGTGGCCGGGAACACCTGCCCACAACAGGCCGACGTCGCAGAGGTCGCCGAGCGCACGTTGGACACGTTGCGGCGTCATGTACCGACCGCCGTACCCGGCATTGCCTTCCTCTCCGGCGGACAATCCGAGGAAGAGGCAACGGCGCATCTCAATGCAATGAATGCCAAGGGCTCACAACCATGGGAACTCACGTTCAGCTATGGCCGTGCCCTCCAACAATCGGCGCTGCAGGCCTGGAAGGGCTCTGCTGACAATGTGACTGCGGCGCAGCGGGCGTTTCTGCACCGTGCGCGCATGAACGGCCTTGCCCACGCTGGGACCTACGACGCCGGACTCGAGCAAGAGCTTGCCGCCTAAACGCGACACCGCTGACGTCGCGGGCTGCCGGCTCTATTTGATTACGCCGCCACGGGTTGACGAAGGGTTTGCCGATCAGGTTGCGGCGGTCGTCACTGAGAATGACGTTGCCTGTTTGCAGTTACGCCTAAAGGACACGGCTGACGACACGGTTCTGCGTGTCGCGGAAAAACTGCTCCCGATCACACAAAGCGCCAACACGGCACTATTGATCAACGACCGCCCGGACCTCGCGGCCAAGTCGGGTGCGGACGGCGTGCATATCGGTCAATCCGATGCGACCTATGATGACGCGCGGGCGACGGTTGGTGACGACGCGATCGTCGGCGTGACATGCCACGACTCGCGACACCTCGCGATGGAGGCGGCCGAGCGCGGTGCTGACTATGTGGCGTTTGGGGCGTTCTTCGATACGGCGACAAAGCCGCCAAAATTTCGGGCAGACCTAGATCTGCTGGAATGGTGGTGTGGAATATTCGAAATACCCTGCGTCGCGATTGGTGGGATCACCGTACAAAATTGTGCGCCCCTCGTCGCTGCCGGCGCCGATTTCATTGCCGTGGTCTCAGCCGTGTGGGACCACCCGGATGGGCCCGCCGCCGGTGCGCGGACCATCAACGACGCGATTGCCGCTGCCTCGCTCTAGGTTCTGGCTACGGGCAACCACAAGACATCCTCAATTGTCGGGGCCCCGGTGGCCACCATGACTAACCGATCGAAGCCGATTGCCATGCCTACGGATTGCGGCAATCCATGCGCCAACGCTTCCAAGAGGTCTTCATCAACAGGATAGGCTGGCGCACCGGTTTGTTCTTTGGTCGCAAGGTCCGTCTCGAAACGCCGACGCTGTTCGGCCGGATCGGTGAGTTCAACGAAACCATTGCCCAGTTCCAGACCCGCAACGTAAAGCTCAAGCCTCTGGGCAATCCGGAGATCGTCTGGCGCGATCTGTGCGAGCGCTGCCAATGGGGCCGGCCAGTCAAGCAGAAGGGTTGGCCGACCAACACCGAGATTCGCTTCTATCCGATCGACGAAAACACGGAAGAACATATCCTCCCAGGTGTCGGTCTCGGCCACGGTGACCCCTGCGGCCGTGCACATCGCGTGAAGCGCATCACGGTCGGACGCACCATTGGCATCAAGTGTTGCCAAGACATCTATTCCCGCGAAGCGGTCAAAGGCCTGCGCCACGGTAAGCTTCTCAAAGGCACTGATCGGATCTGCCGACTGCCCCTCGAAGCGCAAGCGGCCATCTGACAATGCCGGTGATACCGCGCCGAGCGCTTCACGCACCAATGCCATGCATTGCTCGGCGAGTGCGTCTTGGTCTTGGTCGGCCGCATACCACTCGATCATCGTGAATTCGGGATGATGAATGGGCGAGCGCGCTTCGTTGCGCCAAGCGTGCGCAATCTGAAAGAGACGTGGCACGCCTGCGACCAGGAGCTTCTTCATCGCGTATTCCGGCGAGGTATGAAGAAACATCTTGCGCGCGCCGAGATCAAAAGGCTCAACCAGCGTCGTCGCGAACGCGCGGAGGTGAGGCTCCAATCCCGGCGAAACCTGTAGACCCGGTGTATCCACCTCGACGAAGTCGTTGCGACCAAACCAGGCGCGGAGCGCGCCAAGGATTGCCACACGCGCTTGTAGGAAAGGCGCACGACGTGCGAATTGGTCAGGCCGCCAAGGTGGTGCGATACCGTTACTCTTCACTGTATGAAAAACCCGTTATACCGCTGCGAAGTCTAGCAGACGCCAACCCATGAGGATCCAACATGCCAACGCCACCGATCAGTAGGCCGGGAGGGCTTCGCCATGCCCAGGCTTTGGCCGACGCCGAGCTGATATCCTCCAACGCGCTGGAAGAGGTCCATGAGGTCGCCGCACGCTATTCGGTTGCGGTAACGCCCATCGTTCGATCGCTGATTGACTCGACCGATCCTGATGACCCCGTGGCGCGCCAATTCGTTCCCTCCGCAGAAGAGCTTGTTGAGACGCCCACCGAGAATGCCGATCCGATTGGTGACGACACGTTCAGCCCAGTCCCGGGTATTGTACATCGGTACCGGGATCGCGTGCTGCTGAAGTTGTTGCACACCTGCCCGGTCTATTGCCGCTACTGCTTCCGCCGCGAACGCGTCGGTACATCCGAAGCGCCGCTCTCCCAAGCAGAGATCGAAGCGGCGCTGGCCTATGTGCGGAGTCGACCGGACGTTTGGGAGGTTATCCTGACCGGCGGCGACCCCCTCCTCCTGTCGCCGCGGCGGATAAAGAAAGTGGTTCTCGCGCTCGATAACATTGACCATCTCGGCGTCATCCGCATCCACACCCGCGTGCCCGTGGTCGACCCTGACCGCATCAACCGCGACTTGATCAACGCGTTAGCGGCGGAAAAGGCGGTCTTCGTGGTCATCCATTGCAATCATCCGCGGGAGCTATCGCCAGCCGCCGTGACGGCGATCCGAAGCATCATCGATGCCGGCATTCCGGTTCTCTCTCAGTCGGTTCTTTTGAAGGGCGTCAACGACGACGTGGCAACGCTCGAAGCGTTGTTCCGTGCGTTGGTCCGCCACCGGGTGAAGCCCTACTACCTGCACCACCCGGACCGTGCGCCCGGTACACGTCATTTTCGACCCAGTCTCACGCGAGGTCGGGCATTGGTCGACGGGTTGCGCGGCGACCTGTCGGGGCTTTGCCAGCCGACTTATGTCCTGGATATCCCCGGTGGGCATGGCAAGGTGCCAGCCGGAATTGAGCGGACCGTGGAGGCTGAGAACGGCCATTACAAAGTTCGCGACGCCAAGGGAATCGTGCACGCCTACCAAGACGAACAGGACGGCAATGCGCAGTTTGCCTCGGAATAGGCAAGCTGTTAGTTTCCGCGCCCTCAATCTAGACCCCGAGCGCAATATGAAGATCAACGCCAATCAGATTCGACCCGGCATGGTGATCGAACACGAGAATCGCCAAATGGCGGTTATCAAGATTCAGCTGATTCAACCCGGCAAGGGCGGTGCCTTCATTGCGGTGGAAATGCGCGATCTGACAAATGGCGTGAAGACCAACCAGCGCTGGCGGACCGCCGATACGGTGGAAAAGCTGAACACCGAAGAGCGTGAGGTGCAGTACCTGTTTGCTGACGACAACAGCTACACCTTTATGGATCCCGATTCATACGAACAGATCGCCATGGATACGGGGATGCTCGGCGACGACGCGGCCTATCTACAAGACGGTATGATGGTCACCTTGAACAGTGTGGAGGGGACACCTGTTGGAATCCAATTGCCCGCCACCATTATCCTCGAGGTCGTCGAGGCCGAACCGGTGGTAAAGGGGCAAACCGCATCGTCTTCGTACAAGCCCGCCCAAATGGACAACGGCATGCGTGTGATGGTGCCGCCATTTGTCGAAACCGGGACGCGGATCATCGTCAATACCGCGGACGGAACTTACCTCAAACGAGCCGATTGAGCGCTGATGGCCGGCCCACGGTCACCCGTTCTGAACGTCATGTCCGGCGCGGCAAAACGCGTCGGGCGTCTTCTCGTGCGTGATTTCGGTGAAGTCGAAAAGCTTCAAGTTTCTGTCAAAGGGCCTGCCGATTTCGTCAGCTCCGCTGACCGCAAGGCCGATCAAGTCCTGCGCGACCTTCTCGGCAAGGCGCGCCCGGGTTGGGGCTTCCTGACCGAGGAAGGCGCAGAGGTCGTCGGAAGCGATGCCGACAACCGCTGGGTCATTGACCCAATAGACGGCACAACGAACTTCCTCCATGGCATTCCGCATTTCTGCATTTCCATCGCCCATCAACGCGGCAAAGAGGTTGTCGCCGGATTGGTCTATGACCCGGTCCGGGACGAGACATTTGCGGCCGAAAAAGGGGCCGGTGCCTACCTAAACGATCATCGTTTACGGGTCTCCTCGCGCCGGACTCTGGCTGAATCCGTTCTTGCCACGGGGATTCCAACAATCCGTGGATCAGAGATGATCATGCCGTTCATGAAACAGCTGGCCATGGTATCGGGCAAGGTGTCTGCGGTCCGGCGATTTGGATCTGCAGCGCTCGATCTCGCCTATGTCGCGGCCGGCCGCTATGACGGCTATTGGGAGGCTGATCTACGTGCCTGGGATGTCGCCGCAGGACTGGTCCTTGTGCGCGAAGCGGGCGGCTTTGTTACTGACCTGACCGGTGCCGGCACCATGCTGGATTCTGGCAACGTGCTGGCCACAAATCCGGACTTACATGGTCCTATGCTTGAGCTCCTGAAGAGTGCCGCCAAGCTACCGGATTGGCCGGAAACCGGGCTCTGAGCTAGTTGTCCAAGCGCGCGGCCCTGAGCTAAGGTGCGACCTGCGCATCGGCGCCCAGAACGCCGGGAGCGGTTAGGGAGGCATTCGCGATGAACCACCGACGATGTTGGGTACCGATCACCCGGGCATCCTCGCGACTCGCGGTCGCAACGGCATTTGGCGTTTTTGCCTTGTCCGGGGTTGCTGCGGCGCAGGAAACGGTGGTGATCGGCGGCGGCGGCCAAGCCAGCGTTGAGGTAAATTTGGACGCTCTTCGCGACCTTGACGGGCGTTCCAGCCAGCGCACCCTCCGGTTTCCGGGTGAGGACACCAGCCAGTCAGTCACCTTACGCCCTCCCGGCGACATGCGTGCCGCACCGGCACCGCGAAGCCGACCCGCGTTAACGCCACCACCTGTTACTGCACGACCCGCCGTAGCCGCCCCCGTGGCGCCGGTTGTCCGTGCACCGGCGGCCCCACCGCCAACCAGACCAGTGGCACCGCGCGCGCAAGAATCGGCTGCTGCGGCACCCACCCGCGTTGCCCCACCAACACCGCCGCCCGCGCCACCCGTTGTTCCCCAAGCGCCGACCCAAGAACGCGCGGTTGCGCCGCCGCCACGGCCAGCGGCCCCGCCAGCAAGCACGAACCAGCAAACTGCGGCGCTACCACCTCCTGCAACGCTCCCCGCAGAGGGACAAGCGTTACGCCTGTTGTTTGAAGGGTCGGCGACACAGCTCAGCGATACCGCCCAACAGCAACTAAAACAGATGGCGGCCGCCCTGACATCCAACGAGCGCCGCATTCAACTCAAGGCATTTGCGAGCGGTACCAGCGACCGCCCGAGTGCGGCGCGCCGCGAATCGTTGTCCCGGGCGTTGGCCGTCCGCTCCTATCTGATTGAGAATGGTGTACGCAGCACCCGTATTGATGTACGCGCTTTGGGCGCACCAACCGACGATGGACCAAGCGATCGTGTGGACGTCATATTGCTGACGCAATGATCTGAAAAACCAAGCGGGGCCGCGCGCCTATGGGGAGCGATCAAGACACACCATGACCGGAACCCGCACGTTCTTGACGAGGATGATCGTCTTCCTAGTGGTCGCGGGCGCGGTTGTGCTTGCGCTTATTGGCCCACTTCTCTCGGCCTTCCAGGCCAATCCCGCAATCAACGGCTTGATCCTCGGCGTGCTGCTTGTGGGGATCGTCTATTCGTTTCGCCAAGTGCTCTTACTGCGACCAGAAGTCCGCTGGATTGAAACTTTCCGGCGCAGTGAACCCGGATTGTCGGTTCAAGAACCGCCAAACCTACTGGGGCCAATGGCAACGATGCTCGGCGAGCAAACAAGCCGCCGGATGCAACTTTCGACAATGTCGATGCGGTCATTGCTGGATGGCATTTCGTCCCGTCTCGACGAATCGCGTGACATTTCGCGTTACATGATTGGGCTGCTGGTTTTCCTCGGTTTGCTCGGCACGTTCTGGGGGTTGCTGCAGACCATTGCCGCCGTCGGGGACACGATTTCGACGCTCACCGTCGATGGTGGCGATTTCAGCGCGCAGTTCGACAGCCTGCGGCGGGGGCTTGAGGCCCCTCTATCCGGGATGGGTACGGCCTTTTCGTCATCGCTGTTTGGGCTCGGGGGATCGCTTATCCTCGGCTTTCTCGATCTCCAAACCGGGCAAGCCCAGAACCGTTTCTACAACGACCTAGAAGAATGGCTGTCGAGCGTTACCCGGCTTTCGAGCGGCTCCAGCCTGGCAGACGGCGATCAATCGGTACCGGCCTACGTGCAAGCCCTATTGGAGCAAACCGCCGAGAGTCTCGACAATCTGCAACGCACCATGAGTACGGCGGAAGGCGGTCGCCACAGTGCCAACCAGACCTTCGTCAATCTTTCCGAACGACTGGCAACGCTCACCGATCAAATGCGATCAGAGCAAGATCTCATGGTTAAGCTGGTCGAAAGCCAGATGGATATGAAGCCGGTTCTTCAGCGCCTTGCCGACGGTGGTGCTGACAAAACGTCCCAGACCCACCTACGCAATATGGACGTCTATTTGAGCCAGCTGCTCGACGCGACGACGCGGGGCCAAGAACAGTTGGCTTCGGAGATCCGCAGCGAGTTGAAACTCTTGTCGCGGACCATTGCTGCGTCGCTCGACAAGCGGCGCGACTAGCTCACCGCCCAATGGCTGCTCGATCACGTACGCGAAGTCAGGACTACTGGCCGGGATTTGTGGATGCGATGGCGGCTCTGTTGGTCGTCATCATCTTTCTCCTCGTTGTGTTTGTCTTGGCGCAGGTCTTTCTGTCCCAAGCCCTTTCGGGCCGCGACGAGGCGTTGCAGCGTCTGACCACACAGGTCAACGAACTCACCGAACTGCTGGCGCTTGAGCGCCAGGGCAACGCCGACTTGCGACTGAACGTCGCGCAGCTTTCGGCATCCCTTCAAAGCGCCAACGAAGAGCGCGACAATCTCGTCGTTGAGTTGTCCGAGCTGCGGTCCGAATCCGCGCAATTGGAAGAAGCTGTTGTGCTGCTGACACGACGGGCTGAGAACGCAGAGCGCGACCTCGCCGCGACCCAAAGCGATCTTGAGGCTTCCAACGAAACCGTTGAGCGCGACCGTGAGACGATCCGCGCCCAACTATCAGAGATGGAGCGGTTGCAGCGCGATATCGACGCCCTTCGTACTGTCCGAGCGGAGCTTGAAGCCAGGGTCGGCGACCTGGCATCCGCCCTTGAGACATCGGAGCGTGACGCCGATGCGTTGCGCGCGCAATCTGACGAACTGGAAACCGCCTTGGAAGAAACCCGACAGGTCATCGGGACCCTGAGGGATACCGAGCGCGAATTGCAGAGCCGACTCGCGAGCGAAGAAGAACGGACCCTACTGGCGCAACAAGAAGTCCGCGACCGCGAGATTAGGCTTGCCGAGGTCCAGGCGCTCTTCCTTGCACGCCAATCCGACCTCGAAGAGGAGCAGGAGCTATCAACCGAGGCCAAGACCCGAGTCGCCCAGTTGAACCAGCAGATCGCCCTGCTGCGACAACAGCTCGCGTCACTCCAGGCTGCGCTCGACCAAGCGGAATCGCGCGATGAAGAACAGCAGGTTGTGATCTCCGATCTTGGCCGTCGCCTCAATCAAGCCCTGGCCCAAAAGGTTGAGGAGCTTTCTCGATACAGATCAGAGTTCTTCGGTCGGCTGCGCGAGGTTCTCGGCGATCGGCGCGACGTCCAGATTGTCGGCGATCGCTTTGTTTTTCAGTCGGAGGTCTTGTTCTCTTCGGGGTCGGCGAACTTGGGCGACGAGGGTCGCGCGCGGTTGCGCGACCTCGCGAATACTCTGGCAGAAATCACGCCGCGAATTCCTGAAGACATCAATTGGATTTTGCGCGTGGATGGACACACAGATTCAGTGCCCATCAATTCGGCTCAGTTCCCGTCAAATTGGGAACTGTCCTCAGCCCGCGCGACCAATGTGGTGAAATTCCTCATCGAAGCAGGGATACCGCCACGGCGCTTGGCGGCCGCTGGGTTCGGCCAATTTCACCCGTTGGACGACGGCAATGACGAGATCGCGTTTCGCCGGAATCGGCGCATCGAGATGAAGCTGACCGAGCGTTAAACTGCTGAAACTTCGCGCAAACCGCCGACATTGAACTGCAGCTTGGCCAAACGCGCATAAAGGCCGCCTTGTTGCATGAGATCATCATGCGTTCCTTCGGCGGCAACTTGTCCGCCGTCGATCACGACAATCCTGTCAGCTTTCTGCACCGTCGCGAGCCGATGCGCGATGACAATCGTCGTGCGACCCCTCATCAGACCTTCCAGCGCCGTCTGGACCGCCCGTTCACTTTCGGCATCCAATGCGCTCGTCGCTTCGTCGAGCAGAAGCAAAGCAGGGTTGCGCAATAGCGCGCGCGCAATCGCGATGCGCTGTTTTTGACCGCCGGACAGGGTTACACCGCGCTCACCGAGTTGCGTGGCAAAACCGTCCGGCAACCGGTCGAGAAACTCCGTTGCCGATGCCGCGTCGGCAGCGGCACGGACCTCTTCGTCAGTCGCATCAGGGCGTCCGTAGCGAATATTGTCCCAAGCGTCCGCGCCAAAAATAACCGGGTCCTGCGAAACGAGGCCGATATGTTGGCGAAGGTCCCGTGGATCGAGGCGGACCAAATCGACACCATCGAAGGTGATGTGGCCGACCGTCGGATCGTAGAAGCGGAGCAAAAGCTGAAAGACCGTTGTCTTGCCCGCCCCGGAAGGACCAACGAGCGCCACCGTTTCTCCCGCCGCAACATTCAACGACAGCGCCGACAAGGCGTCGATATCAGGCCGCATCGGATAGCGGAAGGTAACGTCATGCAGCGCGACGGCACCTTGCGTGGGTGCGGGAAGAGCGAGCGGCGAAATCGGCGCCTTTATGTCTGACTCAGTATTCAGTAACTCAGAGAGGCGCTCTGCCGCACCGGCTGCCTTCTGGACATCACCATAAACTTCGGACAACGCCGCAACTGAACCGGCCGTCACGATGGCGTAGAAGACGAACGCGCCAAGATCGCCGCTGGTCATGCCCCCGTTCAGCACTTGGACAGCGCCAATCCACAAGACGCCGACAATAGAGCCGAACACCAGCATGATGACGGAAAGCGTGAGAAATGCGCGGGACCGAATTTGGTCGATCGCAGCACGTAGAGCACCCTCCACTTTTTCACCAAAACGCTGGCGTTCAATGTCTTCGTGCACAAATGCCTGAACGGTGCGGACTTCGTTGATGCTCTCGTCGGCGGCAGCGCTGACCACCGCAATGCGATCTTGGGTTTGACGCGACAGCCGCCGGACGCGGCGACCAAAGATCACCAATGGTAGGACGATGATGGGAACAGCGAGGATGATGAGGCCAGACAGTTTGGGGCTGGTCACAATCAGCATGATCAGGCCGCCGATTAGCAGCAGAATATTACGTAGGGCCATCGATGCGCTGGCGCCGACGATCGACTGAATTAGCGTTGTATCCGTAGTGATCCGCGAAAGAATCTCGCCGGTTTTGTTTTTCTCGAAGAAGGCCGGGCTGAGCCCTATGACGCGGTCGTAGATGGCACTGCGCAAATCTGCCACGACGCGCTCTCCCAGCCACATGACCAAGTAGTAGCGACCGAACGTGCCGACCGCGATGATGGCAACGACACCCAGCAAGAGCAGAAACGTGCGATTGACGTCCGCCACCGAATCAAAATTGTCGATGAGCAGTTGCAGAACCCGACCGATCCCAAGGGTGCCGGCAGCTGCGGCAAGCAGGGCGATGCCTGCCCCAACTGCTACGCGCCAGTAGGGCAGGGCGAATTCCAAAACGGGCCGAAGTTGGCTGAGATCCTTGCTGATAGGCCTTTCATCTGGCCCGCTGCCGATCGATCCGCCGTAGGTGCTTGACCGTCTCGCCACGTTTTCCCCTTACCAAACAACCATTTCGTGTTTTATGAACATAGGTGACGGCTAGGCCCGCAACAATACGCAGAGGAACAGCCCAGTTGCCCAGATGGCTTGGTGTCTGCTATAAGCCCGGCCTTCGCGCGGAGGCACAGATATGAAGCAAGATATTCACCCGGATTACCACGAAATTACCGTGGTCATGACGGACGGCACCGAATACACCACCCGGTCAACCTGGGGCGCCGCGGGCGACCGGATGACCCTTGATATTGACCCGAAATCGCACCCAGCTTGGACCGGCGGCAATCAGCGCTTGGTCGATGCGGGTGGTCAGGTCGCCAAGTTCAATAAACGCTTTGAGGGCTTCGGCATTAAATAGGGCCGAAATCCCGCCCAAAAAACGCTGCCTCCGGGTGGCGTTTTTTTGTGCCTCGGGGTCTTGATCGACCAAACGCAGAAACCAAATTGACTAATACCGGATGCCCAAATGGGGTCCAGTTAACCGCCATGGTTCGGCCGATACGGCGAGCCACGGTCTTTTGAAACACATTGCTTCCTTGGAGGATGTGACTATGCGTGCACAATTTCTTTCCCCCCTTCTTCGTTCTTCTGTCGGCTTTGATCGGGTTGACCGGCTTCTTGACGCCGTGGGTCGCGTGGACGAAGCGAGCCTGACCTACCCCCCGTACAACATCGAAAAATCCGGCGAAGATAACTATCGGATCACGATGGCTGTGGCCGGTTTCGATGACAGCGAACTTGACGTGACGCAGCAGGAGAATGTTCTTCTGATTCGCGGTAAGGCGCACGAAGAGGAAGAGGGCAAAACCTTTTTGCATCGTGGCATCGCCCGACGGGCGTTCGAGCGTCGCTTCGAACTCGCCGATACGGTCCGTGTCACCGGTGCGGCCCTTAACAACGGCATGCTCTCGGTTGAATTGATCCGGGAGATTCCCGAGGCGCGGAAGCCTCGCAAAATCGAAATCGGGACCGGCCTCCAAAAAGGCCCAACCGTTATTGAGCAGGACCGCGCCGCGGCCTAGTCAACCAATCAGCAACTGGGCGGGGGACCGATCGGGTGCCCCGCCCATTATTGGTCTATACTAGAATCTTCGTCAGCACGGTTCGCAATGGATCGGGTAACGCCGTTGGCCGCAGTTCGGGCCGCTTTACATAGACATGAATGAAATGTCCGGTTGCGGCGACCGCATCATCACCTTGACGGAACAGCCCGACTTCATATCTCACGCTTGAATTGCCGATCTTCGTCACCCGCAACCCGGCGTCAATAACGTCGGGAAACTGTAGGGGCCGGTGGTACTGGCAACAGGTTTCGACGACGAAGCCGACAACATCGCCGGTCTCATAATCAAGAACGCCCTCACGCATTAGATATTCGTTCACCACGGTATCGAAGTACGAGTAGTAATTGACGTTGTTGACGTGTTGATAGACGTCGTTGTCCATCCATCGCGTCGGTATCTTGAGAAAGCGTTTGTAGTTGTCTCGGCTTTCTTCCTTGGGCACTACGCTGTTCACAAATTCCTCATCAGTTAAATACTGAATCCGCTGCACCGCGGGCTTTTTCCTTGTTCCCGATAACCTCACGCGCTCGGCCAATAGTGGCCTCCAACTCGGCGATGTAGTCCTCAAGGTCTTCGATCGACATCTCCTCCAGATTTGGGGCGACGTGTTTCGGCTTTGGTGGCTCCAGATCGTCGGTGTCCATCACCCCTCCTCACAAGCGCTCTTGTCAATTAAGGCCGGATCATACTAGACCACGGTGGCGCAGCGACATGCATCATCCGCATCAACCAACCGAGGAACGTTCAATGACTTTGCCCACCACAATGACGGCGATCGAGATTACAGAGCCGGGTGGGCCGGAAGTCTTGAAGCCGGTTGCCAGACCCGTACCGAGCCCCGCAGCCGGCGAAATCCTGATCAAGGTTGTCGGTGCCGGGATCAATCGCCCGGACGTTTTTCAGCGCAAAGGCGCCTATCCCCCTCCGCCAGGCGCACCCGACATTCCGGGTCTTGAGGTTTCGGGAACCGTTGCTGCGGTTGGCGACGATGTTACGGCTTGGAAGGTGGATGATCCCGTATGTGCCCTCGTCGCAGGCGGCGGATATGCCGAGTACTGCCTGGCGCCAACCGAGCAGGTCCTCCCCATCCCGGACGGTATGGCGCTTGCCGATGCCGCCGCACTGCCGGAAACCTTCTTCACGGTCTGGACCAATGTCTTTGATCGGGCAGCGCTCAAGGCCGGCGAGTCATTGCTCGTCCACGGCGGGTCCTCCGGAATCGGCACAACCGCCATTCAAATCGCCAAGCACCTCGGGGCAACGGTTTTTGCAACCGCCGGATCGGGCGAGAAATGCGCGCTTTGCGAAAAACTTGGCGCCACGAAGGCGATCAACTACCGCGACGAGGACTTCGAGGCCGCCCTAAAGACTGCAACCGACAAGAAGGGCGTCGACGTTATTCTGGATATGGTCGGTGGCGACTACGTCGCGAAAAACATTCGCCTGTTGGCACCGGAAGGACGCCTGGTGTTTATTGCCTTCTTGAAGGGCTCGAAGGCGGAGGTCGATTTCAATCGTGTCATGCGGCATCGGCTGAAGATCATGGGATCAACGCTACGCCCGCAGTCCGTCGAGGCAAAAGGCAAGATCGCCGGTCATCTACGCCAAACGGTCTGGCCATTACTGGACGCTGGGACGGTTCGGCCGATTATCGATTCGCGATTCCCCTTGGCCGAGGCCGCGAAAGCACATGCGCTGATGGAATCAAGCACCCACATGGGAAAGATTCTGCTGACCCTGTAAGGCCTGGTTTCCGCCAAAAACAGGCCGGTTTGCCTGGACCACAATCCACCCTATATTAGGCGCAGGCTGCGTCCTACTTACTCAAAGCAACACAATATTCGGACGGGCGCCTGATCGGCGGCCGCAAAGGGTTTCGAAATGCCTCATCCGCTAATGCCTAAGGCCACAGCGGTCTGGTTGATCGACAATACGTCGCTCGGCTTTGACCAGATTGCTGATTTTTGTGGTCTCCACGCCCTCGAAGTCCAGGGGATCGCCGATGGCGAGGTTGCCGTTGGCATCGTCGGACGCGACCCAATCGCGAACGCTGAACTGACGCGCGACGAAATCGATCGCTGCGAAAAGGACGGGGCCGGTCGGCTGGTGATGCTGGAGCCTGAGATCGATCTCCAACAGCGCAGTTCCGGGCCAAAATACACGCCCCTGTCAAAGCGCCAGAATCGGCCTGATGCCATCGCTTGGCTGATCAAATTCCATCCAGAACTGACCGACGCGCAAGTCTGCAAGTTGGTCGGAACGACCAAACCTACGGTTGTCTCGGTGCGTGATCGCAGCCACTGGAATACACCGAACCTAAAACCGCAAGACCCGGTCAGCCTCGGTATGTGTACGCAGACGGATCTGGATTCCGCGGTCCAGGCCGCCGCCAAGCGTCTGCAGCGCAAAGAAGACCGCGAACGCCGGGCGGCCGCGAAAGCCGCCCGCGAAAAAGAAGCAGCATTACAGGCCGCTCAAGCAGCACATGCCGAAGAAACAACAGCGACGCCTGAGGCAACCGCTGCAGAGACGCCGGCTGTCGCCCCTCAGCCTGAAGAGACGGCAGAGAGCGAGCCAACGTCGGAAGACCTTCCCGACACGGCATTGGGTGCCGCACTGGCGCGCGCCGGCGTTGCGACGCCGGAATCCGGAAGTGAAAACTCGGGCGGCGATAGCTAGCTAGAGATCAAACTTCGCGTCACGAAGCGCGACGGTAATCGTATCCAGTGTCGCAGGATCTTCGATCGTTGCGGGCATCGTCCACTCCTCTCGGTCCGCAATTCGGCGCATGATCCCGCGCAGGATTTTACCGCTACGGGTTTTGGGTAGCTGGGTGACCACCATCGCGGTCTTGAATGCCGCGACGGGACCGATCTTGTTTCTCACTTCCCGTACAACGGCTGCCGACAGTTCTTCCGCCTCGACGCTAGAACCTGCGTTTAGGACCACAAAGCCGACCGGCACCTGACCCTTGAGCGCATCCTTAATGCCAATCACAGCGCATTCGGCAACGTCTGGATGCGTCGCGACGACCTCTTCGATGGCGCCGGTGGAGAGCCGATGCCCGGCGACGTTAATCACGTCGTCGGTGCGGCTCATGATGTAAAGATAGCCATCCTCATCAAAATGCCCGGCATCCCCGGTCTCGTAGTAACCCGGGAAGTTCCGCATGTAGGCATCCAGAAACCCTTCATCGTTGTTCCAAAGGGTGAGCAAGCTGGCCGGCGGGAGCGGCAACTTGACAGCGATGGCGCCATCAGTGCCTGCAGGAACAGGTTTGCCGTCAGCGCCAAGGATATCGATCGCATTGCCGGGCGTCGGCTTAGTCGGTGACCCATGTTTGACGGGCAACGTTCCGAGACCGACACAGTTGGCCGCCATCGCCCACGCCGTCTCGGTCTGCCACCAGTGATCAATTACCGGCTTTTTGAGTTTTTGTTCGGCCCACTGGACGGTGTTTGGATCGGCGCGCTCGCCAGCCAGAAAGAGCGTTCGGAATCCCGAGAGGTCATAATTCTTGATGAGCGCGCCGTTCGGATCCTCCCGGCGAATAGCACGGAACGAGGTTGGCGCCGTGAAAAGGGCAGCAACTTTGTGCTCGGAAATGATGCGCCAGTAGACGCCAGCATCCGGTGTGCCGACAGGCTTCCCCTCGAAGAGAATGGTCGTGCAGCCATGCAGCAGCGGCGCATAGACGATGTAGGAATGGCCCACCACCCAACCAACGTCCGACGCGGCCCAGAAGCATTCGCCGGGCTTCACGCCGTAGACACCGGACATGCTCCACTTTAACGCGACCATGTGACCGGCATTGTCACGGACCACGCCCTTGGGGCGCCCGGTTGAGCCTGAGGTATAGAGAATATAGAGCGGATCGTTTGATCCCACGGGAACGCAATCAACCGCCGCAGCATCGGCCATCTGCGTCGTCCAATCGACGTCGCGTCCCGCGTCCATCGAAGCCATGCATTGCTCACGTTGCAAGACGACGACATTGGTCGGCTTGTGGCGCGCCAGCTGGATTGCTTCGTCCAACAACGGCTTGTAGGCAACGATCCGGTTGGGTTCGATCCCACAACTCGCCGATACGATGACCTTTGGCGTGCAATCATCGATCCGGGTGGCCAATTCATTGGCGGCAAAACCACCAAAAACGACGGAGTGCACAGCGCCAATCCGCGCGCATGCCAGCATGGCGACCACCGCCTCGGGCACGGCGGGCATATAGACGATTACCCGATCGCCCTTGGATACACCGAGTGAAACCAAAACACCGGCAAATCGCGCAACTCGGTCGCACAAGTCACTGAAGGTCAGTTTGCTGATCGTGCCCGTGATCGGCGAATCGTGGATGAGTGCGAGCTGATTGCCGCGACCCGCATCAACATGACGATCAACGGCGTTATGGCAGGTATTGACCAGCCCGCCCGGAAACCAGCGATAAAACGGCGGATTGTCCGCGTCCAAGACGCGATCCCATTTCTTGAACCAGTCAATGGCCTCCGCCTGTTCGGCCCAATAGCCCTCCGGATCCACCCGCCAGGCGTCGTAAATCTCAGGATATCTGCTGGTCATATTGCTCCCCATCGTCGCGGCGCATGATCATGGCTTGGGGCAGATTTGGCAACGGCGCGGCGTTGATCCAGAAAGCACAGATCGACTAGTGTGCGCGGCCTAGGGGTGGAGCATTCTCAGCATGACGCAGAACAAATACGACGCCGGACTCGCGCGTAACGCCGCGAACTTCACGCCGCTGAGCCCGTTATCGTTTCTGCGTCGAGCCGCCGCCGTATTTCCGGACCAGATTGCCATCATTCACGGTGACCAGCGCACGACCTATCGCGATTTCTATCGCCGGAGCCTCCAATTGGGGAGCGCGCTGGAGCGTGCCGGGATCGGCAAGGGGGACACCGTTGCGATCATGTCCCCCAACGCGCCCGCGATGCTGGAAGCCCACTATGGCGTCCCGATGACCGGGGCCGTCCTGAACACGCTGAACGTGCGGCTGGACGCCGCCACAATCGCGTTCACGCTGGACCATGGTGAAGCCAAAGTCTTGCTCACCGACCGGGAGTTCAGCCCGACGATTAAAGAAGCCCTGGCGCTGGCCAAATCCAAACCGCTGGTGATCGATATCGATGATCCGCTTGCAGTGGGTGGCGACCTCATTGGTGAAAAAGACTACGAATCATTTATTGAGACCGGCGATCCTGCGTTTTCCTGGTCGTTGCCGGCAGACGAGTGGGACGCCATCTCGCTTAACTACACATCAGGTACGACCGGCAACCCAAAGGGAGTCGTCTACCATCATCGTGGTGCGTACCTCCTGGCGACCGGGAACACCCTGGCGTGGAACATGCCGGCACATCCGATCTATTTGTGGACGTTGCCGATGTTTCATTGCAACGGCTGGTGCTTCACCTGGTCACTGAGCATCAATGCCGGCACTCACGTGTGCCTGCGCCGCGTCGAGTCGGATGCCATTTTCGAGGCGATCGAGAAGCATGAGGTTACCCATTTGTGTGGCGCACCGATCGTAATGAATATGATCGCGTCGGCGGCAGCGGACCACCCAGGTTTTGGCCGCACGATCGAAATCGCGACGGCGGCGGCACCCCCGCCCGCTGCCGTGATTGGCAAGATGGAGGAATCCGGCTTTCACGTGACCCACTTGTACGGGCTCACAGAAACCTATGGACCGGCAGTTGTGAGCGAATGGCACTCAGAGTGGGATGACCTTCCACTCGAGGAACGCGCCGCAATGAAGTCGCGCCAAGGCGTGCCGTATCAGGTTCTTGAGGACACGATGGTCGCGGACCCAGAGACGATGGTTCCGGTGCCATCAGACGGCGAGGCATTGGGCGAAGTGTTCTTCCGCGGCAATGTCGTGATGAAGGGTTACCTGAAGAACCCCACGGCGACCGAAGAAGCGTTTCGGGGCGGTTGGTTCCATTCCGGTGACCTCGGCGTGATGCACGAAGACGGGTACCTCGAACTGAAGGATCGGTCGAAGGACATCATTATTTCCGGTGGCGAGAATATCTCTACCATCGAGGTCGAGAACGCGATCTATGGTCACCCTTCGGTGCAAGAAGCGGCGGTGGTCGCGAGACCGGATGAAAAATGGGGCGAGACGCCTTGTGCGTTTGTGACGTTGCGATCAGGCAAGACCGCAACTGAGCAGGAAATCATCGATTTCTGCCGCGATCGAATGGCGCACTTCAAGGCACCCAAGACCGTCGTCTTTACGGATCTACCGAAGACGTCGACCGGTAAGATTCAAAAATTCAAACTACGGGAGATGGCCCGCAACCTTTAGGCGTCTTCGTGCTCCAAGAGAGCGATGCGATCTTTTAGGTGGAGCTTTTCTTTCTTCAGCGTCGCGATCCGCGCGTCATCAGGGATCGTTCGTTGCTCTTCTTTCCAAATAACGGCATCCAATTCGTGATGTCTGGACTTGAGTTTATCGAGATCAAACGCAGCCGAACTGTTCATCGAGCACCTCCGTTACATCACCAAAATGATAGCGCAAAGGCAGGTGATTCCGAACTGTTTCAACCCCTAGCCTGCCGCACGTTCGACCAGAAATCGGTAGGATTCATGGCTTGCCGTCGGCACTTCGAGAAAACTGAGGTAGTTGATGAGGTTGGCGGAAATGCTTGGCGTTCCAGGTTCGCTGTCGGTGCCAAGTGTCGATGTTGAGAGCAATTCTAATTCGCTACGTTCCGCGGTTAGTTCGACCTCGTGCAAACCTCCTCTAACGGATTGGAGGGATCGGCTGAGTATTGGCGCTTCCGGTGCGACTGCCCGAAACTGACGCCGCAGATCCCGAATTGGTCGGATCACCTCGTTCTGCCAAGCACTGACGGCGGCAGAGATCTCTTCAAAATCAGCCGTCGAGAGCAAACGCCCGCCCGCACCCGCCCAGAGACAAAAAAGTAGAACGGGGATATCCGCGTGCCAGCGGTCTTGTAGGTGTAAGCAGGCCTCCTCTACGGCGTTAGCGGCATAGACGCGTAGAGCAAAATCCCAAATCGATTCAGGGCCTGACATCGTCCGCCACTTTCCTTGTTGAGGTGGTAAAATGCACCATGGCTGACGATTCACTCGAGCAAAAATTGGAAGCGCTTCGCACTGAACATCGAGACCTCGACTCGGCGCTTGAATCGCTGGCCGAACGCCAACCGTACGACACGATAAAGCTGCAGCGATTGAAGAAACGAAAACTAGTCTTGCGGGATCAAATAGCTGTGCTGGAAGACCAGCTATACCCAGACATTATCGCCTAGGCGGCACCGTCGGACTTCATACGCTTCTTCTGCGCATACATATCGCGATCAGCGGCGGCGAGGGCGTGGCCAACATCTTCGGTGCCGGTAAACGTGTAGACGCCGACCGCGACGTGGACCGGAACCGAGCGGCCCTGATAGTTCATCGGTGTTTTGGTGATGTGCTGCGCGAGGTCATCTGCTTTTTCCCGCGCCATGGATTGATCCGTACGGTCAAGAATGACGCCAAATTCATCTCCGCCGAGACGGCCTACGATGTCCGATTCTCGGACGCTGGATAGGAGCAGTTCCGCAACATGCTTTAGCGCTTCATCACCGGCCGAATGTCCAAAGGTATCGTTGATCTCTTTGAAATCGTTCACGTCGATATAGACGACTGAGGATGGCGTCCCGTAGCGCTCTGCTAGCGACATATTGCGCGTCATCTCGCGAACAAATGCCCGCCGATTGGCAATAGGAATCAGGGGGTCGCGATCTGCAAGGCGTTCTAGATTCGCCAAACGTTCACGCGCGACATGCAACTCGCGCCGCATTTGTTCAACTTCTGCCATCAGGTTCATCAGTGCATCGCGAACCTTGGGCGTGATCTCGGCCTGGGGAATGCCCATGACGGAGACCGTGTCATCGATTTCGCGGGGCGCGGATGCCGACGAATAGGCGTCGGTCGCCTGCACAGAAGCGGTTTGTGCGACGCCAGATGTTCGCCGTGCGCGGCGAACCGGCGTTGTCCCCACAGGACCGGTCGGCGTTATTTTCATACAACGAACACTAAAGAATGTCGGCCTACGTCGGTGCACCCTAGCACAGGCGAGTCTCGGTGAGAATCAGCCAGTTCAAGGGGCCCCATAATTAGACAAAATCCTGGTTAACAGAGCGTTACCAAGCCGATGGATGGTTGGATCAAGGTCCGGGCATCCCTATAATCCGCCGCTTTCCGAGGAGTGAGCGCGATGGCAGCGGCCCCGAAAATCGGCGTCATTATGGGCAGTCAGTCCGATTGGGAGACCATGCAACATTGCGTGGAAACCCTCGAGACGCTCGCGGTGCCTCACGAGGTTCGGATCGTATCAGCCCATCGAACGCCGGATCGCATGGCCGAATACGCCAAGCAGGCCGAGGCTCGGGGCCTTATGGCGATCATCGCCGGGGCCGGGGGCGCGGCGCATTTACCGGGCATGAGCGCGTCGATGACGGCGCTACCCGTGTTCGGTGTGCCGATTGAGAGCAAAGCCCTCAGCGGCATGGATAGCCTGCTATCGATCGTTCAAATGCCGCCGGGCGTGCCGGTTGGGACGTTGGCGATCGGGCGCCCTGGCGCCATCAACGCCGCACTCCTAGCAGCGGCCGTCGTCGCATTGAGCGACACGGCAGTCAAAGAGTCGTTGGCGGCATGGCGCCAGAATCAGAGTAACGGCGTGGCGGAAACGCCCGATAGAGGCTAGGTAGAGGCTAGGTGACGACATTCGAGGCCATTCCGCCCGGCGCGACCGTGGGCATCCTAGGCGGCGGGCAGCTTGGGCGCATGCTATGCCTCGCGGCAGCCCATTTGGGATACCGCACGCACGTCTACTGCCCTGACGAAAACTCTCCGGCATCTCTTGTCGCGGCAACATCCACCGTCGCGCCCTACGATGACCAGACCGCGCTGAACGTTTTTGCATCGACGGTCGACGTCGCAACCTTCGAATTCGAGAATATCCCGGCTGAGACGATTGACGTCGTTCAGCAATCCGTCGGCGTCAGCCCATCGGTCAGTACCCTGAAGATCACCCAGGACCGATTGGCCGAAAAACAGCTTTGCGAATCCCTAGGCATTCCTACCGCACCGTTTGCGCCGATTTCGACTAGCGACGACTTCGCGTCTGCCGCCGAAAAGACCGGCCTGCCCGGCATATTGAAAACGCGTCGCATGGGTTATGACGGTAAAGGCCAAAGCACGATTCGGACCCACAGCGATCTCGATTCAGCTTGGATGACCTTAGGTGCCGGCGAGTGCATCTTGGAAGGCCTGGTCGACTTCGAAATGGAAGTCTCCGTAATTTTCGCGCGGGACCGATCCGGCGCGCTGAGTACATTTGATGTGCCAGAAAACCGCCATAGCGACGGCATTCTGCGGACCAGTCGCGTGCCGTCAGGGATGGCTGGGGCGGCATTTGAGACCGCCCGGGACATCGCCCACCGCCTTGCGGCGTCCTTAGATTATGTCGGCGTCGGCGCGGTAGAGATGTTCGTTACCCGGGATGGCGCTGTTCTCGTCAATGAGATCGCACCTCGCGTGCACAACTCTGGACACTGGACCATCGACGCATGCGCAACCGACCAGTTCGAACAGCACATCAGGGCCATATGCGGACTACCCTTCGGCAGTACCGCGCGCGCCTTTGATGTCGTGATGGCAAATCTCATCGGCGACGAGGTCGAGCAGTGGCGCATCAGCCTGGACGACCCGCTGACCAAACTTCACCTCTACGGCAAATCTGAGGTCCGTGCCGGGCGCAAGATGGGGCATGTCACGACATTGTCGCCTATCGCGCCCGAGCCGACCGCCGACTAGCCCGACCAAGCGGCGACTTTCGCCACGCCTCAATTGGTCCGCTCAAGCGCCGACCCACCTTCTCGAGCCGCCCACGCAACATTTGAATCTGCAAGACATCTTCAATGCGCCGATCCAGAAACGCCCAGGTATCGGCGAAGTCTTCTGATTCGTCGTCCAGCCAATAGAGATAGGTCGTCGTGACAACACCTGCGAGAAGCCCTCGCTTTGTGTAAAAATTGTAATCCGTCGATCGGTCGCCTGCCGCACGCCAAATCACGTCGGTGATCCGATACAGGCTCGCTGCTGGGTTGTGCGGTGGCGGCAACCGACGAACCGCTTCCCGATGCTCTGCGAACAGGGTGATGAGTGAGCGGACGCCAATGGCAATCCTGCGCCGCACCGATGGTTCGCGCTCCGCCAGTCCCTCGAGACCGGTCTCAAGTTTCGCGGCGACGGACTCGCCAAAAAAGGCCGCGACGTCGCTGATTCCACGTGGGAACAATGAAGCCGCACGGTCAGTATCTACGTGGGCATCCCGCGCACCCGCTGAAAATGCGGCAGCTGACCACCCATCGAACGGGACATGGCCGAGAACCGCGTTCAGGAACGCTTCTTTTTCTTGGGTGTCAGCCATGGTCGTTCTCGCCCTCCCGATCGGTCGGCGTGTCATCACCCTCATCGGCGCCTGTGGCGCCTAAGTGGTGACGCCATTCCGAATCAAAAATGAGGTCGGCAAGATCGGCCATTTGAGTGGGGTAGAGCCGACCATCGAGATGATCGCATTCGTGTTGAACCACCCGGGCATGCATCCCCTCTGCCGTAACATCCACGGCATTTCCTGCGGCGTCCAGACCTGTGTAACGAATTGCATGGTACCGGGGCACTTTGCCGCGCAAACCAGGCACTGACAGACACCCCTCCCAGCCGAGCACTAGATCTTGCGACAGGGGTGTAATTTCAGGGTTTATCAGAACGCGCGGCTCTTCCACGTCGCCGTCGTCATTAGGCGCATGAAAAATGACAAGCCGTAGGGGGACATGAACCTGTGGTGCAGCTAGCCCCAGGCCATCCGCATCCACCATCGTTTCAAACATGTCCTCAATCAAGTTTTGGACGGCTGGGGCCATCGGATCGACGATTTCATCGGCCCGCCGCAACAGCACAGGATGCCCCATTTTCGCTATCTTCAGGATTGCCATGGCGCATCATGGTCTACCGCACACGGTGGGGTAAAGGCCCGAAAACGGCGAGAAAATGGGTCGTTTTCGACCAAACGAAAAGGGTCGCGGGGTGTACATCGCCAAATCCATATGCTATCCACCGCGCCTCGTACGTTCCCGTCGCTTTTCGGGGACCCAGACGGCAAGATTTCTAGGAGAACCCTTTGCAAGTTCACGTCCGCGATAACAACGTTGATCAAGCGCTACGCGCCCTGAAAAAGAAGATGCAGCGCGAGGGTATTTTCCGTGAGATGAAACTCCGGAACTTCTACGAAAAACCATCTGAGAAACGCGCTCGGGAAAAGGCCGAAGCGGTTCGCCGCGCTCGCAAATTGGCGCGCAAGCGGGCACAGCGCGAAGTTTAGCGTCTAAATTGTCAGATAGCTTAAAAGTCGCTTCGGCGACTTTTTTTGCGCCTAAAGGGCGCGAATAACGCCTTCCACCATCTCTTTGGCGTCACCGAACAACATCATGGTGTTGTCCCGGTAGAAGACCTCATTGTCGACACCGGCATAGCCCGGCGACAGAGATCGTTTCACAAAAAGCACCGTGCTCGAGTTTTCAACATCGAGAATAGGCATGCCGTAGATCGGGCTTTGGGGATCGGTTTTAGCAGCAGGATTGGTCACGTCATTGGCGCCGATCACAAAGGCCACGTCGGTCGTTGCGAAATCACTGTTGATTTCATCGAGTTCAAACACTTCGTCGTAAGACACGTTGGCTTCCGCCAACAGGACATTCATATGTCCCGGCATCCGACCCGCAACGGGATGAACAGCAAAGCGAACTCGCACACCCTCTTCCTTGAGCTTGTCGGCCATTTCACGCACCACGTGCTGGGCTTGTGCAACCGCCAAGCCATACCCCGGCACGATGATCACGGAGCCTGCGTTTTTCATGATGAAGGCCGCGTCGTCTGCACTCCCAGCGCGCACCGACTTGTCACCACTTCCACCACCCGACGCCGCAGCGGTCTCACCGCCGAAACCACCGAGGATGACGCTAATGAAGGACCGGTTCATCGCGCGGCACATGATGTAGCTAAGGATCGCACCGGAAGACCCGACCAACGCGCCGGTAATGATCAAGGCGGTATTCTCAAGAGTGAAGCCAATGCCAGCAGCAGCCCATCCCGAATAGGAATTCAGCATCGAAACGACCACCGGCATATCGGCGCCGCCGATCGGGAGAATGATCAAGAACCCGATCACGAACGACAGCCCAACCAAGAGCCAGAAGAGCGGCACAGATTCCTGTAGGACGAAAACGACGCCGATCGCGACGATCACGATACCGATCAGCAAGTTGATCCAGTGCTGACCACGGAAGACCAGTGGATTACCAGAAACGAGCCCCTGGAGCTTTGCGAAGGCAACGATCGAGCCCGAGAAGGTGATTGCACCTATGGCCGCACCGAGCGACATTTCGATCAGGCTCGCAACCTTGATTTGCCCCGTGATCCCAATCCCATAGGACTCAGGTGCATAAAACGCTGCGGCAGCAACCAGAACGGCAGCAAGCCCGACAAGGCTATGGAACGCCGCGACGAGCTGCGGCATCGCCGTCATTTGGATACGCAGCGCAATGACCGTGCCGATCACCGCACCGATCCCAAGACCCAGAATAATGAGATCAAAACCCAAAACATTTGGATTGAGAATCGTCGTGACAATGGCGATCACCATTCCGGCAATACCGAAATAGTTGCCCCGCCGCGCGGTTTCGGGAGAGGAAAGCCCCCGAAGCGCCATGATGAACAGGACGCCTGAAATCAGGTAGGCGATCGCTGAAAGGTTGGCGGCCACGCTATTTCTTCTTTCGGAACATTTGGAGCATGCGCTGAGTCACCACAAACCCACCAAAAATGTTAATAGCAGCGAGGATGATCGCCAAAAACCCAAAAATCTTAGCAATGCTGATGTCTTCTGGGCCGGCTGCGATCAACGCACCCACAATAATCACACTCGAAATTGCGTTCGTGACCGACATGAGCGGGGTGTGAAGCGCCGGGGTGACACTCCAGACAACGTAGTAACCGACGAAAATCGCGAGGACGAAGATCGCCAAGCGAAAGACAAATGGATCGATAACAGCGGCTTCCATTACGAATCCCCGGTTAGCGAGGGATGAACAACCTGGCGATCACGTGTGAGCGCCGTGGCCGTGATGATCTCGTCTTCCCAATCGATCTTGAGTGACTTGCTCTCTTGGTCGATCAATGGGGTCAGGAAATTGAGAAGATTTTTCGCATAGAGCGCTGACGCATCGGCGGCGAGGCGGCTTGGAACGTTGGCGTAGCCGACGATCTTGACGCCATCGATGTCGGCAACCTCCCCCAGAACGGAGAGTTCGCAGTTCCCGCCCTGCTCGACGGCAAGATCAACGATGACCGCGCCTGGCTTCATCCGACGCACTGTTTCGGCCTTGATCAGCGTTGGTGCCTGGCGCCCCGGAATGAGCGCCGTGCAAATCGCGATATCGGATTTCTCAAGTGTTTCGCGAACGAGCTTCTGTTGTTTTTCCTGATACTCGGCGCTCATTTCGCGCGCATAGCCACCTTCGGTTTCCGCGCTTTCCTGTTCTGCCGATTCGACCATCACGAACTTCGCGCCAAGCGACTCAACTTGCTCCTTTGCAACGGGACGAACGTCCGTCGCCGACACGACCGCACCGAGACGACGTGCCGTTGCTATCGCCTGAAGCCCGGCGACACCCGCGCCCAGGACAAAAACTTTGGCCGGTGCCACGGTGCCAGCCGCGGTCATCATCATCGGCATCGCTCTGCCGTAGACGTTTGCCGCGTCGAGAACCGCCTTGTAGCCGGCAAGGTTCGATTGAGATGAAAGCACGTCCATGCTTTGTGCGCGCGTGATTCGCGGCAGGAACTCCAGCGAAAAGGCGACAATCCCGGCGTCCGCATATTGTTTAATTCGGTCCGGTTCGGCGGTCGGCGCAAGCATGCCAATAAGGAAGCCACCCACCTTTAGGCACGTCGTTGGATCAGGACTGTCATCTCCTGAAGGACGCTGTACCGTCAACAACACGTCAACGTCGCGCACCGATGACATATCGGTGGCGATCTCGGCGCCGGCCTCTTGAAATGCGCCGTCAGGAATGTTGGCGTTGGATCCGGCGCCTGCTTCGACGATGACCTGAATGCCGAGAGCCGAGAACTTCTTAACGGTCTCTGGTGTGGCTGCGACCCGTTTCTCGTGGGGTCGCCGCTCTTTGACGACGAAAGCTCTCATACGATCAGAAGGGCCCCTGCGTCGCCATGCGCCAGTCCGGACCGCCCCCCTAGAGGAGGAAGATCGCCAAGAGAACGAGTATCAGGACACAAAGCCCGGACGTCCATTGCACCAAGCGTGTAAATCCAGCCCAAGATTGTTGTTTCTGGGGCAGGTCAATCTGTTGCTCGTCAGCCATGGCCGCTCCTTAAATTCTAGCTGTGGTCTTATAGCAGACTCGCGCCGCCGGCTAAATTGCCTTCATGCACTATTTGCCCGGTCCAATTCCAGGGTCACCGCCTCTCCCTCAGGCGTTGGCACCCAGACGCCACCGGGCCCGTCATGCCAGCCGCGTTGTTTGATCAGGCCGAGCGCGGCGAGATTGCGAATCGCTCGCGTTGACCGGAAATTGCGCATCAACATAGCATCAGAGATCCCGCGAACCGGCTGCGCCATAGCACACAGGGCCTGCATGATTTCGTGTTCCGTTGACCCAGTCTCAATCATCTTGCGTCCATTTTTTCCAAATCGTCGATAAAGCCAGAAATGAGATCAAGCCCGCGCTGCCAGAACGCAGGATCGGAGGCGTCCAGACCGAAGGGCGCTAACAAATCGTCGTGCCGCTTTGTACCGCCTGCGCGCAGCATATCAAGGTAGCGATCTTGAAAACCTGATTCGGATTCTTGAAACACCGCATAGAGCGCATTGACCAGACAATCACCAAACGCATAGGCGTAGACATAGAAGGGCGAATGGATGAAATGTGGAATGTAGCTCCAATAATTCCGGTAATCCGAACCGAGGTGAATTGCAGGACCGAGGCTCTCGGTCTGTGTTTCGAGCCAAATGTCGCCTAGACGTGAAAGCGTTAACTCGCCGTCGGCGCGGGCATTGTGGACGACTTTCTCGAAGCGATAGAACGCGATCTGCCGAACCACGGTGTTGATCATATCCTCGACTTTTGAGGCCAGCATGTGCCGACGGCGGGCTGGATCGTCTTCCGCATCCAGCAACGCGCGAAACACGAGCTGTTCACCAAATACCGACGCGGTCTCTGCAAGCGTTAGCGGCGTGTCGGCCATCAAGGCGCCGTTTGGACCAGCCAATATCTGGTGAACCCCATGCCCCAGTTCATGGGCCAACGTCATGACGTCTCGCACTTTCCCCTGATAATTGAGCAAGAGGTAGGGATGCGCGGAGGTCACTGTTGGATGAGCAAAAGCACCGGGCGCCTTGCCGGCTCGAGGTTGTGCATCGATCCAAGCGTTGTCGAAAAACTTTGTCCCCACTTGGCGCAGGTCATCGGAGAAACGACCATAAGCATCGAGCACGGTGTTGCGCGCATCATCCCAAGGGATCAATCGCTCTTCGGCTTCAGGCAGCGGTGCATTGCGATCATAGTGCTCCAGTTGATCCACGCCGAGCCACCGAGACTTAAGCGCGTAATACCGATGGGCCGTTCTTTCGTATGAGTCGACCACCGCCGCTTCGAGGGCGTTCACAACCTCAGGTTCGACCAAATTAGCAAGATGTCGCGACGCTGCCGGTTCGGAGAAATGTCGCCAGCGATCTTCAATCTCTTTGTCTTTGGCGAGGATATTGGTGATGAGAGCAAACAGCGTTGCATTCTTCTCGAAAGTTGCCGCCAAAGCTCCCGCAGCCAGTCGGCGGCGTTCGCGGTCCGGGCTTGAAAGGCGGTTCAGCGTTTCCTCAAGCGTGAGTTGTTCGGCACCGACGTCATATCGTGATGCAGCAAGTGTTTCATCAAAGAGACGAGACCAGCCACCGGAGCTTGTTACCGCTTTTTCATGGAACAACTTCTCGACATCGTCCGCCAATTCGTGTTCCCGGTGCGCCCTTACATTGTCAATCCACGGCCGATACTTGTCGGCAGCACCGGTCAGAAGGTCCTTAAGAAGACCATCGTCCAGGCGATTGATCTCGAGCGTGAAGAAGATCAGATCCATCGAGATGGCATTGAGTCGTTCGCGAATGTCCTGGGCAAATTTGGCGATCGCCGGGTCCGTGAGATCCCCCGCATGCAGCAATTGTGCGTAGCTGCCCACCCGCCCAAGGGCCTCCTGGATTTCTTCGTACCGCGTGATAGCCGCTGCAAAATCAGAGGGACTCAGCGATGATATTTTGCCCTGAAACTGCTGACCGAACGTCGTGGTCGCGGCCTGCGCGTCATCCAAATCCCGCGTAATAGCTGGTGCGTCAGGGCCGGCATACAGGTCGCCAAGATCCCATGTCGGTAGATCGGTGGTTGTTTCAGTGTTCGCCATCGCTACCCAATCTATCCCAGGAGAAAGTGACCTTGCGCTGCGGCGATTGGCTTTTTCGAGTCTTCTTGCCAAGCTTCGACACGGACGTTCGCCACCCGTCGCCCCTGCTTGGTAATGCGCCCACGCGCACTGGTGTCTTTGGCTCGGCCGCTTCGCAAAAAATCGATCGACGTGTTGATTGTGCGCGGCAATGTGGGGCTGTCCAAAGACCACATCAACTGAAGTAACGCTACGCTCTCCAACAAGCTGCCGATTACGCCACCATGAATGGCCGGTAGCGTTGGATTACCGATTAGCTTGTCCTGGAACGGAAGATGACAAAGGAGAATACCGTCAGCCTCTTCCTGAACCGTAACGCCAAGGAACCCGAGGTACGGGATGGCCTGAATGATGTCCTGCGGTGCCTTGCGCGTTTTCGCGTCGCGAAGTCTGTTGAGGTAATCTTGCGCCATCGACCTACAACGCACTCGATTCGAGCATGAACGTGGCCATGCTACTGGCGACCTCGCGGTCGGTACCTTGAAACGCGCGCCCACGAACAAACGCGACGTTCTTACTCAGTCGATAGCAATCCGCTTCAGCAATGATGTCCGAACCGGGTGCCGCTGACCGCAGATAATCAATCCTTAGATCTAACGTGGCGATCTGCATCACGCGGGGAATGACTGAAAAGACGGCCATGCCTGACGCTGAATCAAGCAAGGTTGTAATGACTCCGCCATGCACAATGCCAGTCGACGGATCGCCGACGATGTCGTCCTGCCAGGGCAACGAAAGGCGGCAAACTCCACGCTCTAGATCTACGATGCGAGTCGACAGTGCCTTAAGAAAGGGTATCTCGGCGGCAAACTGCTGAATGATCTCCAACGCAATGGCTGGTCCATCACCATCGAGCGGCGCCTTATCAGGCATGGTAGGTGCGGTACCACTCCACGAACTTTGGCACGCCGACCGACATCGGAACGGTTGGCTCGAACCCAAGATCGCGTCGGCTCGCCTCAATGTCGGCGAAGGTCGATTTCACGTCGCCCGGCTGCATCGGTTCCAGAATTTTCTCGGCTTTCATTCCGAGAGCGGCTTCCAGTGTTTCGATCAACCCCAGAAGCGGTTCCGGTTTGTTGTTGCCAAGGTTGTACACTCTGTGTGGCGCCTCGTCGGATTGTCCTGGTGGCCGATCGAGGGCCGCAACGACGCCTGAAACGATATCGTCGATGTAGGTAAAATCCCGCGACATATCGCCGTGGTTGAACACACGGATCGGTTTTCCGCTGATAATCGATTTCGTAAACAAGAAAAGCGCCATGTCTGGGCGGCCCCACGGGCCGTAGACCGTGAAAAAGCGGAGACCGGTCTGAGGAATCCGATAGAGGTGGCTATAGCTGTAGCTCAGCGCCTCATTGGCGCGTTTCGTCGCCGCATATAGCGATATCGGCTGATCGACGCGGTCTTCGATTGAAAACGGCAACTTCGTATTGCCGCCATACACCGAACTGGAACTGGCATACACCAGACCCTCTAGATCAGGCAGGGCCCTGGCATATTCCAGTACCCTCATATGCCCGACCAGATTTGATTCGACGTACGCGAACGGATGGTCAATCGAGTAGCGCACACCAGCCTGTGCGGCAAGATGAACAATACCGGTCACATCACCATGTTCACCTAGCGTTTCGAAGCATTCCGGTGTCGCGATATCCGCTTTGTGGAACGTGAAACCATCTTGGTCCGCCAATAGGGCGAGGCGGGCCTCTTTCAGGGCAGGATCATAGTAGGCGTTCATCGAATCCACGCCGATCACAGCGTCGCCGCGCGCCAACAGCCGCTGGCAAACATGAAAGCCGATGAACCCGGCCGCACCGGTGACAACGATCGCCATACTGAATTTCTCGCTTCTCTTGAGGCGCGCACCATAGCCCTAGGGCTCGGCTAAATCACGCGACCGTGCGGGCTTTCACCTCGGCAGGTGGCTAGTATTTGAGGAGCCGAACCGTATTGCAAAGACGGTCAATAGTCCTTACCTAAATTGGGTGGGAGCAAATTCGATGACGGTCGCAACGACCCTCGACGATAAGTACACACTCGATAGCGGGCGGGTCTATCTGACCGGGACCCAGGCACTCATCCGGCTTCCGATGATGCAGCGCCAGCGCGACCTGCGCGCGCAGCTGAATACTGCAGGGTTTATCTCCGGCTATCGTGGGTCACCCCTTGGGGTGTACGACCTCAACTTATGGCGGGCAAAGAGGTTCCTCGACGCCAACCACATCCATTTTCAACCCGGTATCAATGAAGAGCTGGCCGCGACGGCGGTCTGGGGCTCGCAACAAACAAATCTGTTCGAGGGCGCCCGTTACGATGGGGTTTTTGCCATCTGGTACGGCAAGGGACCAGGCCTCGACCGGGCCTTGGACGCGATCAAACATGGAACCTCTGCCGGCACCTCGCCCAATGGCGGGGTTCTGGTGCTTGCCGGGGATGATCACGGCGCGGTCTCCTCGACCCTCGCGCATCAGAGCGACCATGGTCTGGTGGCGGCGATGCTGCCGGTTATCAACCCGGCCGGGGTTCAGGACTACATCGATTTCGGCTTGATGGGTTGGGCACTGTCCCGTTATGCGGGGACATGGGTCGGATTCACCGCCGTCGGTGACACCGTCGAGAGTTCGGCCAGCGTCCTGGTTGATCCTCACAGGCTCGATATCACCATTCCCACAGATTTCGAGATGCCGCCCGGCGGACTCAATATTCGCTGGCCTGACACCGCGCTGGAGCAAGAAGCCCGGCTACACGATTACAAACGCTATGCGATTCAAGCCTTCACACGCGCGAACAGTTTTGACCGCATCGTTATCGACTCACCGCGCCCGAGGCTCGGCATCATAACAACCGGCAAAGCGTACCTTGATGTGCGCCAAGCGCTTGAGAGCCTCGGGATCGACGACCGGCGCGCGTCGTCACTCGGCATACGCGTTTTCAAAGTCGGCATGAGTTGGCCCCTCGATGCCCAGGGATTGAAGACGTTCGCCAATGGCCTGGAAGAGATCCTGGTGGTCGAGGAGAAACGGCCCCTTCTAGAAGACCAAGTCAAAGCGCAACTTTACGACTTATCGGAATCGCAGCGCCCGCGGGTGATTGGGAAGTTTGACGAAGACGGCCAACGGGTCTTGTGCACGGCGGGCATCCTGTCACCCAGCGAAGTCGCGACCTTGATCGGCAGCCGTATCTTGAGAAAGGGCAACGATGCGACGATTCGAGACCGGCTCGATTACCTGGCTGCCCGCGGCGAACAACGCCGCAACCAGGCACCGGTGAACGCGCGATCGCCGTATTTCTGTTCAGGCTGTCCCCACAATCGGTCAACAAAAGTGCCTGAAGGCAGCCGCGCTCTTGCCGGGATCGGGTGCCACTATATGGCGCTGTCGATGGACCGCCGCACGGCAACCTTCAGTCAGATGGGCGGCGAAGGAGCTGCTTGGGTCGGTCAAGCGCCTTTTACGCGTACCCAGCATGTGTTCGCCAATATCGGAGACGGCACGTTTGTGCATTCCGGCAGCCTCGCTATCCGCCAAGCTGTCGCGGCTGGCGTGAGCATGACCTACAAAATTCTCTACAACGACGCCGTCGCCATGACGGGCGGCCAATCACCGGACGGGAGCCCGACTGTCGAGCGGATGGCTGACATCGTGCGCGCCGAGGGCGTCGAGCGCATCGCCGTCGTGTCGGACGAGCCCGAAAAATACGCGAGCCCCGCTGCTTTCCCAGCCGGCACAACGATACACCACCGTGACACCCTCGATCCGATCCAGCGCGAGTTGCGCGGAACCCCCGGGGTTTCGGTCATGATCTACGACCAGACTTGTGCTGCGGAGAAAAGACGACGTCGCAAGCGAGGGGCCTACCCTGACCCCGCCAAGCGAGTCGTCATTAATGAGCTGGTTTGCGAAGGCTGCGGCGACTGCTCGCTCCAATCAAATTGCTTGTCGGTCATCCCGGTCGAAACCGAATTCGGTCGCAAGCGCGCAATTGATCAGTCGTCGTGCAACAAAGATTTTTCTTGTCTTGACGGTTTTTGCCCGAGTTTCGTGACCATTGAGGGCGGCGCGCTACGAAAAGAAGAACGTGCTTTGCCTGAGATTGAGGCAATTTCTGACCTGGCAGCACCGACGCCCGCGGCACTTGAGAAGCCCGTCGGTATTGTTGTGACGGGGGTTGGCGGTACCGGTGTGATCACGATTGGCGCGCTGATCGGCATGGCGGCGCACCTTGATGGGAGGGGCGTCACGGTGCTGGATCAAACAGGCTTGGCCCAAAAGGGTGGCGCCGTGACGAGCCACGTACGTATTGCACCGCGGCCAGAAGACCTGCATGCCGTCCGCATTGATACTGGGGCGGCGGATCTCATCCTCGGCGCGGACCTTGTCGTGGCCGCAAGCCCCGAGGTTATTGCGACGATCGAAAACGGCCGGACTTGGGCGCTCGTGAACAGCCATGAAACGCCGACTGCGGACTCGACGTTGGACCGTGATTTTGATCTCCAGGCAGACCAGTTGAGGGCAGAAATCGTCCTCGCCACCGGCGAAACCAATACCGAGTTTGTCGACGCCACGGCAATCGGGACACGATTCTTCGGCGACTCAATTACCGCCAATATCTTTCTGCTCGGTCTCGCCTTTCAACGGGGTCGTATTCCGGTTTCTCTGGATTCATTGCTCCGTGCGATCGAACTGAACGGCGTTTCGGTTGAGACCAGCAAACGGGTCTTTGCGCTAGGGCGGGTGGCCGCGGCGACGCCGGAGGTACTTCACAGTGACCGAGAAGCGCCGCCGGCGGTCGCTGTGGCCGATACCGTTCACGCCGTGGTCGAGCATCGCGCAGCTTTCCTGACCGACTATCAGAATGCGGCTTACGCCGCGCGCTACCGCCACATCGTCAAACAGGCAGAAGACGCCGAAGTTCGGGCGACACCGGGCGAAACCGGTTTCTCGCTTGCGGTCGCCAAAGGCCTATTCAAGTTGATGGCCTACAAGGACGAATATGAAGTCGCGCGCTTGTTTACCGCGGCCGAATTCCGCCAAACCCTCGATAAGAAATTTGTCGGTCCGTATCGGGTTAAGTTGCACCTAGCGCCACCATTGCTGTCCCGCCCGGACCAGGCGACGGGTCGTCCAATGAAGTCGACGTTCGGGCCATGGATCTTCACAGCCTTTCGCGCCTTGGCAAAGATGAAGGGCCTCCGCGGAACACCGTTCGACCTCTTTGGTTATCAGGAAGAACGACGACTTGAGCGTCAAATCATCCGCGACTACGAAGACATGATTGGCGTGGTCGCATCGAAGCTGTCGACGACCAACGCCGCAACCGCCATTGCCTTGGCGCGTCTCCCCGAAGACATTCGCGGGTTCGGTCCGGTCAAGCATGATAGCATCGCGGCCGTCTACGCGCGGCGCGACGAATTGCTTGCTGAACTTGATCGCGCCCCAGACCGGCGCGACGCCGCGGAATAACCGAATCCAGTAACGTGAGGAACTGATGACTCAAAAAAGCTGCATCGTGCTCGGCCTCGGCCCTAGCACCGGCGCGTCCGTGGCACGCCGCTTCGCCAAAGCCGGCTATGCCATCGCCGTCGGGGCAAGAAGCGCTAAACATCTCGATCCATTGGTGAGTGAAATCGAGAGCGCGGGCGGCAAAGCCATTGGCATTCCCACAGACGCCACCGATGAAAGCGCGGTCAAAGCCCTCGTGGACAAGGCGGAGACCGACTTGGGCCCCCTTAGCGTTGCCGTTTACAACGCGAGCGGCCGTGTAAAGGGAAGCATTCTCGATCTGGACGCCAATGAAGTCATGAACGCTTGGAAGGTCTCGTGCCTCGGCGGGTTGTTGCTGGGCAAAGAGGCCGCAAGACGGATGGTCCCCCGGGAAGAAGGAACGATCATCTTCACCGGAGCGACGTCTGGAATGCGCGGGAGTGCCGAGTTTGCGGGCTTCGCGATTGGCAAATTCGGCCTCAGGGCCTTGGCCCAGAGTATGGCTCGCGAACTCGGTCCCAAGGGCATTCACGTCGCCTACGCTAACATCGACGGTCAAATCCACACGCCGCGGCAGGCTCATCTCGCAGCCGATCGGGCCCCGGACGCGATGTTGGATCCGGACGCCATCGCGGAGAGCTATTTCCAACTGCACAGCCAGCACCGGAGTGCCTGGACTCAGGAATTGGACCTCCGCCCTTGGGTCGAAAAATTCTAGCCGACGCTGCGACCGAGAGGCTGGGAGCGCCCTAGGCCATCCCTAGCGCCGCCTTATAGGTATCGAGCAATGCCTCTTGTTCATGGAGCTCATTCGTATCGAGTTTCCGTAGGCGCACAACTTGCCTAACGGTTTTCGGATCAAACCCCGTCCCTTTGAGCTCCGCGTATACCTCACGAATATCCGCCGAGAGAGTTGCCTTTTCTTCTTCTAGCCGCTCGATCCGCTCAATGAAGGAACGAAGTTGATCGGCTGCAATTGTTGAATCTGACATTCGTTTCTTTCTGTTCTGTTCGCGTGCGACACCTAGGCGCCAGACGCATCCTCCGCGGCTTTGTGCGCCTCGAATTTGGCAAGCTGCTCCGGCGTCGCCTTGGTTTGGTGTTTCGCCTTCCACTCGGCGTAGGGCATTCCATAAACGACTTCTCGCGCCGCGTCATAGTCGATCGAATCTCCGCGCTCTTCGGCCGCCGCGACATACCATTTGGCGAGGCAGTTGCGGCAGAAGTCGGCGAGCCCCATCAGCTCGATATTCTGGACCTCCGGATGGTCACGCAGGTGCTGGAGCAAACGACGAAACGCCGCCGCTTCGATCTCAGTTGAGTTTTCCGTCTTCGTCATTTCATTCTTCTCCTACTCAGCATTAGGCAACCGTGTCGACCGCTGTGCGTTCGACCAACATATCGACGACAGCTTTCAGCGCTTGTTCATCACCTGCACCGCTACGCTTTGCAGACTGGAACGCCTCAATCTGCCATGAGGCACTGGTTCCTCGGTCCACGATCGTCCGTGCATGGGCAATTTCGCGGGTACAGCCAAGGCGATCTGCGTCTTCGGCAACCAAGTCAATGATCTCATTCAATAGATCGATATAGGGAACGATGGCCCCTTTGCCCAGGTCGACCAGACCTCGGGTTACGCCATAGCGTTGGGCGAGCCACCGGTTTTCGTTGACCAAGCTAACTGGATAGACCCGCCACCGCTGGTTGCCCTTCCTCAGGCGGGCCAGCATGCTGATGATGCATTGAAACAGCGCGGCAATGGCGATGCCGTCGTCCAAGGAGGTGCATACGTCGGTTGACCGCATCTCCAGGGTGGGGAACCTTGCGCTAGGCCGCAGGTCCCACCAAATGCGGGTGGCGTCTTCAACAACACCGGCGCCAACCATCGCTTCGACCAAGCGACGGTACTCGCCGTAGCTTGAGAATTGCTCAGGCAGGCCGGTGCGCGGCAGCCCATCGAAAACACTCGTCCGATACGACATCAAGCCAGTCTCGCCGCCCTGCCAGAACGGTGAGGACGTGCTCAGCGCGAGGAGATGCGGGAGGAAGTAGGTGGCCTGATTCATCAAATCGATCCGCAGATCGTCATCGTCGATCCCGATATGCACGTGCATCCCGCAAATCAGGAGGCGACGGGCCACCGCCTGAAGATCGCGCGCAAGCGCGTTGTAACGATCTTTATCGACGTGTTCTTGATCGCCCCATAACGCAAATGGATGCGAGCCTGCCGCAACGGGTGCTAGGCCAAATTCCGCTGCCGCCTCAACAACCGCTTGCCGAAGATCGGTCAAATCCTCTCGTGCGCTCGCGATTGTTTGGTGAACGCCGGTCTCGACTTCGACCTGAGCTTTGAGAAACTCGGGCGCGACGCGGCCGGAGATTCTGCGCTCAAGTATTTTCATCATCTCTGGCGGCGGATTGGTCGCAAGGTCACGCGACTCGACGTCGACGAGTAGGTATTCCTCTTCGATTCCAATCGTCAGCGGAGGATCTTTGATCATCGGAAATATTGCCGTGTGAATAATTTCTCGTCAGCGAGAATGCCGCTTAACGTCGATGTCAAAATCTCGGCCCATCGATCAACCCCTTGGGGTGTCGACAGCAGATCTTGACGAAGCTCTACCATGACGTGTGGCCTGCCCGCCGACGTTCCGTACGCTTCCAAGCCGTACCCCGGAGGGTGGGCTGCCGAATAGGGCTGGTTGTCCCCAACGCAGATTCCATCGACCTGTCTTAGGGCGGCCAGCAGTGGCGTTGCCATTCGATCATCTCGCCCATAGAGCACTCCGATATCCCAGGGTCGCGGCGCGCCTGCCATGGTCGGTGTGAACGAATGCACCGCAAGGTATGCCACTGTCCCTTTGCTAGCCTCCGAGAGGTGAAGTGCCTTCTCGATCTCATGATGGTATGGCCAGAACGACAACGCCGCCCGCAGATCTGCTTCCTCAGGGGACACGTTTTGATTTCCCGGCACCTCGACACCGTCGCTCACCCGCAAGATCGAGTCTGCGCTCCCTAGTTTGCGGTTGGGATCGATGAAGAGACGCGAATGGGTCGCCATGACAGCGGGCGCGTCCAATTGATCGGCGAGCCGGTTGGTCAGGGCGCCAGCGCCAATGTCCCAAGCGATGTGCTCAACCAGTCTGTGGTCCGGCAGGCCGAGGTCCCCGAAGTCTGGTGGGATATGATTCCCGGCGTGGTCGCAGGTCAGGACCGCCCGCGTGGCACCTTGTGCATTCACAACAGAAAAGGCGCCTGCGGCCCCGCTTGCAGAAACGTCATCCATCGCGCAGTTATACCGGGGCCGTTCTTCTTGGGCGACCCATCTTGTGGCGCAAATAGAGGATGACCGAAGGATGGCGCCAACCCGACCCGCACTTGCCCTGACGGCACTACTTGTCGGAGCAATCGCGATCAGCTTTGCACCGATCTTCGTGAAAACAAGTGAGATTGGGCCGGCTGCGACAGCGTTTCACCGCATGCTTCTGTCCTTGCCATTCTTCCTGGCCGTTCATCTTGCCCGACCGCGTGCGGACCGCGATCAAGAGCCGAGCCAAAGGCCCCGACGCACTTATCTGCTGCTGATCCTGGCTGGTGCCTTTTTTGCCGGCGACCTCGCGGTGTGGCATTGGTCAATCAATCTGACGAGCGTGGCGAACGCGACATTGTTGGCAAACGCCGCGCCGATCTTCGTCGCCATTGCAGCCTGGCTGTTGCTCCGAGAGGCCATCGGCATCCGGTTTGTCGTTGGCCTCGGCGTTGCTGCGGTCGGTACCGTCCTTGTCGTCGGCGCGAGCTTCGGCGGCCATGGCAGCGTGCTCGGCGATGCTTTGGGTCTCGTGACCGCGTGCTTCTACGCAGGCTATGTGATCTGCGTGAAGCTCCTTCGGCAATCGGTGGCGACCCTGGACATCATGCTCTGGTCGGGTTTGACGGCTGTGCCGATCCTTCTCGTTGTTGCCGTGCTATCGGGCGAATTGTTGATCGCGACGACGCTGTCGGGATGGCTTATTCTGATCGGACTCGCATTCATTTCTCATGTTTTCGGGCAGAGCCTCATCGCCTTTTCGCTTGCGCATCTCGCCGCATCGTTTTCGTCGCTAACCCTTCTCATTCAACCCGTGGCAGCAACCGTGTTGGCTTGGCTCATTCTGGATGAAGGACTGCGGATCCAGCAGGCACTAGGCGGCGTTGCGGTCCTTGTTGGAATCTTCTTGGCCCGCCAGCGCGCGGATCGGCGGAACGACACACCATGAACAATCGCCGCACAAGCATACCGCTGCCTTGGGTTATCTGGGGCCTTGCGGCCGCATTCTATGGCTACGGCTATTTCCAGCGTGTCGCCCCAAGCGTCATGACAGCGGAACTTATGCGGGATTTCGATGCCAGCGCGGCGGGGCTTGGCAATCTATCGGCCTACTACTTCTATCCCTACGCGCTCATTCAAATCCCTATTGGCATGATGATAGACCGCCTCGGGGTACGTCGCGTTTTGTTGGCCGCCGGCGCGTTGTGTGCGGGAGGCAGCATTCTGTTTGCCTTGGCACCAACGCTGGGATGGGCCGCCACCGGTCGGATATTGGTGGGGACGGGCGCTGGGGTGGCTTGGGTCGGCACGCTGGCGCTCGCCGTGATGTGGCTACCGGCCAATCGATTCGCGGCCGTCACAGGACTGTCGTTGTTGGTTGGACTTGTCGGCGCCGTCCTGGGGCAGGCGCCGCTTGCGGCCTTCATCGACGCGGCGGGGTGGCGAGACGCCATGCTCTGGTCGGGCATCGTGATGGCCGCCATTGCCATATTGATGGTGCCTTTTGTTCGCGATAAATCGATGCACACCGGACCGCGCCACACCGGATCCATGCTTGGCGGTTTGTCTTCGGTCCTACGTAACCCACAAACCTGGAAAGTCGCCGTATTCACCGGGTCATTGGTTACGCCGATGGCGGCCTTCGCGGGATTGTTCGGCGTGCCCTTCGTTCAGGAATATTACGGCGTCAGCAAAACCACCGCCGGTGCGACTGTGTCTCTGATCCTGGTCGGTTGGGGTCTGGGGGGACCGATCGCGGGTTGGCTCTCCGACAAGTACCAGCGACGCAAACCGGTTATGGCATTCGGCGCTGGCGTTCTGGTCATTGCATGGCTTGTCATCTTGCTGATGCCGATGCCTCTCCTAAGCTTCCAGGTGCTCATGTTCGTCCAAGGTGTGGCGAGCGGCGCCGTCATCATCAATTTTGCCGTCACCAAAGAGAGCAACTTGCCGACCGCGACCGGGGTTGCAATGGGCCTCATCAACATGGCGGGTATGGCCGCCTCCGCCGCGTCATTACTACTCGTTGGCTGGCTGCTCGACCTTGGGTGGGATGGAACGATGGTTGACGGCGCACGAGTCTACGGCGAAACCGTCTATCGCCAAGCTTTTACGATTTTCCCAATCCTCATGGCATGTGGGTTCGTCGCCGCACTGCTGCTGAGGGAAACCCATTGTCGGCCACTTGACGCGGTCGCTACTCGGCCAACATCTCCCGCGCGATAATCAGTCGGCGAATCTCCTTGGTCCCACCGCCGATCTCCTGAATCTTGGCCGACCGATAGAGTCGATTTACTTCGGTGTCGCGCATGAACCCGCTGCCACCGTGGATTTGCACCGCTTCGTCGCAAATTCGCATGCAAGCCTCACCGGCATACATGAAGGCCGCCGCCGACAACTTGTGGATTTCACCGCGCCCGCCCTGACCCGCGTCCACCGCATTCGCCATTGCCAAGGCGCGGTACACGAGGCCACGCATTGTCTCGAGCGCGACGTACATTTCGGCGAGCTTGGACTGAACCATCTGGAAATCGCCGATCGGTCGCCCGAATTGTTCGCGGCTTTTGGCGTACTCCACCGAGAGCTCGACCGCCCGTTCGGACATGCCCAATACCATCATCGAACAAAAAGCGCGTTCGATATCGAGACCAGACATCATCACAGCGATGCCCTCATTCTCTTCGCCAACGAGGTTCTCAACCGGGACACGGCAATCGTCGAAATAGAGCGCCCCG
>Ga0055584_100000330_pt1 | contig 44423 bp, 44 predicted proteins | sample OSDHelmetaG_FD_58716 | JGI IMG/M metagenome (GOLD analysis project Ga0055584, IMG submission 58716) | Pelagic marine sediment microbial communities from the LTER site Helgoland, North Sea, for post-phytoplankton bloom and carbon turnover... | ecosystem: Environmental > Aquatic > Marine >...
AAAGATAAAGATAAAGATGATACAGCGGAAAAACCTGATACAGACGGCGCTGATGCAGATAAAGAGGAGGACAAGTAATGGCTATCAAGAAGAAAAAGGGTGCACCCCCAAGACGTTCGTTTCAGCGACGCCCAAGGTTTTGTAAATTTACTGCTGATGGCATCGAGTCAATTGACTATAAGGATCTCGAAATCCTCAAAGCCAATATCAGTGACACCGGAAAAATTCTGCCGCGCCGTACTACTGGCACCAAAGCACATTTTCAGCGCCAGCTGGCGAGTGCGATCAAACGTGCACGTTATTTGGCGTTGATTCCTTACACAGATCAGCACGATAACTAGGAGTCTGATATGGAAGTTATATTGCTTGAAAAAATCCAGAACCTTGGTGATCTTGGCGAGCTGGTAAATGTTAAGAATGGCTACGCTCGAAATTTCCTGATTCCGCAGAAGAAAGCGGTTCGTGCGACCCAGGATGCAAAAGCACTGGTTGAAGAACGACGTCGCCAGCTCGCTGAAGAAGAAAGTAAGCGAGTAGAAGTGGCTAAGGCGCGGGCCGAACTGGCGGTGAAAGAAATATCTGTAAGCCGTCTTTGCAGTGAAGAAGGCAAGTTATATGGTTCTGTGACATCGGCTGATATTGCTGACACAATGACTGAAGCCGAGGGTGGTGCCCGAATAGAGAAATCTGAGGTGTTCCTGCCAGAAGGCCCTATCAAGTTGACAGGTGAATTCGAGGCAGATGTTATCCTTCATCCAGAAGTTCGATTTGCCGTTAAGGTGACGGTTGCCGGAGAGCAGGGCGAAGCACCAGAGGGCTTTGAACATGAGGCTCCTGCCGAACCTGTCGCTAGCCCGGCATCAGAGAGCGACGCTGTCGAGGAATAGGTTACTGTATTCCTCGTTGGTGTATAAAAAAGCGTCAGTATGGCGCTTTTTTTATCTCCAGCTTTCAGCAAAGCGAGGTGCGCCATTGGTGGTGACTATTTCGGTGGCAACGCGGTAACAAAATCCAGGCTCATATTGACCCAACTGGCCATAGCCTGATCGGAGTCAAAGCCCTCGGGATCAACATAAATGAATCCCGTCAGAGGCTTGCCGGTAAAATCCATTTCGCGTGAGTGTGGTAAAGCAAGGGCTTGACGATATTGTTCTGGTCCCACTCTCACCATCAGATATTCATCCAGAACACCACAGGACATATGACCATAGACCATCAATACGAAACCACCGAACATCTTCTTTTCGACGACTTCTGGATGATCCTCAAGGATTTCGCGGAGCCTCTGGGCAACACCTTCATCGTAAGCCATCATTGCAGTGGATGATTAATTGCAGCCATCATAGCATTGCAATTCATATAACCCCAGGATCATTTAAACAGGGTAAATACCGCTATAATCTAACGCTTTGCAAGCCAACGAACTATTCGTGAAACCCACAGCCGAACTCGTATCTGGTTCACCCAAACTGCCACCACAGGCGCTGGAGGCCGAACAGTCGCTGTTAGGCGGACTATTGCTGGATAACCGGCGGTCAGATGAAGTCACAGATGCTGTTGGCGCTTCAGATTTTTATAGCCAGAATCATCGACTGATATTTAAGGCAGTGCTTGCGTTACAGGCCAATAATCATCCCGCGGATGTGGTTACCGTTTCGGAATGGCTGGAGCAGAACAACGCGCTCGAAGATGCAGGTGGACTTGCCTATATTGGCACCCTGGCAAATAACACCCCAAGTACTGCAAATATCCTGACCTATGCTCGTATTGTTAGAGAGCGTTCAATTCTGCGTGCCCTTATTTCTGCAGCAAATGAAATCTCTGATAATGCCTATTCTCCTGAAGGTAGAACGCCACGTGAAGTGCTGGACCGTGCAGAGCAGATGGTGTTCGAAATTTCCGAGCGCGATGGCAAGGCCAGACAGGGGTTTACCACAATTCAGGATCTTCTTACTCGATCCATTGATCGCATTGAAGAGCTGTTTGAATCAAAGGAAACGGTCACAGGAATACCAACGGGCTTCAGCGATCTCGATGATATGACTTCTGGCCTGCAACGTGGCGACCTGGTAATTGTTGCTGGTCGGCCATCCATGGGTAAAACATCATTTGCGATGAACATCGCTGAATATGTTGCGGTTGAAAAATCCTTGCCGGTGGCAATCTTCAGCATGGAAATGCCCGGAGAGCAGCTGGCAATGCGAATGTTGTCATCGATTGGCCGGATTAACAGTAACAAGATTCGCACCGGCCGGCTCGGCGATGATGATTGGCCAAGGTTAAATTCTGCGGTAGGTCTGCTGGATAAGGCGCCAATGTTCATTGATGATACCGCCGGACTGAATCCATTAGATCTACGTTCACGTGCGCGTCGTCTTATGCGAGAGCACGATGATATTGGCCTGATCGTGATTGACTATCTGCAGCTGATGCAGTCTTCAGAAAGCAATGAGAACCGGGCAACAGAGATCTCGGCGATGACACGGTCGCTTAAAATGCTGGCAAAAGAACTGAATGTGCCAGTAGTGGTGTTGTCTCAGCTCAATCGCAGTCTGGAGCAACGACCAAACAAACGTCCGATCATGTCAGATCTACGTGAGTCAGGCGCAATTGAGCAGGACGCCGATGTCATTTTCTTTGTCTACAGGGATGAAGTTTATAATGAGGACAGTGATCAGAAGGGAGTGGCTGAAATTATTATAGGTAAACAACGGAATGGTCCCATTGGAACCACACGCCTTACATTTCGTGGTGAGTTCACTCGTTTTGAAAATTTTGCGGCGCCAGAATTCAATCAAAGCTATTCCGGGCTTGAATAGCCTCGGGTGACCGTTTTATCTGCTAAAGGCTAAACAAATGACTGATCACTGGCGCGCGCGAGCTGTTATTGATCTGGGGGCCCTGGAACACAACTTACACACCGTTCGTCGACTCGCCGGACAGGCGAAAATATTTGCCGTGGTCAAAGCAGATGCTTATGGTCATGGCATTGAAAACATTGTCCCGACTGCTCTGGACCATGTTGATGGATTTGCTGTAGCAACACTCGAAGAAGGCATCAGGTGTCGCAGCCTGGCACCGCTAACGCCTATCATTGTGTTATCTGAATTTAATGCAAGTGCGCAGTTGCAGACCTTTGCGGACTATTCATTACAACCTGTTGTGCACGGTGAGTATCAGTTACCCTGGTTACAACAATATCGAGGGGCTGCCCTGGACTGCTGGATCAAGGTTGACACCGGTATGAATCGACTCGGGGTTGGCAAAACTATTGTCACTGAATTGATGCAAACCTTGAATCAATACGGCGCCGTTAATTCTCTAGGAATCATGTCTCACCTTGCCAGTGCCGATGAGCTGGAGAGCGACCAGAGCATGCTGCAACTCCGTGAGTTCACCCATCTAGCGAAACAATTCGACGGTCCTTCGAGTATGGGAAATTCAGCAGCGGTTGTCAGATCCATGACCAATCAGTTTGATATGGTCAGGCCGGGCCTTCTGTTGTACGGCGCCTCACCAATGAGTGATGATGCCGGCACGGTAATGGATTTAAAGCCAGTAATGCAACTTGAGGCGAGGCTGATAGAAGTAAAACAGATCATGAAGGGCGAAACAGTGGGTTACGGTGGTAGCTGGACTGCGCCCAGGGCCTGTAAAATTGGAGTGGCCTGCCTCGGTTACGCCGATGGTTATCCTCGGGCAGCGAGCAATCGCGGTCAGGTCCTGGTCAATGGTGTCTATGCTCCCGTCGTTGGTAAAGTATCGATGGATATGACAACCCTGGATCTGAGTGATTGCGGGGCGGTAGCGCCTGGAGATATCGTGCAGTTCTGGGGCCCTGGGCTGGCGGTTGAAAAGGTTGCTGCCTGGAGCGACACCATCTCTTATGAATTACTGTGCAGGGTTTCACCCAGGGTGCCCAGAGTGATCAAAAACCTACCAAACGGTAATCATAAATAATGGTTAAGGCTACGACGAAAAACAGGACTCGGTATCAGTGTACGGAATGTGGTGCGGAAGCCGCCAAGTGGAGCGGCCAGTGTGCGGACTGCGGCACATGGAACACTCTGGTGGAATTTGTTGCGGTTGAATCTGCATCGAATAATCGGTTTGCTGGATTTGCACCTGATTCCATCGTTACTTCTTTAAGTGATATTGATATCTCGGAGGTTCGTCGAATCTCGAGTGGCAGTGCTGAGTTCGATAGAGTGCTGGGGGGCGGTCTTGTCCCAGGTTCTATTGTGCTGATCGGCGGTGATCCGGGCATTGGTAAGTCTACGCTGCTATTGCAGTATCTTTCCACCATCAGTCAGCAACGTCCTGTTTTGTATGTCAGTGGTGAAGAGTCTGCGGAACAAATTGCTATGCGTGCCAGGCGGCTTGGCATCAAGGCGGATAAGTTGCTGGTGATGGCAGAAAATCGACTTGAAACAACCCTTGATACTGCGGTTAAACAAGCCCCCTCGGTATTGGTGGCGGACTCCATACAGACTTTTTACAGCGAGGCATTGAGCGCAGCCCCCGGCAGCGTTTCACAAGTCAGAGAGTGTGCGGCCAGATTGGTTCGTTACGCAAAGCAAAGTGGTACCACCGTGATTATGGTCGGTCATGTCACCAAGGAAGGTGCCCTCGCGGGGCCGAAGATTCTCGAGCATATGGTTGACTGTGTGTTGTATTTTGAAGGAGACAGTGCAAGTAGTTTTCGATTAATCCGGGCGATTAAAAATCGTTTTGGTGCGATCAATGAGATCGGTGTATTCGCAATGACAGAGCAGGGATTGAAGGATGTTACGAACCCATCGGCGATGTTTGTCAGCCGTCATGGCGCCTCAAAACCAGGTAGCGTCGTGCTGGCGACCCAGGAAGGCACGCGGCCGTTGCTGGTCGAAGTCCAGGCGCTTGTTGATGATAGCGCATTGGCGAATCCGCGCAGACTTTGTGTAGGACTTGAACAAAACAGAATGGCAATGCTGCTAGCTATTGTGCATCGGCATGCGGGTATTTCCCTCAGCAGTTATGATGTATTTGCCAACGTAGCAGGCGGCGTGAGGATTTCAGAGACCGGTGCGGATCTGGCTTTGCTGATTGCCATCCTCTCCAGTGTGAAAAACCGCGCAGCGGGAAATGATCTGGTGGTTTTTGGTGAAGTTGGGCTTTCCGGGGAACTTCGACCAGTGCAGCGCGGTCTTGATCGGTTAAGAGAAGCAGACAAACTTGGATTCAAGCGGGCGCTGATTCCTGCGGCAAATGTTCCTGACCCGGGTTCGGCCAGCGTTCCTGATAACCTGGAAATAATCAGTGTCCGCAGAGTCGAGGACGCGCTGTCAATATTTGAGTTATGATTGATATGCTTTAAAAATTTTAATTTACACTTTCACGGACAAGACACGATGCGAACAATATACAGATTTATCACCTCATCCATTGTTATCTGCGCAGTGCTGCAGTCTGGCATATTGCATGCTCAGGAAACAGCGCTCGATAGCGACGAGAAAAAGTACAGTTATGCGGTAGGCACCCGGCTTGCACAGCAGTTGATTGAGCAGTTTGGTAGCAGTGGAAGTGGTATTGATATGCAGGCATTAGTATCCGGTATCAAGGATTCTATTAATCCTGATGATTTGAAAATGACCGAAGAAGAAGCAACTGCCGCCATTGCCGCTCGTCAGGAGATTCAGTTAAAAGAAGCTGCCGCCAAGGCAGATGAGGCTTCGAGCAGAGGGGACACGTTCCGTGAAAACCATGCAGCAAAAGAAGGTGTTACCGCGACCGACAGCGGTATTCAGTATGCAGTGCTCGCCAGTGGTGATGCCGCCGGAGCAATGCCCGGGCCCGATGATACAGTGGTTGTACATTATCGCGGCACATTAATTGATGGTACGGAATTTGACAGCTCCATTGCCCGCGGAGAGCCGGCGACTTTTTCCCTTAATGGAATTATTCCAGGTTGGAAAGAAGTGCTGCAGTTAATGCGTCCCGGAGACAAGTGGAACGTTGTTATTCCGCCGGAGCAAGCCTATGGTGAACGCGGTGCGGGTGGTCAAATCGGCCCTAATGAAACCCTGGTATTCGAAATTGAATTGCTGGAAGTGAAGTAGCCTGATCAGTTTGGCTTTTTTGTAACGGAGATTTTTGGCGACCCCTTGACGATGATCCGTCCCGGGGTTGAACGGTCTGTGGTTGAACGGCCTGGATGGAATTCAGCCAGTGACTGATCCCATCGCCCGCGGAGCTCGACCCGGGAGCCGTCCGGATCGCAGTAATACTCCAATCTTCCAGCATCAGGTATTCAGGTTAAATTCATCTGGGCTTCAGCCACGCTCGCTATCCTTGCTGCACGTTCAAAATGAGTAAGAGGACACGGGCATGAAAATACGCAACTATGTGGCTGCCGGCCTGGCATCAGTTTCAATGCTGGGAATTTCTATTAATGCACAGGCTGAATACAGTCGGGGTACGATAGAGGAGGCAACGGTGCTGAGCGCACAACCGGTTTACCGAACCATTCGGATTAACGAACCAGTCGAGCAGTGCTGGGACGAACGGGTCGAGGTGCCGAGCTACGGTCAGGAGTCTTACACGCCGAAGATACTGGGTGCCATAGTAGGTGCAGCAGTAGGGAACGAGTTCGGCAAGGGACGGGGTAAGGATCTTGCCACCGTCGCCGGTGCAGTTCTGGGCGGCTCTATTGGCCGGGATGTTCAGGCCAATTCACGTCGTCATAGCAGCAGGGTTGTGTACGAGAAACGATGCGAACTGGTTGATCGCTATCGTACCGAAGAGCAATTGGATGGTTACGACGTCACTTATCGATATAATGATCAGGTAAATACCGCATTCACAAAACATGACCCCGGTCCGACGATTAAGGTCAGCGTAAGCGTTGTCCCGGTGGAATAACATATATTAGATAGAGCCCCGCAATAGAACGGGGCGCAGATTTTCAAATAATGCTAAAATTCAAACAATTAGGCGTCAGTTTTAAGACTCGGTGTAAGAAGCTGGGGCGGCTGGCAGGCGACTGACTATAGCGTTATTATTGTGAGCAGATTCTGGCAAACCGCAGTTTTTTCAGCGACTACTCTGGTGGTGAGTATTGTGCTGGGTCCGGCGATGGCTCTGGATGCGAATGCCCAGGGTTCGGCCGCAGGCAATCCTACTAGTATTGATGATGTTGCGCGAATGATTCGCCAGAAAAAGAAATGGCAAATACTGGAGGCGCGACCCCGTCGAGAAGGCTCAGTGACGCATTATCGGTTCAAGCTTATCAGTAATACAGGACAGGTAAAAATAATCAGCATCGATCCGAAGCGACCCAATTTAAGGCGTCTGGAGCAATAAAATTCCAGGTAATCTCTAACGAAATCGGGGCGAATAGAGTTGAAAGCTAAAACAATCGGGATGCTGGTGCACCCTGTGTAAACACCGGGGTGCGGTTGGGTGAAATTGGGGTCTTTAGAGCATCGTCTTTTAGAGGCTTATATGAGATTTACAGGATTAAGGATCCTCAAATGGTGAATTGATGAGAATACTAATTGTCGAAGATGAAAATACCCTGCGAGCGCAGCTGACGAATAAATTCCGGCAGAAGGGGTATGCAGTGGATGAGGCCGCTGATGGCGAAGAAGCATTATTTTTTGCTAAAGAGTATCCGGTCGATATAGCTGTTGTGGATATCGGCTTGCCCAAGCTTTCGGGAATTGAAGTTATCCGCCAGTTGCGTGGAGATGGAATCGAGTACCCGATAATTGTTCTTACCGCCAGGTCCAAATGGCAGGATAAGGTTGAGGGTCTTGATGCCGGCGCTGATGATTATCTGGCCAAGCCATTCCACTTTGAGGAACTCTATGCCCGCGTTTCTGCCTTGATTAGACGCTCTGCAGGTCAATCGAGTCCGTTGATTGAAGTGGGTAATATTCGTATGGACACGCGTTCTCAGGAAGTCACTGTGGATGACTCAAATCTCGATCTCACTGCGTTCGAATACAAGCTGTTGCACTACTTAATGATGAATAATGGCAAGGTAGTATCGAAGATGGAGCTGACAGAACACCTTTATGATGAAGATGCCGATCGAGACAGTAACGTCATCGAGGTTTTCGTCGGCCGTTTGCGCAAAAAACTCGACCCTGATGGTTCAATGAACCCGATCGAAACCCTGCGTGGACGCGGATACCGATTTTCAACAGTTGATTGAGCACTCTATCCCTCAGAAAACGGCTGCTGATTACTGCTGCGGTTGTACTGATTACCTTTCTTGGTCTTGCTGGAATCGCTCTGGACAGGGCCTTTATCAGTAGCGCCGAAGTTTCCCTCCGAAACCAGCTCAGGACCCAGACGTTTGCACTGCTGTCAGTGCTCGAGGTTGATGCCAAAGGCAACATAGTGCTGCCAGATCAGGTGCCTGAAGCGCGACTTCTGGTACCTAACTCCGGCCTGTCCGCAGTCATTCTAGACCAGCAAAATCGGGTAATGTGGCAATCACCGTCTTCTCTGGGGGTTGAGCTTGGGGAGGTCGAAATTGAGGCCCGGGGCTCAGAATCATTTCGCCAGGCAGGGGATCATCTGTCCAGCCCTTTTCGCTATAGTTTCTCACTGTCCTGGGAAACAGAGAATAAAGTTGAACACGAATTTACCATGCTGATGATTGAGGCAAGTGATCATTTTGTCGAGTTTGTTGAAGAGCATCGAAAAAAGATTATTCTGTGGCTGGGGCTGGCCGGGGTGTTTCTGTTGATGATGCAGATGATTGCCTTGAAGTGGAGTCTGACTCCCATGGTCAAGGTTACCCATGAACTGGATCAAATAGAGCGTGCAAAACAGGATCGAATCAATGGCGTCTACCCTGAAGAAATTGCCCAACTCAGCCAGCGTATCAATCTGTTTATCAGTAATGAACGAAAAAATATGGAGCGCTACCGCAATACCCTGGGTGATCTGGCCCATAGTTTAAAAACCCCGCTAGCAGTGCTCCAAGGTTTTGCTGAAAACGATCAACCCGTTGACCGTAATGAACTGGCTCGTTACGTGGGGCGGATGACCAACATTGTGGAATATCAGTTAAAGCGCGCAGCGTCATCTACGGTTTCGTTAATCCATACCATTGTTGATGTAAAAACAGTCTTTACCGGGATTAATGAATCAATGCAGAAGGTTTATAGAGATAAAAATGTGAGCCTTGATTCGAACATTCCTCATGCTACTGGATTTTATGGGGATAAATCTGATTTATATGAGCTTATCGGCAATGTTATTGATAATGCCTACAAGTGGGCGGTCCACCGAGTTTCTTTCAGCGCTCGGCCGTTAGATGTTGCGGGGAGCCAGATTAAAGGTGTGCAACTGGTCATTGAAGACGATGGACCAGGAATCAACAATGGCATCAGGGACCTGGTGCTCGAGCGGGGGGTGCGAGCTGACCAGCGTACCGAGGGGCAGGGCATTGGCCTTGCTGTATGTCAGGAGATCATTGGACGCTACGAAGGCGATCTTGAAATATCGCGCAGTAAGTTGGGTGGAGCGCTGTTACGAATAAATTTAAGGCCGCCGATGGAAGTGCCGACCAGCATATCATAGCGGTGGCAGGAAGCATTGCCGATTCAGACGCCGGCCTTTCAGCTCGTGGCAAAAATCAGAACGATGGAAATATTGTCCGGTGCGCCATTGACCAGGCAGGCTCGTATCAATGTATCAATGCAAAGTTCGGGTTCATGTGCTCTGAGCGCCAGGATAGTGGAAATATCGGCATCCTCTACCACGCCATTTAATCCGTCCGAACACATTAGAAAGATATCTTTGGGTTTGACTTCTATGGAGAAAACATCGGGCTCACAGCGGGATTCAATGCCTAATGCTTTTTTCAGTACGTGATGACTATAGGATGGAACATGGCCATCAGGGTTGTCCATTAAAAGATCATTGGCCAGAGTGTGATCCGTGGTGAGTTGCTCAAGTTCGCCGCTGCTGAATCGATAACATCGGGAATCACCAATATGGCCGATGTGAAGCTGGTTATCGAGAAAGCACGCTGTAACCAGGGTGGTTCCCATGCCTTCCATTTGCGACATTTTCCGTCCATTACTATAGACTTCAGAATTGGCAGTAGTGATCGCTTCTGCAACCACATCCAGCGTATTTACCGTGTTGTTGCCTTCATTGATAAGGTACTGCTCTTCAAAATAATTACACAATGCATTGACCGCCATTCTACTGGCGATTTCTCCTGCTTTGTGTCCGCCCATACCGTCAGCAAGAACGGCAATATTCATTTCCGGCACAATGCGAACGCTGTCCTCATTGAGGGGGCGCACACTGCCAACATCAGTAGCGGCGATCATTGAATATTTCATGGGCGAAGATTCTGCTTGCAGCTAAGGGTACGTTAAATACTCCTTAACAATTCATTGATGCCGACCTTTCCACGAGTCTTTTCATCCACTTTTTTAACAATCACTGCGCAATACAGGCTGTGAGATCCATCCTTTGCTGGCAGTGATCCTGAAACCACAACGGAGCCTGGTGGCACCTTGCCATAGCTGATCTCACCGCTTTCCCGGTCGAAAATCCTGGTGCTCTGACCTATATAGACACCCATTGAAATGACGGATCCTGCGCCGACGATAACCCCTTCAACCACTTCGCTGCGAGCGCCAATAAAGCAGTTATCTTCAATAATCGTCGGTGAAGCCTGCAATGGTTCGAGTACTCCACCGATGCCCACACCGCCAGATAAATGTACGTTTTTGCCAATCTGAGCACACGAACCTACGGTAGCCCATGTATCGACCATGGTGCCACTATCAACATAGGCACCAATATTTACATAACTCGGCATCAGTACGACGTCCGCAGCAATATAGCTGCCTCGACGGGCCACCGCTGGTGGTACGACGCGGAATCCGCCCTCGGCGAATGCCGCTTCATCGTAATTGGCGAATTTCAGTGGTACTTTGTCATAGTAGGTTGCTTCCCCGGCCTGCATGACTTTATTGTCTTCAATCCTGAATGACAGCAGTACCGCCTTTTTCAGCCACTCATTGACTTGCCATCCGTCAGCAGAGGGTTCTGCTACCCGAGCTTCGCCGCTGTCGAGCAGGGCCAGAGCCTGGTTAACGGCCTGCCGTACTTCAGCACTGACAGACTGGGGTTTTACATTTGCACGGTCTTCCCATGCTTGTTCAATAATAGTGTCAATCTGATTCATTTTAAGGAATTTTCATGTGCCGAAAGAGACGGCAATTGTGATTTTATTGGGCGATGGTCCCCATACCCCGAGGTGCAATTATAAAGCATGTTGATCTCCATAGTAGATGGCAATTTGTCCCTTTGAATCCGCTATGAATATTTGCCGAGATACGCTCATATTTCATTTTTGGCTGAATTCGGGTAGGCTTCATTGTTTCGCCCTCTGCTCGATAAGTCCTTCGATCCGCAAGCGGGGCTACCTCCAAATACTCTGGTTTACTGTTTTAAGATGCAAGATCAATTTGCTATAACTGTCTCTGATACCTATGGCTCGCGCTATTACTCGATTAACAAATCAGTAAAGCGAAACCTCATTCTAGCGATTGTCGGGGTATTCCTGATCATGGCAGGCTCGCTGGTAGTCAATTTTTTCCAGTTGCACAAGGGGCGTCTGCTGAGTGATCAGAATCAGAAACTGGATGCTGAGGTACTTCGCTTTGACAGTGACAACTCAAAATTAAATCAAACTATCAGCAAAAAGTCGCAACTTATTGAAAAAATTAGTGAAGAACTGGTTGAAATTGAACAAATGAGTGCTGTTGAAACTGCTGATCAGCAGCTTGGTCTGGACGAGCGAATACGTTTGATTGCAAATTTTTACAATGCAAAGGAACAGGAGTTTTCTGAAATTGATAGTCGGGTGCAGCAAATTGAAGGCCTGATCGGGCTCAGTGAGCAGGGACCTGAACAGAATGATTTGATAACCAGGGTTGAGCTCGCCAGTCTTACTGCCAGTCACGAAAAAATCCTGCACGACAGTATTCCTAATGGATATCCTACCGTCAGCAATATCGTTACCAGCAAATTTGGTACCCGCATCCATCCGGTCACCAATATAAAGTCTTTACATAAGGGGGTTGATCTCAGGGCCAAACCCAAAGATAAGGTTTTTGTGACCGCTGACGGGATTGTACGTGATGTATCCTATACTGAACTCAGCGGCAACAGGATCGTCGTTCAGCATAACTATGGCTTTGAAACCAGCTACTCTCACCTCAACCGCAGTGGTGTTGAGCCTGGCGATATAGTCCATAAAGGAGATCTGATCGCGTTTTCCGGAAATACTGGTCGTAGTGATGGGCCCCATCTTCACTATGAAATCAGATATCTTGGAAAGTCGATAGACCCACACCAGTTCCTCATATGGGAATTTGGATCACATGAAATCTTCACCAATGTCAGGGGGATAAAATGGCCATCTTTGATAAGTCTGATAAACAAACAGATTACGCATCAAACGTTACAACTATCGCAGCTGGAACCAACATCGTCGGTAAAATAGACATCGAGTGCAATTTGCATATTGATGGAGAATTTGAAGGCGAGGTTAACTCCAAGAGTATCGTAAAGGTTGGAAAAACCGGATTACTCAAAAGCACACTCAAGGCAACGAAATTGATTGTCACCGGACGCTTTATTGGCACAGCGGATTGCGACTCCATTGAACTGGTTTCCGGGGGCGAAGCCGAGGGTAAGTTGATTTCTTCCGGTCTGATCATTGACTCTGCAAGTTCTTTCCAGGGTGAAAGCCTGCGTCGAAAGCAGGGGGAAAAGCCAAAGGTGCTGGATTTTACAGGGGAGCCGGGTTCAGTGAGAGATCCCAAGCTGGAAGACAAAAAAAACAAATCCTGATCGGTTGATGCAATGGCGTTCAGATCGTTGAATTATTCAACGATCTGGTCGATTCTAAGCTGCAGTAATGGCTTACCAGAGGTAGCAGCCTGTTTTGTGAGGCTTGTCAGATCCCCAGGAGCTGCTGAGGGCTCACCGCTGCGAGATACCCGTGCGGTCACCAGGACCTGCTCCACACTGCTTAACACCTGACCGGGCACCATTCCCATGGAATCGTCCAGGTGAACGGTGGTCGGCAAGTCAGCCAATTGCAGACGTGCAGCGGCCAATGGAAATGGTGGTCCATTGAGTGCCTTGGCAAATACGAATACCCGAGTGTTTCCAGGCAGGTCTGTGGTCAGTTTCTCTGCTACTGATAGTTCAATGGTTATCCTGTGGTCACTGACGGACGGTTCTGCTGGCTCAGTGCCCGAAGCATTGGAATCATTGTTAACTGAAGTTTCTGCTGATAACTGCTTTGAGATAATATCGAGCTGATTTTCCGCCTCTGAATTTCCTGCGAGCAGCGGTCGAAGCCTGGTGATATAGCTGAGCGCTAACTCATTCTGCCCGCGATTACCTGCACCCATTGCGGCGATCCACAGCGCATTTACCTGGTTCGGGTCGAGTTCCAGCGCCCTGCTAATACGTCCGGCAATTTCATCAGAGAATTGGTTATCGTTTACCATCAGGCTGGCATCTGCCCAGGCGGTAAGAATATCCGGATCATCACCAACAATCTGGTGGACCCGAGCATAGGCCTGTTCGGCTTTATTAAACTGTCCCAGTGACATGTAAGTGCGCCCGGCAAGTGCCCAGCCATCAGCATTTTCGGGGTCTTGCTGCAGCTTCTGTTCGAGCTGGTCCAGTAAAACCTGGATGTTTGAAGCGGGGTCAGCTCTGATCTGTTCTGCGCTTGGTAGAGGTGGTTGAGGTGGTTGCAGCCAGTTGAAATTTCCCAGTGCGCTATAAAGAAGCGCTGCGAATAAAGGTATCGCGAATAAAATCAGTGCTGCGACCAGTCTGCCGGTAGGGCGATCCACTGCGGGATCATAGTCAGGTCCTGATAGATCATCCAGCAGACTGGCTTCCAGTTCGTCCTGCTCGCCGGCGCCATCTTGTTCAAGCTGCTGCAGTCGATACCGCGCAACTTCGAGATTTTGTTGTTTAATGTCGACCCGGTTTAAACTTTTCCGATTCAGCAGAGCCGGCGCCAGTGACCAGAGACAAATTACCAGTAAAACAAGGGTAACCAGAATAAAAATGGTCATGTGTTGTGATCACCCTCAACAATGGTTTCTGTCATCATCTTTCTTGCCTTGCGTATCTGTTCTTCAGAAAATTCTTGAGGTGGTGTTTTATTCCTGTTGCGAGCACGAACAGCAATCCAGGTTGCGATTAACAATAATAAAATGGGAGAACTCCAAAGAAAAAAGTTGCTGGTATTAAATGCAGGTCGATAAAGTACAAACTCACCATATCGTGTGACCATATAATCCACCACGTCTTTTCTGCTCTTGCCTTCTGCTATCAGGCCCCGTGTCTTCCTGCGCAAATCAATGGCAAGGTCGGCATTGGAATCTGCCAGGTTCTGGTTCTGGCACACCAGGCAGCGCAGCTCTTTGATCATTTGCTGGTAAAGCGCTTGTTTGTCCGGGTCTTCAAATTCAATGACTTCCACCTTCGACTGTGCTGAAGTAACTATACACAGAGTCAATGTAAAAACCCCGGCAAGGCGTATAAGGTAATTCCAAAGCATGGTATGACAAAGCTGCATTAATTTATCGACTGCCTTAGTTGCTGCACGATTGGCAGCAACATTTCATTCATTGCTGTTTCCGTTACCGGACCAATATGTTTATAGCGGATATGTCCACGATGATCGACGATAAAAGTCTCGGGTACACCATAGACGCCATAATCAATACCGACGTCGCCATTATTGTCGTAAGCGCTCAACAGATAAGGATTGCCGTGGCGTGTCAGCCAGGCGAGCGCATCATTCCTCTGGTCTTTGTAGTTGAGGCCGACAATATCCACATAGTCAGCGAGTTTAGTGATGACTGAATGCTCCTCCAGACATGCAACACACCATGAAGCCCAGACATTAAGTATCCATATTTTGCCGGATAATGTTGATTGCGACACGGATAAATCCGGGTTGCTTACCTGTTCCAGGTTGAATGCCGGTGCGGGTTTATCTATGAGTGTTGAAGGCAGTTCTCGAGGATTGAGATCGAGGCCCCGCCATAACAGGACAACCAGAAGCAAAAACCCCCCCAGGGGCAGGAGAAATCGGTTCATGTATGCTGGCCGATTACGTTGCTTTGTTTTACTTTACGCTGTTGCCGATAGCGAAGATCAGTGGCGGCAAGTCCACCCCCTAAAGCCATCAGTAGTGCGCCAAACCAGATCCAGCGGATAAATGGTTTGAGGTAAATTCTTACTGCCCATGCGCCATCACTATTGAGAGGTTCTCCCAACGCAAGGTAGAGATCCCTGGTTAACCCTGGATCGATGGCAGCCTCGGTCATCGGATTTCGCTGTACCAGGTATACACGTTTTTCAGGATGCATTGTACCGATGGAGCGATCATCCTTGCTCAGCGTAAAATCGCCCATGCGGGACTGGTAGTTGGGCCCTTCAACGGTACGTACTCCCTGGAAGCCGAATTCGTATCCTCCCAGCTGGTAAGTTTCCCCGGGGGCCATCCGTATATCTTTTTCGATACTGAGCGCATTGACCATGCTGACGCCAATAATAAAAACCCCAATGCCTGTGTGAGCAAGCGCCATACCGTATATCGACCTTGGTGTGGTGGTGAACCCATTAATTCGCTGCCCGGGCCGGGTGCGCGACACCACCACCCATATACTCGAGAGGATGATCCAAACCCCCAGCGCACTGCCCAGACCCGCTGAAATTGAATAGCTGTGCACAACTACAGGCAGACCAAGTCCAATAAAAATTGATATGGCAGCTAAGATTATATTGAGCCGGGCAGTCCGGGTCAGCTGATCCCGTTTCCAGCGTAATCCCGCACCGACGCCCATTATCAGGATCAGAGGTACACCAAGTACACCGAATATCCAGTCAAAGTAGGGTGGGCCAACTGAAATTTTCTTACCCGCTACTGCATCGAGAAACAATGGATACAGTGTGCCAACCAGTACTGCAAAACAGAGTACGGCAAGGAATATATTATTCAGCAGCAGAGCGGTTTCCCGGGAGACAAGATTGAACTGGACAAAGCTTCGAACGCTAGGGGCTCTCCATGCATACAAGGTGAGCGAACCACCAATAACAATGCAGAGAAAAATCAGTATAAAAAGTCCGCGAGAGGGGTCATTGGCAAATGCATGGACCGACGTCAGCACCCCTGAACGAACAAGAAAAGTACCGAGCAGCGACAGCGAGAATGCCAGCACCGCCAGTAAAATACTCCAGGCCTTGAAAACGCCGCGCTTTTCAGTGGCGGCGAATGAGTGGATCAAGGCCGTGCCGACCAGCCAGGGCATGAACGAGGCGTTTTCCACCGGATCCCAGAACCACCACCCGCCCCAGCCGAGCTCGTAATAGGCCCACCACGAACCAAGCGCAATACCGATGGTGAGGAACATCCAGGCGATATTTGTCCATGGTCGCGACCAGCGCGCCCAGGCTGCGTCCATTCTGCCACTGATCATCGCCGCAATGGCGAAAGCAAAGGCAACTGAAAACCCTACATACCCCATGTACAGCATAGGTGGGTGAATCGCCAGGCCAATATCCTGCAATAGCGGATTGAGATCCCGGCCCTCCAGCGGAGCAGGAAACAGCCGTTCAAACGGATTAGAGGTCAGCAGCAGAAACAGCAGAATACCGATGCCGATCAATCCCATGACTGATAGCACTCTGGCGGACATCAGGTCCGGCAGGTGCCGGGTCGCCATTGCCACTGCACCGGTCCAGCCTGCGAGTATCAGACACCACAGAAGCAATGAGCCCTCGTGCCCTCCCCATACACCTGATATTCGATAGAGTAACGGCAACTGTGAGTTGGAGTGATTGGCCACATAAGCAACGGAAAAGTCACTTGTAATAAACGCCCAGCTAAGGCAGGCATAGGAAACGGCAACCATTAACAGCAAATTAAAGGCAAGAGGACGAGCGAGGCTGACCCAGTTGGTGATGCCGCGAAGGGAGCCAACCAGTGGCAGTATTCCGAGCATACAAGCCAGCACCAGGGACAGCACCAGGGCGAAATGGCCGATTTCAGGTATCATTGGGTTTTACTCATTGGGTTGCGATCCACTTTGGTAGGAACTTGCCTTGGCTTGTTTTAGCGCTTCGCTGACTTCCGGCGGCATATAAGTTTCGTCATGTTTCGCCAGTACTTCCCTGGCAATAAACTCGCCATCAATTAAGGATCCGGTGGTGACGATGCCTTGTCCTTCACGGAACAGGTCGGGCAGGATGCCATCGTACTGTACCGTGATTACTTTGGCTGTATCGGTAAGGTCAAAACTGACATTGAGGGCATTACCACTGCGCTTAACGCTTCCGTCCACCACCATGCCGCCCAAGCGAAAACTTGTGTTTTCCGGTGCTTCGCCGTTAGCTACCTGGGTAGGACTATAGAACAGGTTAATGTTCTTGTTCAGCGCGGTCAATGCCAATGCTACCGAGATACTGACACCGGCAACCAGCAATCCTACCAGCAGCAGTCTCTGTCGACGTTTAGGCGTCATTTTTTCACCTGTTGTTCTGTCTTGCCCTGGAGCAAGGCGAGTTGTTTACGTATCGCACGATGTTTGATCACCGGTGAAAAATAAAAATAGCTGAATAAAACACTCACGATGAGATAGCTGCTCCATACGAAAAAGGCATAACCGCCCATATAAAAAAAATCAGTCATGGGGTAATTCCCGCACCCAGCGCGTCCGTCTTTCCTGGTCGAGGAGTTGTACTCTTAGCCGCTTCAGTACCGCGGCAATAAAATAAAAATTAAATCCCGCAAACATGACCAGAAGCGGCACCAGCATGCTGGTGTCCATGGTTGGTCGACCCATCCGGGTGACAGTTGAACCCTGGTGCAATGTATTCCACCACTCTACAGAAAAATGAATAATAGGCAGATTAACGATACCAATCAAAGCAAGAACCGCGGAAGCCCTGGCACCGGTGCGCCTGTCTTCGAATGCATCTGACAGCGCCATAAAACCGATAAACAGGAAAAGCAATACCAGCTCAGAAGTAAGCCGCGCGTCCCATACCCAGTATGTTCCCCAGGTTGGTTTGCCCCATAATGACCCGGTGACAAGGGCACAGAAAGTAAACATGGCGCCAAGGGGTGCAATTGACCGTGCCGCCATATCCGCGACTTTTATATGCCAGACCAGACCAATACCAGCGCTTATCGCCAGTATAGCGTAGCTGAACATCGACAGCCATGCTGAAGGTACATGAATAAAAATTATGCGGTAGCTATCGCCCATCTGATAGTCCGGAGGTGCAACCACCAGACCCAGGTAGAGTCCCGTGAGGAACAACAGGCCTGCTATCAGACCAAATCGGCCGGACCAGCGGCCGGCAAACCCATAAATCCAGGCCGGCGAGCCGAAACGATGGAACCATAACCATTTCTTGGGTTTTGCTGGGGATTTTACCGATTCCATATAATTGGGATGCAATTTGAGACAGTAGCTGACAGTGGGTATTTTACTTCAATCCACTACAGACCAAAACAAAACCAGTCAGTTCACACTGATACGCAAGGCACTGGCGCCGGCCAACGGGCACAGCGCCATGGAAAAAAGCGAAAATGCCGCGAGCAGTAACAGATGCGGAGAAGGATCAAGCCCTGAAAGGGTGGCATGTACCGCGCCACTGCCAAAAATTAACACGGGCACGTAAAGTGGCAATATCACAAGACTCAACAGAACACCACTCTTTCGAATACCTACGGTTAAACCAACACCAACGGCCCCCAGTAGACTTAATGCCGGAGTACCCAGCAGCAGGGCCAGGAGAAGTATCACAATGGCGTCTACCGGTAGCTGCATCAACAGTCCCAGCAGGGGGCTGATAATAACCAGGGGTAGCCCGGCGACCAACCAGTGGGCAACCACCTTACCTAAAACCAGCATACTGAGGGGGTGAGCACTTAGAATAATCTGTTCCAGTGTGCCGTCCTCATAATCCGGACGAAACATACCGTCCAGTGCCAGCAGCGTTGCCAGTAAAGCGGCAACCCAGATAATCCCCGGTCCAGCCTGCCGCAGCAACTGAGGCTCCGGGATCACGGCAAGGGGAAACAGGCTGACGACGATGATGAAAAACAAAACCGGTTGCAGAATATCGCCTCTCTCACGAAACGAAATTAACAGATCACGGCGAATCACCGACCACATCGCTGACCACATCGACAGGTCATGATCAGCCATGGGATTCACCCAGGTCCAGAGTCTGGTGAGATCCAGCTGGCAGATCAAAGTCCTGATGGCTGACGAAGACAATAATACCGTTCTGAGCAAGATGTTGATGCATTATTTTGCATAGCAGACCGATGCCATTTTGATCGAGAGAGGTGGCAGGTTCATCAAGAATCCATAGGGGGACTTTCTGCAGCATGACCCTTGCGATCCCGGCGCGCTGCTTTTGTCCGGCAGATAGTTGTCGGCAGGGCATTGCCTGGCGGGCACTGATACCAAGCATGTCCAGACCCTGTTTCACCTCGCTCTCAAGATCGTCGGCGACAGTGGTACCGAGGTTCAGTAGTGTTTTCAAATTTTCAGCGGGATCCAGATCGGCCTTGAGTCCAGGGCGATGCCCAAGATAGGCAAGGTTGGCTCGGAACGCACCTGCCGACCTGTGTATCAGGTCTTCGCCCCAGTACACCTGTCCTGCAGCGGGCAATGTCAGGCCGCTTAAAATCCTCAGCAAAGATGTTTTACCGCAACCGTTTGGCCCGATAATTTGCAGCGCTTGGCCGGAAATCACCTCGAAATTCAGATTGCTGAACAAGGTCTGGTAACCGCGATCGCATTCAAGATTGCTGACCCTGATGCTGGTTGCGGGAAACGGCGAAAAAGTAGAGGACAAAGGACCGGTGCGGTTAATTTCCCGTGAGTGTAGGCACTTCTAGTTGGTTGCTCAATAGGTTCGATCATCAAATTACTACTGTACAGGGGGTAAAGCGCGCTAGAATGATCAGTGTGCAAGCCCTGATTGAAACGACGTCATGATACTCCACGTGGACATGGATGCATTTTATGCGTCAGTGGAAGAGCGGGAATGCCCTGAACTAAGAGGCAGGCCGTTGATTGTTGGTGGCCGGCCCGAAGCCAGGGGGGTGGTGGCTGCAGCTAACTATGCTGCCAGAGCGTTTGGTGTGCATAGCGCGATGCCCACAGCAAGGGCCTTAAGGTTGTGCCCGGATATACGAATAATTCCACCGCGAAGCAGTTTATATCAAGCAGTTGCTGCGGAGATACGGGCGATCTTTGGTCGATATACCCCTGTTTTTGAGCCGCTGTCACTGGATGAAGCTTTCCTTGATGCACGCGGATCCGAACGCCTTTACGGGCCCTCTGAAGAGATTGGTCGGAGGATAAAACAGGATATTCAGGATCAATTGCAGTTGGTTGCTTCGGTAGGGGTAGCGCCAAACAAGTTTCTCGCCAAGCTTGCCAGCGATCAGGATAAACCCGATGGATTTACGGTGATACGGCCCGAGGAAATTCAGACATTTCTTGATCCGCTGCCGGTGGGACGAATCTGGGGAATAGGTAAAGCTGCCCAGTACAGACTTAATCAATCCGGTATCTATACAGTGAAAGAGCTGCGTCAAACATCAGAGCAATATCTTGAACAGGCGTTTGGCAAGACTGGGTTGCGGTTATGGGCCTTGAGCCATGGTGTGGATAACCGGCCGGTAGTGACAGATTCTGAATCGAAATCCGTTTCCCATGAAACCACGTTTGATACAGACATCAGTGACTTCTCCAGCCTGGCATCGGTAGCACTCAACCTCACCGAGGGTGTTTGCTTTCGCCTTCGTCAGGCAGGACTATCCGCCAGAACGGTAAACCTGAAGGTCCGCTATCATGATTTTTCCACCGTCACTCGATCACAAAGCATGGAAAGTCCCAGTGCAACCACCCTGGAAATATGGCGTCGGGCGGAACAGTTGTTAGCAGAACTTTTACAGGGAAAACGGTTTTCGGTCAGATTGATTGGCGTGGGGGTGTCAAATTTTGGCCATAAAGCAGTACCGCAAAGACAGTCCGATCTTTTCCTGTCTGGTGCAGCTGACACGAACAGAGAAATTGAAAAAAACAGGCAACAGAAACTGGATTCGCTATCTGATCAGATCACGCAGAAATACGGCGGCAAGACAATACGACGAGGTCGCAGTGTATAGACACACTGGTAAATAAACAGCTGTACTTTTGCAAGTTAAAGTTGGTTAAAAAATTGTCATTCAGATGATTTGGTTAAGCCTTGGGGATAAGCTATATTACCGCTCCGGAGAACAAAAATATCGTGCGTCAGAATCTGGACTTATAGCACCTCAGTGAGAACAGGAGGCGAGATTCGGCGCATATAACCCATCAATTTCACGTCTTTTGTTTTGAAGCACCGTTGTTTATTACAGGTCTGGCCGTTTTAATGTCGGTAAACCTGAAATCAATTATTGCCCTATTGCTGGTTTACGCCGCCTTGACCTCATGGTCGAGCATACTTCTGGCGGCATCCGGCGATCAGATTTCTGTAATTGAGATTCTTGGGAATGTTAAAACCAGAGTGCAGGTCATCCGCCAGGAGATGATTGTGAAGGAAGGAGACCAATTTGATCCGCAGCAGGTGGAGCGTTCTAGGCAGAACATAATGGATCTTGGATTGTTTAAGTCTGTTGAGCTCTCTGAGGCCCGGACTGAAGACGGCATTGAAGTAACCTTTACAGTAGACGAAAAGCGTTACTGGTATCTAATTCCTGTTTTCAACCGAGGCAGTGATGGAGATATTACCTGGGGACTGCGTATGCAGATGGATAACCTGCTCGGTTTGAACAATCAGTTCACGATGCGGGCTAAGCGCAAGGATTTTAAAGACACTGATATACAGCTTGAGAAAACTCTTGAATTAGAATACGACTATCCAAGAATTTTTGGTTCGGCCTACGATCTCGCCTTGCGATTTGACTTTGATGAAGCGGATATCGAAGAAAGCCGCGGTGTGTTGTCCGGGGATTACTTTCGTGAAAAAATAACCTATGGTGGCAGTGTGTCAAAATGGTTGACCCAAGACGGCTCAAGTAAAGGTTATCGATTGACTCTGGGGCTGCGCTCTGATGTGTTCGATCACGAGTACCTGGGCGGTGATCCCAACCTTTTTACCGATGTCACCGTTAATTCTCTGCTCGGCGCAATCCAGTATATTGATGTGGTAGATCACGGAAGCTACCGTAGTGGTCGTCATCATGGTATGGAAGTGGAAATGGCCAACTCGTTAGTGAATTCTGATGTCATTCACATGTCGTATAATATGTTTTTGCGGCGATATATTTCATTAAATTCAGAGAAACGTACAAACTTGAATCTCCAGAGCAGGTTCGGTTATATCACCAGATCTGTTTTTGGCGACGCCACCTATCAGGTTACCGGCGGCACTGCCATTCGGGGTTATAACCGGGACAGCATTGAAGGCGATACCTATTATATTGCGAATGTTGAATATTTACGTCCGCTAGGCGGTCGGGAGAATTTGCGTGGAACCGCCTTTATAGATGCGGGGGATGCTTTTGATGAGCTCTCAGACTTTACCTTTAGAGACCCGAAAGTCGGGATTGGATTCGGTTTGCGCTGGAAAATACGCTCTTTTGTGCGCACAGATATCAGACTTGATATTGCCCAGGGGCTTGGATCAGAAGGCGAAACTAAAATATACGCTGGTACCCGTGCGACGTTTTAGTCATCGTCGGGGTGTTTTACGATCTATCCGGCCCAACGCTGTCAGGCAAACATCGAAGGCAACCGATTTCATCTCCGTTGATACTGACAAACGCCAATCGCTGGCGTTGCATTCAATCAATGTATTCTCATGGCCGAAACAAAAAAACCAGTGGGAGATCGGGCAGCTTTGCGATGACGGCAGTTCCAACGGATACTGATATGCGGGCACCCAGCTGAGGTGGCCAGTGGAGAAATTCAAGCGGCGCCAAGTCGCATGTTATCAATCAGCCGCACTCCGTCAATGGTTGCGGCCACAAGGGCCTGGGCTGTATCGATTGCACCTCGGGGTGTGCTGGCGGTCCAATAGTCCGGTGAACGAATCGCAACGTATTCAATATCGATGCCCTCTATATCCAGAACTTCGTGCATAATATTTTCCAGCTCGGCAGGTTGTGTCTGGCCTCTACGCCATGCCTGATCAGCTGCTTTGAGTGATTCATGGAGTTTGTTTGCCAGGTCTCTGCCTTTTGCCGATAGCCGTTGGTTTCTCGATGACATAGCGAGACCGGAAGGTTCCCTTATCGTTGGACAAATCACTACTTCAATATTTCCTATCCAGGCCGCGATTTCACGCACCAGGAAACATTGTTGATAATCCTTTTCACCAAAATAGGCACGACACGAGCCAACTGTAAGAAACAGTTTTTCGACAATGGCCTGGACACCTTCAAGATGCCCGGGGCGATAGTCTGCTTCCAGCCCTGAAATGGCGCTGGCATTAAAAGATGGTGTGATGGCAGCAGGATCCTGATGTTCAGGAAAAAAATCTTCCAGCCGGCCGCTATAGACCATATCGCAGCGGTGATCGTTCAGCAGTTGCAGATCTTGATGGATATCCTGCGGATATTTTTCGAGGTCCTGAGTGCTATTAAACTGCAGTGGATTAACGAAAATACTGACGCAGGTCAGATCATTTTCCTTTATCGACCGATCCACAAGGGAGAGATGGCCTTTATGCAAGGCACCCATTGTCGGTATGTAACCAATGGATTTACCGTTGTTACGGTTGTCGTTGCACCACTGATGGGCGAGTGTCGGGTTGACAAGAAATTCAGTCATTGTGGTTTTATTGTCTGGCTGGTGACTTGATTCGGTTCTACGGCGTCTTTGTTTTTACGTAATCCAAGTTCTGAGAACTGGCGAGCCATGGGTAATAACTTACGTTGGTAAGAGCCAATACTGGCATTATAGGTTGTAACAACGCGATCAATACTTTGCCCAAGGCTTTCAAGGTGTTCACTGAAAATGGCAAGCCGTTGATGGTACTCTTCAGCAGACTGACGAATTTCCAGCGCATGTTCATTCAGTTTCTCCTGGGTCCAGCCGTGACTCACCGTTCGCAGCAGGGCAACAAGACTTGTTGGTGTGGCGAGTATTATCTTTCCACTCAATGCATATTCGATCAAATTGGGCTGCTGTTCAATGGCCGCACCAAGAAACTGGTCGCCAGGGATAAACAGAATTACAAACTCCGGAGACTCCTCGAAGTGCGCCCAGTATGACTTGGCTGACAATTCATCGATTCTCTTTTTAACCTGTAATCCATGTGCCTCGAGATAGCGACGTCTGGCGGTTTCCTCATCGCTGGCGTATGCGCTTAGATAAGCATCCATGGGTGTTTTCACATCCACTACCACCTGGCGATTGCCCGGAAGATAGATCACCATATCCGGCCTGTCACGCCCCTGATTGGTATTAACCTGTTCACTGAAATCACAATGCGCAGTCATTCCGGCAAGCTCCACCAGTCGGCGCAGGCTGATTTCTCCCCACTGACCTCTTACTTCAGGACGTCTTAGTGCCTGGACCAGACGGCGGGTTTCCTGGTCAAGCTGGACATGTTGCTTAGACATCGATTCAATTTGTGCAGTAAGCCGGGAGTGTGCGTCTCGCCTACCGAGGTCAAACTGCGTAAGTTGCTGCTCTGATCTTTGCAGAGACTCCTGCAATGGCTTTATAAGTTGCTCGATAGATTGTTCACGATGCTTTAGGTTCGATTCGGATTGTTGATTTAGCCTGCCAAGAGTTTGCTCCGCAAGATTTAGAAAATGCTGGTTGTTGTTTTGCAGCGCCTGGCTTGAGAGTTCGGCGAAGCTGCTGTGCATGGCGCTGATTTTTTCTTCTGCGGACTGGACTTCATACTGCAGCATCGCTTCCAGGGTGGCGATGCGCCGTATCGAATTGAGTCGGCTCACCAACCATCCAATAATGATACCCGCCACCACAAGTGAGGTGTACACAAAGGCGGTTTGATTGAACAGCAACCGCAGTTGCTCAGTCCATCCATCCATTTATCTGATCCGGATGCTGAAGTACTGCATCGGCGCCCCAGTGATGTGGGCTGTCGCCGGGTTGAATATAACCCCAGGCGGCGGCAAGGGTACGGGTGCCCGCTGCCTGGCCAGCGACGATGTCACGCTGATCATCTCCAATCATAATGACGTGTTCCGGTTCTACACCGAGAATTCTGCAGCCATGGATCACCGGTTCCGGTGATGGTTTGCTGGTTGTTACCGTATCACCGCTTACCACGCAGCCTGCGCGGCTTGATAAGCACAGCTGGTCGAGCAAGGGATGGGTAAATACCTCGGGTTTATTGGTGACAATCCCCCAGGGCAGTTGTCGCGATTCAATTTCTTCGAGAACCGTTTCCATGCCATCAAAAAGCTTAGTCGTATTGCTGAGATTGTTTGCATAAATCTCGAGATACTGCTTCCAGAGACTATTAGCCTTTTTACTTTCCCGCGGCAAATTAAAAGCAACACTTACCAGGGTTAATCCGCCCTGTGAAACATAAGGTCTCAGGGTTTCCAGTGGCAGGGGAGATTCGCCGGTTTGCTCCAGCAAGATGTTTACAGTGTGGCAAAGGTCTCCTGCAGTATCGAGCAAGGTGCCGTCCAGATCGAACAGGATGGCTTTAGTGACAGGCGTCATATTGATATGCGTTCAGAGCTGCTTGAGCGTGTGTACCAGATAATTTACTTTCAGGCCTGGTCCCAGGGAATAAGTCTTGAAAAGTGGATTGTAGTGCATTCCTGTAATTTCTTTTGTCTGCAGTCCGGATTGCTCAACCCATCGATTCAACTCAGATGGTTTGATCAATTTTTCATACTGGTGGGTGCCCCTGGGTAACAGGTTCAATACGTATTCAGCGCCGACGATTGCAAAAAGAAATGACTTGGGGTTTCGATTGATGGTGGAAAAATACACCGCCCCACCATCTTTAACCAGACTCGAGCATGCTTCAACAATGCTCTCAGGTTGAGGCACATGTTCAAGCATTTCGAGACAGGTAACAACATCGAATGAATGGGGTTGTTCAACAGCCAGTTGTTCTGCAGTGACCTGCCTGTACTGTACCGATACACCTGACTCCAGGGCATGGAGCCTGGCGACATTCAGCGGTGCTTCGCCCATGTCAATTGCGGTTACGTCCGCGCCGAGTGCAGCCATTGATTCACTGAGGATGCCGCCACCGCAGCCAACATCAAGCACCTTCAGGCCTTTCAATGGTGTTCGATGCTGGATAAAACCCAGTCGTAGCGGATTGATCTGATGTAATGGCTTAAATTCGCTTTCAGGATCCCACCAGCGGCTCGCAAGCTCGCTGAATTTGCGTATCTCATCAGCATCGACATTACTGTCCCGGGGTGTTTGTTCTATTCGTTCTTTCATCGGATCAATGTGCGCTCCCGTTGGCGATTTTTAAACCCCACTGGGCGGCGTCGGCGACGGTTTTTTCCTGGTCGATGCTGGTTAACCTGCCATGTTCCAGCAGACGGTTTCCGGCAATCCAGACATCACTGACCTGTGATCGACTGGCGCTGTAGACCAGTTGACTCAACGGGTGATAGACCGGTTGGGTTTCAGGCGCAGATAAATCTATTGCAATTAAATCCGCTGACTTTCCCATCTCGATGGAGCCAGTCTCGCGCTCAAGACCCATGGCAATGGCGCCGGCCATGGTAGCGCTATAAATAGAGGTGTATGCGTTCATCGCAGAAGGGTCCGATGCAGTCCCCTTTGCCAGAAGTGAAGCCGTGCGCATTTCACCAAGCATATTGAGATCGTTATTACTGGAAGCCCCGTCGGTGCCAATGGCAACGTTAACACCTGCGTCCAGAAGTGCGTTGACCTGGCAGTGGCCGCTGGCCAGTTTAAGGTTTGACTCAGGGCAATGCACAACATTGACGCCGCGATCAGCAAGCGTATTGATCTCGGCTGCGAGCAATTGTGTCATATGTACGGCACATAGCCGCGGCGTCAACAGGCCGAGCTGATCCAGTCGTTCCAGCGGTCGCATACCAAAACGCGCCGAAGACTCTTCTATTTCATGTGCGGTTTCATGAACATGCATGTGAATCGGGCATTCAAGTTCATCCGCCAGGGTTCTGATTCGTTCCAGGGGCTGGTCAGAAACAGTGTAGGGTGCATGAGGAGCGAATGCTGTGCTGACCAACGCCGTATGTCGCAATTGATCGCGAACGTTTAAACCTTTATTGATGTATTCATCCGCATCGGCAGCCCAGACTGTCGGGAAATCAATAACGATCATGCCAACACAGGCGCGAATACCGGCAGCCTTGGCGCAGTTTGCGGTTACGTCCGGGAAGAAATACATATCATTGAAACAGGTGGTACCACTTCGCAACATTTCGACAATTGCAAGATCAGTTCCTGCTTTTATAAATTCTTCACTGACCCATTTAGATTCAACCGGCCATATATGATCAGACAACCATTCCATCAGAGGCATGTCATCTGCGTAGCCCCTGAGAAGTGTCATGGCGCTATGGGTGTGTGCATTAATAAAGCCTGGTAAAACGGCGTGATCCGCTAGTTCAATGCACTCGTCTGTCTGGTAGGAGACTTCGATTTGTTGACGCGGTGCGACCTCAACGATACGTCCGTTGTGGATAACCACTCCGTGCTGTTGCAGTACAGGGTCAGGCGCATTACCAGGTTTATCCTTAACCTGGATCAGCCAGCGCGGATAAATTATCTGATCGACCTGAGGCACTGGTTAGATATTTCTTGGAGAGGAAGTTGGGCTGCCCTGGAATAATTTAATCAGAACAAACCCGGTGACAAATCCACCTATATGCGCCCAGAAGGCAACGCCACCCTGCTGGCCTGACTGGATTGCAATGTACCCGCTCACGGCCTGCATACCCAGCCATAAACCGAGCATCCACAGCGCCGGTATGGTACGTCGCATAATAAAAAAACCGAGAACGATGGCGATATGTACCTGGACCCTGGGAAACAGTCTGGCATAGGCACCCATGATGCCGCCGATGGCGCCGGAAGCGCCGACCATCGGGACAATGCTCTGAGGGTCTGATGCCATCTGTGCAGCCACTGCCGCAAGGCCACCCAGGAGATAAAAAATAATAAACTTCAAGGGTCTTAGAGCATCTTCAATATTGTCGGCGAAAATCCAGAGAAACCACATATTGCCAATCAGGTGCATCCATCCGCCGTGCATGAACATTGAGGTGATAGCGTTGAGCCAGGATTGCTGCTGCTGTGGGCAGATCAATGCGCTACTTTCTACAAAATGTGCTGAGCCTAGCAGTGCGCCGGGGATGGCGCCATAACTGCATACCGATTGCGAAAGCGCCGGCTGGTTGCCCATTCCTTGCAGTACCACCCAGGCGAGCAGGTTTACAACGATAATGCCATAGGTGATGTAGGGAATATGGTGAGTGGGATTCTCGTCCTTATAGGGAATCATATTGTTGTCAGTTGGCGTTTATCAGATCGATCTGTTCAGCCGTGGTGCAGTGCTATAAAACGGCGGAGCTCATCGCGAACGCCATCAGGGTTTTCTGACATGATGCTGTGTCCACAGTGAGGCAGCATGGTGATCTCGGCGTTAGGGTTACGGTCCGCTTCAATTTTCGCAAGCTTGCTTGGCGCCATTTTGTCCAGAGTGCCACTGATAAATAATATTGGGCATTGAGTGTCGCCGAATGCGGCTGGACCTCCCTGATAAGTGTTACACGCAGTAAGGTCGATAAACACCGCCCCGGGCTGGCTGTTCTCCATCATACTCATCTGACTGCCGGCGGACCAGAATCCGGGGTTAGGTTCGCCACCTATAGGGGAGGTGTGACTCCACTGGGTCATCATGGCATAGGCGTCACCTGGATTATTTTCTGCAGCGTCGAGCAATTTTGGCGTTACTGTCATAGGGTAACTAAAACCCACCAGGGATAATGACGCAACCGGCGGTTTTTTTCCGACATACTGAGCGCAGGCCTGCAGCGCGATGAGCGCGCCCATGCTGTGTCCAACCAGATGAAAACATGTCCCTGTACTTTTTCCCAGGATATTGACCAGCCATTCAGCATAGCCTTCGATGGTGTCCATTGGCGTGCTACCACTCAGTCCATGGCCTGGTAGATCAAGGGCGAGAATATTATATTTATGATAGGCAAAGTATCGACTTTGCTGCGCCCACACCGAATGGTCCATGGCAGTACCGTGAATAAACACCACGGTTTCCCGGTCTTCATCAGGCGCATGGCTGGCAGTGTAGGCATAATATTCGTTGCCGTCTTGTTTTATCTGCATGGCCTTAAATAGATCTAACTTTTTGTGATTCTGGCAGCCAGTCGAATACCCCTGGCGAGATCTTCTAAAAGATCATCGATATCCTCAATTCCAACGGACAAACGAATGGTTCCCTCGTTAATTCCGGCTTTACGTAAATCCTGCTCGCTCATGCGATAGTGGGTTGTACTTGCAGGATGAATAACCAGAGACTTTGCGTCTCCTACATTGGCAAGATGGGAAAAGATCTCCAGTCCCTCTACAAACGCTCTTCCTGCCTCACGGCCTCCATTCAGTGTAAAACTGAATACCGCTCCGGGACCTTTGGGTAACAGTTTCTGGCACAGCTGATAATCAGGATGGGATTCAAGTTCCGGGTAACTTACATCAGCCACAGCGTCCGACGATATCAGGAACTCAACGACCTTTCTGGTATTTTCAACATGACGGTCCATACGAATGGAGAGCGTCTCAAGGCCCTGCAGAATATAGAATGCGGTGGTGGGGCTCATACATGCACCAAAGTCTCGAAGGCCTTCCCGCCGCGCCCTTAACAGGAATGCACCAGTAGATGACTCTTCGTCAAATGACATGTCATGAAACCCGTCGTAGGGTGCTGCAAGGTTGTCAAACAGACCGCTTTGTTTCCAGTTAAAACGGCCATGGTCTGCCAGCACTCCGCCAATCACGGTGCCGTGTCCGCACAGAAATTTAGTTGCCGAATGCATCACGATATCGGCGCCATGTTCAAAAGGTTTGATCAGGTAGGGCGTGGTGAAGGTGGAATCGATCATCAGCGGGATTTTATGTTGATGGGCGAGCTCGGCGACCAGTGGCAGATCCATCACGTCGTTACCAGGGTTGCCAACAACTTCGCCAAAAATAAGTCTGGTATTTGGCTGAATCGCATTCCGCATCGCATCGATGTCACGTGGTGATACGAATGTTGTTTCAATGCCAAAGCGGGGCAGGGTGTACTGCAACAGATTATGAGAGCCGCCATAAATTGCGCTGGACGAAACAATATGAGAGCCGGCATTCATCAAGGTTGAGATTGCCAGGTGCATTGCGGCCTGCCCGCTGGCGGTGGCGATTCCACCTACTCCTTGCTCCAGAGCGGCTACCCGTTCCTCAAGAACTGCAGTAGTTGGATTAGACAGCCTTGAATATGCGTGCCCCGGTCGTTCCATATTAAACAGCGAAGCTGCGTGTTCACTATCACGAAATACATAACTCGCAGTCTGGTATATCGGAACAGCACGTGCGCCTGTTACAGGGTCAGGTACCTGGCCTGCATGCAGGGCAAGAGTGTCAAAGCGAGTTCTGGTCGGTTGTCCCATGAATCAAGGTAAGGTCAGGATAGGCAAGCTGGATTGTAACGCGGAATGGTTAGATGGCTACATCGAAGGCAACAATGAAAGTCGCGGAATAGCGCTGGCCAATGAGCGGATCAATTCCTGAAAGAAGAATCCTTCTGTTCAAGCATTCTGACAACCGAGTCCCAGGCGTCCATCACATACTGTGCCGGACCGGATGCAGGCAATTTACCTTCCTGCTCAAGTCGTTTCAGAGCAGCGCTCTTTGGCAGTTTCTGTTTGGCACCGGAACTCAGTACGTCTACCTGAACTTTGCAGGCATTTTCAAGTGTGTAAAGCAGGTAGAACGCTTCGGCAACATTGCGACCAGCAGATAACAGACCATGATTGTGCATAATCATCAACCATCTGTCACCGATGTCCTGACCGAGCCGCTGGCATTCCTGTTCGTTATTGGTTGCTACGTCATAGTCATGATAGGCGACCAGCCCCATAATCTCATTTGCCTGCTGGGTCAGAGGCAGCAACCCGCTTTCCATGCATGAAACTGCCATGCCTGCCCGGGTGTGACTATGTAAAACCACGTTAATGTCCGGACGCGCTTTAAGCACTGCGGAATGTATCGAGTGTCCAGCAGCGTTGTAAGGATAATCCCCTTGAATAACGTTGCCATCAAAATCCACTTTAATGAGATTGCTCGCTGTAATTTCCTGAAACAGCAGACCGTAGGGGTTGATGATGTACTGATTAACTTCACCTGGAACCCGCACACTTAAATGGGTAAAAATCAAATCCGTCCAGCCATAATGAACGAATGCGCGATAACACGCAGCCAGATCCTGGCGAAGATGCCATTCGACATTACTCATGTCGGGCACTGACATTGCGGCGTTTTTTTCAGTCATATCAGAGTTCTCGCTTGTGACAAGGGCAAACCTACCTCAAAGCCCCAGTGTATACAATAGCGTAATATTGTTACCATCACCTTTAATTTATCAAGAACATCCTATGAAGCAGAATGCCCGCATTTTTGTAACACGTAAATTACCCGTTGCAGTGGAACAGAGACTTGCACGAGATTATCAGTGTGATTTTAACGCTACAGATACCCTGTACAACGCAGAGGAGCTGGTGCAGCGATCCGCCGATTGCGACGCCATACTTTGCTGTCACACGGAAAAACTCAATGAATCGGTCATTGCAGCACTGCCAGAGAGTATTCGGGTAATCGCTAACTTTTCCGTAGGTGTAGATCATTGTGACCTTGACGCGGCCAGGGCCCGTAAAATTATTGTTACCAATACGCCGGATGTACTGTCTGATTCGACCGCAGAGATCGCAATGCTTTGTATGCTGGGTGCCGCCAGGCGAGGGGGTGAAGGATATTCTCTGGTACGCCGTGACGGCTGGCACGACTGGAGTCCCACATTTATGCTGGGTAAACAGGTTACAGGTAAACGTTTTGGTATTGTCGGCATGGGCAGGGTTGGCCAGGTGACTGCGAGACGGGCCAGAGGATTTGATATGGAAGTCCATTACCACAATCGTAATCGTCTGGATGCCGAACTGGAGCAGGGCGCAATTTATCACCAGACACTTGAGAGTCTGCTTTCCGTCAGTGATGTGTTGTCACTTCATTGTCCGAATAATCCGGACTCTGTGGGTCTGTTGAACGCTGCCAGAATTGCTCAATTACCGGACGGGGCCATTGTGGTCAACACTGCCCGCGGCACAGTGGTGGATGATGAAGCGCTGGTTGAAGCCCTTCGCTCCGGGAAGGTCTGGGCGGCCGGGCTGGATGTTTTCAATAACGAGCCGTCGGGTATTCATCCGGCCTATCGTGAGTTACCCAATGTGTTTGTGTTACCCCATCTGGGCAGCGCCACTGAACAGACCCGAGACGCCATGGGCTTCAGAGCGCTGGATAACCTTGATGCAATATTTTCAGGCAGGGAAGCTGGTGATCGAGTGGCGTAGATCGGGTCACGGTAGACCGGGTCACTAAACAGTGTCCAGTGGAACGGATTGGCTGCCGCGAGGGCGCTATCAGCGCCCTGTTGAGATGGTTACTCAGCTTCGGGATTAAATATAGTGTCCTGAATCCAGGCAGTCCATGCCCCTGTCAGCACCAGGATCACTATTATCCAGAACGGTGTGTGGTTAATGGAGCCAGCAAGTCCTAATAAAAAAGCACTGATCAGTGCAACACCAATAAAACCGGCAATAACTTCGTTTTTCATATCGCTAAAAGGGTGGTTACTGTAACGGAATAATACAAGGCGCTATATGGATTCGCCAAGCAAGAACTGATTTAACCAGCGTGCAGTGCGCAACAGACGGCCATCATCGAGATAGGATCCGATCAGCTGTACACCGATGGGTAACTCATTGTTGCCCTGCAGCAATGGTAATGTGATTGCCGGTACGCCGCAAAATGTCCAGGTCGTACAAAAAGCCGGGTCGCCGGTTGACTCAAGACCCGGAGGTGCTTCACCAGCTGCTGCAGGTGTGATCAGCGCATCATAATTGTCAAACAGCTCATCCAGGATGGAATTCAGTGAGGCACGATGTTGCATTGCGTTGATATATGCTTGTGCCGTTGTTTTCTGCCCGCGCTCAATTTGCTGGATCACAACCTCATCAAGATATTTTTGTCCTTTTTGATAGATTGGCGCATACCAGGTTGCCATCTCTGCTTCATTTACGGTCTTCAGGTGATCCCACACCGCATCGAAGCTTGACGTTAACTCGACTTCTTCAGCTTGATCGCCAAGGGTATCAAGTAGTTCTTCAAAACCGTTACGGGTCGCTTCATCCGCTTGTTCCCAGGCGGCTGTTTTAACAAAGCCAAATTTTGGTGGTAAAGGTGGATCCTGAAGACAGATTTTCTGTAGAGCCGGAGGCGCCATTTGTTGCAGACTGTGCACATCGTTGTCCTCCGGTCCTGCCATTACTTCCGCCAACAGCGCAACATCTTCAACATGCCGACCAAACACGCCGACCTGGTCAAGAAACGGCGATTGACGCATCACACCAGTGCGGGGAATGAGTCCAAAGCTTGGTTTGAAGCCGATGGTACCGCAATAGGCAGCAGGGCGTATCACTGAGCCATTGGTCTGGGTGCCCACAGCGCCTGGCACCATAAACGAAGCCACTGCCGCAGCACTGCCGCTCGACGATCCGCCGGGGGTATGTGCTGCGTTGTGCGGATTAGTCGTTTTCCCCGGCATAAAGGTAGCGAGTGAGCAGGTGACTGTTTTACCCAGCATCAGGGCGCCTTGCTGGCGCAATCGATTAACGATTGGCGCATCATTTTTCGGCAGGCGTCCTTTAAATAACTCTGATCCGTATTCAGTGGGAATAATTGCGGTGTCAATAATATCTTTGATCCCGATGGGAATACCATGTAACCGTCCCACGGGTTTGCCGAGCCGACGCATCTCATCCAGCGCTGCCGCCTGGCGCAATGCATAGTCGGTGTCTATCCACGCCCATGCCTGAATCGTCGGGTCGAATTGTTCTATACGTTTCAGACAATCATTAACCAGATCGACGCAGGAAACCTTACCGGATTCAAGGAGCTCGGCCGCCTGGCAGATTCCCAGAGATTCAAGAGCCATGAGTGTTACTTACTGCGGTGGTAGTTCGCCAAAGAAATAGTCCGGTAGCCAAAGGGCGATGCCGGGGAATATATAGATCAAAGCCATTACCAGTATGACGATCCCTAAATAGGGCATGATCCCTTTGAAAATATCAACTAACTGGATATAGGGTGGTGCAACACCCTTTAAATAATAGGCCGACATTGCCATGGGGGGCGTTAGGAACGACGTCTGCAGATTAAGCGCAATCAGCATGGCGAACATGTAAGGGTTTACACCAAAGGTGTCCAGCATCGGCAAAAAGATTGGTACGAAAATAATTAATATTTCGGTCCATTCCAGAGGCCATCCGAGGAGAAAAATAATTGCCTGGGCAAGTATAAGGAAGCCTACGGTGCCCAGGCTCAGCGCCAGTATCCACTCTTCGATGAGGGCATGACCGCCGAGATAAGAAAACACAGAGGCGAAAGTCCAGGAGCCGACAAACAGCCAGCAAACCATTGCCGAGGTTTTTGCCGTGAGGAAGACCGATTCCTTGAAGCGTTCCCAGGTCAGTGATCGATATACTATGGCAAGAACCAGGCCACCCAGCGCTCCCACACCAGCAGCCTCTGCCGGCGTGGCCAGTCCGAACAGGATGCATCCCAGAACAGACATAATCAAGATCGCCAGAGGTACAACTGATGTCACTACCTGGAAAAAAATTTCTCTCGCCGGCGGTATATCTTCTTCTTTTGGTTTTGGCGCCAGTGCCGGGTTTATCATCGCACGAATGATGACGTAAATCATATAAAAACCAGCCAGAATCAGTCCCGGAAACATCGCCGCCGCATACAAACGAAGTGGTGACAGTTCAGCGATAGCGGCGTAAACAATTAACATGATGCTGGGCGGGATCAGGATGCCAAGACAACCACCGGCACAGATAACACCAGAGGCAAAGCTATGGTTATATCCAGCTTTCAGCATTGCCGGCAGCGCCAGCATCCCCATCAGGGTAACTACCGCCCCGATAATTCCAGTGGCGGTAGCGAAGATCGCGCAGGTCATCAACGCGGCAACTGCCATAGAGCCGGGCAGGTGGCGGGCGGCCAGTTGCAATGAAAAGAACAGCCGGTTAACGATGTTGGCGCGCTCTACAACGTATCCCATAAAAAGGAACAGTGGTATGGCCACCAGCACATCATTAGACATCACGGAGAAGGTGTTCTGTACCGTCAGGTCGAAGATACGATTGTCAAAAATCGTATCCATACGTAATTCATCGTAGTAGGCGTAATAACCAAAACCAAGACCCATGGCAAGCAGGGTAAAGGCAATGGGGAAACCCAGCAGGACCATGAAAATAAACAGTCCCAGCATAAAAATTGCAATTTGTGGATCGGTCATGTCTGGGGCTCTTATTTGTTTTGTTCTAGGTTCATCATCGCTTCTTCAGTCTCCTGCACATCGTGCATGCGGGCAGGCCAGGAGCCATCTCTGATACACATCACGCAGCGGATGGACTCTGCCAGTCCCTGCAGGAAAATCAGGCCACCAGCCACGGGTATCAGCGTTTTAAAGAAATATATTTGAATTCTTGCAGGGCTGCTCCAGCTCACTTCCTTGTAAAACCATGAATCGGCTGCGAAACCATAGCCGTACCAGGTAAGGGCGAACACTGCCGGCAACAGAAAGAGTATGTAGAGGGTCAGATCTATACTGGCCTGGGTGCGCTGGGACATCAGTCGGTACAGCACGTCGCCGCGCACATGGGCGTCCTGGGCCAGCGCGTATGCCCCTGACATTACAAACAGGGCGCCATACATCTGTACGCTCATATCGAATGCCCAAACAGTGGGTGCATTCAACACATAACGAACAAAAACTTCATAACAGGTTGCGAACGTCAGTACTACGACGCACCAGGCAAAGCACTTGCCTACCCATACACTGAGGCTGTCAACAAAATGCAAAAAACGATTCATGGTGTTTTTATCTGATTAATACAGAAAAGAAATTGACTGTCAGGTCAGACCTTTGTGGCGCTGTTCGAATGCCCGGGTCTGTTAACTTCTGGTAAAACTGCGAGGGAAATTCACAGTAGAGAAAACTCTCCCCCTCACTTTTCCTGTCTTAATTACTGACGTTTCCCAGGACTTGATACTGGTAATATGCCGGTTATTAAAAAGCCGGATCGAACTTGGGCCGATCCGGCTTATAACAGTTTTCTGGCTTATGACATGCTGCCAAAATAGTGGCTGTAGGCGCCGGCGTAATCCGGTGCATTCAGGGACTCGTAACGCACTACACGTTTGGCCCATGCTTTCTGTGATTCAACCACCTTGGCGAAAAAGGCGTCTGCTTCGGACAGGCGTGCAGTGACTATATCCCACGCTGCAAGCTGGTCAGCCATTACGCTGTCAGGGGTACGATAAACGTTAACACCCAGCGCTTCCAGATTGATCAGGTCTGCAGAGTAACGATCCTGGGCTTTCCAGGTGAAATCCGCAGAAGACGCTTCAGATGCAAACTCAAGAATCGACTGTTGTTCAGGCGCAAGCTTATTGAACAGGCTCTTATTGAATATGATTTCAAATGCTTCCTGACTCTGGTGGAAGCTGGCAAGATGGTAGTGTTTGGAAACATCCTGCATACCGAAATCTTTATCGGAAGTAGGGTTATTGAATTCTGCTGCGTCAATCAGGCCGCTCTTCATCGCAGGCTGAATTTCGCCGCCAGGTAGTTGCACTACTGACATTCCCATTTCCTGTAACACGTCTGCAGCAAGGCCCACTGTACGATACTTCAGGCCTTTCATCTGGCTGGAATCTTTTATCTGCTCTTTAAACCAACCCAGTGGTTGCGCCGGCATCGGGCTGTTAAAGAATCCAACGATATCCAGCTTCAGCGCATCCATGAGTTCGTAATACAGTTCACTGCCGCCACCGTATTTGATCCAGCCCAGCAGTTGGTTAGCATTCCAGCCCCAGCAGGGTCCGGTGCCGAACAATGAAGCTGCCGCACTCTTTGAATACCAGTAAGCGGGTACAAGGTGGGCGCCATCGAGTACACCTTTGTGCACGGCGGTTTGCATTTCAGCAGTTTTTACCACTGAGTTAACAGACAGCAGGTCAATCTTTAGCGATCCCCCTGACATACTGTTTACTTTATTGACATAGTCCTGTGCAAATTCAAGGAAAATACCGCCACCCCATGCAGCCTGTACTTTAAGCACTGTCTGCGCATTTGCGAGGTAAGGTACGGCTGCTACGGCGGCCGTGGTGCCGACCGCTGCCCCTTTGAGGAACTTGCGGCGTGACTGTTTCTGGGTTTGTGCTTTGCTCATTCGAAAATTCTCCGTATGGTTGGGTTAATTATGAGTAAGTTTAAATCTCGGCGCTTCATCAGGGTAATAATTCACATTACCAATACGCCTTTTTAGTGTCGAATTGCTTAAAACGGGTTGCTAAATATATATCAAAATTTCAAATAGTGTGGATAATTTTTCAGTATGGTGCGGTTGATGTCTGCTTAAAAGTGCAGAGCAGCTGGCTGTTCGCGGCAGTTTTGCACCTAATTGGTGCGAAAATCAGTGACTGCAAATGAATCCAGGATCGTTAGATGCTCAGACCAGACCGATTGCTGCATTTATTATCAGTTCAGCGACCAAAGCATGACAAAACAGTCTGGGATATAGCCGCTATAATCCTGCTTCATTAAACCCGGACAATAACATTGAATCAGTCAGTGCAACCTGCTAACGATCACCATCGATCCAGTTTGATCAATCAATTAGCCAGATTCCTGCCGCGCAATTGTATTCTGATGGAAGACCAGGAACTGGTGCCCTATGAGTGTGATGGACTTAGCGCTTATCGCCAGCGACCGCTGCTGGTGGTATTACCTGAAACGGTTGAACAGGTAATACAGATCATGAAAGTCTGTTCTGCGATGTCAGTGCCTGTTGTCGCCAGAGGGGCGGGTACCGGTTTGTCTGGCGGCGCTTTACCGCTAGCGGATGGGGTCCTGCTGGTATTGGCTAAATTTAACCAGATTCTTCAACTCGACCCGCTGCGGCGTATTGCCAGGGTCCAGCCCGGGGTGAGGAACCTGGCCATATCTGAAGCTGCAGACGTTCATGGCCTGTATTACGCCCCTGACCCCAGTTCGCAGATCGCCTGCTCCATTGGCGGTAACGTCGCCGAAAACTCAGGGGGTGTGCATTGCCTCAAATATGGGCTGACGATTCATAATATTCTGCAGCTTAAGGTTGTCACAATTGATGGTGAGTTATTGACCATCGGATCTGAGGCGCTGGATTCAGCTGGCTATGATTTGCTAGCAGTGATGACCGGCTCTGAAGGAATGCTGGGTGTAGTAGTTGAAGTGGTGGTGAAATTGCTGCCCAAACCTGAACATACCAGTCTGGTACTTGCCGCTTTTGACCAGGTGGAGTCTGCCGGCGCTGCAGTTGGCGGTGTCATTGCAGCCGGTGTAATACCTGCCGGTCTTGAGATGATGGACAATTTTGCTATTCGAGCCACGGAAGATTTTGCTCATTGTGGTTACCCGGTAGACGCGGCAGCGATTCTGCTTTGTGAGGTCGATGGTACAGAGGCTGAAACCAGAGAGCAGGTTGAACAGGTCAAGGTTGTAATGGCGCAACATGGTGCCAGCGAAATCAGAATCGCCGGGAGCGAAGCCGAACGACTGCTGTTCTGGAAGGGGCGCAAGATGGCGTTTCCGGCAATGGGTCGTATTTCGCCGGACTATTATTGTATCGACGGTACCATCCCACGGCGAGAACTTCCTGGATTGCTGAGTAAGATGAATGAATGGTCAGAGTACTATAAGCTCAGGGTGGCCAATGTATTTCATGCTGGTGATGGCAATCTGCATCCGCTCATTTTGTTTGATGCAAATATGCCGGGAGAGCTCGAACGAACTGAGGAATTTGCGGCAAAGATTCTGGAAATGTGCGTACAAGTAGGTGGCACCATTACCGGTGAGCACGGTGTGGGGATCGAAAAAATCAACCAGATGTGCAGCCAGTTCAATGAAAATGAAATTAGACAGTTTCATGCGTTGAAAGAAGCATTTGATCCTCTGGCGCTGTTGAATCCCGGCAAAGCCATACCTACATTACAGCGCTGCGCTGAGTATGGTGCGATGCATGTGCACAATGGAGAATTGCCGTTTCCGGAGCTAGAAAGATTCTGATGGCGTTTAATGATATTTCCCAACAGTTGCAGCAGCAGTTGCAGCAGGCGTTTGTCGATAAACGGGGTGTGTCCGTTGTGGCTGGCGGCACCAAACAATTTTATGGGCGTGATCCAGGGATCACTTATGAAGCATTGGATGTCAGTGATCATAAAGGCGTCGTAAGTTACGAACCCACAGAGCTGGTGGTGACCGCAAGGGCAGGAACAACGGTGTCGGAACTGAATCAAGTACTGGCTGAGCATGGACAGAGGCTGCCATTCGAACCGCCGGTATTTAATGGCGAAGCAACCCTTGGTGGCACATTGGCTTGTGGATTATCTGGACCCAGCAGACCCTATACCGGCGCAGCCCGTGATTTTGTACTCGGTACAAATATCATTAATGGTCGTGCTCAGCTGCTGCGGTTTGGTGGAGAGGTGATAAAAAACGTCGCAGGTTACGATGTATCCCGTTTAATGGTCGGCGCAATGGGTACCCTGGGGGTGATTTTGCAGGCGTCACTGAAAGTACTGCCGATTCCGCAGAAAGAAACGACCATTATTTTTCATCTGGAGCGTGATTCTGCACTGGATTTAATGAATGATTTTGCAGCACGTCCGCTGCCTGTAAGCGCCACCTGTTTTTATGGTGATATTCTGTTCGTCAGACTGTCGGGGTCAGAAGCAGCAGTGGAAAGTGCTTATATGGCATTAGGTGGTGAGCGCCTGCCGAAAACAGACGAGGTATGGCAGAGCCTGCGTGAATTTCAGCATCCGTTCTTTGATACGGAATTGCCGTTGTGGCGGATTGCCATGACCACTGCCGCCCGTCCCGAATTGCCTGGAGAAGTAATGATTGAGTGGGGTGGTGCTCAATGGTGGCTGCATTCCGATTCGCCTGCCGAAGAAATTCGCCTTGCTGCAGCACGCTGCGGTGGTCATGCGACTTTGTTCCGCGGAGGGGATCGAAGCAGCGAGATTTTTCATCCGTTACCACCCAAGATGGCTGCTTTGCAGGAGCGTATACGTCTGGCCTTTGATCCCCATGGCATTTTAAATCCTGGACGCATCGAAGCTCTCAACAAAAAACAATCATAATCAGATGCAAACACAGTTAGCGGAATTTATAAAGCATACCCCCCAGGGTATTGAGGCAGACAGCATTCTGCGCAGCTGCGTGCATTGTGGTTTCTGCACTGCAACCTGTCCAACATACAATCTGCTTGGTGACGAACTTGATGGTCCCCGCGGACGGATTTATCAGATAAAACTGGTACTTGAAGGACAAGCAGCCAATAGAACAACCCAGCTTCACCTGGACCGCTGCCTGACCTGTCGTAACTGTGAAACAACCTGTCCCTCCGGTGTGCAGTATGGTCGGTTGCTGGATATCGGTCGCGAAGTCGTGTCCACACAAGTCAGCAGAAGCGTGCGCCAGCAAACGATGCGCTGGATGTTGCGAAAGCTGCTGACAACAAAAGGATTGTTTGAGCCTTGCCTGCGTGTTGGCAGGATGGTCCGGCCGTTGTTGCCAGCAGTTTTAAAAAACAAAATTCCTTTAATCCAGGAAGTGCCCTCGCTGCCAACTGAATCTTTTCAAAGAAAAATAATTCTTGCTGAAGGTTGTGTTCAGCCAGCATACAAACCAGCGACCAATATCACGGTAAAGCGCGTGCTCCATCGGCTGGGTATCGAGGCGATCACAGTCTCTGCAGAACGTTGTTGCGGCGCAGTCAGTCACCATCTGGACGCCCATGAAGAAGCAAAACAAATGATGCGGGCTAATATTGATGCATGGTGGCCCTATATCGAAGCGGGTGCAGAAGCCATCGTCAGCAGTGCCAGTGGCTGTGGCGTGTTGATCAAGGACTATGGGCACATTCTGCGGGATGACATTAACTATGCGGAGAAAGCCTGCAAAGTCAGTGACATTACCCGGGACCTGGTGGAAATCATTGATCAGGAAGATTTATCAAAGCTTGAAATCGACGCACCACGTAGGGTCGCATTTCAGGCGCCTTGTACTTTGCAGCATGGCCAAAAGCTCGCGGGCAGGGTGGAGAATATTCTCCGGGATCTGGGTTTTAATTTAACATCGGTGCCAGATCCACATTTTTGTTGCGGATCTGCTGGCACATACTCTATCCTGCAAAAAGACTTGTCAACCAGATTACAGCAGCGAAAAATCGAAAATCTGCAGAGCGACGCGCCCCAGGCAATTGTGACTGCCAATATCGGTTGCCAGTTGCATCTGGAAAGCGTTGCCAAAGTGCCCGTTATGCACTGGATCGAATTGCTGGACGATGCTGCAGTGCAACTTTAGGCTGATTGCACTGGCTGTCGCGGAGTCGTAAAGTGTTTGTTATTACCAATACCAATTGCACCAGGGAAATACCATGTCCGAAATAAAAACCTATCCGGTAGATGCCGCAGTTGCCAGCAGGGCATTTGTGGACAACGATAAATACCTTGAAATGTATCAACGCTCAGTGGATGACCCTGAAGGCTTCTGGGCTGAGCAGGCCGAGGCCTTGCTGACCTGGTTCAAGCCCTGGGATAGCGTGATGAATGTGGATTATCACAAAGCGGATATAAAATGGTTCGAGGGGGGCAAGTTAAATGTTTGCTACAACTGTGTCGACCGCCACCTTGAAACCCGTGGTGATCAGGTGGCAATTATCTGGGAAGGAGACGATCCTGACACTGATAAATCAATTACTTATAAAGAGTTATTCGAGCAGGTTTGTAAGTTAGGAAACATCCTCAAAGAGCGTGGGGTAAAAAAGGGCGACAGGGTTTCCATTTACATGCCTATGATCCCCGAAGCTGCTGTTGCCATGCTTGCATGCGCCCGAATCGGCGCAGTGCATTCGATTGTTTTTGGCGGATTTTCTCCGGAAGCATTGAAAGACAGGGTACTGGATTCAGACTGTCAGGTAGTGATTACTGCCGACGAAGGTCCTCGTGGCGGCAAGAATGTTCCGCTCAAGGCGAATGTTGAAAAGGCCCTGGAGTCCTGTCCCAATGTTCATACCACGGTAGTTGTCAAACGAACCGGCAATGAAGTGCCGGGTGATGCCGCGCGTGACGTCTGGTACCACGAGGCGATGGCCATGGCCTCATCGGATTGCCCCGCCGAAGAAATGGACGCCGAAGATCCGCTGTTTATTCTCTATACCTCTGGATCCACAGGTAAACCAAAGGGTGTACTGCACACGACCGGTGGCTATCAGTTGTATGCAGCGATCACTCACAAGTACGTATTCGATTACCATGACGGTGACATTTACTGGTGCACCGCTGATGTCGGCTGGGTCACGGGCCACACTTATATCGTATATGGTCCTCTTGCGAACGGTGCGACAACGATGATGTTTGAGGGTGTGCCGACCTATCCGGATGCGGGCCGTTTCTGGGATGTGGTGGATAAACATAATGTTAATATTTTTTATACCGCACCCACGGCGCTGCGCGCTCTGATGGCCCAGGGTGACGCTCTGGTTGAGCGCTCCAGCAGGAAGAGCCTGCGTCTGCTTGGTACGGTGGGGGAGCCGATTAATCCTGAAGCCTGGGAGTGGTATTACCATGTCGTCGGTGATGGTCGCTGCCCGATTGTTGATACCTGGTGGCAGACTGAAACCGGGGGCATCTGTATTACAGCGCTACCTGGCGCAACCGCTTTAAAGCCCGGGTCTGCCACTCGACCGTTTTTTGGTATTCAACCAGCGCTGCTGGACGCCGAAGGCAACGAACTGGAAGGCGCAACTTCGGGTAATCTGGTTATCAAGCAATCGTGGCCGGGACAAATGCGTACATTGTACGGTGACCACCAGCGTTTCTACGACACTTACTTTTCCACTTATAAGGGCTACTACACTACCGGGGACGGTGCACGGCGGGATGAAGACGGCTACTGGTGGATAACCGGGAGAGTGGATGATGTGATAAACGTATCAGGTCACCGCATGGGAACCGCAGAAGTTGAAAGTGCCCTGGTGCTGCATGAAGCAGTGGCAGAAGCGGCGGTTGTGGGGTACCCCCACGATATAAAAGGTCAGGGTATCTATGCCTATGTTACGCTGATGGTAGGTGTTGAGCCGTCTGACGAACTCAAGAAAGATCTTCTGGATATGGTGCGCAAAGAAATAGGGCCTATTGCAAAACCGGATGTAATTCAGTGGGCACCGGGCTTACCGAAAACACGATCCGGCAAGATTATGCGGCGCATTCTGCGTAAAATCGCCGAAAACGAACTGGGCTCATTGGGTGACACCAGTACCCTGGCAGATCCGGCAGTGGTTGACGATCTGATTGCAAACCGACCCGGCGGATAATGATCTGCCCGGCAGCATATCACTGTCGGGTTATTGTCATGCTATATGAAACAGATATATGGTACCGAGGTGAGGGAGGTTCAGTGCCCGTATTGTGGCGAACCTTTTGAAATTATTGTGGACACCAGTGTCCATAGTCAGGAGTATATTGAAGACTGTTATGTATGTTGCCGACCTATTACCATTCGTTTGACGATTGAAGATGAATCGATACATATCAGTGCGTTGCATGAAAATGATTATTGAGCGTAGTGAATTAGCCCGACTGGGCGCTCTACAGACACACAGAAATGTGACTGTCAATAGTCGGGTGGTCTAATGGTTTGTTGCGGAGATCTTTTATATCTTTCTCTATCAGCAAATCTTTGCTTGTATCAGTGCCTGTAAAAACCAGTTCGAGTTTAGGCATAAACACCATAGTTATATAATAGAGGACTTAACTGATGTCGAAAAAAGAAAATCAATTTAAGGATTGGTCTCGCCGTAATGTGCTAAAGACCGGTCTAGGGACTGCCGCAATCGCCGGAGCGCCCATGTTTTTTGTGAAAAATGCCTGGGCCCAGAGCTACTTGAACGATCC